>Ga0208450_1000026_pt1 | contig 163272 bp, 129 predicted proteins | sample MalvireepMed_908_FD_184249 | JGI IMG/M metagenome (GOLD analysis project Ga0208450, IMG submission 184249) | Marine viral communities from the Global Malaspina Expedition - Malaspina viral metaG DeepMed_908 (SPAdes) (version 2) | ecosystem: Environmental > Aquatic > Marine > Oceanic | place... | reverse complement strand
ACAAGCAAAGTGATGTTGATTTTCTTCCGTTAACGGTAGATTATCGTGAAAAATTTGCTGCTGCCGGCCGCTATCCTGGTGGTTTCTTCAAAAGAGAAGCACGTCCAAGTGATGGTGAAGTATTAACAATGCGTCTTGTAGACCGTGTACTTCGCCCATTGTTCCCAAAAGATTATCACGCAGAAACACAAGTTATGATTCAGTTGATGTCTCATGATGACGAAGTGATGCCTGATGCTATGGCGGGTCTTGCAGCTTCTGCAGCGATTCAACTTTCAGATTTCCCATTTGAATGTGCGATTTCTGAAGTTCGTGTAGGCCGTGTAAATGGTGAATTTATCATCAACCCTTCTCGCGCACAGTTAGCAGAATCTGATATCGATATGGTTATTGGTGCTTCGGCTGACTCTGTAATGATGGTTGAAGGTGAGATGGACGAAATTTCTGAAGAAGAAATGACCGAAGCCATCAAAGCTGCTCACGAGGCTATTAAAGTTCAATGTGAGGCTCAAATCCGCCTTGCGGAAGCTTTCGGCAAAAAGCCAACTCGTGAGTACGAACCAGAAGTTGAAGACGCAGAACTTGAGAAAAAAGTTTACGATTTAACGTATGACAAAGTGTATGAAGTAGCCAAAGCCGGTTCTTCTAAACACGAGCGTAGCACTGCTTTTGACGCCATTAAAGAAGAAGTAAAAGGGACTTTCTCAGAAGAAGATCTTGAAGCGTTTGGAGATTTGATCTCTAAATATTTCTACAAAGCCGAAAAAGCCGCGGTACGTGATCTTACCCTTAATGAAGGTTTACGTCTTGATGGTCGTAAGACTACTGAGATTCGCCCAATTTGGTGTGAGACTGATTATTTACCATCAGTACATGGTTCTTCGATCTTTACACGTGGGGAAACTCAGGCGCTTGCTACTGTAACTTTAGGTACTTCGAGAGAGGCTAATCAAATTGATATGCCATCTTACGAAGGTGAAGAAACATTCTATTTACACTACAACTTCCCTCCTTTCTCAACCGGTGAAGCGCGTCCTATTCGTGGAACGTCTCGTCGTGAGGTAGGTCACGGTAACTTAGCACAACGTGCGCTTAAAGGGATGATCCCAGCAGATTGCCCGTATACCGTACGTGTTGTTTCTGAGATTTTAGAATCTAACGGTTCTTCTTCAATGGCAACTGTTTGTGCAGGTACCATGGCGATTATGGATGCCGGTGTAAAACTTAAGAAACCAGTTTCTGGTATCGCAATGGGTCTTATCACTGATGTTGAAACTGGTAAATACGCTGTACTTTCTGATATTCTTGGAGATGAAGATCACTTAGGTGATATGGACTTTAAAGTAACAGGTACTGCTGACGGTATCACTGCTTGCCAGATGGACATTAAGGTAAAAGGTCTTTCTTATGAGATTCTTGTAAAAGCACTTCACCAAGCACGTGACGGACGTTTACACATCTTAAATCACCTTACCGATACTATTTCAGAACCTCGTGAGGATGTTAAAGATTACGCTCCTAAAATGGTTACTACACGCATTGCTAATGAATACATTGGTGCGCTTATAGGACCTGGCGGAAAAGTAATTCAAGAACTTCAGAAAGAAACAGGAACTACGATTGTTATCAACGAAGATCCTGTAACTGAAGAAGGAATTGTTGAAATTCTAGGTACAGGTACTGAAGGTATCAACGCGGTTCTTGCAAAAATAGATTCGATCACTTTTAAACCAAAAGTTGGTGAGTCTTATAAAGTGAAAGTAATCAAGATGCTTGACTTTGGTGCTGTCGTAGAATATCTTGCTGCACCGGGTAACGAAGTTTTACTTCACGTATCTGAGCTTGCTTGGGAACGCACAGAAAATGTGAGCGATGTGGTAAATATGGGTGATGAATTTGAAGTAAAATACTTCGGAATCGATTCTCGTACACGAAAAGAAAAAGTTTCTCGCAAAGCATTACTGCCAAAACCGGAAGGTTTTAAAGAACGTGCGCCACGTAACAACGACAATAAAGATCGCGGGTCTCGTGATAACAGAGGTCGTGATAACAGAAATAGAGATCGTAAAAGAGACTAATTTCTTGTATATTTTATTCAAAAAGGGAGCAAAATGCTCCCTTTTTTTATGTTTTCTATTTAAAATCAGCTCAATTCTCACAAGCTTGACAATTGGACTTATTATCAATAAAAATACATTTCAATTGATACTATTTACTTGATACTATTCATAACTGACAAAAAACTGACAGAAATACAGCATTTGGCAGAAAAACTGCCAAAAATGAATTACAGAATTCTCAGCTGTTTTTTAACATATAGTTAATAAACCCGGCTTAGGCTATACCTCATCTACCCTACCACGCTTTTTTTATTTTCCAAATAGGCTACGCTTTCGATTTAAGGAGTCTCGCATGATACTTGCACTAAATAGGACGAACTAATTAATTAAAAACTATTTAATGAAAGTATTAGTATTAGGTGCTGGCAATATGGGACTTACTTACGCCGAAGGTATGGCGAACTCCCCATTCTTAAATAAGCGAAAGCTTATGATTTTTGATGTCTCACCTCAAAAAACAGAAGCTTTGTCAACCATGGCGCAGTTTGATGCTTATGACAGTATCGAAGAATGTGTGCCAAAAGCAGACGTTATTTTTATTGCGGTAAAACCGTATCACAGCCAATCATTATTTGACAGTATTAAACCTTACATCAACCAAGAACAATTATTTGTGTCGTTAATGGCGGGTGTAACCATCAATACTATTCAGGAAGGATTGGGTGTAAAAAAAGTAATACGTACGATGCCTAATCTACCTGCCAAAGTAGGAAAGGGAGTCACCTCGTTTACAGAATCTAAAGAAGTAAGTAGAATTGAACTACTTACTGTACGCAGTTTATTAGATACTACAGGAGAATCGATTCACGTAGAAACAGAGCAATTTATTGATGCTTCTACAGGTATTTCCGGTAGTGGTCCGGCATATGTATTTTATTTTATGCAATCTATGTTAGAAGCAGCTTTAAAAATGGGCTTCTCTCCAAACGACTCAAAAGTATTGGTTTCACAAACTTTTGAAGGCGCTGTAAAATTATTTAATGAATCAGATCTTACTCCGGAAAAGTGGATGGACCGCGTTGCCTCTAAAGGAGGTACAACACGTGCCGCACTAGATTCTATGGAAGACAATAATGTAAAAGAATTAATTAAGGAAGCTGCATATGCAGCATTTGACCGTGCAACAGAACTCGGTAAAGAAAAATAAAACTATGAGCACAAAACGTGTAGTTATAAAAGTAGGAACCAATGTAATGACCAACAGAAACAACAGAATCGTTGGACCTGTTCTTCATGAGCTTGTAAGACAAATTGCAGAGCTTTATGAGAAAGGTTATCAGCCTGTTCTGGTTTCTTCAGGTTCTGCAATTGCTGGTAAGGAAGTCTTGGGAGAATGTAATTATGAAGATGCTTCTACCCGTAGACAAATTTTCTCTTCAGTTGGTCAACCTCGAATGATGCGTCATTACTATACACTATTCAATAGTTTTGGTATGCATTGTGCCCAGTTGCTTGCCACTAAGCGTGATTTTGCGCCAGGTAAGCACCGCGAAAATATGATCAATTGTTACGAAGGTCTTCTTTCTGAAGGTATTATTCCTATCGCAAATGAGGATGATGCAGTTTCACTAACCATGTCAATGTTTACGGACAATGACGAACTCGCAAGTCTTGTAGCTGAATTGATCAACGCAGATGCATTAATTCTGCTTACAGATACAGACGGACTTTACACTGGTCATCCAGATGATGATGATTCAGAAAAATTAACTGAAGTTCATCCAGAGCAGAAAGTTGAACAATATGTTCAGGAAAATAATAAAGCTGAAGGTGAAGGTCGCGGCGGAATGAAATCTAAGCTAAAAATAGCCAAGGAAACCGCTCGCAAAGACATTACCTGCTACATCGCTAATGGTAAAAAACCTAATGTGATCGTAGACCTGTTAGAGGGAAAAGAAATTGGTACAAAGTTTCAGGCTTAAACATTTAATTGAATAGTTCTATTCAGTTTAAATATTAACTAAGAAAACAAGTAAAATGCAATTACTCAATACAGATATAAAAAATAAAGTTTTAGATTCAATGATGCAGATTATTGAGTCTAGAAAAGACGAAATTTTAGAAGCAAACAAAAAAGACTTAGAGGCTTTTAATCGTGATGATCAAGCCCTTTACGACCGGCTAGTCGTGAATGATGCTAAAATTAGCGGAATGATTCAGGCGATTAAGGAAGTGCGTGATCAAGAGGATCCGGTAAGTCAGGAAATTTCAAACACAACCTTAGAAAGCGGTTTAAAAATCATCAATAAAACGGCTCCATTTGGAACCATAATGATCATTTATGAATCGCGGCCAGATGTTACCATCGAAGCAGCTGTTTTAGCATTTAAAGCAAACAATAAGATTTTGCTTAAAGGTGGTAAAGAAGCTTATCTCAGTAATGTGGTTCTTGTAGATTGTTGGAAACAAGCCTTACGCGAAAATGATCTCGATGAGTCTTGGATAACGATGTTACAAATGAATCGTGAGGAAACTCAGGCTTTCTTAAAGAACCCTGACCAACCTTTAGATTTGATTGTGCCTCGTGGAGGTGAGCGCTTAATTGGATTTGTAAAAGAACACGCTAAATGTGCTGTTTTAGTAAGCGGTAGAGGAAACAACTTTTTATACGTGCATCCAAAGGCTGATTGGGCTAAAACTATTGAAGTAATTATCAATGCTAAAACAGATAAGATCTCAGGTTGTAACGCGCTAGATAAAGTTTTAGTAGATAAAAATATCGCAGATTACGAAGTAAAAATTAAAGAGCTTGATCAAATTTTAAAAGCCAAAGGTGTAGAAGTTTTGGCAGACGAGGCCTCAAAAGAAGTACTTTCTGAAAATGCTGTAATTCCTAATGAAGACACATGGTATGAAGAATTTCTAGCAATGAAAATCGTACTTGGTGCAGTTGATAGTATGGATGAAGCGATGGAAAAAATCAACACCTATAGTGGAGGACACTCAAGTGCTATTATGACTACAGATAAAGAAGCTGCAACAACCTTTATGGAAAACATAGATACAGCTGCAGTTTATCACAATGCATCAACACGTTTTACCGATGGTGGACAAATGGGAGTTGGTGCTGAATTAGCAATTAGTACCGATAAATTACACCATAGAGGACCTTTAGGTCTTAAACAATTAGTGACTAATAAATATTATGTATTCGGTGATGGGCACGTAAGAGTCTAAACAACTGATTTACAAAACAAAAAGAGGAACTTTTAATTTAAAAAGTTCCTCTTTTTTTTATTTATATTAAAAATTATATACTATTAATAGAAATCCCTTAATTCTTTAATAATCAAAGTTTTCCTACAAATAAAATCATGTATGATTCATATAAAATCAGTATTTTAGCAGTTAAACGAAATTAGCTATTCGTTAAAAGCATAACACCCTATGAGCTCATTTATAGATCGTCTTTTTACGCATAGGGCTAGCAAAATAAATCAGAGTCCATCTGACACTGATCCGGTTAAAAATTTCTTTGATTATTTGATAGGTCAGGGAACACCCGGAGCGCGCCTTAAGCTTATTGAATCTAAGCTTGAAAACTTTGAATTTCCCGAGGATCAATACCTCGCTGAAATTTGTGTTGCAAGTTTTTATTTAGATCTTGAATATTATTTGCTTCATCATGACTCCCGATACATCAGCACAGAGCAAAAGCTTAGACAAGAAATTAAGCTCAATTTTCCTTCGATTGCAAATTCTGATGCGTTTGCTCCACTTTACGTAAGTGGTAAAAATCAGGAAGTACTTTTGGCGCAGTTTTTTCTTATAATCCTTCTGAAAAAGTTTAAAGATGAAGACCCTGAGCTTACTAATACTATTTCTTGGCTCAATGCGCTTACAAAGGCGTTTAAAGCTCCTGTTTCAGATGACATTGTTAAACAAATCAATACATTTAGAAGAATTAAGGATGATGCGTTGAGAATCAATCAGGAGTTTGGAGCTTTATTTGGGCAAGATTTTGTCGACTCGGCTTTTTCGGGAACTAAAGAGGAATTCTTGAGCTTTTATGAGAAAATACCAGCCGTCGTTTCAATTAACGACATCATTCCGCAGCTATTTACCTCCTTACTTCATGAGTCTCCTCAAAAGAACTTCTTCAATACTCCTTTAGAACCGACTGAAGCAGCCGAGGAAAAGGTTGATTCTGCCAACGCGCCCAAAACAACTCACGTAGATGTTTTAGAAAATTTGCTCGACGGCTACATCCTTTTTGATGCACAGGGCACCATTAAAGACTGTAACACACTCAGCACAAACATTTTTGGACTTTCTAAAAAAGAATTAATAGGAAGCTCTATTTACGCATTGCTTCCGCAAGATGTAACCAGTGCTTTTAAAAGTGACATCAGTTCGCTGCATCAAAATAAACTGCCCAAACTACTGGGCAATCGTAAAGAAGTTGATCTTAAAAATAAGAAAGGAAATATTGAACCTTATGAAATAAGTTTCAGCAATAACTATTCTGAGCCGGTTGAAACCTTCAGTATTTTTATACGTGATATCACGCAACGCAACGATACTTTACGTGCAAAAGCAAGTGCAGAGCGCGCGGCTGAAGCAAAGTCCACCTTTTTATCCAATATGAGTCACGAAATACGAACTCCTTTAAACGTGATTCTTGGACTGTCTGAATTACTCATAAAAAATGGTTTAGACGATAAAAAGCTGCTGGAGAAAAATCTTGAAGGCATCTCTTTTTCAGCAAAGAATTTGCTTTCTATAGTTGACGATATACTTGACTTTTCAAAAATTGAAGCCGGAAAACTCTCTTTACAAGCGCTGGATTTTAACTTAAAGGAAGTCTTATCTAATCTTACAAGTACGTTTGAAATTAAAGCGCGTGAGAAAGGGCTTCAACTTATTACCACAATAGATGAGCGTATCCCTGACATTATAGTAGGTGACCAATATCGCCTCAATCAAATTATTACTAATTTAATTGGAAACGCCATTAAATTTACCAAGCAAGGTAAAATCACATTGGAGCTTCAATTGATCGAAGAAACAACAGATAAGGTAACCATCAACTTTATTGTTACCGACACCGGAATTGGGATTCCCAAAAATCAATTGCCTCATATTTTTAAGAGTTTTTATCAGGTAGATGAGCCTGAACACGCCAAAATTAATGGAACCGGCCTAGGGCTTTCTATTACTCACGAGTTGATCAATCTGCAAGGAGGTTCTTTGTTTGTAGAAAGCGAACCCGGCAAAGGTTCTAGCTTTCATTTTAAACTGAATTACAAAAAGAGTACACGACAAAAGATTCAAAAATTTGAGCAGCACGCAGATACTGAAAATCAAAGTCTAAAAGGTTTAAGAGTCCTGGTTGCTGAAGACAATAAGATGAATCAATTCTATATTCGTCAATTATTATATGGCTTAAACGTTGAAGCCGATATCGCCGAAAACGGCGAGGAAGCTGTTGCGATTTACACCAATAACAAAACAAACTACGACCTTATTTTGATGGATATGCATATGCCTGTTATGAACGGACTTGATGCAATCGCTTTGATCAGAAAATCTGAAAAAAATCTTCTAAAAAAAGTACCCATAGTCGCTTGTTCTGCAGATGTTTTTCCTGAGGCCCGTAAAAATGCCATCAAAGCCGGTATTGATTTTTACCTTACAAAACCCTTAAAAGAAGAAGCCTTGAAAGAGGTTTTATATTGGTTAGTTTCTGAAGATACCGAGACCAATAAACCAATTCCAAAAAAAGGTCAGGACGATAGTACGCCCAAAAATGAACCTACTTCTGTAGATATCCAAAACCTTTTTGAAATCTTTGATAATGATAAAGATTTTGTGATCTCGCTGCTTGAAGTATTCATCACCGAAACACCTGAAGATCTAAACAGTCTGCGTAATTGTGTGGAGCGCGAGTATTATCCTCGAGCCAGTACACTTGCACATAAAATGAAATCAAGCTTTATGAACCTTGGGATGACGCAACCCGGTCATCATTTGCAAAAAATTGAAGCATATATAACCAAGCCTGACAAGGTAACGGATGCTAAAGCGCATTTAAAAGCTTTTGAGAATTTGTATAATAAAGCGCTTCTAGATGTCAACCTGCAGCTTATCAAATTAAAAGAAGGCTAAAAACCAATCTTTTACCGAGAAAAAATCGCACTTCAACCAAGTGTTAAAATTTTCTAAAAAAATTAAAAAAATTCTGTAACCTTTCTTAGTGATCCTACGTATAATATGTGTATCTGTCCAAAAAATTGGCAGAGCATTTAACATTGAGTACCGGTAATTCCGGTGGAACTATTTTTTAATACGTGATAGTCCTATGAGACAACTTAAGATTACAAAACAGGTTACAAACAGAGAAACCGCTTCACTAGACAAGTATTTACAAGAAATTGGTAAAGTAGATCTTATTACTGCTGATGAAGAAGTAGAACTTGCCCAACGCATTAAAGCAGGCGATCAACGTGCTCTTGAAAAACTAACCAAAGCTAACCTGCGCTTTGTGGTTTCTGTTGCAAAACAATATCAAAACCAAGGCCTTACCTTACCCGATTTGATCAATGAAGGTAATTTAGGTCTTATCAAAGCTGCACAGCGTTTTGATGAAACACGTGGTTTTAAATTTATTTCTTACGCTGTATGGTGGATTAGACAATCGATCCTTCAAGCCCTAGCTGAGCAATCTCGAATTGTACGCTTGCCTTTAAATAAAATTGGTAGCATCAATAAGATCAACAAGACTTTTGCTTTTCTAGAGCAAGCCAATGAGCGCCCGCCTAGCCCTGAAGAAATCGCAAAAGAGCTTGATATGACTGTAAATGAGGTAAAAGAATCTCTCAAGAACGCAGGCCGCCACGTGAGTATGGACGCACCTTTGATCGAAGGAGAAGACTCTAACCTTTATGATGTACTACGCTCTGGAGAATCACCTAATCCCGATCGTGAGTTATTAAGTGAATCTTTAAGTACCGAAATTGAACGTGCTCTAGAAACTTTAACTCCTCGCGAAGCAGATGTGGTTCGTTTATATTTTGGTCTAGGACATCAACACCCTATGACTTTGGAAGAAATAGGAGAAACCTTTGATCTTACCCGAGAGCGTGTAAGACAAATTAAAGAAAAAGCGATTCGTAGATTGAAGCATACCTCAAGAAGTAAAATTTTAAAAACTTATTTAGGTTAAGTCTTTTTTACAAGAATTCGTTAAATATGGGGTGTTTCGCTAGGTTTTTACTAAATTGCATTATAATTGTAACCCCAATAAAATATTTAAAGTAACAACAGTTCATCATAACTGTTCGTTTTTTGATTGATGAATGAATCCCCGGCTGATTACCGGGGATTTTTCATGGTAGCAATTTTTGTACTTACTCGCTTTCAAAAAATGCTTATCCATAAGTATTGGTTAAATTTACCTATCAAAATTAGAATTCATGACTCCAAAATATGTAGCCCCTTCTATTCTTGCAGCAGATTTTGCAAATCTCGAAAGCGAAATCAAAATGATCAATTCAAGTGATGCCGACTGGCTGCACGTAGATGTAATGGACGGAGTTTTTGTTCCTAATATTTCTTTTGGAATGCCCGTTGTACAAGCCATTTCAAAATATAACAAAAAAGTGATGGATGTACATCTTATGATCGTAGATCCAGACCGATACATCAAGACCTTCGCTCAACTAGGCAGTAACAATCTCACAGTGCATTATGAGGCTTGTACCCACTTGCACCGCACATTACAAGCAATAAAAGCTGAAGGCGTGAAAGCTGGTGTTGCGCTAAATCCACACACTCCTGTGAGCTTGCTTAAGGATGTCATAAACGACATAGATCAAGTGATCATTATGAGCGTGAATCCCGGTTTTGGCGGACAGTCGTTTATCGAAAATACCTATAAAAAAGTACGGGAACTTAAAGAAATCATTCTTACCCATAATGCTTCAACACTCATTGAGATTGATGGTGGTGTTACAGATGCTAACGCACAAGAATTAATTAATTGTGGGGCAGACGTATTGGTCGCCGGGAGTTATATTTTTAAAGCTTCAGACCCGGTAAGTACTATAGAAAATCTAAAAAAGCTCATTTCCTAATCGCGTGATTTCAACAAAGAAAAACTGATGAATTCATCGTTTAGGCTACCTATAAAAAGAGCAGATACGTATTGAAAATCAATTCTTCTGTAAAGCCCCCTACAGCAAACAAAATTCTCGACTCCTTTTACGTTACCTGCTCGTTTTTTTAATCTTATCCGGAAGCAAAGAAATAAAATTGATCAGGATATGCTTTACGGAATTCCGTAATAGCGTACTATTTAACACCTAAATAATCAAGTTTTAACGCTAAGATGCAGAAGCTACATCTAACCGTCACATCTTTTATTTCAATCTCGAGATCAATTTGCAGGAGGTAACTCAAATTTTGATGTAAATCCGAAAGGCTCAAAATCCCAAACAAACGGAAGCAGAAAATACACCACTAATGTCAGGAATACGATTGAAACTAAGTTCATCCAAAATCCTGCTTTTACCATATCTGGAATTTTAAGATATCCTGAACCAAAAACAACGGCATTAGGCGGAGTCGCTACCGGAAGCATAAAAGCACAAGATGCCGCCACAGTAGTTGCTACTAAAAGCATATAAGGATTAAGGTTAAGTTCTAAAGCTATTGGAGCCAAAATTGGCAAGAGCATCGCCGTTGTAGCCAGGTTTGAAGTCAATTCAGTAATGAAATTCACACTGAATATCACTAGTAAAACGAGTAATAGGAGCGGTAAAGCTTCTAATAAGGTCATCTGCAAGCCAAACCATCTTGCTAAACCAGTTTCTTCAAAACCTGCCGCCAAAGCCATTCCGCCGCCAAAAAGCAAAATAATGCCCCAAGGGATGTTTACAGCTTCTTTCCAATCTAAGATACGTTCTCCTTTTTCGCCGGCATTCAGCATAAATAATAAAATCCCAGCAGCTATAGCGATGATGGTATCATCAATGCCGGGTAACCAAGCTTCTAAAAGAAAAGATCGTGTGATCCAGCAAAAAGCAGTTCCTATAAAAACAGCTAGTACAATTTTTTCTTCCTTTTGCATCGGTCCTAAATCTTTTAAAAGTCTGTTGATTTCGGCTTTCCCTCCGGGGAATTCTTTCTGTTTAAATGTATAAGCAACATTGGTAAGGTACAGCCAGGAAATAGCCAAAAGCACAATACTAATAGGAAAACCGAATTTAAACCACTGAAAAAAACTAATATCTATATTATATACTTCTTGAATGTAACCAGCAAAAACCAGATTGGGCGGCGTGCCTATTAACGTGGCAACTCCCCCAATTGAGGCGCTGTAAGCAATTCCCAACATAAGGGCTTTACCAAAAATGCGATTCTCATCTTCTATAGTATTGGGGTTATCTTTTAGTTGTGATACGATTGACATTCCTATAGGTAACATCATCACAGAGGTCGCTGTATTAGAAATCCACATTGACAAAAACGCGGTGGCGACCATAAAACCCAAAATAATATTCTTGACATTGGTTCCTATGAGTTGTATGATGTGCAACGCAATACGCTTATGAAGTTGCCATTTTTCTATAGCGATGGCTAGGATAAAACCGCCCAAGTACAAAAACACATATTTATGACCGTATGATGCCGTAGTAGTAGAAATGTCTACTGCTCCCATAAGCGGAAATAATATGATTGGCAAAAGCGCGGTTACGGCAATAGGAACAACTTCGGTAACCCACCAGAGGGCGATCCATAAAGTTGCACAAAGAATATCATAAGCAGACTCAGGCATTTCTGCCGGAGGATCAAGTTGCTGAAGGATTACAAAAAGTAAAGGACCTAAAACTAAAAATATCGACTTGTTTAATTTCATAACTATAGCACAGACTTTAGAAGGTTTAGCTTCTATACGTCGCTTAAAATACTATAATTAAATATAAAATTTAGGCAGCCCTTTAAAATTTGATTTGCGCTTTGATACTAGCTTTACTAATTAATTATTTTAAGCAATACTCTTGAAAAGATATTGTGATGAGTTATTTCAATTATAAGCAAAAGAAAAAGCAGGCTACTAAATTTCAACAAATCCATGAGCCCCCTACAGCTAATGAATCAGAGTTGAAATCAGTATATATGCCTGCTTATATACTATTTTACCAGTTGTTTTTAGATAAAATACAACTATCTCGCTTAGTTCATTTTATATGATTAAAGATACTAACTCATTTTTGACAATAAAGCAGGTTTAACAGAAATTGTTAAACCTGCTTTATTATTTCTCCACTTCTAAAAACTAAGAAACTCCCTCGATTGAGGGAGTTTCTACGTCAAAATCTAAAAGAATAAAGATTCTAACGCCTCTCATTACCTGCTTACAACGATGAATTCGGACCTTCTATTTTCAGAATATTCTAATTCTGTACAGGTTTTTCCTTCTTCGTCGCAAATATTAATGGGCTGGGACTCGCCGTAACCAATAGCACTTTGAATACGAGCCGGATCTATACCGTTCTCGATTAACCAATCTTTTGTTGAGTTTGCTCTATTTGTGGAAAGTGTCTTATTGAAATAATCTGTACCGCGCTGGTCTGTATGTGATTCAATCTTGATGATCATTTCGGGATAAGCATCCATAACTTCGATGACACGCCTTAATTGAATTGCAGCCACATCGGTAATATTGTAGCGATAGTATTCAAAGTAAATTGGATCGATACGTATTTTTTCTATATCGCCATCGGTCACAAAAATTTCAGAAAGATCCTTCAGTCTAAAATCAACCATATTCATTTTACGGTCAGGTAAAACGTCTGTTTCAAAGTCTAGTTGATCTTCGCTATACCCTGCTTTTCTGGCTTCAATGGTATATATTGATTCGCATAATAATTCAACCGAATAACTACCATCATCTCCGGTTTCTATGCGAGCATATTCTTTTCCATCTTCATCATATACGGTGACTTTTGCTCCTTTAATGGGTTCTTTGGTCTCCAAATCATAGACTGTACCTGAAATGTATTGTACACATTTTGCCAAATTATAATTGAACGCATAAATATCATCTCCTCCTTTACCTCCGGGACGGTCTGAAGAAAAGAAACCTTTGTTGGGCTCGTCTCCTTCTATATAGGCAAAATCATCTGAATTGGTATTCATGACCGGCCCCAAATTAATGGGCGTACCATAAATACCGTCTTTAAAATAAGACTTATACATATCTAGTCCACCAAAACCTACGTGACCACCAGAAGAAAAATAAAGCACATCATCTACAAAAAACGGGAAAAAGTCATCTGTAATGGTATTGATTTTAGGACCTAAGTTTTTCGGCTTAGAAAACGAACCATCTTCATAGATATCGCAGACGTAAATATCTGCTTTACCATAACCTCCTGGCATATCTGAAGCGAAGAATAGCTTGGTACCATCTTCGGTGATATAAGGATGCCCCGTAGAATAAGCATCTCCATTAAATGGCAAAAGTTCTTTCTTGAATCTTTTGGCAGTCAAGTCTACACGATAGATTTTAAAATAATTTCGTTTATCGCCTTCATAAACCTTTTGCTTTCCTGATTGATAACTTGAAGCATAATAAAAATAGTCACTGTTAGGAGAAAAGGTTGCTGTACCGTCATGGTACTGACTTTCTAAATCCTTATTGTACAGATTTACCATTTCTGAACTATCTGCTAATGGAAATCCTATTTTATAGATGGAAAGATACGGGGTATTATCGCGATCATAAATTTTCTTATCGCGATCATATCTGGCAGAGGTGAATATGAAAGTGCCATTCTCGTCAAAATCGCCACCAAAATCTGCATAAGCAGAATTAAAATCGAGGTTTCTTATATCGTATAACGTATCTCCTTTAAGCAATTCTTGAAAACGAGCCCGCTCCTCATAATAACTACTAAGCGCTTCTGCACCTCTAGTCTTATAATAACGCTCTGCCACCTCGTGGGCCTCATCATATAGCTTTAAGCTTCGCAAAGAATCGTAGTATTGATACCCTTGTGCATTATCCTGATTAGGACCTACCGCTCGGTACCATTTTTCGTAGGCTTCCTTTGCTTTGTTGAAATCCTTTAGATTGTAATATGTATCACCAATATTCATATAGGTTTCTGGAGCAACATTTTCTGCCTTATCTAGATAAAGTTCGTATTCAGTGGCGGCATCAACATAAAGGTGCCGATCGTGAAGTTTATTGGCTTCCTCAAGCTGTTTCTGAGAGTAAACAGAGAAATTCAGTAGAAAAATAAAAAGTATATATAGATATTTCATAGAGCTGGGTTTTTAGAAGAATCGAGGTGAGAAGGTTGCGCCACGTCTGCGGGCTAATGAGAATTTGATCAAAATCTCGTGACTTCCATCATTGTATTGATTGAAGTCTGAGGTATTATAATCATAAGCATAGCCTATAAAAATATTGTCGCTCACTTGAAAACCGGCAAGACCACTCACAGAAGCGTCCATACTATAACCGATACCTGCTGTAAACTTATCTAAGAATAAAAAGTTTGCTGAAAGATTTGCTCGTAACGGAGCACCTTCGGTATAATCAAATAATACAGCCGGTTTGAATTTGGTATTACCGCCTATATCAAAAATATATCCTCCTATGAGATACATATGTAACTCTTCGGTATCAACCATTGTATCTTCTTCATTGTAATACTCTTGAGAAAAGAAGTTTGGCGTAGATAATCCCAAATACCAATCTTCTGAAAACAAGTAAGCTCCTGCTCCTAGAATTCCCAGAAATTGGTTGTTGATATTATTCATAAACGCAGGATCGTTGGGATTATCAAATATTCCTTTTCTAAAATCTACATTGAGTACTCTAAAACCAGCCTTAAGACCGAAGGACAAATAGGTTCTTTCTGACATATTTATGGAATAAGAAAAATTACCATCTATGTTCAAATCTTCAGAAGGTCCTAAAGCATCTCGCGTAATGTTTAGTCCTAAACCCACATTATAGGTCACCGGAGTCTCGAGACCAAGATTTATGGTTTCTGGTGCACCATCAATCCCCGTAAACTGTGCCTTATAATTTGCTGTGATATTAAAGTTATCTGATGACCCTACATATGCCGGGTTCACGGTCATCGTATTATACATATACTGTGTATAATTGGGATCCTGCTGCCCATAGATACTATAGGCACTGCAGAACACAATTATAATTTCAACTAAATAGGTTACTACTTTTGTCATGGTAACTAAATTTTAAAATGAGAGAATTAAAAATTATCGTGCGATATAAACCCATCCGGTAAGCGTGCGATCACCATCTCCTAGCTCTATTGCATAGTAATAGGTTCCCGCCGGTAGACCACTTGATTTGTTTATTGAATTAGCAACATTAGAAACTCCGTTCCAGGTGTTGTTGTATCCATTTGCCGTGAAGACTAACTGCCCTACTCGGTTATAAATATTCACCACATTATTAGAATACTTATCAATACATCTAACCGTAAACAGGTCATTCATTCCATCGCCATTAGGAGAGAATTCATTGAAGACCATCAAGCAATCTGGATCGATCTCTACTTCATCTGAATTATTATCTGGATTACTATCTACAGGATTTGAAGTGATAATCTCTGCCACATTTCTATAGTTCCCGGTCTCGAGTACAGTAACTGTAATCGTTAAGGTGGCACTACTGTTTGCGGCAAGCTCTGGAAGAATCCAAATTCCTGTAAGCGGGTTATACGTTCCAACCGGAGCGGTAAAACTGTCAAATTCTAACCCAGAAGGTAATACTTCACTTACTTGTACCGATGTCAATGTAGTTTGACCGGTATTGGTCACTTCTATCATATAGGTAATTTGCTCTCCAATCGCCGGAACAAGATTGTTCACTGTTTTAGAAATTGTAAGATCAGAACAAGCTTCTGCAACTACATCCAATGATGCTGTGTTATCTACAATACAACTTAACGAACTGTCAAATGAAACGTCTACTGTATTGTCACCAGGTAAATCCCAGACTACGGTAATAAAATTATCATCTAATCCGCCTCCGGATACTATGCTACCTCCGGCAGTGATCATCCACATATAATTACTCATTCCCGGTTGCGTGGTATAGGTAATTTCAGTACCGAGGCAAGCCACCGCTGCCGAAGCATCGATAGTTGCAGAAATTGGATCTGTGAGCATCACCGTAACTGCTAATCGAGTCATACCTATCACACCATCAACAACTAATGCTGCATAATACGTGGTATTATTAGACAGAACTGTTGAATCTGCAATAGGAGTTCCACCAGTTTCTGAAGCATACCACACGACAGTATCCTGGTCTAAAACAAGATCCCCGACAGTAGGCTGATCTGAAGCACAAAATGTCTGATTTAGATTTCCTGTAGGAACACCTAAGTCAATGGTTAGTTCGTCAACAGTAGCATCTGTAGCTGAATTACCTAAGGCATCAGTATTGGTTGCAACCACATCATAAACCCCCTCTTCAATTTCATTTCCTATAGGAATACTCAAGATCCAGGTATCATCACCGTTATCAGTTAAATTTCCATCGCCTTCGGTATAGGTCACTCCATTAACAGAAACTGTCAAGTTTCCTGAAGAATCTGCGGTACCTGTAATTTCAGGTGTTACATCAGCCGTCGTCTGGCTATTGACTGTTGGAATTCCAGGCGCGGTTGAATCTATAGTCAATTCATCTATGGTAGCGTCCATATTGACGTTGCCCGCAGCATCATTAGCTGTCGCCATCACATCATAGGTTCCATCAGGAAGTGCATTAGCATCAGGGATCGTAAGACTCCATGTATCGTCTCCATTATCAACCAGATTGCCATCACCTTCGGTATAAGTCACTCCGTTCACTACAACTACCAAATCATCTACAGAATCAGCAGTACCCGTAATCGTTGGTGTAGTATCATTTGTAGTCAGAGGATCAACTGTAGGTAGCGTTGGAACGATTTTATCGATCGTTAATTCATCAACTGTGACATCCATACTGCTGGTACCAAAAGCATCAGTAGCGGTTGCCATCACATCATAAATTCCGTCAGGAAGCGCGTTAGCATCAGGAATGGTCAAACTCCACGTGTCATCCCCATTATCAACCAGGTTGCCATCACCTTCAGTATAGGTAACACCGTTTACTACAACTACCAAATCATCTACGGAATCTGCAGTACCCGTAATCGTAGGCGTATTGTCATTTGTGGTCAAGAAATCTACTGTAGGAAGCGTTGGTGCTACCGTATCAATAGTCAATTCATCTACTGTAGCATCACTGCTGCTATTACCCGCAGCATCGGTCGCTGTGGCCATCACATCATAAGTTCCGTCAGGAAGTGCATTCGTATCTGGAATTGTCAAAGACCAAGTATCGTCTCCATTATCAACTAAATTTCCGTCACCTTCAGTATAGATAACACCGTTTACGACAACCACTAAATCATCAACGGAATCAGCTGTTCCTGTGATCGTAGGCGTATTGTCATTCGTTGTTAAGAAATCTACTGTTGGAAGTGTCGGCGCTACCGTATCAATAGTCAGCTCATCTACTGTAGCATCCACACTGCTATTTCCAGCAGCATCGGTCGCTGTTGCCATTACATCGTAAATTCCGTCAGGAAGTGCATTTGCATCCGGTATCGTCAAACTCCACGTGTCATCCCCATTATCAACCAGATTGCCATCACCTTCGGTATACGTATCTCCACTAACAGTCACTACTAAATCATCTACGGAATCTGCAGTTCCTGTGATTGTTGGCGTATTGTCATTCGTTGTTAAGAAATCTACTGTTGGAAGCGTTGGCGCTACCGTATCAATAGTCAACTCGTCTACTGTCGCATCGTTGCTGCTATTGCCTGCAGCATCGGTTGCTATAGCCATCACATCATAAATTCCGTCAGGAAGTACGTTAGCATCAGGAATTGTCAAACTCCACGTTTCATCGCCATTATCAACCAAATTTCCATCACCTTCAGTATAGGTAACACCGTTTACTACAACTACCAAATCATCAACTGAATCTGCAGTACCCGTAATCGTAGGGGTATTGTCATTTGTAGTCAAAAAGTCTACCGTTGGAAGGGTTGGGTCTGTAGTATCAATCGTCAATTCATCTATGGTAGCGTCCATACTGCTATTTCCGGCTACATCGGTTGCAACGGCCATAACATCATAGATCCCATCAGGAAGTACAAAAGGAATATTTAACGTCCACGTATTATCTCCGTTATCAATCAAATCTGTACCCGTTTCGGCATAATCAACTCCATTTACGGTTACCACTAAATCATCAACCGAATCCGCAGTACCCGTAATCGTAGGCGTATTGTCATTCGTTATTAAGAAATCTACTGTTGGAAGCGTTGGTGCTACCGTATCAATAGTCAATTCATCTACTGTAGCATCACTGCTGTTATTACCGGCTGCATCGGTCGCTGAAACCATCACATCGTAAGTTCCATCAGGAAGCGTGTTGGCATCAGGAATCGTCAGACTCCAAGTATCATCGCCGTTATCAACCAGACTGCCATCGTCTTCGGTATACGTATCTCCACTAACAGTCACTACTAAATCATCAACGGAATCTGCTGTTCCTGTGATCGTCGGTGTATTGTCGTTAGTCGTCAAGAAATCTACCGTTGGAAGCGTAGGTGCTACCGTATCAATAGTCAACTCATCTACTGTAGCGTCCATACTGCTATTTCCAGCAGCATCGGTCGCTGTGGCCATCACATCATAGATTCCGTCAGGAAGTGCATTGGCATCAGGAATCGTCAGAGTCCAAGTATCGTCTCCATTATCAACCAAATTTCCATCACCTTCGGAATAAGTAACCCCGTTTACGACAACTACCAAATCATCAACGGAATCTGCTGTTCCTGTAATCGCAGGTGTATTGTCATTTGTGGTCAAGAAATCTACCGTTGGAATCGTTGGTGCTACCGTATCAATAGTCAATTCATCTACTGTAGCATCACTGCTGCTATTACCCGCAGCATCGGTCGCTGTTGCCATCACATCATAAGTTCCGTCAGGAAGTGCATTGGCATCAGGAATCGTTAGAGTCCAAGTGTCATCGCCGTTATCAGTTAAGTTTCCATCGCCTTCAGTATAGGTAACACCGTTTACGATAACCACTAAATCATCAACGGAATCTGCAGTTCCTGTGATTGTTGGTGTATTGTCGTTTGTAGTTAATAAATCTACTGTAGGAAGCGTTGGTGCTACCGTATCAATAGTCAACTCATCTACTGTAGCATCCATACTACTATTGCCTGCAGCATCGGTTGCTGTGGCCATCACATCATAAATCCCGTCAGGAAGTGCATTTGCATCCGGTATCGTCAAACTCCACGTGTCATCCCCATTATCAACCAGATTGCCATCACCTTCGGTATACGTATCTCCACTAACAGTCACTATTAAATCATCAACGGAATCTGCAGTTCCTGTGATTGTTGGCGTATTGTCATTCGTTGTTAAGAAATCTACTGTAGGAAGCGTTGGCGCTACCGTATCAATAGTCAACTCGTCTACTGTCGCATCGTTGCTGCTATTGCCTGCAGCATCGGTTGCTATAGCCATCACATCATAAATTCCGTCAGGAAGTACGTTAGCATCAGGAATTGTCAAACTCCACGTTTCATCGCCATTATCAACCAAATTTCCATCACCTTCAGTATAGGTAACACCGTTTACGACAACCACTAAATCATCTACAGAATCTGCAGTACCCGTAATCGTAGGCGTATTGTCATTTGTGGTCAAGAAATCTACTGTTGGAAGCGTTGGTGCTACGGTATCAATAGTCAATTCATCTACTGTAGCATCACTGCTGCTATTACCCGCAGCATCGGTCGCTGTTGCCATCACATCATAAGTTCCGTCAGGAAGCGCGTTGGCATCAGGAATCGCCAAACTCCAAGTGTCATCGCCGTTGTCAGTTAAGTTTCCATCGCCTTCAGTATAGGTAACACCGTTTACTACAACTACCAAATCATCTACAGAATCGGCAGTTCCTGTGATCGTTGGTGTATTGTCATTTGTAGTCAAGAAATCTACTGTTGGAAGCGTAGGCGCTACCGTATCAATTGTCAACTCATCTACTGTGGCATCCATACTATTGTTCCCAGCGGTATCAGTTGAAATGGCTGCTACGTCATATATTCCATCTGAAAGAATATTTACATCGGGAATGGTCAAACTCCAAGTATCATCGCCGTTATCTAAAAGAATACCACCACCCTCGGTATACGTCACTCCGTTTACCACAACCACCAAATCATCTACAGAGTCTGCAGTACCTGTAACGGTTGGCGTGTTGTCGTTAGTTGTTAAAAAGTCTACTGTTGGAGTTGTTGGTAGTACGGTATCGATGATAAGTTCATCTACTGTTGCATCTACACTGGAGTTTCCGGCTGCATCGGTTGAAGTGGCCACTACATCGTAGGTGCCATCTGCTAGAATCACAGGTATATTTAAACTCCACGTACCGTCTCCGTTGTCGGTAAGATCGGTTCCTGATTCCGGGTAATTGACTCCATTTACCGTCACGACTAAATCTGCTGAAGAATCTGCTGTACCGGTAACCGTTGGCGTATTGTCATTTGTGGTCAAGAAATCTACTGTTGGGATCGCAGGTGCTGTGATGTCTATTGTAAGTTCTCCATTTGTAGGATCGGTAGCACTTTGGATACCTTGTGTTGCTGTTGCCGTTACATCATAAACCCCTTCAGCAAGTGCTACAGGAATTACCAATGTCCAGGTGTTATCGCCATTATCGGTAAGGTCGGCTCCTGTTTCGGCATAAACTACACCATTCACTGTAACGGTTAGGTCGTCTGCAGAATCTGCTGTTCCCGTGATCGTAGGGGTTTGATCACTAGTCACCTGTGACACTACCGTAGGCTGGGTAGGCAGCGTCGTATTGATCACCAATTCATCTACAGTAACATCTGAAGAAGAATTGCCGGCAGCATCGGTAGCGGTGATCGCTACATCATAGGTGCCGTCTGCCAGGTCGTTTCCGGCAGGTACATTGAGCGTCCAGGTATCATTACCATTGTCTATTAGATCTCCATCACCTTCGCTATAGGTCTCTCCGTTTAACGTAACTACAATAGTATCTTCAGAATCTGCGGTTCCGGTCACCGTAGGTGTGGTATCGCTGGTTTCCTGAGTATTTACCGTGGGGATTGTAGGTGCTGTGGTGTCTACCGTAAGTTCATCGGTAGTAGCATCACTGCTGCTGTTGCCCGCAGCATCGGTTGCTGTGGCTATTACATCATAAACTCCATCATCAAGTGCATTAGCACCCGGAATGATAAGCGTCCAGGTATCATCACCATTATCTATCAAATTACCGTCTCCTTCGCTGTAAGTGATTCCGTCTACGCTAACCGTAAGCTCATCTACAGAATCTGCTGTTCCGGTAATGGTCGGGGTGTCTGTATTGGTGATCTGAAAATCTACTGTAGGAAGTGTCGGGTCGTCAAGATCTATTGTGTAGGTCTGCGTGGTTGCTACTGTAGTCTCACACAGTAATAGATTTTGTGCGGTTACCGAAGCATCAACACTAAGGTCATCATCTGCAACCAACTGTGCTCCTGCTACATCTACTGAAAAGCTAAGGTCGCCGGCTACTGTGGTGTTATAAGTAAAGGTATTTACGGTAACCACCACCGGGTCGCCTGCTTCGGCATCGCCTCCTACGCTTCCGCTTACTGCAATGGTAGTACCGGCCTCGGCTGCATTGATGATATTATCTGCCGTAACAGGGTCTAGAGTGATCGTTGGTTCTGGGCCGCCATCTAAAGTTATGTCTACAACTTGAAGGTCTCCAGGCGCATTCTCACATCCGGTAACTGCATCTACGACACTTACATAAACTCTAAACGGACTATCAGCCTCGGTTAATCCTTCAACTTCCAGTTCGCCATCGGCATTGATGCTATACGTAATTCCGTCTTCTACCAATCCGTCTGTGATCGGCAGGGTTCCGTTTGCATCTAAGTAATAATTGAAGTCTCCGTTGATCGTGGTCGTTGGAACGATATTTAGAATCTCAGGAATACAAATAGGTGCATCAAAACCTAAAACAGTAATATCTCCAGATTCTGGTAACGGGTTTACGGTTACTTCTACAGCTACCCGTGCTGATTCTTCGGTACAACCTGCTAAAAATGATGCTACATAAAAGGTCGTATCTTCTGTTAATGTTGGCGTGGTAAAAGCCTCGCCACTTGCTGTGGTTGCCAATAAACTTCCGCCAGAAGCGCTATCGTACCAGCGAAGTTCAGCTCCAGAAGAAGCAGTCGTAGCTACTAAAGAAGCACTATCGCCCGCACAAACTTCAACATCCTCTGAAGCAGGATCGATTACGGGAAGACTTGACGTAATTGCGATATCGTGAAAGTCAAGACTCTGCACAAGGCTTACTCCTAGAAGTGCATTTAAACGCACCACTACCCGATCTGCCGGGCCGGCTACATCAAAAGGTATCGCTGCTATATCACCGTCTTCTAATAATCCTAACAAATCTAAACTCAATAAGCTGGAAAGCGTAGATGAGGATACTAATGTGGTCCCATTATAAGCTTCAAAAGTGATATTGTTTGCCACGCCTACAGCCAATAAATTAGGGTCTATGCTGAGGCTTACTTTAAAATCTTCGGTTGCTTGGGTCGCAGCATCAAAGTAAACTTCTTGTTCTACCGAAGCTGCTACACTCACCACACCGAGTGTTAATTGAGAGAATGTATTTACATCTCCGTCTATCGCATTATCTGGATTTGTAACGCCAGCACCTATCAAACCTAATCCACTTACACTGGTAGTAGTAAACGACGGACTATTACAAATCGTAAGATCTATAGTGAGTTCATCAGTGGTGGCATCTACACTTGAAGTGCCTAAAGCGTTTGTCGCTGTAGCTACCACATCATATGTACCTTCAGCAAGTGCTACAGGTATATCTAAAGTCCACGTATTATCACCGTTATCTGTTAAATCTCCATCACCTTCAGTATAGGTCACTCCGTCTACCGCAACCGTAAGGTCATCTACAGAATCTGCCGTACCCGTAAGTCTTGGGGTCGTATCGCTGGTTGATAGCAAATCAACAGTAGGTACAGTAGGTGCGGAAGTGTCGATTGTAAGTTCATCGGTAGTAGCATCTACACTAGAGTTGCCTGCCGCATCGGTTGCAGTGGCTTGCACATCATAAGTGCCATCTGCTAAAGCTGAAGGAATAACTAACGTCCATGTATTATCACCATTATCGGTTAAATCTGAGCCACTTTCCGGATAAGTAATACCGTCAACAATCACCACTAAATCATCGATTGAATCTGCAGTACCAGTAATTGTCGGAGTATTATCATTTGTTGTTAAAAAGTCTACCGTTGGAACTGTAGGATCGGTGAGATCTATGGTAAGTTCATCGGTAGTAGCGTCTACACTGCTATTGCCAGCGGCATCGGTTGCAGCAGCTACCACATCGTAAGTACCTTCTACAAGTGGGGAAGGAATAACTAACGTCCAAGTATTATCACCATTATCTGTTAAATCTGAACCGCTTTCCGGGTAAGCAACACCATCAACAGTTACCACCAAATCATCTACAGAATCTGCAGTACCTGTGATGGTTGGAGTGTTGTCGTTAGTAGTTAAAAAGTCTACTGTTGGAGTTGTTGGTAGTACGGTATCGATGATAAGTTCATCTACTGTTGCATCTACACTGGAGTTTCCGGCTGCATCTGTTGAAGTGGCCACTACATCGTAGGTGCCATCTGCTAGAATCACAGGTATATTCAAACTCCACGTACCGTCTCCGTTGTCGGTAAGATCAGTTCCTGATTCCGGATAATTGACTCCATTTACCGTCACGACTAAATCTGCTGAAGAATCTGCTGTACCGGTAACCGTTGGCGTATTGTCATTTGTGGTCAAGAAATCTACTGTTGGGATCGCAGGTGCTGTGATGTCTATTGTAAGTTCTCCATTTGTAGGATCGGTAGCACTTTGGATACCTTGTGTTGCTGTTGCCGTTACATCATAAACCCCTTCAGCAAGTGCTACAGGAATTACCAATGTCCAGGTGTTATCGCCATTATCGGTAAGGTCGGCTCCTGTTTCGGCATAAACTACACCATTCACTGTAACGGTTAGGTCGTCTGCAGAATCTGCTGTTCCCGTGATCGTAGGGGTTTGATCACTAGTCACCTGTGACACTACCGTAGGCTGGGTAGGCAGCGTCGTATTGATCACCAATTCATCTACAGTAACATCTGAAGAAGAATTGCCGGCAGCATCGGTAGCGGTGATCGCTACATCATAGGTGCCGTCTGCCAGGTCGTTTCCGGCAGGTACATTGAGCGTCCAGGTATCATTACCATTGTCTATTAGATCTCCATCACCTTCGCTATAGGTCTCTCCGTTTAACGTAACTACAATAGTATCTTCAGAATCTGCGGTTCCGGTCACCGTAGGTGTGGTATCGCTGGTTTCCTGAGTATTTACCGTGGGGATTGTAGGTGCTGTGGTGTCTACCGTAAGTTCATCGGTAGTAGCATCACTGCTGCTGTTGCCCGCAGCATCGGTTGCTGTGGCTATTACATCATAAACTCCATCATCAAGTGCATTAGCACCCGGAATGATAAGCGTCCAGGTATCATCACCATTATCTATCAAATTACCGTCTCCTTCGCTGTAAGTGATTCCGTCTACGCTAACCGTAAGCTCATCTACAGAATCTGCTGTTCCGGTAATGGTCGGGGTGTCTGTATTGGTGATCTGAAAATCTACTGTAGGAAGTGTCGGGTCGTCAAGATCTATTGTGTAGGTCTGCGTGGTTGCTACTGTAGTCTCACACAGTAATAGATTTTGTGCGGTTACCGAAGCATCAACACTAAGGTCATCATCTGCAACCAACTGTGCTCCTGCTACATCTACTGAAAAGCTAAGGTCGCCGGCTACTGTGGTGTTATAAGTAAAGGTATTTACGGTAACCACCACCGGGTCGCCTGCTTCGGCATCGCCTCCTACGCTTCCGCTTACTGCAATGGTAGTACCGGCCTCGGCTGCATTGATGATATTATCTGCCGTAACAGGGTCTAGAGTGATCGTTGGTTCTGGGCCGCCATCTAAAGTTATGTCTACAACTTGAAGGTCTCCAGGCGCATTCTCACATCCGGTAACTGCATCTACGACACTTACATAAACTCTAAACGGACTATCAGCCTCGGTTAATCCTTCAACTTCCAGTTCGCCATCGGCATTGATGCTATACGTAATTCCGTCTTCTACCAATCCGTCTGTGATCGGCAGGGTTCCGTTTGCATCTAAGTAATAATTGAAGTCTCCGTTGATCGTGGTCGTTGGAACGATATTTAGAATCTCAGGAATACAAATAGGTGCATCAAAACCTAAAACAGTAATATCTCCAGATTCTGGTAACGGGTTTACGGTTACTTCTACAGCTACCCGTGCTGATTCTTCGGTACAACCTGCTAAAAATGATGCTACATAAAAGGTCGTATCTTCTGTTAATGTTGGCGTGGTAAAAGCCTCGCCACTTGCTGTGGTTGCCAATAAACTTCCGCCAGAAGCGCTATCGTACCAGCGAAGTTCAGCTCCAGAAGAAGCAGTCGTAGCTACTAAAGAAGCACTATCGCCCGCACAAACTTCAACATCCTCTGAAGCAGGATCGATTACGGGAATAGCAGGTGTAATCGCCACGTCATATAAATCCAGTTTTTGTAAGACATTCACTCCTAACAAAGAAGTATATCGTACCACAATGCGGTCTGCAGGTCCCGCGACGTCAAAAGGAACCTGCACGACAGCACCGCCTTGCAATAATCCCAACAGATCAAGATTTAATAGGGATGAAAGACTCGAACTTGAGACTAATGTAGGTCCATTGTAAGCTTCAAATGTGATATTATTTACCACACCTAGGGCTAACAATGTTGGGTCTACGCTTAAACCAATTTTAAAATCTTCAGTTGGTTGCGAAGGGGTATCAAAATAAATAAGTTGCTCGATTGAAGCGGTAACATCTAAAATCCCTAAGCTGAGTTCTGAGAACGAATTGGGATCATTATCAATAGCATTTTCAGGATTTGTAACGCCGGCTCCGCCAATTGTCAATAAATCTAAACTAAGGCCATCACCATCAAAAGAGGTATAATTGGCATCATTACAAACCGCAGAACCTGTACTGTAAAAAGCACCACGAACGTTTAATGTTCTGGTATTTCCTAAACCTAATAAAGATCCAATACTGTTTGTAATGTATATACTACTATAGGATTGATCTGGAGTCATTGCGATATACATCGCACCGTCAGCATCGGTAACCACACGCACACGCGCCGAATCAAATGTATTAGGGTCTGATGAGTCTGCGCTTAGAACCGTTGTACTCCCTGAGCGTGCCTCTATGGTGAATTCCTGATTTCCTACTAAAACAACACCGAGCACATCACCAAGGAGGTTACCTAATCCACCGCCTAGCAACACACGGAGCAACTCATCTTCGGTATCGATTCGTACAAAAGTGGTTGTATTTGCAGGCACCGGGGCAGCATAACCTATTTCTATAAAACTGTCGTAGGCTCCAAAACCTGCCACGATACCACTTGAAGCATCAAGCTCTGCTGTGGTATTTAAATCACCGTCCACAGCGAAAGATGCATTAGTCACATAATCTGAATCTACATCAACCAGTTCTGTAGCAAAGGTTTGCGTTTGCGCTAAAGCGTCTTGTAAAATACCGCAAGAAAATAAAAAGCATAAGAAAATTTGAAAAATAAAATTTCGAAAAGTAAAGTTCACCATAGCTCCATAGTTTTAAGGTTGAGAGAATTGTTAAAACATTAAGTTTAGACATAGATAGTTCAGCCCTACACTAGTAAGGTTTTGACAATCAATAAAATGTCAAGTATTAGGGGTGAGAAAAATCCTGCAAATGCTCTGGGCAGTAAATGATCATTCGCGTGATTGAACGTCTACTCTGGAGAATACTTAATGAGAGTATTTAATTTAGTTATCACTAAACTAGATAAGAATTCTATAAAACACACAAAATAAAGATGAAAAACACAGCTTTATCGGTTTAGTTATATAAAACTAATATTTTTTACAAGTTATTTTTTTTTGATTTGGGAAAAAATTCAATGTAATTTCAAACATTACAAAACATTTTTTACAAGTCAAAAAACAAATAAAAACCTCACTAACAGCACAATACAACCATTCCTAATTAATCCTTTTAGTTAAACATTGTACAAGTACAATTAATTATTTTCATTTTAATTGATAAATTAAACGATAAAACACTGTAAGCTTTTACTTGTTAAATAAGTTTATTATCATGCTTAGATTGTGAATGTAAATCAAAGCTTCTTACGACTCGGTCTTATAATTAGTCGTAAATCTTGGTTTTTGGTAAGATATTCGGTTGACCAATTGTAAAAAGTACGCACGCGATTGCGATAATCGATAAGAGCAAACAGGTGTACAAACAGCCAAATGAACCACGCCATAAAACCTCTGAAGTGCATTTTAGGTTTGGGCATATCAGCAACAGCTTTGTTACTTCCTATGATCGCCATTGAGCCTTTATCTAAGTAAATAAAGGGTTTAAGCGGCTTGTTCTTAACCATGCGCTTAAAATTTTTGGCCAGCACGCGTCCTTGTTGCATAGCCACCTGAGCCAATTGCGGGTGTCCTGTTGGAAATTTTGGATCCGAAACACTCAAGGAAGAATCCCCTATCGCATAAATGTTTTTAAATCCTTCAACGCGATTTACTTCATCTACTTTTAACCGATTTCCGCGGTCATAGGATGCTTCGGGAATTCCATTAAAACGAAATCCCGTAACTCCCGTGGCCCAAATAAGATTTTTACTGTAAATGTGCGAACCATCTTTCATCAAGACTTTTTCCCCGTCAAAGTCTACTACGCGCGTATTGAGTAACACCTCAACACCCATCGACTGCAACTGCTCTAAAGTATATTTCTGACTTTTTTCGCTCATAGGAGAAAGCAGTTCTCCTCCGCCATTTATTAGATAAATACGACTTCCTGAACCTATAAGCTCAGGAAATTCCTTTCTTATAGTATGGTTACGCAATTCTGCAAAAACTCCTGAAATTTCAACTCCGGTTGGCCCTCCACCGGCAATGACCATATTTAAATACGGCAAACGCTGGGAAGTATCATCGATACGCGTAGCCTGTTCCAAGCGTTGCAAAAGAAGATTGCGCATGTCAAGCGCATCTTCTAAAGTCTTCATCGGGATCGCATGCTTTTCTATTTGATCAAGCCCAAAATAATTGGTTTGCGTTCCCGTAGCCAATACGAGATAATCATAAGTCAACTCGCCATTGTTTAAAATGATTTTCTGTTCTTCAGGTTTTACCTCTTCAAAGGTTCCCATTCTAAAGCGCAGATTTACCTGACCTCGAAACAAATTCCTAAACGGAAAAGTTATACTCGACGGGTCTAAATATCCTGTTGATACCTGATATAACAATGGAGGAAAAAAATTGTAATTATTCTTATCTACCAAGGTCACTTTGTAGCTGGAGACTTTACCTAATTTTTTTGCGAGATTGATTCCGGCAAAACCTCCGCCTATAATTACAATATGTTTACTCATAAAATCTAGTATTACGCTCGAAATTAGCGGTTTTGATCGAGTTAGCTCAGATTTTAAAATAATTTTAATGCTTCATTTAAGTATTCCTAATTCCTGTACAAATATTTCGTTTTTATATGTTTTAAGCCTTGATTAATTATCAATCTGCAGATCACTTATCACAAAACTTTAAATTAACTTTACTTATAATTTATTGCATAATTATCACTAAACACAAAAAGTAATCGATTGTAAAAAATGTATTTGACACATTTTTTAATGAAAACCTAAATTTTCTACACAGACCAACCAGAACACAATTTTATGGAAAGACACACCACACTAGGCGAATTTATTGTTCAAAACCAAAAGGATTTTCCGTATGCCAAAGGCGAACTCACCGCGCTTTTGAGTGCTATACGCCTCGCGGGAAAAATGGTGAATCAAGAAATCAATAAAGCAGGACTGGCAGAAATTCGCGGTAAGGCCGGTAAAGAAAATGTTCAGGGAGAAACACAAGCTAAACTTGACATACTTGCAAACGATATGTTTATAAGTACTTTGCGCGATCGAGGTGATATTTGCGGTCTGGCATCAGAAGAGCTTGAAGACTTTATTGTGTTTAATGAAGAACAGCATAAGAACGCAAATTATGTAGTGCTTATAGATCCGCTCGATGGCTCTTCAAATATTGACGTTGACATCACCGTAGGAACCATTTTTAGTATCTACCGTAGAATTAGTCCTGTGGGAACTCCGGTAACTTTAGATGATTTTTTACAACCGGGCATCAATCAAGTGGCTGCCGGATATCTTATTTATGGGACTTCAACAATGCTAGTGTACACCACAGGCAATGGCACTCACGGCTTTACTTTTGACCCGGGAATTGGTTCTTTTTTTCTATCGCATCCCAATATGCAATACCCTGATTCAGGACGTATTTATTCAGTAAACGAAGGGAACTATGTGCATTTCCCTAAGGGAATCAAAAAATTTATACGCTGGGCACAAGAACTTAATGAAGAAGAAAACAGACCCTTTACATCTAGGTATATCGGTTCTTTAGTGGCAGATTTTCATCGCAATATGCTTTTGGGCGGAGTATATCTTTATCCTGAAGGAACCAAAGCACCTAAAGGAAAGCTTAGATTGAATTACGAGTGTAATCCTATGGCCTTTTTAACAGAGCAGGCAGGCGGAAAAGCATCTGACGGTTATGGGCGAATTATGGAACGAATCCCTAACGAATTGCACGAGCGTGCACCTTTCTATTGCGGATGTAAAACTGAAGTAGAAAAAATTGAATGGTTCTTACAGCAAAAAGACTGAAACGACACCTTTAAAAGATTAGACAAAATCCGGGATATACATTCCGGATTTTTTTATGATTTATGATTAGGCTTCTAATTTGTAAAGAATAGGATTGAATGCTTTTGAGACCACCATCACCTGATCGCCAAGACTAAGTGCTTGCGCTTCCTCGTGTTGAACCACAACTTTAACTATCTGTGTATGCATACGTACTGTAACTACACTAAGCACTTCTTCGTTTTCGATCTTAACAACAATCCCGAGAAACTGAAACTTTCCGCTTAGGTTTTGATTGGCAAAAACCGCATCTGGCGTCCCTGCTTTCACGACTTGACCTGCCTCTAAAACCACTACCCGATCTGCCAATTTTATAATTTCACCTACTTCATGCGAAATTAAAACCGTTGTCACTTGATAGTGTTCTTGCACGCGTTTTAAATACTCGTGAAGCTTAAACCGAATGGTATTATCTAAAGCCGCAAAAGGTTCGTCAAGCAATAGCAATTTTGGTTTTTGCACAAGCGCGCGAGCAAGTGCCACGCGCTGTTTTTGTCCGCCGCTCAAGGTTTCAGGTTTGCGATGTTTTAGCTGTTGCAGTTCCATCACCTCCAAAAGTTCTTCAATCGGATTATGTGAATCTCTTTTTCCTCTGGCGAACTTTAAATTCTCAAAAACCGTCATATGGGCAAACAGCGCATAGTCTTGAAAAACGTAACCTATACTACGCTCTTGAGGCTTCTTATTGATCCCTTTTGCGCTGTCATACCAGACTTCTTTATTAACTATTAGACTTCCAGAATCAGGGTTCATCAAACCACTGATCATTCTCAAGGTTGATGTTTTGCCTGCACCAGATGCGCCATAAATCGTCACTAATTCTGAAGCTTCAATATTTAGCTTAAGCGCCAGATCAAAGACTCCGTCTCCTCCATTAAGTTTCTTTTTAAGATCGATTTCAATCATTTCCAGAGGCTTTTAAAATGATTTCCGTTGATGAGATAAATCGCGAGTAAAATGCAAAACGTAATCGCAAAAAGAATAAAGGAATATAAATGTGCAGCCTCATAATTAAGCGCTTCCACCTCATCATAAATAGCGATAGAAGCCACTTTTGTTTTCCCGGGAATGTTTCCTCCTATCATCAGAACCACTCCAAATTCTCCCACGGTATGTGCAAAAGACAATACAATACCTGTAAGTAATGCCGGCTTAATTTGAGGGAGCTGAACTTTAAAAAGCGTTTCTAACGGCGACTTCCCCATGACATAAGCAGCTTCGGTTACCGACTTTGGAATGCTGCTTAAACCCGACTGAATAGGATGTACCATAAAAGGTAAACTGTATAAAACCGAAGCGACCAGCAAGCCTGTAAATGAAAACACCAATTTTATTCCCAGCCACTCCTCTAGCCAGTTTCCGAAAAAATTATTTGGACTAAAAGCTATTAAAAAATAGAAGCCTAAAACTGTAGGTGGCAGAACTAACGGCATACTGACCAAAGTTTCTATTACCGGTTTTAATTTTGAACGTGTAGAGCTTAGCCAGCGTGCCAAGGGTAATGCGACGATCAAAAGAATTAAGGTCGTGAACAAAGCTAATTTAAACGTGAGCAATAGCGGTTCCCAATTCATAAAGCACGTAGCATTACTTCGTTCAACTTGATCATTGCGATGACCGTCATTTTTTCTTTTAGCTGTAATCGTAATGCTGAATCTGTACTTATAATCGAAGTGAACACTCCGGCATCTGATTGTAATTTGAGTTTAGTGAGTAGTTTTCCTTGTTCTATTGAACTAATACTTGCGGGGATTCGATTTTGCAAACTGATCTCCGGCATTTCTGCGGTTGCAATAATCACTTCGGTTTCCTTAAAAAGTACAGTTATGGAAGCTTCAGGCTGAAGGTAAGCAGCGGTTTCTGGCGTATCGATCACAATAGCCTTAAGCTGAAGCTTGGGCGTAATCGAGACCCGAACTAAACTCAAGTTTCCGTTTACTTCTATAGTTTTTATATGTCCGTTGAAACTATTCACGTATCGAATATCCAAAATCTTGAAGAATTTCCTGCGCTTCTTCAGAAAAAAGATAGTTATAAAATGCGGCTGCCTCGGGTTTGGTATCGACATCATGGTCAATCAAAACCACACCTTGTTCTATAGGATTATACAAAGAATCTGCTACGCTTATCCAAACTCCGCGAGACTGCATAGATGGCGCTTTTACTACAGACATTGCAGTAAAACCAAGCTCTGCAGCGCCAGATAAAATAAACTGATTGGTTTGCGAGATGCTCTCTCCAAAGACCAATTTATTTTGAATCCTATCATATATTTTCAATTGCTTCAAAGCCGAAACTGCTGCGGTACCATAAGGTGCAGTTTTAGGATTTGCAAGAGCGATATGGTGTATCGCTTCGCTTTCTAGTGTTTCAATATCCACACCTATATTTTCATTTAAAGACCAAAGCACCAGCTTTCCGTAGGCGTAAACCTTAGGCTTAGTTTTGGCTCGACCAGCAGCATACACCTCCTGCGGATATTTCATATTGGCAGCTACAAAAATATCATACGGGGCTCCTTCTTTTATCTGCGCCGTGAGCTTGCCTGACGAACTGATAACTAAATCACAAGAAGTTCCGGTTTTTTGAGTAAAAGCATCGGCCAACTCTTGCATTGCAAATTGCATATTGGCGGCAGTAGCGATAGTGATTGTTTTGTGTTCTTCTGTTGTTTTACAAGCTGTGAACACCGCAAGTATTACAATAAAAAGGAAGCGGGTTTTTAATAAAAAGTTCTGCATAATCGAAGTTACCACAAACCGCTTTACTTATTCAATATCCTTGTGCTTTTCTTCTCCTTTTACGCTCTTGATACCAGTGTTTTTTTGCTCGGTATATAGAAAGAAGTGCGATTATACTCCAGATGATATTGGTTACCAAAGAAGGGATCGCTTTGTAATAAAAACAATTGATGGCAATCAACATTCCGCCCACCAGATTCATTAAAATACAATAGGTACTAAAGTCTTTATTCTTAACTAAAGTAAGTGCATAAGACAGGACTACAAGAAAGGAGCCCGCCCATCCTGAAATATCGATGAGTAACTTCATAGCCTTATAATTTGAGCGTTCTATTCGTTTACGAGAAGTTTATCCATTCGGGTTTTAAAATCGGCTTCTGCCATTTGAGCTTCTAGCCGCTCCAGCTGCTCTAACAATAGTGTATTATGGTCGAGCATTTCTTCAAGAGCCTTATTACCGGCCTCCCAGTAACGCTCTAATAAAGGCAGTTTTTGTTTAGCCTTTTGAGACAGTTCTAGATTATATCTACGATTATCGTTAGGATCTAAGATTGAATTGATATAGCCGCGCTTTTTCATTTTATTGATCAGTTTCACGATTGCAGGATGCGACAACTGTAAAGCGTCTGCAATCTCTGTAACCGTCATTGATTGGTTTTCTTGTAATAATAAAAAAATCATATGCCAGTTAGGTTCAATATCAAAATCGTGCTGCCTGTAAAAATCTCTGGTTTGATACATAAATGCATCGCTCAATCTTTTAAGCCTACCGGTCAATCCGGCGAACCCCATTTTTATCAAAAAATCATCACTCATAATCATATACGTAACTGGTTACGCAAATGTAATTTTTCAACCTCATCAAAATGTAAATGCCGCGTTAAATTTTTATTGATTTTAGGTGAAATTTCACCTCAATTCATAGCGTACCAAGTAAGCGGCTTTTGATAGATTTTAAATGGTAAAATCTATTCTAAGTAAACTACCTCAGGGCAAGCACTAGAAACATTGGTTGAAGACGAATTTTCAATTTTTAGGCAAGCCTCAGAGTATTAAACCCTTTGGCGGCGCCAATAAAAAAACTCTCGATTATTGTCGAGAGTTTTTTCAATTTTAATCTGTATTGACTTTTAGTCACAGTTGCCATCAGTATCACAACTTTGTCCTTCTAAGACCTCTAAATGTGGTAACTCCTGCTTTGCAAACCATTCTGAAAATGATTTGTTCAAAATATCTAAAAAGGCTGCTTCAGGTTGTGCTCCTGATACCGCATATTTTCTGTCAAAAACAAAAAACGGCACACCGGTAACTCCAATGTTACGCGCCTCTGCAATGTCCTGTTCTATGTAAGCTGAGAATTCCTGTTCTTCTAAGGTCTTCTTGACAGCTGTCTCATCAAGACCAACCTCTTTTCCTAAGTTGATCAAGGTTTGCGCGTCGTCTACATTATGCCCTTCGATGAAATAAGCACTAAGCAAGCGTTCTTTCATCTCATTTTGTAGGCCCTTTTGAGCTGCAAGATGAATCAATTGATGGCCATTTTTTGTGTTTGCCACAACAACATTATCATAGTCATAGTCGAGTCCGGAGGCTTTTGCCATTTGCGTCACACCCTCGATCGCTTCAGTTGCCTGAGCTCCAGACATCCCTTTATGTTTTTGAAGAAAAAGGTTGCTATCTATACTCGTGTCTGTTTTCAAATCTGGAGCGAGTGCAAAACTCTTCCAAATCACTTGTATTTGATCGCGCTGCGAAAACTGTTCAAGTGCGTTTTCAAAGTTTCGTTTGCCTATGTAGCAAAACGGACACATAATATCACTCCAGATTTCGACTTTCATTTTATTTAGTTCCATTATCTAAATTCTACTATTTAGAGGTTGGTCGTGAGGCATTCCATTAAATTACCTAATAAACTCTTAAAACAAAAAAAGCAGCATAAAAGCTGCTTTTTCTTATTCTAAAAAATCTTCTCTAGCCGGATTAAACGAATCGATCAATATCCCTGCTTCCAAGCATTTTGCCCCGTGAGGTGCATTCGGCGGAACATAAAATCCGTCGCCTGCTTCTAGAATTTTACTTTTACCGTTAATTGTAATTTCAAACTTACCCGAAACTACATAGCTTCCTTGGGTATGTATATGATCGTGAACCGTACCTATAGCGCCTTTTTCAAACTTGACACTTACCACCATTAAATCGCTATTGTGAGCGACGATCTGTCTTGTTATTCCCGTATCGGCCTGCTCCCACGCAGTTTCTTTCGTTTTAAAAAACACGTCGCTTTCCGTTTTTGTACTCATAGTTTTAGTTCTTGTTTTGCATAAATTCTATTCCGGCAATTACCCCACGCAATTCTGCCAGGCCTTTTAGGCGACCTATCGCAGTATAGCCGGGATGTGCCAAAGGTTTTTTAAGATCGTCAAGCATCTGGTGACCGTGATCAGGTCGCATAGGCAATTGCTTTCCTCTACTCTTTTCTACTTCTAATAGCGCGTGTACAACAGCCGGCATCGGCACATCGCCCTCGAGGTGATTGTCTTCAAAAAAGTTGCCTGTAGCATCTCTTTTGGTACTTCGTAAATGAATGAAATGAATATGGCTTCCGTAATCGTTGATCATTTGAACCAAATCATTATCTGCACGTGCTCCAAAAGAACCTGTACAAAACGTAACACCATTAAACGCACTCGCATTATCCTCTAATAATCGCTTTATATCTGAAGCTTTGCTCATAATACGCGGCAGTCCAAAAAATGGATGCGGCGGATCATCTGGATGAATGGCCATCGCAATTCCGGCGGTTTCTGCAACCGGTATTATTTCATTCAAAAATAATTTTAAATGCTCCTGCGCCTGAATCTCGTCTATTGCTGCATATTTATCTATAGCAGTTTGTAAGCCTTGAAGATCGTATCCTTCTTCTGCTCCGGGAAGACCGGCAATTATAGCATTTTCTAATTGCTGTTTTTCTTCGGTGGTAGCAGATTCAAAAAAATGTTTTGCTTCGGCTAAAATCGCTTCGCTGTACTCCTTTTCAGCGTCTTTTCGCTTGAGCATAAAACAATCAAAAGCTGCCAGGTGTGCCCAGTCAAAACGCAAAGCTGTAGCTCCGTTTTCTAAAGGATAGGCCAATTGGGTGCGCGTCCAGTCAAGCACCGGCATAAAGTTATAACAAACGACTTCAACACCTATTTTACCTAGATTAATTAAAGACTGTTTGTAATTATCAATATGCTTCTGAAAGTCGCCGCTACGGGTTTTTATGGGCTCTGTAACGGGTAAACTTTCTACAACTTTCCAATCTAAACCGGCTGCTTCAATCTCTTGTTTTCTTTGCTGTAAAGCTTCCAGAGACCAAACCTCACCATTGGTTATTTCGTGCATGGCGTGCACTACGCCTGTGGCTCCGGCCTGTCGAATATCTTGTAAGGTAACGAGGTCTTTATGCCCGTACCATCGCATTGTTTGAATCATCTTTCTTACTTAAAATTAAACTCCTGCAAAAGCTTTAAAACCGCCATCTACAGTAACTACTGTACCCGTCACAAAACTTGCTGCGTCACTGCACAACCAATGAATAGCACCGCTTAAATCTTGGGGATCACCAAATTTACCTAAAGGTGTATGCGCGATAATTTTCTCGCCTCGATCGGTAAGGCTTCCGTCACTGTTGGTAAGCAACTCGCGGTTTTGTTCGGTCAAGAAAAATCCAGGAGCCAGTGCATTCACACGAATAGGATTCTCCTGTTTTTGTGCAAATTCAATGGCTAAGAATTGTGTAAGGTTTTCTATTGCAGATTTTGCTGAAGCATAACCCATAACACGCGTAAGTGGTAAATGTGCTGCAACAGATGAAATATTTAAAACACTTCCTTTCTTTGACTTTTCGAGCAACGGAAGAAAAACCTGTGTAGGTAAAAAGCTTCCAATATAATTCAGGTCGATGACTTTGCGCATTTCTTCTACATCTGCATCTGCGAGTGTTTGCTCAGGGAGGATGAGCGCTCCTTTCATATTTCCGCCTGCGGCGTTTATGAGCACATCGATATATCCCAGATGATTGGCGATCTCGTCTTTAGCTTCGATCAAAGCTGCTTTACTCGTTACATCTGCAACGACTCCCGAAGCCTGATCTCCATCCTGCTTGATGCTATCTACCAGCGCATCTACTTTAGCCTGATTACGTCCCAGTATTACAACGTGAGCACCGGCTGCTGCTAGCGAACGCGTCATCGCTTCGCCTAAAACTCCTGTTGCGCCACTGATGACAATAATTTTATTTTCTACCGAAATCAAGGATTTCATAGTCCGTATTTTTTGGTTAATGATTAGTCTTTCAAAGTAACAATATCTGCTTTTAAAACCTCAAGTTTGATGTAGTTTTCTAAAGCTAAATCTTGTCGTGCAATTTCTTGCAATGCTAAGCTTGCAATAAGTTTTGCTCCTGAATACGACAAATGCGTATCATCGTGTTTTCCGTTTTTGTAATAGTCATTTTCGCCTGGCTCAAAATGCAAGTGAATCGACTTTGATTTTTCTGGACCATACTTTCGTTCTAAACGTTCTGTCAAGTATTGCATATCTATAAACGGAACCTCCAGATCTCTGGCCACCATACGCACGACCAGGGGATAATTTCCGTGAGTATCTTCGAGTGTGCCGTATTCATTGAATTTTCGTCTTACGATTGAAGACATAAGAATTGGTGTTGCTCCGGCTTCTCGGGTTTCCTTCACATAACGCTCCAAATTATATCGGTACTGCGTAAACGGATTGGTATAGCGCGTACTGTCTTTGTACTTCTGGTCGTTATGCCCAAACTGAATGAACACAAAATCGCCCGCTTTCAGCGTTTTTAAAACTGCTTCCCAACGCCCTTCGGTAATAAAACTTTTGCTGCTACGCCCGTTAACAGCGTGATTACTCACCTTTATAGTTTCGGTCAATAATTCCGGTAGCACTTGCCCCCAACCGTGTTCAGGATTCTGTTCCGGATTTTTCTTATCTGACATTGTTGAATCTCCAATTAAATAAAGCGTTGGATTTTCTTGTGCGCTCAAAGCAGAAGTTAGAACTACTGCAATAAGAAGCATTGTCATTTTTAAATTACTCATTACATGTATTTTAAATTGAAATTAAATCTTTTGGCTTCCAGTTATCGCTAGCGAAGCGTGGACAGTTTTTTAAGTAGTACTGCTTTTCCATTTCATTCCGTATTAAAAACACGACCTAAAAAAGACAAACAATACTGAAGCGTTGTATAGAACCAAGGCTGCATCAACCAAAATGAATGCGGAGTATCGGGCAACGTGTGTACTTCGTTATAAATATTATGCTGCTCTAAAATCTGCAACATATCATCACGACCGGCATGAAAACGCGGTTGGGCACTGTTTACAAAAAGTGTAGGAGGCGTCGTCTCACTTACGTGAGTTAAAGGCGAAGCTTCTTCCCAATTCTTGAGATTCTCTCTCCGTTTACCGTCGAGCCACTTTGCCGCGATCGCTCCTTCTTCTGATTCGGGATGCGTAAAAGAAACGATGCCATCGATGTTGAGAATCGCTTGCACTACATCTGAGGTTGTATTCTGCTCATCCTTATAAATTTCAGAATTTCCGGTAACACCGACTAGTGTGGCCAATTGTGCCCCTGCCGAATTACCTAAGATGGCTATCTTTTTTGAATCAATATGGAATTCTTCAGCGTGGTCTCGCATCCAACGGATTGCCGCCTTAAGATCTTTTACAGCCGCAGGATAGACCGCTTCAGTACTTAATCTATAATCAACAGTAACTGCAACGTAGCCATTGGCTGCAAAATGCTGTGCAAGAGGTTTTACGTTGGCTTTACTTCCACTGATCCAACCGCCGCCAAAAACCAATAAAATTGCCGGACGTTTTTCTGAAGTGTCTTTAGGTATAAAAACATCTGCCTTCAAATCACGACCTTCAATACTTGTGTAAATTAGATTCTCCATAGATATAAAAGGCCCCGACTTCAATGCTTCGATAGGTTTTATAAAAGGATAATCGTTTTTTAGCTTTTCATAAGTTGTCTGAATCGTATACGGTCTAACCTCTATCTTTTGCTCCTGCGCAAGCAAAGAATTTCCATTGAAAAAACAGAAGCAATAAACGATTAAGAGACCAAAATTTGTTTTCATTATCAAAGCCTTTATTTAAACAGAAAAAAGCTTAACCCGGTCGGGCAAGCCTTTTTCACGCTTAATTAAAATCAAAAGAATTGACGTTCACTACAAAATTGAATTAATAGCTTTTTTGATTTATCGTTGTATTGGTGTAGCTTATTGGTTCGCAATGCTCCACCTTTAACGGCGTGTCTGCATTTTTTATAGTTACGTTTTTAAAACTAATTCCTGTGACAGGCTTCTCTTCTCTACCTTGAATCAACAAACCATATTTCCCTCCATTTTCAACGGTAACATTTTCAAGATTTATGTTTTGAATCGTTGGTATAAATTCGCCCTCTTGCTTCCCGTAAATCCCATAATACGTGTTGATTTTGAGCACCGCCTCTTTTACCTGTCCTACTTCTATATCTTTTACGTAAACATTCTCTACAAAACCACCGCGCAAGGTATTGGTCTTGATTCTGATGGCGCGATCAAGATTAGGACTGTTCATCGTACAATTGCGTACAAAAACATTACGCACGCCGGCAGAAATCTCACTTCCCATAACTACTCCGCCGTGGCCGTCTTTCATATCGCAATTTTCGACCACAATATTTTCACTAGGGATATTAACACGTCGACCGTCACCGTTACGTCCTGATTTTATGGCGATACAATCATCACCGGTATTGAATTTACAGTTGGTAATATGTACATACTTTGAATATTCAGGATCACAACCATCATTATTAGGGCCGTGACTATTTACAGTCACACCGTCTACGGTCACATATTTTGATTTTAAAGGATGAATTACCCAAAACGGTGCATTGGTGAACGTCACTCCTTGAATCAATACATTCTCGCACTCCAGCGTCTCAAGAAATAAAGGACGCAATTGATGTCCTTCACCAAAAATGCGCTCTTCTACCGGAGTTCCATCCTCGATCATTGTAAAAAGCGCCGGAATATTATGATCATCTTTTTGTTTTGGTGCTCCCTCTTTGTGGCCGTAACGCTCGGCTCCACACCAAGGCCACCAGTTCTCTTTATCAGCCTGACCGTTGAACGTACCCTTTCCTGTAACCGCGATGTTCTTTTGCCCTTTGGCATAAATAAGCGGAGAATAATTCATAATCTCCATTCCCTCATAAGAAGTATGCACTACAGGAAGGTAAGCTGACTTATCTGTGGTAAATAACACCTCTGCGCCTTCTTCTAAATGAAGATTAACATTAGATTTTAAATGAATCGGCCCCGTAAGAAAACGCCCTGCCGGAATTAAAACTCTTCCACCACCTGCGGCATTACAAGCTTCAATGGCATCTGCAATTGCATCAGCATTTAAAACAGTACCTCCTTCTTGAGCTCCATAATCCAGAATATTGAACGTTGTATCAGCGAAACTAGGCTTTCCTATTTCCTGAATGATCGCATCCGCTTGAGCCCAAACGTCTTCCTTCAGCACTGCTTCATCCTGAGTTTTTTCTTTAGCATTCTTGCATGAAAATACCGTTACAAGCATAAATCCCAAAGCAAGCAGTAAGATATTACGATATCGATTTCTTATTAAACGTAACGACATAAATAGATTTTTAAATTTTAGAAGCTATTTGGATTGAAGACATTCTGTAAACAAAAATGCAATCGATTGCATAAAAATAAATATTAATTACGAGTATGCAAACAAAAAGCACTGAGATTTATTGAAAATTGATTTTAAACCTCAAAATAACAATCATTTCATAATGGATAAAGCCAATTATGATTATTGCTTAGAAGTGAAAAAAGTTGAGAATCTATTAAATGATTAAAAAAAACTCTAAATTGAAAACGATTACAATCCTCTAAAAGTTATGCGTCAAAAAGAAAAGGTAACCATCTATGATATTTCGAAAAAATTAAATATCAGTGCCGCAACGGTATCACGTGCGCTAAACGACAGCAACCGCGTGAGTTTAAAGACCAAAGAGCTGGTGCTGAAGACAGCCAAGGCGCTTAACTATCAACAAAATGCACTTGCACTTGCCTTGAAAAGTGGTAGAACATTTAACGTAGGTGTTGTGGTTCCGTACATCAATCACACCTTTTTTGCTTCGGTAATACGAGGTATTGAGGAAGAACTTGAGCCTAAAGGTTATCACGTTATTATTTGTCAATCTCACGAAGATGTAAACAATGAAGCCAAGCAGCTTAAGACTTTATTGAATACACATATTGATGGAATTTTCATTTCAGTATCTAAAACTACAGAAGATGTAAAGCATATTGAGGAAGTACGTGATGAAGGCATACCGCTTATCTTTTTTGATCGTAAAAAAGATATTTCGGGTGTGAGTTCGGTTACGATTAACGACTACGAAGGTGCTTACAATGCCACTACCCATCTAATTGAGCAAGGCTATAAAAAAATAGCGCATATAGGCGGTGATCATAAATTACAGATTTACAAGCATCGTTATGATGGTTATGTTGCTGCACTCAATGATCATAATATTGCTATTGATGAAAACTTAATTATGCAGGTAAGCAGTACTGTTGAAGCAGGTATTGAAGCCGTAAAATTATTGATGAAGCGCAAGATCGCTTTTGATGCCCTATTTTCTGCAAGTGATTATGTTGCTCTGGGAGGCATGCGTGAATTACGCGCTCATGGTTTTAAAATTCCTGAAGATATAGGGGTTGTAGGTTTTAGTAACGAACCCTTTACAAAATATCTAGAACGACCATTGACTACTGTGGGCCAAACACCGGTTCTTATGGGACAGATTGCTGCTCAAGTATTTTTAGAACAAATCTCTGATGTTAAGAAAAACGTTCAAGTTGAGAAAAAAGTGGTGTTAAGCCCGGAACTTTATACTCGGGATACCTCATCAAAAAAAGGAAGCTAAACAGCCTCCTTTTTTTCAATTTTCTTAATCTATAGGGTTGTCTTAAAGAGATACTCCACGTTTCCAGGGGATGAAATCATCTTGCCCTAGCGCATCAGCTTTTGATTGCACTTCGCCACTCGCAACCTGAATGACGTGTTCTAGAATTTCTTCTCCCATTTCCTCAATAGTTTTCTCTCCGCGTATAACCGCACCACTATCTATATCTATAATATCTGGCATTCTGCGCGCTAAGGTACTGTTTGAGGCCACTTTAAGCACAGGAGCGATAGGATTTCCTGTAGGCGTACCCAATCCTGTAGTAAACACCACAACACTGGCACCAGAACCCACCATAGCCGTGGTACTTTCTACATCATTTCCGGGAGTACAAAGTAAATTCAATCCCGGTTTGGTGACATATTCACCATAATCGAGAATTGCTTGAATAGGTGAAGTTCCTCCTTTTTTGGCTGCTCCGGCAGATTTCATCGCATCGGTGATCAAACCATCCTTGATATTTCCCGGAGATGGATTCATATCAAAGCCAGAACCGGCATCTACGGCCGATTTCTCATAAGCCTTCATCAAGTGCATAAAACGTTCTGCATCTTCATCAGAAACACAACGATTGACCAATTCTTGCTCTACACCGCATAATTCTGGAAATTCTGAAAGTATAGGTGAACCTCCTACTGCAGCTAGAATATCTGACGCATAACCCAAAGCGGGATTTGCAGAAATCCCTGAAAACCCATCAGAACCACCGCATTCTAAGCCCATTTTCAATTTAGAGATAGGCGCTGGTTGACGCTTGATCTGATTGGCTTTTTTGATTCCTTCAAAAGAGTCTTTAATGATTTTAGCTAGCATTTCATCTACCGTGCCTTCTTGTTGCTGCTCATAAATAAGCACAGGCTTTTTGATGGCTGCACTTTTCTCTGCAAGGGCATTTTTAAAAATATCTATTTGCAGGTTTTGACATCCAAGACTTAAAACGGTCGCACCGGCAACATTGGGATTATTTACATAACCCGCGAGCAGTTTTGATAAGGAAACCGAATCCTGACGAATGCCTCCACAGCCGCCCTGATGGGTGATAAATTTCACTTCAATATTATCAAAAATAGCCTGCTCCTCCTCTATTTCTGCTACAGCTGTATCTTCTGGAGCGCCATTGATTAAATTGCGCAAGAGTTGACGTTGCTTACTCGCTTTATGAAAAGAAAGTTCCTTCTCAAAAACGTCTTTAAGCAACTCAATGTTTCGGTTTTCACAAAACACCAGGGGAAAAAACAACCAAACATTTTGTGTACCCACTTGGCCATCTTCACGATGGTAGCCCATAAAAGTGCGGTCTTTCCATTTTGAAATATCTGGAGCCGTCCACGAGGTAGTCTCTGTTTTTTGAGATACCGAATTAGCCTCGTGCTTTACGTTCTCTGTAGTAAGCAAACCACCCACATCGATTGCACTTAAAGCTTTACCCACTAAAACGCCATACATAAAAATAGGATCATCAGCCTTTAAATTGACCAAGGCTATTTTATGTTTCGCTTTAGAATCGGTTAAAATTTTGAGGGATTGTCCTTCAAACTCTACAACATCTCCGGCAAATAAATCTACCAGAGCTACTGCTACATTATCATCAGGATGAACTTTTATCAGCTTACTCTTCATACTTTTAATCTTAATAACAGCTCTTAAACTGTATATTTTTTATAGGCTTCTTCTACTCCGTTTTCTTCAATTAAGGCAAGCGCTGTAGTGATGCGCTCTTCTAATCCTTCAATCTTGGTCAGGTCTTGATCCCAAAATGTCAAATTGCTTAACACAGCTTGAGAAACTGCCGCATAATTGTCTTCTTTCCACACCTCATCAAAAAATGCAACAACGGCTGCATCGTCTTTAATGGGCAATGCTTTACCCTTCCAAGTGCCTTTGTAAAACCGAATTAAACAAGCTAAAGCAAAGGTAAGATTTTCAGGTAATCGATTGTACGCTTGCTCAAAAGCTAAAAGACTAGGAAGCACACGCACTTTAAATTTTGATACCGTATTGAGTGCAATACTAGATAACAAATGCTTGATAAACGGATTTCTGAATCGATCAAAAACCGCAGCTGCAAACTCATTCAGTTCTTCTTCAGAAAGGTCAAGGGTTGGATTAATTTCGTTGAAAACTGCATCACGCACGAACTTACCGGTAAACTCATTGTCTACTGTTTCTTTTACGGTTTCATTTCCGTAGAGCAAAGAAAACGGTACCATTGTCGTATGCGCGCCATTAAGAATACGCACCTTACGCGTGCGATACGGCTGCATATCTTCAACTACCAAAACGTTATCGTCTATCTGATCAAACGGAATTTTAGCTTTTAAAGCCTCATCGCCTTCAATTACCCAAAGCAAAAAGGTTTCTGCTGAAACAATAAGGTTGTCTTTAAATTCTAACTGACTTTGATACGCATCAATATCATCTTTAGGATAACCCGGCACAATGCGGTCTACTAAAGTATTGTGAAAGCTATTACTGGTCTCTATCCATGATTTAAATGCATCCCCCAACTCCCACAAATCTGCATACTGTAAAATGATTTTTTTAAGCGTATCTGCATTATGGTTGATCAATTCACAAGGGATGATCGTAAGTCCTTTATCTGCTGCTCCATCAAAATGATTGAAGCGTTTATATAGAAGGGCAGTAACTTTTGCCGGAAAACTAGAATGCGGTGTACCCTCTAGCGTATCACTGTCGTCAAAACTAATTCCTGCTTCAGTAGTGTTTGAGATCAAAAACTCTAGATCTTCACCTTCGGCTAAGGCCAGATACCGCTCATAATCGTCGTAGGGGTTAATTCCGTCTTGAACGCAAGAAATGGTATGAATCTCTTCGGTCTCTTCCCCATTTTTAATACCTCTTAAAAACAAGTTGTAAAGTCCGTCCTGTTCATTCAACATCCCCACCATTCCGCCTGCAAGAGGTTGAATTACTGCAACTCCGGCGTTAAAGTTGGCTTCTTTATTCAGTTTATCTATAATGTAATCTACGAAGGCTCTCAAAAAATTACCCTCGCCATATTGAATGACTTTTATAGGTAGTTTTTCGGTATATCCCACGTTAGTTCTGTTTAAGTTTTCCATAGGTTAATCTAGGTTGAAATAGGTTAGTTTTATTCAAAGAGTGACGGTAACCAAAGGCTTATTGCCGGGATAAAAGTCACCATTAATAAGATAATCGCCATAACGGCATAAAGTGGCAGCAACGGCTTCATAATTTTCTGGATAGATGTTTTAGCGACTCCTACTCCAATAAAAAGTACTGCGCCCACCGGTGGTGTACAAAGTCCCACACACAGGTTCATCACCATCATAATTCCAAATTGTACAGGCTCTACACCCATGCTGGTTACTACCGGCAAAAATATAGGTGTAAAAATCAAGACTGCGGGAGTCATATCCATAAAAGTACCCACAAATAAAAGCAGGATGTTGATGATGATGAGTATTACAAATTTGTTTTCGCTAAGTGAAAGCAGAGCAGCACTTACATTTTGTGGAATATTTTCAAAAGACATCACCCAAGACATGCTCATAGAAGTAGCGATCAAAAGCATTACAATAGCTGTAGTACCCACAGAATTTAAGAAGATACTTTTTAGGCTAGATACTTTTAACTCGCGATAGGCAAAAGACAATACTAAGCAGTACAAAACTGCAATCCCTGAAGCTTCAGTTGCGGTAAAAATACCGGTTACAATACCTCCAATTACGACTACAAGTAACAAGAGGCTAGGTAAAGCGTCTAAAAAGGTCTTCAAAACAGCTCCTAGACTACTACGTTCTCCTGCCGGATATCCTTTCTTTTTGATCCAAAATGCAGCGACAAGCATCAGAGCGAGTCCCATTAAAATTCCAGGAATATAGCCTGCTAAAAAGAGTGACGCAATAGAAACGCCACCACTCGCTAGAGAATACACGATCAACACATTAGAGGGAGGAATGATCAATCCCGTAGTTGAAGCAGTAATATTAATCGCTGCCCCAAACTCTTTAGAATAATTTTCTTTTTCCATAAAAGGCCCTAGAATTCCACCAATTGCAGAAGTTGCAGCTACCGCAGATCCTGAGATCGCTCCAAAAAGCATCGCTGCAATGACGTTGACATAGATGAGTCCACCTGGCAAAGCTCCCATTAAGGCTTTTGCAAAATTGATGAGTCGCAGAGCGATACCTCCTTGATTCATGATTTGCCCCGCAAGTACAAAAAGCGGAATTGCCAAGAGTGAAAAACTGTCTAAACCGGTTGCCATACGCTGGGCTATCGTGGTAACACTAGCTAGCGAATCTATAGAAACCATAATGGTTAAGAGGCAAGAAATACCAATAGACCAAGCCACCGGAACCCCAATACCTAACAACACAAAAAATACCAATACAAGAATTAAAACTTCGATCATTAGGCTAAATATTTTTGAGGATTAGCCAATTCAATGGCTTTATACCAGATAATTAAAATTCCGCTGATAGGTAATACTGCATAAACAACTCCTAAGGGTAATCCCAAGGCTGCAGAGTATTGTCCTAATTCAAAATTGACGTAAACCAAATTTGCACCACCAACGATGAGTGCAAAAAATGCAAACAACATAATCAGGATATTGATCCCAATACGAAGTTTGATTCGGCTTTTTTCATCGAGCTTAGGCGGAAGAATATTAATCGCCAAATGGTCTTGTTGGCCCGCGGCATATGCTGCTCCCAGAATACCAATCCAGATCAATAAATACCGCGCGATTTCTTCGGTAAACGAACTCGCAGACTGAAGCACATAACGTGAAAACACTTGCCAAAGCACTGCGATAACGATTGAAGCCATTAGAAAAACTAAAATAGCTCCAAGGATTTTGTCTAACTTTTGTTTCATATTAATTGGTTTTAACCGCTTGAATTGCTTCAATGAGTTCTTTCATATCAGGATCTTCAGAAAATTGCTCATACATCGATTTCACACGATTGCGAAAGGGTTCTTTATCTGGAGTTATAACTTCAACTCCTGCCTTTTGAATTTCTGCAAGGGCTTCCATCTCTGCTTCGTGCCAAATTTTCTTTTCAAACTCGAGCGATTCGTCGGCTGCTTCCTTCACCCATTTTTGTTCTTCTTCAGACAAGTCATTCCAGATCAATGTACTTATTAAAAGTTCGTCAGGTAATGCCGTGTGCTCGTCTACCACAAAATATTTACACACTTCATAATGATGCGATAAGTAAAAGCTGGGCAGGTTATTTTCTGCACCATCTACAACACCTTGCTGCAAAGCGGTGTATAACTCACCCCAAGCAATAGGCGTAGGCGAACCTCCTAAGTTTTTCACCATATTCATAGCGGTTTGACTCTCCATCACACGAAGTTTTAAGCCTTCTAAATCTTCTGGAGTTTCAACGGGCTCTTTTGTATAAAAACTACGGCTTCCTGCATCATAAAAAGTAAGTCCTTTTAAACGCTGCGGGATACTTGAACTCAAAAGCTTTTCGCCGATCTCTCCCTCTAATACAGCAAAACGATGTTCTGCATCTCTAAACAAAAAGGGGAGACCAAAAACTTTAAGTTGTGGAGCAAAATTCTCAAGAACACCGGTAGATACTTTTGTCATTCCCAGACTACCTATTTGCAAAAGCTCCAGGCATTCACGCTCAGAACCTAACTGCTGACTGGGATAAATATCTAAACTCATTTTCCCAGCTGACTTTTCCTTCAGGCGTTCGCCCATAAAGACCATCGCTTTATGTACGGGATGTGTTACATCCAGCCCGTGAGCAAGTTTGATAACGCGGGTATCAGAAGCCTCTGTACAGCTGTAATTACTTAACAGCAATACGGTTGCCAGCGTAAAAACGAATACGTGTTTTAAACTTTTCATGAACGTAAGGTTTTAACCAGCTGAAGCGCTTCTTTAATTTTACTGCTAATGGCAGCGTAATCAAATGCGCCTTCAGCATTTTTAATGAAGAGTTTTGATCCTATTCCTACACAGTGTACACCGGCTGCAAACCATTCTTTAAGGTTTTCTTCGGTTGGGCTCACACCTCCGGTAGGCATAATGCTTGCCCAAGGTAATGGCCCTTTAACTCCTTTAACAAAAGCCGGACCTCCTACCTGCGCACCTGGGAATATCTTAACCACTTCTGCTCCCAATTCTTCGGCATACGAAATTTCAGAAACCGAACCACATCCCGGCATCCAGGCTACTTTTCGACGGTTACACGCTTTTGCCATTTCGGCATTAACCACCGGTGAAACAATAAAATCTGCTCCCAGCTGAATGTACAACGATGACGTGCCGGCATCTAAAACCGAACCCACTCCCATCATCATCCCGTCGAGTTCTGCCTTAGCAAATTTGTTGAGTTCGCCAAAAACTTCGTGCGCATAATCGCCACGATTGGTAAACTCAAAAGTGCGTAATCCTCCATCATAACAAGCCTTTAAAACCTGTTTACAAACCTCTAGATCTGCATTATAGAAAACCGGTACAATCCCATTTTCTTTCATCTGAAGCACTACTTCTATTCGAGTATATTTTGCCATTAAGTATTTTTTTATCTTTTAATTCTTCCTCCTGTATTGCCTTGCATAACTTCGGTTATTTCAGCTACAGAAACTAAGTTCACATCTCCCAAAATGGTATGCTTCAATGCACACGCGGCATTAGCAAAATTCAAGGCTTTTTCAGCATCATAATGAAGTAAACCATAAATCAAACCAGCTGCGTAAGCATCACCGGTACCAATGCGATCAACCACTTGTGTGATTTCAAGTTCATTGGTTTCTATATAGGTTTGATCAACCCAAGCTCGCCCATAAATCTTTTGCCAGGAAGCACTTAAACCGGTTCGTATTTTATCAAAAACCTGCTTGATATTGGGACATTCGGTCATCAACTTTTTGCTTGCGGCGATAAAGCCTTCCTGATTCAATTCAAAAGAAGTTCCCAGAATTTCATTGATCTCGTTTACGCCACCAATAAAAATGGTTGAAAGCCCTACGAGTTCTTTCAAAACCTCCTGACCGTTACGCCCATATTGCCACAGATTACTTCGATATGCAGGATCTGCAGTGATTTGTAATCCTTTCGCATTCGCGGAAATCAAAGCGGCTTTTAAAGCTTGGTAAGCAGCCTCAGAAATTGCCGGTGTAATACCCGTCCAATGAAAAAAAGCTGCATCTTCAAAAGTCTGATCCCAGTTTATAGTTTCAGGCTGAATATTGGCAAATGAACCATTCAAACGATTGTAAGCAATCTGACTGCTGCGCATTCCAGAACCTACTTCAAGTAAATATTGACCTATAGGATGTGCTACTTTTTGAACGGCTGAAACATCAAGCCCATATTGTCTCATACTCGCTAACGCAGCATCACCCACTATATCATCAGAAACTGCGGTAATGTGTGCCACATCTTCGCCTAAAACAGCTAAAGAAGCCCCTACATTCATCTCGGTACCTCCAAAGAAAAAATCTAGGGATTTTGCTTGTGATAGCTTTCGGTTTTCTGCGGGAGAAAGCCTAAGCAACACTTCACCAAAGGTGACTATTTTTTGAGTTGTACCCATCCTATTCTAGAAGTTGAAATATTCCTTAGCGTTATGATAGCTAATATTAGCAATAGTTTGCCCCACCAGATCCATATCATTAGGCAATTCACCAGAAGCGATTTCTTGACCAAAAAGATTGCATAAAACTCTTCTAAAATACTCGTGACGCGGAAAAGATAAAAAGCTACGGCTGTCTGTTAACATTCCAACAAAACAACTGATGAGCCCCATATTAGAAAGCGCGTTCATTTGTTTTTCCATCCCGTCTTTCTGATCTAAAAACCACCATCCGGAACCAAGTTGTACTTTACCTTTCACGCTTCCATCATTAAAATTTCCTATCATCGTCGCCATCACTTCATTGTCTGAAGGGTTCAAATTGTAAATGATGGTTTTGGTCAATTTGTCTTTGCTGTCTAAAGCGTTTAGAAAATTAGATAAAGCTTCTGCCTGTGAATAATCACCTATCGAATCCCATCCGGTATCCGGACCTAATTGAGCCAGCATTCGTTTATTATTATTGCGTAAAGCTCCCAAGTGAAACTGCTGAACCCAACCTAATTCGTGATAGGTTTCTCCTAAAAAGAGCAGAATAGCCGTTTTAAATTGCTCTACTTCTTGCGGTGCTAGATCTGCACCTCCCCGGCGCTTTTTAAAGATCTCTTTGATCTCTGCTTCTGAAGCTTCTGCCCAAGAAATCTGGTTTAAGCCGTGATCACAAAGTCTGCAGCCGTTCTCGTGAAAAAAGTCGATACGCTGACGTAAGGCATCCTGCAGATCTGTATACGTAGCAATACTTATTTTGGCTACATCCTCCAGCTCATTTAGATAAGCATTAAAACCTTCAGCTTCAATCAAAATTGCTTTATCAGGACGAAAAGCTGTGCTCATATTGAGTCCAGCCTTTTTACCATCATACTTACGATGTTGCTCTAGCGTATCAAGTGGATCTTCTGTAGTACAAACCGTCTCTACATTCATTTGCTTTAGCAAACCGCGACAGCTGTTTTCTTTAAGCTGTAACTGGCGATTCACTTCCTTATAGATCTCCGGACCAGACTGCTCATTAAGCAATTCATCAATATCAAAATAACGCTTCAACTCAAGATGCGTCCAATGATACAATGGATTACGCAACGTGTGGGGAACAGTCTTTGCCCAAGCTAAAAACTTTTCCTCATCACTAGCGTCACCAGTGATAAAACGCTCATTTACACCAAGCGTGCGCATGGCCCGCCATTTATAATGATCACCACTAAGCCACACCTGAGAAATCGTCTCAAATTGACGATCTGCCACAATCTCTGCCGGTGGCAGATGATTGTGGTAATCGATTATAGGTTGTGGTGCCGCATACTTGTGATAAAGTTCTTCTGCATATTTATTTTGCAAAAGAAAGTTATCTGTAATAAACGTGTTCTTCACACGGCTTGCTGTATCTGCTGTACTCATAATCTTGTTTTATTTTTGGTATTATCTACCCATCCAACCGCCATCAACGGTCATTACAGTCCCGCTCATATAATCACTTGCAGGTGATGCAAGGAAAATTATAGGGCCTTTAAAATCTTCTGGTTTTCCCCATCTACCTGCAGGAATACGTGCAAGAATGGAGGCACTGCGGTCTGGATCATCACGTAAAGCTTCGGTATTATCTGTAGCGATATATCCCGGAGCTATTGCATTTACCTGCACTCCTTTACCTGCCCACTCGTTAGACAAAGCCATCGTAAGCTGGCCTATAGCACCTTTAGAAGCAGCGTATCCGGGAACGGTAATTCCACCTTGAAAAGTGAGCAGAGAGGCTGTGAATATGATTTTACCACTCCCTCGTTTCACCATTTCTTTACCCAGTTCACGACTCAAAATAAACTGGGCATTTTGATTTACTTCGATCACTTTGTCCCAGTACTCATCGCTGTGCTCTGCGGCCGGTGCTCTTAAAATAGTCCCGGCATTATTTACGAGAATATCGATCTTACTGTTCTCTGACTTTACTTTTTCAATAAAAGCATAGAGCGATTTGCGATCTGAAAAATCACATTGATATCCTGTAAATTTTTTACCCGTGGCCAAAACAGCCTTTTCTATAGCAGAACCCGAAGTCTCTAAAGACGCAGATACGCCAAGGATATCTGCACCCGCTTCTGCTAAAGCTTCTGCCATTGCGAAGCCAATTCCACGTTTACAACCGGTTACTAAAGCTGTTTTTCCTTCTAAACTAAAAAAACTCATACTGTCTTTATTTTAATTCGTCTGGAGTTACTTTATCCATATCGCCATAATCCAGGTTCTCTCCTGCCATTCCCCAAATGAAGGTATAGTTAGAAGTTCCTGCACCTGCGTGAATTGACCACTCCGGAGAAATTACCGCCTGATGATTTTTCATAAAAATATGACGGGTCTCGTGTGGCTGCCCCATAAAATGGCTGATGGTTTGCCCTTCTTCTAAGTCGAAATAGAAATATACTTCCATTCTACGCTCGTGCGTGTGTGGCGGCATCGTATTCCATACATTTCCTTCTTGAAGCTCAGTCATTCCCATTTGCAACTGGCAAGTTTCTACCACACTATTTACAAGAAGCTTATTAATAACACGCTTATTTGAAGTCTTGGTGTCGCCCAACTCAACAACCTCGGCATCTGCTTTGGTTACCTTTTTTGTAGGGTATGCCTTATGCGCCGGAGCAGAATTGATATAGAAATACGGCTGCTCATCAGTCGCTTCAAAAATCACCTCTTTTACACCTCTACCTACGTAAACCGCCTCGCGATGTCCAATTTCATAAGCTTCACCATCAACAGTGATTTTACCTTTTCCACCTACATTGATCACCCCAAGCTCTCTTCGATCTAAGAAATGCTCAGCTTTCAACTCATCTATCGCTTCAAGTTTTAAGGCTTTATCCACCGGAAATGCACCTCCTGCAATGTATCTATCATACATTGTATAAGTAAGGTTGATCTCATCTTTTACAAATAATTCTGGGATCAAAAAATGATCTCTTAATTCTTGGGTTGTGTATCGCTTTGCATCTTCTGGATGGTGGGCGTATCTAAATTCTGATTTTGTCATTTTGTGTTTTTTCAGATTAAAATTTGATTCGTTTTTCAATGATCACCTTCAGAAACCGGCAATCTTTTATGAATAAAACAAGGTCATAAGCGTCTCATCGCGCCACTGACTTTTCTCAAATTTACAATTCTATTTTATAAATGTAAAATTTACATTTTATCTTAAGGTTACGATCGTAATGTTCGCAATGAGTCAAATATAAATATCACAAGAACGATGCTTATCCTGTACTGTATGGTACACCTATTCTAGCATACCATTTGCATCAAGTGTTGCTAATTTTTCGTTTAAATCCTGCTCAAAAGCTTCTTTAGACTTGATACCATCTTGTTCTTGATCCCAGGCACTTAAAATATAATAGGTTTGTGTTTCTGTTGAAGCATTGAACACGACTAAGTGGTCGTGCGGACCTTCTGTTGCTTTAGCCTGATCTGTTTTATAGAAGATCGCCATTCCTAATTGATCATTTTCACCGGCTAGGGTTTGCACACCATAGGTTGCAATGTATGCCCAAGCACCACTTTCACTGGTCGCTTCCATTACAGGAATATCATCAAATTTTACGATACCCGTAGCCAAACCTTCAAAGGAAGTATTAGGCGTAAGCTCTGCCTTAAGGAAACGATCTTCAGGAAAAATACTGATCACCGATTTTAAATCGGTAGTGACGTCTCCGGTTTTCCAACCTTCATAATCAATAGTTACACTAGAATGTGCCTCCTCATTAGCCACCTTAACGCTTGTTTTTGCTACTTCGTTAAAATGCGCGATCGTGTCACCGGTGAATCTTCCATAGCCGCCAATCCCCATAGATTTCCCGGCTTTAAGAATGTCTTGCCCCCAAGGTGCATTGTTATGATAGGAATCAAAACCATCTGTCCCTACGTATGGAAGCACCAGCGTATCTACTTTTTTACCAAAAATATCCATTGCATTTCTCCAGTCTAGATATAGGCGATAGGCGATTTGTTTATTCTCCCAACCCGGACCTTCATAACGTATATACCAAGAATGATCTGTATGCTCTTCAGGAACGACTAGTTCGTCAACATTTTCAAATGCTCCGCCATCATACTCCCGTGAGCCTTCCTTCCAAGACCCTCCTTTTTTAATTGAAATCTCTGCATAAGTTTCAGGAGTCACCTCCTCTATTTCTACGATTTCTTCTACAATATTCTTATCTTTTTTTTCTTTACAAGACACAAAAGCAGCGAGCAATGCCGCACCTAGAACAAGGTTTAATTTCATAATTTAATTAGATATAAATGGTTAGCGTCCTAATTGAAGCGCAGCCATAATAAAAGGGCCGGTTCCTTTAGGATCATTAGTTTGAATGCGTTCATTAACATAGTACTCATAAGAACCATCGCGATACGGATCTCCCCCAAGACCGGCCACTGCACAAACTTGGGTAAGTGTAATGGTACCATCATCATTACGTTTGATCAGCTTTTGAGTTAACCCGTCAAAAGCTTTATTCGCGACCGTTTTAAAATAAGTGTCAAGATAACGTTTATTCACACCTTTTGCAATGGCATAAGCAAACATTGCTGATCCCGAAGCTTCTAAATAATTTCCTTCCTTATCACCCATTGTAGGCACTTGGTACCATAAACCGCTTTCATGCTGAAAAGGAATTAGCGCTTCTACGAGCTGATTCAAGTACGAAATTAACAGCGCTCTTTTAGGATGATCTTCGGGAAAGTAATCAAGAACATCAACTAAAGCCATCGCGTACCAACCTAAAGAACGCGACCAGAAATTGGGTGAAACCCCTGTCACGGGATTTGCCCATTTTTGTTCTTTACTTTCATCCCAACCGTGATATAAAAGTTTTGTTTCGGGATCAATTGCATGTTCCTGAATGAGTTCAAACTGTTTTGCAACATCAGCTAAATTCTCAGCATCACCATAAGTGACTGCATATTGCGCATAATAAGGCGCCCCCATATAAAGACCATCTAACCACATCTGACTTGGGTAACGCTTCTTATGCCAAAAACCACCTTGTGATGTACGCGGATGTTCTTCAAGTTGCTTTCTTAAAAGCTGCATCGCTTTAAGATACTTTTCTTCCCTAGTCTTTTCATAAAAGGTAAAAAGCAGTTTACCGGGATTGATCTTATCTATATTATAGTCTTCAAAAGGGTAGGTTTTTATTGAACCATCTGCATTGATGAGTTCGTCTAAATAGCCTTTTACATAATTATAATATGTTTCATCTCCCGTCTCTTTATACAGTTGTAAAAAAGCATTAAGCACAAGACCATGCGTATACCCCCATTTTGGAGTGTCTCGATCTTCGATCTGATAAGACTCTGGATGCCGAGTCATAATAGACTGCGCCATTTGCTCAGACCATTTTTGATTTACAGGTTCTGATTTCATTTTAACAGAAGCGGAGATATTTTCGGTTTGCCGACGCTCTTTACAGCCCATAAAAAACAAGAAAAGGACTAAAGGAATAAATGCTTGGTAAGGAATTCTTTTCTTCATATATAGTGGCTTTTTAAATACGAAATCGATTTCTTTTAGCATTTTTAAAAATACAATCGATTACACAAATCTAACATTCTCGTTTAATTTATCAAAGTAAAGATTGAAAATAGCCCTTCGATTGGTCTGTTTTATCATTTTGACCCTCATTTTTGACCGAAAAACCACGCTAAATACACCCTAAAGTTGGCCTTTTTATCATCATACAGTCCTCAATTCTAAAAAGTTGTTAATTTTTTTATTAATGTAAAATCTACACGTATCTCAACCAAACAAAGGCTTTAGCTAGGATTCAGGATTCAACAAATAACTATACTTAAAGGATTTAGTTAAGCATAAGCAGGTTAGAGCAGGATACTTAAAAAAGATCATCATTATAAATTTGAGTGTTAATTAATTTAACATCCTGATTAATAATATTGAATCAATTTAATTTTACGCTAAATTGTATTCATAGTATAACTACTATAATCAACAACTAAATGAATAGACCATTACTCTCGTACTTATCGTACCTATTTTGCGCAATCGTTATCGCGGGTTGTAGCTCTAAGGAATTTGATGAGTACTATGCAAGGCCTGATGATCTTGAAGATCCTATCTATCAACAACTTGAAGCGCAGGGCAATTTTACAAACCTTACGCGTCTGATCGAAAAAGCCAATTACAAAGATATTCTGGGTAAAGCCGGATATTGGACCATGATGGCGCCTAACGACGAGGCTTTTGAACGTTTCTTTCAAGAACAAGGAATTTCAGACGTTAATGAAATCGATTCCGTTATGGCAAATAAGATCGTAAGATACGCTCTTATTTATAACGCATTTAGAACAGAACGTCTTTCTGATTACCAATCAAACGTAGGCTGGGAAGAAGATAACGCCTTTAGAAGAAGAACTGCTTATTATGACGGTTTTGAAACTAAAACAGTAGATGGAAACGAAATCGTTGTCGCTTCTTCTAACAGGAATAATGCGCCGGGAGGTGACCCTTATATTCCGGGGGATAATAATAATAAGTACCTCACCTATTTTGTTGAAGAATATATGGCGGCCAACAATCTGGGCGCTTTTGACTATAACTTTTTCTTTCCCGAAGAGTCTTACACCGGGTTTAACGTATTGGGCTCACAAGCGGTTAACACCAACATCGTTGCTGAAAATGGCATTATACACGAAGTTGACGAGGTTTCACTTCCTCTTATTAATATAGATCAGAAACTAGAACAATCTCCCAACTACAGTATTTTCAGAAGTCTTCTCGAAGACAATCTGGTAAACTATGTATTTGATCAGGATGCCACAACTACCTATCAAAACTTCACCAGAAATACTGATCAGGTTTATGTAAAGGTTTATGATCCTGCATTATCATTTTCACCCAACAATGAAAACTTTTTAAAAGAAGCAGACAATGATGGTCAAAGCGATGCCTATACATTGTTTGTTCCTCAAAATGATGTGTTACAAGATTTTATTGATGAGGTTTTATTAAAAAATTATCCATCTCTAGATCAACTTCCAAAATATGTTTTTGAAGACTTCATAAATGCGCATATGGTTCAAAATGCTGTATGGCCATCGATTGCAGAAGCCTATAGTAATGCTTTAGAAGAGGAAATTCGTATTGATATAAATACAGAGGTTGAAGAGGCAGAAGTACTGAGTAACGGATTTTTCTACGGAACCTCAAAAGTACAAGAGTCCAATTTATTTTTTAGCGTTTATACCTCTGCTTACTTAGATCCTGAATTCACTTTAGCAACACGTCTTTATAATGATGGATCAGGATATCGTGAGATCATAAGCAATATTAATAGTAGATACACGCTTTTTCTTCCATCTGACGATGTGTTGAGAGATTTAGGATATGATTACAATATCAACAGAGAAGAATGGGTGTTTACAGATCCTGCAACAGGTAATGTCGTTGCAGGTACTATAGCAAGATCACGATTATTACGTGTTCTTTACAATGGCATCGTTCCTACACCTAATGACGAACTGAATGATCTTTCTGGTTCTGGCATTATACGATCAGGAGACTTTGATCTTCCTGGAGAATATATCAAATGGGAAAACAATACGGTTTATGCTGCCGGTAATGAGGTGCTTGGAGATCGTGTAAACATCATTGGATTTGAAGATCAGCGCAACGGACGCACGTACTATATAGACAATCTTCTTCAGTTTAGTGAAGAAGCTCAGGGAATGGATATTATGCGTCTCGCTGAAGAGCCAGGATCTGAATATGCAAACTTCTATAATTATTTAAGAAATTCTCTACTTTATGATCCTGCAGCAGGCACCATAACCGGAGTAGAACTAGGTACCTCATATACTTTTGTGATTCCTAATAATGCAGCGATTGAACAAGCAGTACGTGATGGTGTACTGCCCGGAGATCCGGCGACCGGAACTCCTGAGTTTAACCCTCCACTTTCAGGCCAACGAGATCAAGTAGCAGACTTTATACGCTACCATATTCTTGCCACACGAACTGCTTCAGATGACGGATTGATTAGTGGTCAAATCGAAACCTTACGCCGCGATGGTCTTGGGGAGAAAACCTATATCGACCTTATTACAAGTCCGGGTGAATTAAGTTTTATCGATTCCGCGAACCGCGTTGTAAATTATATCCCAAGCGAAAGTAACAATCTCGCAGACCGAAGTTTAATCCACCTAGTAGACAACTACCTTTTATATACCGAATAAGATGAGACAACTTAACACAACTATATTTTATTGTTTCACCGTACTCCTTATAGTTTTTGCCGCTAATCCTTTCTATGGGCAAGATGCCAATATGGTAGTTCGGGGGACCATTTTAGATAGTTCAAATAACCAACCTATTCCCGGAGCAACGATTGCAGAACAAGATGCGGAAAATCGTACCGTTACCGGGGTAATTGCAGATTTTGATGGAAACTTTGCAATTCGTATAAAAAACAGAAATAATAAACTGGTAATTTCAACTTTAGGATACACCTCGCAAACGATACCGCTTACCGGTAAATCCAGCTATACCATCAACCTTACACCTTCTATAGATGAATTGGATGAAGTCATGATTAGCGTTGAAAAACCAACAGAAAGCGGTCTTTTAGACATTTCTGAACGCAATATGACGACCAGTACGGTTACCGTTAAAGCTGCCGATGTAGAAAACACACAAGCTGCATCTATTGATGAAGCACTTCAAGGGCGTGTACCTGGTGTGGATATTACAGCAAATTCAGGTGACCCTGGTGCAGGAATGCAAATACGTATACGTGGTACTTCATCGATTACTGGATCTTCAGACCCTTTAGTTGTTGTAGATGGAATGCCCTACGAAACGTCAATCCCTGAGGATTTCAACTTTGGTTCTGCAGATGAGCAAGGCTATGCCGCCTTATTAAACATTGCTCCTTCTGATATTGAAAGCATTACCATTTTAAAAGATGCCGCTGCTACTGCCATGTGGGGAGCGCGTGCGGCAAGTGGTGTGCTTGTAATCAACACCAAGCGTGGTTCTATAGGGGCTCCTAAAATTGGATATACCTTTAGAGGTACTTATATGCAATTACCACAGACGATCCCTATGCTAAGTGGTGATCAATATTCGCAATTGATTCCAGAGGAATTTATGAATCGTAATGGTACTCCTTTAAATACGCTTACCGTTAAAGAATTTCAATACGACCCTCAGGAAGTGTATTTCTTTAAAAATTACGGAAACAATACCGACTGGGTAGATGCTATTTCTCAAACAGGTCTAACTGGAGAACATAACCTTTCATTACAAGGTGGTGGTGAGAAAGCAAGATATTATACTTCTGTAGGATATTATGATTCTAAAGGGGTTACTAAGGGAACCGCTTTTCAGCGTATCAACGGTCGTCTAAATTTAGACTATGTGGTTTCTGACCGTATTCGATTTAAAGCAGATATTGCCTATACGCATACGGTTACAGATCGTAACTATGTAAACGGAACCGGTAATGGAGATCGCTTAAGAAGTGTCGCGTATACAAAAATGCCTAACATGAGCATTTTTGAGTATGACGATGTAGGAGATCTAACTCCTAATTACTTCTCTCCTGCTCAAAACATTCAAGGTGCTTATAGCAGAACCTACAACCCGGTGGCTATGGCAGAGTATGCCTCTAATGAGCAAACCGGTGAACGTATCGTGCCGCACTTTAATTTGAAAGTTGACTTGATCCCAAGTCGTTTGATCTCTACTTTCGACTTACAATTTGATTTCAACAGTACAAAAGCTAAAGCCTTTTTACCGCAAAATGCAACCGGAAGACCTTTTACTGAAACGGTGGTGAACCAAGCTTCAGATGCAGATGTTGATATTGCGAGTGTGACTTCTAAAACCAATTTCATTTATACTCCAGATATAGGAAAAGACCATAGTTTACAAACGCTCCTTTCTATTCAAACTAATGATTTTAGATATGAGTCACACCAAGCATTGACTTCAAACACAGCGTCTTCATTGCTTACAGACCCTTCAGTTCCTTCAAGAACGCAAAATGCAGAATTGCAACTTTATAACAATAACAGTCAGTCGCGTAACGTAGCTGCATTAGTAAATGCTCAGTATAGCCTTCTGGACCGTTATATTCTTAATGTAGGTGTACGTGGTGATGGGAATTCAAAATTTGGTCCAGGTAACCGTTATGCCCTTTTCCCTTCTGCATCAGCGAGATGGAGAGTTTCTGGTGAGCCTTTTATGCAAGATTTTGATTTTGTTGATGACTTTAGTTTCAGAGCTAGTTATGGGCAGTCAGGTCGCGCACCAAGATATGATTACCGTTATTTTAACATCTACGGAAACTTCAACTCTGAATATTTAGGAATGAGCGGAGTTTACCCTCAAAATATTGAATTAGAGAATCTGCGCTGGGAAACCTTAACAGGACAAAACATTGGTTTAAATCTACAGCTGTTCGACCGAAGAGTGATGCTTGATGTAGACGTGTACAAGAACAGAACCGAAGATCTTTTGTTCCAAAATGTTGATTTGACCACAGTATCAGGTTACAACAACTTGTCTGACCAAAACGTAGGTACGCTAGACAACCAAGGTTGGGAAGTAGGTTTATACACCACTCCGGTTAAAATCGACAAATGGAAAGTAGACTTCAATTTCAATATTGCACGTAACCAGAATATCATACGTGAGATCTCTGAGTTCTATCCTAACGAGCGTGGTAACGTTGACCGTAATGGAGAATTCAAAAGATTCTTACAAACAGATAATCCATTTGGTTCTTTCTACGGATATCGCTTTAAAGGCGTTTACCCGGATCTTGAGTCTACACAGGCGCGTGATGCTAATGGCAATGTAATTACCGGTCCTAATGGTCAAACCGTTTATATGCGTTTTAACTATCCAAATACAGATTATGTATTTCAACCTGGGGATGCGATCTACGAAGACATCAACAAAGATGGAAACATTGACAGTCGTGACGTGGTTTATTTAGGTAACAGTAACCCTAAGTTCACTGGTGGTTTTGGACCTTCGGTAACATTTAATGATCAGTTTAAGTTGTTATTGTTCTTCACCTATCGTCTTGATTATGATATCGTAAACGGTACCGATATGTTAACCACTAATATGTACACCTACGATAATCAAAGTACTGCTGTACTTTCAAGATGGAGAAACCCTGGTGATCAAACCGATATGCCGCGTGCGATTTATGGAGCTGGTTATAACTGGTTAGGATCTGACCGCTATGTAGAAGACGCTTCTTTTGTACGTTTTCGCTCTGCAACCTTCAGTTATAATTTCACAAAACCCTTCCTTAAAAAATGGAAACTTGACGACTTACGTGTATACGTAACAGCAGATAACCTGCTTACATTCACAAACTATCGCGGTCAGGATCCAGAAGTAAACATGCGTGGAGGTGATCCTTTTGGAATGGCTATCGATTATTCACGTACGCCTCCAACACGTCGATTTACTTTAGGAATACAAACAAGATTTTAATTAGAAAAAATTGATCTATGCACACTAGAATTACACATATACTCGCTATCCTTCTGGCAGCACTTAGTTTGTCTTGCGATAGCTATTTAGACCTTCGACCTGAGAATGGTACGGTACGCCAGGAGTTTTGGCAAACCAAAGAAGACGTTCAGGCTGCTGTAGTAGGTATTTATTCTGCTATGCTCAATACGCCTCCGTCTGAAAGCGATCTTACACTAGCCGAATACATTTTTATGTATGGTGAGCTTAGAGGAGGTATGGTTGCTCCTGGAGCATTTACCTCAAATGATCAGAGCGATATCATTACTACAAATATTTTACCTTCTAACAGTATCACTACTTGGTCTCAGTTTTACCGAATCATAAACTATTGCAACACGGTAATCGACCTAGCACCGGGAGTGCTTGAAATTGACCCTACAATTGAGTCAAGAGAATTGAACAACTACATCTCTGAAGCATTAGCCATTAGAGCGTATCTCTACTTTACGCTGGCAAGATCTTTTAAAGATGTTCCGTTGAAGTTAGATGCAACCTTGTCTGATGGTGACAATTTTCAGTTATCGGCGACACCACAGGATCAAATATTTGCTCAGGTTCTAACAGATTTAAATGAAGCCGAACGCTTAAGTGTTGAAGATTATGGTAACGTTCCTGAAAATAAAGGGCGTATAACAAAATATGCGATCAACGCGATGCAAGCCGATGTGCATTTATGGATGGAAAACTATCAGGAAGCGATTGTTGCTGCCAATAAAGTAATAAATTCTGGACAGTTTGAATTGATTGATGCCAGCCCGCAATGGTTCAACATTGTGTTTGCACAAGGAAATTCTACCGAAAGTATTTTTGAACTACAATACACGCCTGAAAACCGTAATCCGTTCTATCAAATATTCTTACAACAGCCTCAGTATTTAGCTGCTCCGCCAGTATTAGAAGAAGTTTTTGGTGTTGACTTTGACGACCCTGAAAACAAAGATGTACGTGGTGAGCGTGCTTCCCTTGTACCCGGAACCAATGAGATTTACAAATTTACCGGTCTTAATGAAAATCAAAGAAAAGCCCTTCAGGAATCAGACACTCACTGGTTTGTGTACCGTTATGCTGATGTCTTATTGATGAAAGCAGAAGCGCTCAACGAATTAGGAAACGGAGAAGAAGCGATTGCAATTATTGAGAATCTTAGAGAAACTCGAGAAGCTATCGATCAAACGCAGGAGTTTGTTACTCCAGAAGATCAAGACAACATTAGATTATACATCTTAGCAGAACGTTCTCGTGAGTTTGCCTTTGAAGGTAAACGTTGGTTTGATGTATTGCGCAATGCACGTAAGAACAATTACGAGAATCTAGACATTTTACTCGGTGTCGCTTTACGTAGCGCTCCTGCGAGTCAACAGCAAAGTATTCTTGCTAAATTGAGAGATCCCAACAGTCATTATTTACCTATAAATACATTTGAACTGTTTACCAATAAAGCCTTAACACAGAACCCATTTTATAACTAGAAAGCTATGAAAACACTATTCAGACCCTCGTTATACACACTTACACTACTGGTTGTTTTTACCGGTTTGGTTCTAAGTTGTACAGAAGAAAAATATAAAGAATCAACTGATGAAACTTTGAACATTACAGAGTTTCTAAGAGCTAATGAAGGAGAATATTCGCTATTCTTAGAAATTCTTGATGTAACAGATTACGCATCATTTATGAATACGTATGGCACCTATACGCTGTTCTTACCAACAAATGACGCGATAAATCAATACCTAAGTGATCTAGGAGCTTCAAACGTCGCAGATGTCCCAATGGAAGACCTGCAAGAGTTAGCCAAATTGCATATTATCGATGAAGTGTTTACTACAGTTCAATTTAATGATGGTAAAATTGCCACACCTAGTTTACAAGGTCAGTTTTTGATCACCGGTGCTGTAAACCGTGACGGGCAGTCTAATATTACCGTTAATAAAGATGCGCGTATCATTTCTTCTAATGTTGAAGTGGGTAATGGTGTGATTCACGTCATTGACAAAGCTTTAGAAGTAGCAGATCAAACTTTAGCCGAAACTATTGACGAAGATCCTTCTTTATCTCTTTTTGCTGAATTGATCAGAGAAACAGGCTGGTACGATACTTTAGATGAACCGTTAACTTACGATCAGGATAGTATTTCTAGCCACGTGAGTGTATTGGCTCAAACAAACGAGGTTTTTCAAGAAGCAGGTTTTAATACTTTAAATGATTTAAAAGAGCGCTATAGTCATCTTGATGACCCTACAAACCCGCTTGACAGTCTTAACCTTTATGTGGCCTATCGCATAATACCAGAATTAGACTACCTAGCAGATCTTGCTGTAAAATCTGTGGTACTTACTAAAGCACCTCTTGAGGTTATAAGCGTTAAACTTGCAAGTGATTCTTTACTACTTAATGAAGAAACTTTTAATGGTGTCTTAGAGCCTGGTGTTCAAATCAACAGATCTCAAAGTGATGTAACTGCGTCAAACGGAGTGCTACATTATGTAAATGATAACTTCTTTATCAAAAAACGTTTTCCTGCTCCCGTATATTTTGATGTTGCAGATCAACCAGAATTTAGACAGCTAAGTTCGGTATTTAGAAAGCCAGGTAACTATGCAGATCTTTCCAGATCAGAGTTATCTGAAGTAACTTGGGAAGGAAACGCAGCATTTAGATTGGGTTACTTAGCTGCTGCCACAGGTGATGGGGCCCAACTTTCTCAGGCTTGGCACGGTGACGTTGTTGAACTTCTCAGACATAGAACCGGAGTTATAAATAATTTAGAATTCACAACCCCTGTACTTATCAAGGGGCGCTATAAAGTTTGGGTTTCCTATCGTCAAAATGGTCGTGCCTCAAGTTCTGTGCGCGCTTTATTTAATGGGGAAGCTTTACCTAGACTTATAAATTTCACAGAGTACGGAAACACAGATTTACCAGAACGCGTACTAGAATCACAGGGTTACAAACGCCACTTAAATATTACAACAAGCAGATTCAACTCGAGATTAGCAGGTATCATTGAAGTTCCAACTACAGGAAGACATACTATAACATTAGAATCTTTGGCCTACGCCGGGGGACAATCTTGGATAGATGTTATAGAGTTCAGACCTGTTGATATGGATCAACTGTATCCAAAAATGGAAGCAGGTGGTGACGGACTAATCGATGAATAAATCAAAAACAACTAAACTAAATTAATCCAAACGAGGATGATAAGAATACAAACATATACTAAAGCTTTTGCAGCAGGACTTTTACTTCTTGCTACAGCAGCTTGCTCAGACCCTTGGGAAGATCACAGTAGCACTACAGATGATAATCTGGGGCAAAACTTAACGCAAAGGATCGTATCTGGCTCGCAAACTTCAGATTTTGGAGCACTTTTAGAAGAAACCGGCTATGATGATATTCTAGCCGGTTCTAAAACCTACACGGTTTGGGCGCCAACTAACGAAGCATTATCTAATGTTGCGAGTGAAGCTTTAGCAAGTAATGCTGCAAAAAGACTTTTTGTAGAAAACCATATAGCGCTTACCGCAGTTTCATCGGTAACCGAAGCAGATACAGTGACGGTTCAAATGCTTTCTAACAAGTACCTTGAGTTTAAAAACGGTACGGTGATGTCAGATGCTCAGGTAGTAACCGCAGATCAGTATGCTTCTAATGGTATTTTTCATATTGTTGATAAAGCCCTTGCGCCTAAGCAAAACATTTGGGAATACATCAACGCAACTGCCGATAATAAAATGAGTTCGTTCTTAATTGAACTTGATGAATTCAATTTATATCGCAGAGATAGTGTAGCCAAAGCGAATGCTGAAAATATGCCTGGGATGTTTGCTGACTCTCTTACAAACTCGTTTTTCACAAACGTTTATAACTTAAACAACGAGCAAAATAAATACACCTTTTTCTTATTACAAGATGATGGCTACGATGCTGAAGTAGAAAAGCTGGAGCCTTATTTAATTAAAAGCAATGAAGATTCTACAACTACGTATGCCAGCTATTTTGCGGTAAGAGATATGGCTTTGCACAAAGCTATTGCACGTGAAAATTTACCAGACACGCTTACCTCAAAATTTGGAGTAAAAATCCCGATCAATACAGATAATATCGTTGAAGAAGTTCAGCTAAGTAATGGTATTGTGTATGTGATGAGCAGCCTGGATGTTCCTTTAGAAACACGCTTGCTTACAACAAGAATAGAAGGCGAAGAACCTTCCGGTTTCAGTCAGGGTGATAAGCGCGGAAACACGTATTATCGCGAAAAAGAAGATCCTACCGGAGAAATGTTCTATGACATTATGGTTCAGAATCACGGGGAACCCTTGTTTGCTATTTATTACAATGCCAATAACCTTTACAGCACAACCTATCAGGTTTACTGGCGTGCAATTAACGATATTCAAAACAACACCTTCTCACAACGCTTACGTTTCGGTGGTACTTTTCAAGAGGATGGTACGGTTGCAGATCCTATTGCAACCTTAGATTATACCGATGTTCCTCCAAACGATTATCAAGAGCGGTACATAGGTGAATTTACTTTAGACGAAGCTGGTATGCTGGATCTAATCTCACTTATTGCTGCCAACACCGGATCTGCAGGTGCAAATACACTAACCTTAGATTATTTAAAACTAGTACCTGTAATTAAGTAATGTCTTTTAAACCAATTGTTATGCTCAAAATATTACAACTAACCTGTATTCTAAGTGTACTGCTCTGCAGCGGAGTAACGCAGGGATTGTATGCTCAAGATACCAATGATTCTACCCCTGTAGATAGCACCTCTCAAAAAGGCATTGAGGTTACCGGTATCATAAAAAATGCCGCCACAAAAACCGGTATCTCGGGAATCAATATTGCGGTAAAAAACTTCTCTGCAGCGATTAGTAACGAGGATGGAACATTTGCTATTAATGTACCTCACCTTAATGCACTACTCACCATCAGCGGACAAGAATTTCAGACCAAAGTATTTCCTTTAAACAATAAGTCTAGCAACCTGGAGATCGAACTCTTTGAAACAAGCTACTCGCAATTCTATCAAGAGTCTGAACTACCGGGTGGTAAGCAGCTGCAGTATACCAATCCTAAAGCTGCGACAACGGTAGATTTTTCTAAAGGCCAATGGGGAAATCCTGTAAACGAGTCGGTTGGCGATTTTTTACAAGGTCGTGTTGCCGGTTTACACAGTACCCGTAAATCTGGTGTTCCCGGTGCCGGAGCAAACCTTACATTAAGAGGTTTCAATTCGCTATATGCTACAAACAAACCCTTACTTATAGTAGATGGAATGATCTACGATGATGAAGACTATGGTTCTGGGATCATTCAGTATACCAGCTCTTCTCCACTATCAATGCTTGAAGTTAAAGATATTGAAGATGTAACTGTGTTAAAAGATGGTTCTTCTATCTATGGTACCAAAGGCGCTAATGGAGTAATTATTATTACTACTACCCGCCCGGTTGATCTAAGTACTAAAATAGATTTTACAATGTACGGCGGCATCAACCAGAAGCCAGACAATCTGCCTGTAATGCGTGCCGGAGATTATAGAACCTATTTATCTCAACTTATTGCAACCCGTGGTAATTCGCAACAACAAATTGCAAATATGCCTTGGATGATCGATGATAGACAGAACGAAGCCTATTACCAATACCACAATCAAACCAACTGGCAAGATCAGGTATTTAAAAGTAGCGCCAATCAAAACTATTTCTTAAAGATTAGAGGTGGTGATGACATCGCAAAATATGGCCTTTCTGTAGGCTATCTTAGAAGTGAAGGAATTATTAGAGAAACAGATCTGGAACGCTACAACACCCGACTTAACGCAGCTTTACGCCTTACCGAAAAATTATCAGTAAATGCAAACCTATCGTTCATTCACAACACTGAAAACCTAAGAGATCAAGGGCTGGCTTACAAAACAAGCCCAATGTATTTAGCATTAACCAAAGCGCCTTTTACAGCGATCAATGCAATTAATGCTAGCGGCGAAGTATCTCCTAACCTTTCTGATGTAGATCTTTTTAATGTGGGTAACCCGGTCGCGATTCTTGATAATGGTATTGGGATCAACAAAAACTATCGTTTTTACGGAAACCTTGATTTTAACTATAAGATTTCTGATAATCTTGAAGCGAATATGCTCGCAGGTCTTACCTACAATAAAGAACGTGAATCTTTCTTCATACCAGACTTTGGTGTAGCCGATGTGATCTTACCTACTGCTATTGGAAATAACCGCAGTGGTAGTGAAGTTCAGCGTCTTTACACACTCTATACAGACACCTATTTAAATTATGGCAAGCGTTTTAATTACAAACATGGTCTTGACTTAAGATTAGGGTTACGCACCCAAAGCAACGAGTCAGAAAGTGATTTAGGTTTAGGCTTTAACTCGGCTACAGATGATTTTACAACTGTAGGTGCAGGTAGCAACTTGCTACGTGTAGTAGGTGGTTCTTTAGGAGAATGGAACTGGGTAAATGCTTACCTAAGTGCAGAATACGATTACCTTAACAAGTACTTTTTGACCTTTAACGGTTCTATCGACAGCTCAAGCCGTTTTGGCGACAATATTCAAAACGGAGGATTCAGCATTGGTGATTCGCAATTTGCAGCACTTGGTTCGGCTTCCGGAGCTTGGTTAATTTCATCAGAAGAATTCTTAAAAGATGCTTCAGCATTAGATTTATTAAAACTAAGAGCAAGTTTTGGTGTAAGCGGAAATGACGACATAGGCAATTTCACTGCACAACAACTTTACGTTTCTCAAAACCTGTTAGGAATTCAAGGTTTAGTACGTGGAAACATCGGAAACCCTGAACTAAAATGGGAAACTGTAAGCAAACTGAATCTTGGTCTTGATCTGGCTCTATTCAATGAGCGCTTTAATGCTTCGGTTGATGTATATCAAAATAAGACTTCAGATATGATCACTTATGAGCCGGTAAATACTACAAGTGGTTTTGACTATGTAGTTTCAAACAGCGGAGATATGAAAACTCAGGGAATTGATTTAAGTCTTAACACACGACTCATTCATACAGCTGATATTAATCTTGATCTAGGGCTTAACCTGTCTCGATATGTAAATGAAGTTACAGGATTACCTGACGGACCTATTTTTACTGAATTTGGTGGAGCAACCTACATCACTCATGAAGGTCAGGATGCCAACTTATTCTACGGCTACGAGACCAACGGTATTTATGCAACTACTGCCGAAGCTCAGGCTGCCGGTTTAAGCAGACGCCTAGACAATGGTGCTTTAGAAGCCTTTACAGGTGGTGATGTGATTTTCACAGACGTAAATAATGACGGGGTGATAGATAATGATGACCGCGTAGTTATAGGAAACCCCAATCCGGATCTTTTCGGAAGCTTTAGTGCCAATTTTAAATGGAAACGTTTAAGCATTTCAGGTTTATTCAATTTCTCAGTAGGAAACGATCTGTATAATGGAGTTCGCAATAATCTAGAAAAAATGAGCGGCTATGAAAACCAAAGTATCGCAGTTAGAAATCGTTGGGTTGCCGAAGGACAGCAAACAACAATTCCACGTGCGGTATGGGGAGATCCGCTAGGTAACGCTTCTTTTTCAGACCGCTGGATAGAAGATGGTTCCTTCTTACGTTTAAAAACTTTAGTAGTAGCGTATGATATTGCCTTAGATCTTGAGTATATCAAGTCGGTAAAACTCTATGCAAGTGCAAACAACCTATTTACCCTTACAGACTATTTAGGTTATGATCCTGAGTTTAGCGCAACCTCATCAATCTTTGGTCAGGGAGCAGATTTAGGACTAATGCCACAATTTACTACAATACAAATGGGACTAAGACTAGGACTATAATTAAGAGAAAAAATAATGACAATGATCAGAAATACAAAACATACATTAAGATTGGGCGCATTGGCTTTATTATTAAGCCTGGGATCCTGTTCAGAATATCTAGATGTTGAGCCCAAAGATCAACTCAATCAAGATCAGGTTTACCGTGACGTATTTGATGCAGATGCAGCAGTCGTAGGTATCTACGGCCAATTTATGGGACTTGCCGAAAAATATGTTATTCTTAACGAACTACGTGCAGACCTTACCAGCACAACCTACAATTCTAGTCCGTTTTTACAACAATTGAGTGAGCACCGCGTAACTCCTGAAAATCCATATGCCAGCCCAAAGGATTTTTACGAAGTGATCAATAACTGTAACGATGTTCTTAAAAACTTTGATTTAATGCGTGCAGACAACCGTCTGGACAGCAGTGAGTACAACGAGCGTTATTCAGATATTGGCACCTTAAGAAGTTGGTTATACCTTCAATTAGGAATTCACTATGGGCGCGTTCCTTATATCACTGAGCCTGTTGAAAACCTAGACGATGTAAGAGATCTAAATCAATTTCCACGTATCTCATTTGAAGAGTTACTTGATGAACTTATAAACTTTACCGAAGCTCTACCCTACACAGATTTGTATAGTGCAAACAGTACACTTGTCATTGACGTTGACGGATATAACACCGGTAAATTCTTTATCAATAAAGAGTGCTTATTGGGAGACTTGCAGTTATGGAAAGGTAATTATCAACAAGCCGCAGCTCATTACAAAGTAGTGATGGAGTCTGCAACAGATAGTGGTAGCGATTCAGAACGTTTTGACACCTACCGCATTAAATACGCTGAAATTGCCAGTAATAATGACTTAGCTGTTGGTTATATTCGTTATCGTGAGCAAGATGCACAAGCTTTAGTAAACAACAATAATCAAGGATGGCGCTCTATGTTTTCCAGAGAGCCAGACGCGCTTTGGAATACAGAATGGATATGGTCTTTACCTTTTGACTCGAGTTTTGCTCCAGAGAATCCATTTATAGATCTGTTTTCAAATCGTGATGGTGAATACCTACTTAAACCTTCTCAGCACGTGATGAATTTATGGGAAGATCAAACACAACGTAATGGTTTTCCGTACGATGCTCGTGGGTCAAAATTCTCCTATAATATAATCAATGAGCAGCCGGTCATTATGAAGTATTTGTACAATTATCTTGATCCGGTAACACAACTTCCGGTAGATGTATTTCAAAGAGACGGGCGCTGGCATCTGTACCGCGCTGCTAAACTGCACTTACGCTATGCAGAAGCTGCAAATAGAGACGGCCAACATCGTCTGGCAGATGCTCTATTAAATTTTGGTATTCAAAGTGAATACACCGTACCTGGACAAGAAGATGTGACCGATATTGAACAAACTAATTTGCCATTCCCGTATAACTTTGATGCAAGACAAGGTGATTTCCCTTACTATCGTGGTGATTGGTATCGTAACGGAGGTGTACGCGGGCGTGCATATCTTGAACGTGCTCCCGTTTTAGGAGATAGTTTGATCAGCATTGAAAACAATCTAATTGAAGAAGCTGCATTAGAACTGGCTTTTGAAGGAAACCGTTGGGGAGATTTAGTACGTGTAGCGATTCACCGTAACGACCCTGCTTTCCTTGCAGATCGTGTGTATGCCAAGCTCAACGCCGATGGGAATGCTGAAGCTTCTGCAGTACGTACCAAATTAATGTCAAGAGAAAACTGGTATTTACCTTTTATATGGAACGACGATGAATAATATAACGACTTTGTTTGTGTTTAGATTTAATTCTAATTTTGAGAGGACAATGCTACGGTTTACACCGTAGCATTGTTGTTTTAATAAAGAATCAAGCCACGCTCCTTCTCTTTTACAATCAGGGTACAACAGGACACTTTATACAGGCTGTACGGTTAACTTTGAGAGAGCACATTTTACTTCTGTATATAATAACAGTTTTAACTTTAAGTATGATCCAATCTCGTTTTCATTTTCCATATCTTTTTATAGCTTTTTCTGCACTGGTATTGGCTTCGGCTTGTAAAAATGAAAACGAGGATAAAACTTTAGACGATAACAAAACACCAAATTTCCTCGTCATCATTGCAGATGATGCAGGATGGAATGACTTCAGCTTTCACGGTTCTGAAATTCAAACACCTTACCTTGATGAATTAGCTGGCAATGGACTCACATTAGACCGGTTTTATACCTACCCTACCTGTTCGCCTGCTCGAGCTAGCTTACTCACGGGTAGACCTGCTAGCCGTATGGGTATTGTTGCTCCCATAAGTGGCCGAAGCGAACTCAATCTCCCCGACAGCATTACCACGCTTCCGCAGGCGCTTTCAAAACTCAATTATAAAACAGCCTTAATGGGTAAATGGCATCTAGGCTTAAAACCTGAAAGTGGCCCTGAGGTTTATGGTTTTGATTTTTCCTATGGGTTTCTCCATGGACAGCTGGATCAATACGCACACACTTATAAAAATGGCGACAGCACGTGGTATCGCAATGGGAAATTCATTTCTGAAAAAGGTCACGTCACCGATCTCCTTACGCAAAATGCAGTACGTTATATAGACACTTTGCAAACTGACCAGAATTTTTACTTGCAAGTAGCTTACAGCGCACCTCATATTCCACTGCAAGAACCACAAGAGTGGCTTGAAAAATACACGACTATTAAAGATTCTTCACGCCGGGCTTATGCCGCAGCAATGACGCATATGGATGCCGGAATTGGGGAAATTCTACAAAAACTCAAGGACAAAGATTTAGAAAAAAATACGGTCGTTCTTTTTGTAAGCGACAATGGCGCTCAGGAAAAATGGGTTCCTAATACGCAATACGACGGTAAATATGGCCCTAACTATTCGTTGGGAAGCAATCTCCCGCTTAGGGACTTTAAAACTTCCAACTATGAAGGAGCCATTCGTGTTCCTGCGATTATCTCCTGGCCGGAAAATATAAATTCGGGGATTTCTACAAACTATATCAATGTGACCGACTGGATGCCTACCTTTTTGAATTGGGCAAATGCACAAGAGCTTCCGAGCACGGTTGAAGGTGTAAATGCGCAAGACCTCTTAAAAACTGGTTCTGTAGTACGTGAAAAACCAATTTATACACGAGGTCATTTGCAAGAATCTATAATTCTGAAACCTTTTAAACTCATTCGCACGCGACACCTTAAAGATCCACCGGAATTTGAATTGTATAATATTGAAGTAGATCCTTCTGAAGAAAACAATATTGCTTCAGAAAATCAAGCTGAAGTTGCTGAACTTACAGCATACCTAAATCAAGAATTTAGTAAAGACACACCTGAGGTCAACGTTGGCTTAAAAAACTAGGAGACCAAGATTTTTCTCTACTTTTCATCAAAAACTTATGCTATGCCTAAAATCAATTGCACCTATTATCTTTTAATCCTTACAATACTTCTTCTGTCAAGTTGTGACCAAAATGTAGACGACAGTATTCAAATTTCCCTCACTAATCCTGAGAACACTTCACTTTCTGATAAAGCCATTGCGATCGGGTTGACCAAATTGGATTATAAAGCTGATGCAGAAATGCATCCCCTACTCACTTTTGAAGGAGACACTATTGCTTCACAATTGGTTGACAGCGATGCTAACGGAAAAGTTGATCAGTTGTTTTTTGTTACTGATTTTAAGCCTTCGGAAATTAAAAAGATTCAGTTTAAATGGATAGCTGAAGCACCACAGTATGAAGTTAAAACCAACATTCGCTTTGGTAAACGCGAGGCGCTAGAAGAGCCTGTCGCTCCTGCATTAGAAGAAACACTTTCAGCAACAGATATGCCCAAAGCGCTTGGCTTTCAAAAGTATCAAACAGACGGGCCAACCTGGGAAAATGATAAAGTGGCTTTTAGACATTATCTGGATGGTCGTAATGCTAAAGATGTTTATGGTAAAAAGAGTGCTGCGATCACCCCTGAGAATGTAGGTTTGGATGAATCGAAAGCGGTAGTTGACAATTACCATACGATGGAAGCTTGGGGACGTGATGTTTTTCCGGTGGGTAATTCGGCCGGCTTAGGCGGTTTTGGCGTAATCGCAAACGACACCATAAGACGTTTGGGAATTCTGGTGACCGACACCCTGAGCAATATTGAAAAAACACATTTCAAAATTGTTGAAAAAGGACCGGTTAAATCTACGATGCATATAGACTATTCAAATTGGAATACAGCCGGAAACACGTATCAGGCAAAAGAAACAGTAACGATCTGGCCGGGAATGTATGCCTATCAAAATACAATTTCAATTAATGGATTGAAAGAAAATGACACGCTTGCCATTGGTCTTTCAAACATCAACAATCAAAATGGAGTTGAAGAAATCAAAACTGAAAAATGGGTTGCACTGGTGCAGCACGATTCTTTAACTTACGATAGAAAATGGATTATGGGTACGGCACTAATACTCCCTGCTGATGCTTATAGCAACTACACTGAAGCTCCCGAAACAGGACAATTTACACAGTCTTATCTGGCAAAAATGAATGTAGCAAACGAAGAGCCCGTTACGTATTACGGGGTTTCCGGTTGGGAACTTAGTCAGAATCCAAAATTTAAAGATGCCGCTTATTTTAAAACTTACGTAGAACAACTGGCCAACCAACTTTTTACACCAATTGACATTAATATAGAAAACAAATAAAATGCCTGTACACGCCTTTACTATGCAACTCAAACCCGGTTTTGAGGAGGAATACAAACGTCGTCACGACCTCATCTGGCCAGAACTTCAAGCGCTTTTAAACGATTCGGGAATTGAAGAATATCATATCTTTTTAGACGAAAAAAGCCTGAAGCTTTTTGCTTTTCAGAAACTAAAAGCAAGTCATACCACTCAGGGGCTTCCGCAAAACCCTATAGTAAAAAAATGGTGGGCGTATATGGCTGATATTATGGAAACTCATGAAGATCATTCGCCGGTAGAAATTCCGCTAAAGGAGGTTTTTGAGCTGCAAAAAGACGACTAATTTTTCTGCTAAAGCAGTTCATAACCAATAAGCTCAAGGCACGCCTAAGTTATTGAACCCTTTGGCGGTGCCAAATAAAAAATCCTGAATACGAATTCAGGATTTTTTATTGTTATCAAGCTTTTACTTTCCTGCTCCTTTAAAATTCTGAGAGCTGTTTTTAAACAGGATATTAAAGGTGGTTAAACTCCCATAAATACGGGATATATACTGCTGAAGGTCTACTTTCTCCTGATCATCGAGATTCTTACTCGAGTTGATCTTTTGCTCCATTACTCGCACGCGATCCCGCACCATTACGATTTTATGAAAAAACGTATCGATAGGAATTTCTTTACTGGTCAAATTGGAATCAGCGGGATTTAAGGTAATTGTTCCTCCTTTAAATTTATCGGCTATTGGTACGATTTCAGAGATGTCAGAATACTTCTTCAGCAAGGTTCTAAGCGTGCTTTCTACTTCATAAAAGCTTACCGTATCAACCTCATCTTCGACTGCTTCGATCACTTCTATCTCTTCGTCCAGGTCAATAGTTTCCAGCCCCTTTTCAATAAAAGTAACCCAATAGTGCTTTGAGGTAACATTGGTAACCACGCCTAAGCCGTACTCCTGATGTTTTAGTCTTGATCCTATTCCTAATAAACTCGCCATATAGTTCTTATTTATTCATTGATTTTGATGCTATCAATGTTCAGCAAAAAAGAAATTATGCGCAACTATTTAAAGCTTTTTATCAATCATTTCATATTGATAATACTCTTCTTTCACACTCTCGTAGTTGAGACCGTAATTCATAAAAAGCGCCATTGCGCCAAGAAAGAAAAAGCGATCAAGGAAGTAAAATGAACCAAATTCAAAGTAGTATGCAAATAAAGCCGCGATATCTGAAAAGATAAACCCGAACGCGAAGAAAATATACAATAACGATCTGTTGCTGTTGTATTTGTTATTGTAAGCAATCGCCTGTACACCAAGAATCATCATTGCAGCGCCATAAACATACAATAGAATGGGCTCTAAACCGTCATGAAAGGTATAAGTAACCATACTCATATTCATAATTACATATAGTGTATATGTGTTTGCTGCTACCAGAAGAAGTGTTACAAAAACTACACCCGGCTTAAAATTGATTTCTGAAATTTTAGGCAAACGTTCTAAAACAATAGTTAGATAACAGAGAGTCCCTAAAATAAGATAGGTTTTATAGCCCCAAGCTTCTTCATAAAATTGAAAGAACACATCTCTACTTATAAAAAATATGAAGGCTACGACGGTCCAGAGGTTGATCTTCTCCTTTTTAAAAAGATAGTAACAGAATAGAAGTACAAGAGTTACAAGTCGCGTAAGTCTACTGGATTCTAAATCCATAAAAGCTATAACCCCCAAATTAACAACGGCGGCTATCACAATTAAGATGATAAAAAGGCTGTTATCATCCAGCTTAAATTTAGACTTCATAGTTTTAGGTTCACTAGTGGAATTTGATTGAGTAAAACTTACGAAAAAAATGGAATTGAGGTTTTCTCAATAGTTGACTTTTTTTTAAAAATCAACTATCACACCTATTCCTAATTGCTGTTTCCACTGTGTACGAGCGCCCATCGTGACCTCATCACCATCTACATTGGTCTCTGTGATCTTAATGTCGTTATCGTATTTAAGGTGAGAGCCAACTTTTGCCAGCACAAAACTGTTGACCTTAAAATTTAAATTTAGCTGCCAGTCGATATCAATATTACCGAAGCTGTTTAAATAATCTGTATAGAGATTCACGAGATTGGTAAGATTTATATTATCCATTACCCGTGCCTTGAGCGAACTTTGGAGTAGAATACCTAATTCACTATTAAAATTAGAACCTTCTCTTATGATATTTCCGTCTGCATCGCGTACGGCAGGCGTAACCCCAAATGCACCATTATTTGCTAGATTTTGATCTAAAACAAACGTGGATTTGTAGGTTAATGGAGAAGCATAAATAGAAAGGTTATCTAAACGTTGACCATACTCACCTCCTACTCCGACAAACACATAACCCGGAGCCATAAACTGCGAGATAGGCGTACTGGTATCTGGATATTTGTAACCGTTTGTGAACTGAGAAGCAAATCTAAATTTTGCCGAATAATACCAATTAGATAAGGTATCTCTACGATAACCAAAATCTGAAGTAAGCTCTAGCATATCGTCAGTCTTACGTATCTCTTGCCCTTCCTGACTATTAACACCGTAACGTGTAACCAGTTTATTACGCCATTTTTTATTACTGTCAGAATAATTCCGTTCTAGTACAAGTTCGGCTAAACCAGAGATCGAATTACTACCACCGGCATTCCAGTTTACAAAAGCAACTTCACTTAAATCTACTCCTACACGGTTTAACTTTTTCCAGTTGGTCTCAGGCTTTGGCGCCAATTGTTCAGTCAAACGCTTTACTAAATTCTTTTTTAAAGGAAGCGGAAAGGCCACGTGTTGTGCCTGTAGTCCTTCAAAGCATAAAAGTATTGCGATTAAACTCGTGAAGAATAGTGCTTTTTTCAAATTAATAGCTTTACGGTTTCAGTATTAATAAGTAAACGTTCCGAAAGGTGATTTAATTGTCAACTCTTTTTGATCGGCGTTTTCTACCCTACCAATTACTTGCGCATCAATATCGAATGATTTTGAGATCGCAATAATTTCATCGGCAAGACTAGGATCAACATACAATTCCATTCTGTGCCCCATATTAAAAACCTGATACATCTCTTTCCAATCGGTACCACTTTCCTCTTGAATGAGTTTAAAAAGCGGTGGAATGTCAAACAGGTTATCTTTTATAATATGTAAGTTTTCTATGAAGTGTAAAATCTTGGTTTGTGCGCCGCCACTGCAATGCACCATCCCGTGAAGCAAACTTTTATCTACAGAAGCTAAGATCTTTTTGATCACCGGAGCATACGTACGTGTTGGAGACAACACAAGTTTTCCGGCATCAAGAGGACTTTCTGAAACCGCATCTGTCAACTTTTTAGATCCGCTGTAGACCAATTCATCAGGCACAGCTTTGTCAAAGCTTTCAGGATACTTTTCAGCTAAATACTTATTGAAAACATCGTGGCGCGCCGAAGTAAGTCCGTTACTTCCCATCCCGCCATTATATTCATTTTCATAAGTTGCCTGGCCAAAACTAGCCAACCCAACAATCACATCACCCGGTTTGATATTAGCGTTATCAACTACATCTTCCTTCTTCATTCTTGCTGTTACCGTAGAATCAACAATAATCGTACGCACGAGATCGCCCACATCTGCCGTTTCTCCTCCGGTACTCTTAATAGAAACCCCGTGTTGCTCAAGGTCTGCTATTAACTCTTCTGTACCATTAATAATTGCAGAAATTACTTCTCCCGTAATCAGGTTTTTGTTTCGACCTATTGTTGAGGAAAGCAAAATATTATCTGTAGCGCCAACGCAAAGTAGGTCATCAATATTCATAATCAACGCATCCTGAGCAATCCCTTTCCATACTGAAAGATCACCGGTTTCCTTCCAGTACATATATGCGAGTGAAGATTTTGTCCCGGCACCATCGGCATGCATGATCAAACAGTGGTCTTCACTCCCTGTTAAATAATCTGGCACTATCTTACAAAATGCCCTAGGAAACAAGCCTTTATCTACATTTTTAATGGCTTTATGCACTTCTTCTTTACCGGCGGAAACACCACGTTGTGCGTAGCGCTTAGAAATCTCTTGACTCATTGATTTGTTAATTATTTGGCAAAAGTAAGAAATAAAAACGTCCTGATATTTCAGGACGTTTTAAAAAGCTTTTTATTCTATTCCCAATCGGGCATGGAAGCATTAGGAAACAGCTGTATGTCACTCCCGCTGGTGGAAGAACTGTTTAAGTCTATCATATAAACCGCCGGTTCAGCACCAATATTATTTCCTTTACGGGTTAAAATAATTTCTCCTTCTGAAGGTGACCATCTTGCCTCAAGATCATTTTCTCCCTGATCAACATCTGTTTGAATCTGAGTTTCGGTGCTGGTATTGAGATCATACTTAAAAAGTCTACTTTGAAATATTCGGTAACTTGAATTTTCTGAACCGCTTATATCTCTTGTATAAATAACTTCATCTGCGTTTGCTGACAAGTCTATCCCTCCAGAAGCTCCATCTTCATTTTCTAAAATAATGGTCTCTTCTGTACCAGAACTTAGACTTACTGTAAAAATTCGAGTGTCATAGCCTAAATTATTATTGGTTTTCAACACGATAATGTTGTCATTAAGATCGGTTGTTGCAACTTCACTTATTAAAGAGCCATCTGTGGTTTGGTATAGTAATTCACGGCCAGATCCATCAGGATTTATGCTATATAATTTATCAAAATTAGGATAGTAGATCTTACTTCCGTTTTGTGCCCAAGCAAAATTGATTGCACTCAGTCTAAAGCCATTTACGGGAATAGCAGCAGTAATCTGCCTGACAGCTGTACCATCTAAATTCATTGTAAATACATGTGTATCTCCACCTACAGTTCTTAAAAAGGCAACTTTACCTGCTTGTGTATTCTTGCGTGGTCTAAAACTGTTATGAGAGCTGTGCGTTAACTGAACAACATCTGCCCCATCTTGATCTGAAGAAAAAATCACAGAATTACCGTTTACTACACGTGCAAAGTGAAAAGCATTTGCAGGATTAGGAATGGTTGAGAACTGACTCACTTCACTCAAAACCTCTTCATTAATATCATCTGTAACCGTTATTTGCCAGATGTATTGAGCGCCGCGCTGCAAGCTAGAAACGGTAAGTGTTGTGTCTATCAGGTTCTCAAAATACTCTGAAGTGTTTGCCGTAATATTCCGTAGTTCCAGAGTATATGTAAGTTCGTCTTCATCGTTACTCCCAGAGGTCCAAACAAAATCAACAGTTGTAGCCACATCTACACTAGTATCTTCTGGTGCTACGAGTACCGGCTTTAAAGGCGCTTTATTATTTGCCGTAGAAACCTCAAGTTCGAAGACGATATTATTTGTTCTGTTTTCTTCTACACGTGCAGCCTCAAATGCAGTGATATACCCTTCCAAATCGGCTTGAACAGAATAGTCTCCTACCGGAGCTTCTTCAATTATAAATGCCCCATCGGCATCTGTAAAAACTGTGTTTGTGACAGGGTTAGTACTAATTTTCACATTGGCTAATGGTGTGTTTTCACCATCTAAAACAACGCTTCCTGAAATGATGCCAAAGCCGGTATCTTCTATTGGATCCTCACTACAAGAAAATGCCAGTATAGCTAAAATTATAAGTAATGCTTTTTTCATTTTTCGATTTATATTAAATCTCACTCTATTGAAGTATTCTCCTTATCAGAACTATTACCAAAATTGAAATGATACTTGAGTCCTAATCCCACGTTATAGTAATAGTCGTCGCGCTTACCGCTTACTGCAGCTTCTAACTCATCGGTAAAGGTCAAATTGTGCTCAGCAAAAAGTCTCATGCTAAACCTTGGTGCAAGTTGATAGTCTACCGCCAAACCATATTGAACCTTAGCCGCTGTTAAATCTTCACTTCCATTTTGCTCTGATCCCTGAAGTCTCGTGACCAAGCCACCTCCACCATAGACTACCGGGGAAAGCTTATCGTTTTTAAGTATTCTGAATTCTAAATTGAGGTTGGCGCTTCCGTAGCTTTCAGAAAAATCGCTTCCCCCGTAAAGTTTGAAAAGGTTGGCATTGACATTTATAGCTAAAAACTCATTGAGACTGCTCGTATATCCTAATCCTCCCAATGGAGCAAATTGCTTATTACCATAATCTCCATCTAGTAATGCTCCGGCAAAACTGAGTGCTATAGATTGCTTAAACTCTTGTGTAAAAAATGCTCGCTCGTAAAGACGCGTTGATTCTTCAAGCTCCTTTTCCTTTTCATAATTTTCAATCAAAGCCTCATTTACGGTCACACCTTCCTTTGAAGACCATAGATTGTCTTTAATACCTTCAATAATCAAAGATTCTACAGCTTTTTCTATTGCATCCTTCATGGCCAACTGAACCGGTTCATTTTTAGTATACCCTGTTTCTACCTCTAAAAGTCGCTGAAAATTCACATATCTAAACAAACTGGCATCTATAGCTTGTGAAAGAATCGTTTTAGAAACATATACCGTTTTAAGCACTCTTCCGCTTGAAGTCGAAACCGCTCTCAAATACACTGTAAGACGATCCTGTCTATATTGCGTTGAACCGCCTACACCAAAATAACGCGCGCCCAAGCCACCGGTGATTATGTTAGAATCATAACTGATGATCCCACCTTCAAGCAAAACACCTGCGTACAGCAACGGAGGTAAATTAGGTTCATTTGGATTGTTATTCTTTCTATATTCATCCCGTGTAGACCTGATTATATTTCGCTCATTCAAGAGATTTCCCAGGTTCTCACGTTCAATAGGTGTAAACCACTTAGAATCTTCTAGCGCTTTTATCAACATGGTGGTTGCTCCCTGAGAAACAGCCGTACTAAATGTACTTCCGTTTTCTACATTCTTATACTGCCCTGTCTGGTCTTTAAAGTTGTAAACCCCGGCAACCACCGGCTCAGCAGGTTCAGGAAATTGAGTTAAGGTTGTTGTATGACTGGTTACTTCTCCTAGTCGCGCATCCTGCTGGGATAAAGGTTGGTTAAAATAGGATCCACAAGAGCTTAATGTAATAAGTAGAAGTAAGACGTATAAACTATGATGTTTTAACATTGTAATCTTATTGATTTGGGACAATAATCTGGGTCTGTTCACCCGTATTGGTGTCTAAAATATTGATCACCAATCCTTCATTTGAATCGTATATTTCTAGTGCTAAAGAGCCAAAATTGTAAGTCCCTGCCTCAAGCCCTTCTCCCAATTGCGCGGTGAATAATCCTCTTGATATTTGACTTAATAATTGCCTATTAAGATTGCTGGCAAAACTTTCTAATTCTGATTGGTCTTTGGCTGCGTTTTCTTCAGGATCTTTAAAGGAATTCTGCGCATTTGCAGAACTTAAAAGCCATTGATAATTGAAAGTCTCACCTCCAAAATTTGGATTTTTAGGTTGATACGTTAGCTGTTGTGCAAACGTGGTGGAAGATGCTATTAAAAAAAGCAGAAAAAGTATGTACTTCATGGTTTCAATAGTGTTGAACAGTATTTTGGTTTTTATTCATTAATTCTAATTGTTTTATCACCCGTAGAATGGCGTAATTTTTCATTTCTCGTAAATAAGCCATTGAAGGTCTCACTATAAATTCAAGAACTTTGGTATTGGCGACGAGCACCTCTATTTTTGTATTTCGGCCTATCGCCAAAACTTCCTTAATGGTTACGATAAACTTGCCATTTATATTTTTTGACAGATAGTCGGAGTAGAATTCTTTATAGAAATCACTTCCCGGCTTTGTTTTAGTGTCTTCTACCACAATTCCTGTAAGGCTTATACCGTCCGCTTTAGAGGCTTGAACATCTAAGTTATTTTGCCGTTGTATTATATTTACTTTTGTGTCATCTTCTACAAGCTCTCCTCCTTCAAACACTAATCTTGCTTTACCTACGATGTTATCTTCAGTATCATAGATTAGAAATAGAATAATTTTTTTTTCACCGACTTCCTTATCAAGCGTGGTTGATAAGACTTCAATTTTTTCATTGGGGTTAATAACTAAGCGACCTTCGGTAACTTCTTTTTTTAACGTATCGCTTTTACTATTGGGATAAATGATTGAAAACACATAACGCACACTAGAATTAACTTCAGTTTTATTGGTAGCAAAAGCATCTAATTGAATCAATCCATTTATTTCTTGCGCATTAAGATTTGCCTGAATTTCTTTATTGTAATATTGAGAGTATACACACATTGAACTCAGACAACATATAAACCATAAAAAATGCTTACTCTTAAACATTTAGACTAGTTGAAGTTTCTTATTACAATACTTTGACCTAAACCCTGCATCTCTACTTTCATATTTTTAGAGAGTTCGTTTGAACCGAAAATATCTAAATTTTGATGTTCTCCGTTCTGAATAAGGACTGCACTGAACTCCTTCAATGCGTATAATCCGTATTTGGAGATTTGATTATTAGTTCCATTTTGAAGCACCGTTAACTTTAAATCTTCAGAATTGTCTGATACATTAATAAAATTGCCTGCACCTATTTGACTTAGGTTAATAGAGGTCTCAGAACTACTTAGAATTGTTTGCACAGTATTTCTTTCTCCTATCTGTTCAATAAATATGTCGCCAGCACTTTGATTTGCTCTTTGTGAACTCAGTAGATCTAATTGATTTAAAACTTTAGGACCTACTTTTTGAGCTTTACCAATGATGGAAAACATCAGAAAAAAAACAATGCATATGGTTTTAAAAAAGCAACTCATAATCTATTCCTTTGATTTACTGAAAGAAAGATGAAGGAAATAAGATATCCCTATTCCCTTCATCCTCATTTGAATGATTACTCTTTTAGTTTATCTGCACTACAGAAGAAACATTAGAGTTACCCAATTGCGTAACAGTACTCATATGGGTCATTCCGGTTTGAGATACATAGCTAGAGTTCATATCACCAGTTTGAGTCACAATACTCATATGACCAGAACCATATTGATAAACTTCACTCCAGTTTGCGTCACCAGTTTGCATTACTTCAGAATCTGAGTTGTCTCCGTTTTGCTGGGTGTAAGCAAGGTTTCCATCGCCGGTCTGGCTTATAACAGAGTTATGACTATCTCCATCTTGCCATACGAGAGCCTGATTTGCATCTCCCAATTGAGCTACCATAGACATGCTACCATCTGTTCCTAATGGGCCATATTGATCTACGTGGCTATAGTTGTCGTCTCCAACTTGTGATACTTGACTTAAATTATCGTTACTTGTAAAGCCAAATCCACCTTGGTGTGCATAAGAAAAGTTTCCATCACCGTTTTGATAAACTGTTCCTTCGTTACCATCACCGTTTTGAATAACATCTGAGAAATTGACATCCCCTAACTGCGCAACAGAGCTGCTATTCAAATCTCCTATTTGAACAACATAAGAATCATTAAATTCACTTGGGTCTGAAGCCAGATCTTGTTGTGCAACATAAGATGAGTTACGGAAACCTGTTTGAGTAACTTCACTATAGTTATCGTTACCTACTCGTGAGATTGTTCCTCCACTATTCACAAAACCTTGAAGTACTCTTGAACCGTTTTGTTGTCCTGTTTGAGTAACATAACTTTCATTATTGTTATGTACCTGTTGAACTTGTGAAGAGTTAAGCCTTCCTGTAGAGCTAACGCTACTATAGTTATCTGCCCCTAATTGGTTTACCGAAGAGCGGTTAATCGTACCTGACTGCATTACATCTGAGTCATTCATAGTACCCGTCTGTGTAACATCTGAAGTATTGTCTGCTCCCGATTGCACGACATCACTTACGTTGGATTGCGCAAAAGCAACAGCCCCAAACATTAGCGCACTCGCGCATAAAACTACTTTTTTCATAATAGAAAAGTTTTAAATTAATAATATATAGAATGGTTAATAAAATGCTATTTCAGTCTCTCGGCTTCTAAGAGCGGGGGAACTCAATCCGAAAGAAATTTTATAAGGGGAGTTGAGACTGCTTCATAAATCCTGTCCCAATGCGATGCTAATTTATAAAAAACTAAACCTCAGATTTTAAGAAGAATATAACTTTTCGATGAAATTAAGTCTGAAACGAAAACGTTATAGCTAAAAAAGCCATTGGCTATGCGCTCTGAACGACTAAAAGGGAAAAACACCCTTTCTCTATTGAGAAAATAAATTGAAATACTTTTCCTACAATAATTGTAAGAGATTAAACTTTAAATGAATTTAAATTAACATTTTGATAAGATTCTTAATTGAAAAATCTATCGTTTTAATTCAAATTAAGTAATTCCCGATTTTTAGCAAGTGGCCAAAGTTTATCCTCTACCACCAATTCTAACTTGTCTGAAGCATACCGAATGGAATCAAAAAATGGAAGTACTTTTGTTCTGTATAAATCTGCTCGATCTTTGGTTTCAAGTGCATTGGCTTCCTTTCTTGCTTCAATCATATAATTGATTTCGCGATTAATGGTTCTTATATAACCCGAAATTTTCTCTATAAGCTCAATTTGCTCTTCAGCAAAATCTTTATAGTTTGAGTCATAAATCGACTTTAGTCCTTTAACATTCTTTATTAAAAGATTCTGGTATCTAATCGCTGTAGGAATTATATGATTTCCGGCGATTGCGCCTAAAACACGACTTTCAATTTGAATGCGTTTGATATACTCTTCAAGTTCGATATCGTAGCGTGCTTTGAGCTCAATGGCATTCATCACCTCCATTTCTTCAAACAGCTTTATCACTCGTTTACCTATTTGCACATTCAGTGCTTCAGGAGTAGTTCTATTGTTACTCAGCTTTCGCTTTTTTGCTTCCTTTTCCCAATCTGCACTGTAACCATCTCCTTCAAATCTGATTTTCTTAGAAGACTTGATATACTCACGCAGCACATTAAAGATGGCATCATCCTTTTTCATGCTTTCTTTGTCAATAAGCTTATCTACTTCAGTCTTAAAATCTTTAAGCTGTTTGGCTACAATGGTATTTAAAACAACCATAGGCCGCGCACAGTTTGTAGTACTACCTACAGCTCTAAATTCAAATTTATTTCCTGTAAAAGCAAAAGGTGATGTTCTGTTTCGATCGGTATTATCCAGTAATATTTCAGGAATTTTACCAACTACATTGAGCTTTAGATCTGTTTTCTCTTGTGGAGATAATTTACCGTCGGTTACTTTCTCGAGTTCGTCAAGAACAGCGGTAAGCTGTTTTCCTATAAAAACCGACATAATTGCGGGTGGCGCTTCGTTAGCTCCGAGTCTATGATCGTTGGAGGCTGAAGCGACGGAAGCTCTAAGCAATTCTTCGTTTTCTTGAACCGCTTTAATTGTATTGATAAAGAAGGTAAGAAACTGTAAATTCTTCATCGGTGTAGTTCCCGGGCTCAACAAGTTTACACCGGTATCGGTTGCAAGCGACCAGTTATTGTGTTTCCCACTACCGTTTATTCCGGCAAATGGTTTCTCGTGAAATAACACCTTCAGATTGTGACGACTGGCAACGCGATCCATCAAATCCATAATGAGCGAATTGTGGTCTACAGCTAGATTTGCTTCTTCAAAAACAGGTGCCAATTCAAACTGATTAGGAGCCACTTCATTATGCCTTGTTTTTACCGGAATTCCCAACAACATACATTCCTGCTCCAATTCTTTCATAAAATTAAGTGCACGCTCAGGAATTGAACCAAAATAATGGTCATCCAGTTGTTGTCCCTTTGCCGGCGCGTGCCCCAACATAGCTCTACCGGTTTGCATAATATCAGGGCGTGACGCTGCAAGTGCAGAATCGATCAAGAAATACTCCTGCTCCCAACCTAAAGTTGCCGTTACTTTGGTCACACTCTTATTAAAATATTTTGCTACTTCTGTGGCGTTTTGATCAATTGCATTAAGTGCTCGTAATAGTGGTGTTTTATTATCAAGCGCTTCACCAGTATAAGAAACAAAAACTGTAGGAATACATAGCGTTGTATCTAAAATAAAAGCCGGAGATGTAGGATCCCAAGCAGTATATCCTCGAGCTTCAAAGGTATTTCTAATGCCGCCGTGCGGAAAAGAAGATGCATCGGGTTCCTGTTGAACCAACTTTGCCCCCTCAAACTTTTCTATAGCCCGCCCATCTGAAGTCCGTTCAAAAAAGGCATCATGCTTTTCAGCAGTTGCTCCCGTTAGCGGCTGAAACCAGTGCGTATAATGTGTTGCTCCCAATTCAAGTGCCCATTGTTTCATACCTGCAGCAATACTATCAGCCATAAGTCGGTCTATTTTAGCTCCTGTATTTATGGCATCTTCCACAGCTTCAAAGGCGTCTTGCGACAGTACTTGGCGCATCGCATCTTTTCCAAAAACGTGCTTTCCGTATAACTCAGAACGCTTTTGAGTTTCTAACACATGTACAGGCTTTCTGTTTAGGCTTTCCTTAAGGGCAAAAAATCGCAAAGTCTCCATTTTTCGGCTAATTTTTATGAAATTCAGAATTGAACCGTGCAAAAATATATGATTTCACAATACACCCCTACTTTTTAGGGGGCTTATTAAATTTATTCCGTTAATAAGTGGGCTCACCCCCATATTTTTCAAGATGCAGATATTAAAGAAATGTTATATTTGTTATTAGTTTAATTCAAAAAAAATTTAAATCAATTTATTATGGGCAAATCAAAATTAGAGTATCTCTGGTTGGACGGTTATACACCAACTGCCAATCTAAGAAGTAAAACCAAAGTAGAAGAAGATTTTAGCGGGAAGTTAGAAGACTGTCCTGTTTGGTCGTTTGATGGTTCTTCAACTAAACAAGCCGAAGGAGGCTCTTCTGATTGCTTATTGAAGCCCGTTGCAATATATCCAGATCCAGCTCGTAGAGATGGATACTTGGTAATGACTGAGGTTCTTAATGCAGACGGTACTCCACACGAGTCTAACGCAAGAGCAACAATCGATGATGAAGATGATGATTTCTGGTTCGGATTTGAGCAAGAATATTTCATTATGGACAAAGCAACTCAGCTACCATTAGGTTTCCCTGTAGGTGGTTATCCTGGTCCTCAAGGTATGTACTATTGCTCTGTAGGTGGTAAAAACACACACGGTAGATCTTTTGTTGAAGAGCACGCAGACCTTTGTATCGATGCTGGTCTTAACTTTGAAGGTATTAACCAAGAGGTTGCTAGTGGTCAGTGGGAATTCCAACTTTTTGCAAAAGGAGCTAAAAAAGCAGGTGATGAAATCTGGGTAGCTCGTTATTTATTACAAAGACTTACTGAAGAGTATGGTTACTACATCGAATATCACCCAAAACCAATTAAAGGAGACTGGAACGGTTCTGGTATGCACGCCAACTTCTCAAATACAACTTTAAGAACTGCTGGTTCTAAAGAAGTTTATGACACGATTTGTGAAGCTTTCCGCCCTGTAACTGCTGAGCACATCGCAGTATACGGTGAGTTTAACGATCAGCGTTTAACTGGTCAGCACGAGACTGCTTCTATTCATGACTTCTCTTACGGAATTTCTGACCGTGGAGCTTCAATCCGTATCCCAATTATTACTGTTGAAAAAGGATACAAAGGATGGTTAGAAGATCGTCGTCCTGCATCTAACGCAGACCCTTACAAAGTAGCGGGTCGTATCGTTAAGACAGTAAAAGGAGCTGAAGAAAAAATCTAATTTTTTCTAATATAAATTAGTAAAGCCCGCAATTGCGGGCTTTTTTATTGAATATTATTTTTCAGTTTTTAACTAAATGCCAGACCTATAAACACACAATAGGCCGCAAAAAGAATAAAGCCTTTCCAGCGATTCAATTCTAATTTCAATGGAAGATATCCTAGCGGAAGTAATACAATTGCAAAGCCTAGTAACCAGAACATATTGTTTAGGATACTATCATCAAGCACCTGGATCGGAGTGATCATCGAAGTCAATCCTAAAACCGAAGCAATATTGAAAATGTTAGATCCTATAAGATTTCCCAGAGAAATAGCTTTCTCTTTCTTTAAGGCTGCAATAACCGACGCTGCCAACTCCGGAACACTCGTCCCGATTGCAATTACAGTTACCGAAATCGCATAATCGCTTACTCCAACAGATTTTGCCAAGTCTTTAGCGCCAACAACTAACCACTCTGAACCAAAATAAAGCGCAAAAGCCCCTATGAGCAGCCAGATCACGATCTTGAAATATGAGGTTGTAGCTAAATTTGCATCTACCTCGCCATTCTGCACTTCTTGAGTAACGCGGGAATGTTTAGCTCTACGAATAAGCAATACAAGATAGGCCACGAGCGAAAAGAATAAAATAAAGCCTTCTAACTTGGAGATCATTGCATCATTGACCAAAGCCAAATAGAGACCAAGTGAAAACAAAACCATCACCGGCCAGTTGAATTTGAAAAAATCGCTGTCGATTCCTAAAGTTGAAATAATTGCGGTGAGTCCTAAAACCAAAGCAATATTGGCAATATTACTGCCTATTACGTTCCCCAAAGCGATATCTGGCGAACCGTCTAAAGCTGCTTGTAGACTTACTAAAAGTTCTGGCGCAGAGGTTGCAAAGGAAACCACCGTAAGACCAATGACCATTTTAGAAAGATTCAATTTGAAAGAAAGCCCTACCGAAGCTCTAACTAAAAACTCCCCACCTACAACCAGCAGCATCAAGCCTAACAAAACAAATACAATACTCATCGATTCTTTTTTGTGGCTGCGAATATAAACAACCTATTAGAAAAAGGCTGTGGTTACAAGGACTCGGCGTTCAAGACTTGATATAATCTAACTGTTTCCACAGCTTCTTTTACATCATGCACACGCAATATTGAAGTTCCTTTCTGCAAAGCAACCATATTTAATGCCGTGGTACCGTTTAAAGCTGACGTTGCATCAATGCCCAAGGTTTTTGTGATCATTGATTTACGTGAAAGCCCAATTAAAATAGGCAAATCAAGAATCTGTAATTTTTCGGTAGCATTGAGTAACTCATAATTTTGCGCTAGGGTTTTGGCAAATCCCAAACCGGGATCTACGATAATATCATTCAATCCCAAAGCACGTGCAGCCGCCACACGTTCACTTAAATATAAAAGCACCTCTTTTACCAAATCATCATAATCAGTAAGACCTTTCATTGTTTGTGGCGTTCCGCGCATATGCATCAAAATATACGGGACTTGCAGTTTTGCAACAGTTGATAACATTTCGGTATCAAGCAAACCTGCACTAATATCATTTATCAAAGCTGCTCCCGCGGTTACTGCTTCCTGAGCGACTTTTGATCTAAAAGTGTCTATTGATAATAATACTTCCGGGAAATTCTTCAGCAACAATTCTACAACGGGAATGAGTCGGTTGCACTCTTCTTCCACACTTATATCTTGTGCATCAGGTCTAGAACTGTACGCGCCAACATCTATAAACGTAGCTCCATCATTCAGCATTTTTTCTGCTTGCGCGAGAATATCTTTTTCATTTTTATAGGATCCCCCATCATAAAAAGAATCTGGAGTTACGTTTAAAATTCCCATAACTTTTGGGGAATCAAAATCTATAAGTGTTCCTTTACAGTTAATGCTTGCCATGAATTAAGCCGATGTTTTTCTAGATTGCGTATTTTAGGCGAAATTTACAGAAATTAGACGACCTCAACGCATCAAAGCATAGGTTTGGGATTAGATCTTTTTTCCTTTCAGAGATAAATTGCATTATTTACAAGTTAATGGAGCAAACTTCAGCACAATACGACGCGGTAATAAAAACCTGCCGTGATTTATTTTCAAAAAAAATGAGTGATTACGGGAGCGCTTGGCGTATTCTAAGACTGCCATCACTTACCGATCAAATATTCATCAAAGCACAACGCATACGTGGATTGCAAGAAAATGCTGTGCATAAAGTTGATGAAGGAGAAGCTTCAGAGTTTATTGGCATCATCAATTACTCGATAATGGCGCTGGTTCAGCTTGAAAAAGGTGTTGTAGAACAACCGGATCTCAATCTTGAAGAATCATTAGAAGCCTATGATAAACACATCAAGATCACCAAAGATCTAATGATGAATAAAAATCATGATTATGGTGAAGCGTGGCGCGATATGCGCATCAGTTCGTTTACAGATCTTATCTTACAAAAACTCTTGCGGGTAAAGCAAATTGAAGACAACAAAGGAAAAACCTTAGTTTCTGAAGGCATAGACGCTAATTATCAAGATATGATTAATTATGCTGTTTTTGCCTTGATATTATTAGAAGAAAGCAACTCAAAAAACTCTTGATCTTGAAAAAACTCATCGGCTTTGTACGCGTTTTTGTAGGCGTATTGTTTATCATCTCAGGCTTTGTCAAACTCAACGACCCTGTTGGTTTTTCGTTTAAACTTCAAGAGTATTTTGCTCCAGATGTCCTGAATATTGAATTTTTGAGTCCGTTTGCATTAGGACTTGCGATCATTCTGGTTATCGTAGAACTCGTTCTGGGTGTAGCGCTGATTATTGGGTACTACAAACGCCTAACGATGTGGCTGCTTTTATTGATGATCATTTTCTTTACATTTCTCACCTTTTATTCGGCCTATTTCAATAAAGTGACAGATTGTGGTTGTTTTGGTGATGCGCTGCCGCTTACTCCGTGGCAATCCTTCACAAAAGATGTTATTTTATTGATTATGATCGTTTTTCTTTTCATCAATATCAAACACATCAAACCATTCTTTTCAAACTTCAGCAGATCTATTATCATTTTTGCGACGTTTATCGCCTGCCTAAGCTTTGGATATTACGTTTTAATGCACTTACCGGCAATTGATTTTAGAGCTTATAAAGAAGGGGTAAACATCAGCGAAGGAATGACGATCCCAGAAGGTGCGCCAGAAGCAGTATTTGATTACAACTGGAAATTCAATATCAACGGAGAGGAAAAAATAATCACAACGCAGGGAGAATATCCTTCTAGCGAAGGCGAATTTATAGGCGTAGAAACCGAAGTGGTAGAAGAAGGCTACGTCCCTCCTATTCACGATTTCACAATTGAAAAAGACGGGGAGAATTTCACTGAAAAATTCTTAAATACGCCCAATCTTATTGTGATCATCGCTTATGATCTCAACAAAACTGAATGGAATGGTTGGCCGGTGATCAAAGAGCTAACGAATGATGCCCTGAAAAAAGGATATTCGGTTATTGGGTTAACGGCTTCTGGAGATGCTTCAGTGAATGATCTAAAAGAAAAGCAAAACATCAATTTTGATTTTTACTTCACTGATGCTACTACGTTAAAAACGATAGTACGCAGCAATCCGGGGATAGTAAAACTGCATAACGGAACCATTATTCAAAAAAGACACTGGAATGACGCCGATGAGATTGAACTCGAAATGCTTCCTTCGGCAAATACCTCACTTGATCTTAAACTGAAACATCGTCTTGACAGTATCGCGCGTTACGATGAACTCTACCGTCCTATTTTACAGGAAACCGATGAGCAAAAACGTAAAGCACTTGCTGAAGAACTAGGCCTAAAACCTGAAGATTACTCCGGCGACCTGTGGAAAAAACAGCGTATGCTAGACACCAGTAATCTGAAAATCGTAAAACGAATTCTTGATACGCAAGGCTATCCCGGCAAATCAGTCGTAGGCGAGCCTTCAAACCTTATTGCGCTCGAGGTTATTGAGCACAATCCTATTCAAATTGAGCAATATATTGATTTGTTTAAAAAAGCAGCTGCAGCCGGTGAAATTCCCAAAACCCGCGTGGCTGTTCTTGAAGACAAATATTTGATGATGCAAGATAAAGAGCAACTCTACGGAAGTCAGGCGCAGATCACAGCAGCCAATGGCTTTTTTATCTGGCCCATCAAAGATGTTGCGATGGTCAATGAACGTAGAAAAGCAGCAGGTTTTGAACGCAGTATCGAAGAATATGTCGCCGACTTGATGGGTGAAGACGCCACGTTTAAAGGGCTTAAACTTTCTGAAATTAAGAGACTCTGATTTTTTATATACTCAATAAATTAGGATACGCAGTACTCACCCTCTTCGGGGTGATCACCGTTGTGTTTTTATTGTTCACGGTTTTACCGGGTGACCCTGCACGAATGATGCTCGATCAAAATGAGGATCCCGAGCAACTCGCCATCATCAAACATAAATACGGTTTTGACCAACCGGTACTCACGCAATACGGATATTACCTGAACGATCTCTCGCCGATTTCTATTCATCAAAACACCGGAGATGGATATACTAGCTTAGCTTCAGAAAAATACACGTATACAAAGCTTATAGATTTTGGTATGCGTTCTTTGGTTTTAAAATATCCCTACCTCAGAGAATCGTTTCAGAAAACCGGTAAAACAGTTGTAGAAGTCATTTCAGAAACCTTGCCCAATACCATAGTACTTGCGGTGAGCGCTATTTTTATCGCGATCAGTTTAGGCATTCTGCTTGGTATCATTTCCGCAAATATGCGAGACACCTGGCTCGACAAAACCATTCAAGTGATTAGTACTTTTGGGATGAGTGTCCCCAGTTTTTTCAGTGCGATCCTGTTTGCCTGGTTATTCGGCTTTGTATTGAATAAATATACCAACTTGAATATGACCGGAAGCCTTTATGAGATGGACGATTTTGGCGAAGGCATTCATATTCAACTTAAAAACATCATTTTACCGGCGATCGTTTTGGGAATACGACCGCTAGCCGTGGTTATTCAATTGATGCGAAATTCCTTACTCGAAGTTTACAATCAAGAGTACATACGCACCGCACAAGCCAAAGGTTTAAGCCAAACGCAGATCGTATGGCGCCACGCGCTAAAAAATGCACTAAACCCTGTAGTAACGGCTGTTTCGGGATGGTTTGCTTCTATGCTTGCCGGCGCCGTTTTTGTAGAATATATTTTTGGGTGGAATGGTCTTGGCAAAGAAGTCGTAGATGCGCTCAACACCTTAGACCTACCAATAATTATGGGAGCGGTTTTAGTAATTGCCACCACTTTCATTCTCATCAATATTCTCGTAGACATTATTTACGGAATTCTTGACCCCAAAGTGCGTATTAGATAGTCCAAATGTTGTAGAATACGCCGACTAATCCTAATTTTATGTTTTATTTCATTTTATGAAAAATACGCTTACAATTTTAGCAATCCTGTTTATTTCGGTTGCCTTTTCACAAAAAAAATCATTTTCAGCTGAAGCTTTACAAGATCATCTACTGAATTTAGATGGAACTGAAATTACCTTTCAAGAAATACTTGAGCAACATAAAGGAAAACCTGTTCTTATAGACATCTGGGCTTCCTGGTGTAAAGATTGCATCGCAGGATTCCCTGATCTCAAAAAACTTCAACAAGATAATCCTGAAATTGATTATGTATTTCTTTCGCTAGATAAGGAAGAAGCCCGCTGGAAAGCAGGAATCGAAAAATATAAACTTGAAGGAGCACATTACTATATCAAATCAGGCTGGAACGGTCCGCTTTGCAGCAGTATCGATCTTGACTGGATTCCGCGTTACATTTTGCTCGATGCATCCGGAACGATAAAAGTTTACAGAGCAATAACCACAAAAGACAATCAACTACTAAATCAAATACAATGAGAAAAAATATCGTAGCCGGTAACTGGAAAATGAATACCGATCTTGCAGACACGCAAGAACTCATCGGCGGTCTTAAGAAAATAGCAAAAACTTCTGATGCAGAAGTGATTATCGCTCCTCCGTTCACCAATCTTTATACAGCTTTTGAGACCCTTAAAGATTCTGATATTGAGGTAGCAGCACAAAACATGCACCAATCTTCTTCGGGCGCATTTACCGGTGAGATCAGCGCATCAATGCTTAAAGGCGTAGGAATTAAAACGGTAATTCTTGGGCACAGTGAGCGCAGAGCGTACTTTGGTGAGAAAGAAGATCTACTTGCTGAAAAAGTAAATGCTGCTTTAGAAAATGAAATGAAAGTGATCTACTGTTTTGGTGAGGAATTGAAAGACCGAAACTTTGGAGAGCACTTTGAAGTAGTGAATAAGCAAATCAGTCAGGCGCTATTTCACTTGGATGCAGATGCTTGGAAGCATATCGTATTGGCTTACGAGCCGGTTTGGGCTATTGGGACTGGAGAAACAGCAAGTCCTGAGCAAGCACAAGAAATGCACGCTTTTATTAGAAAAACCATTGCAGACGAGTATTCTCAAGAAGTTGCAGATAATGTGACCATTCTTTACGGAGGTAGTGTAAAACCTGCAAACGCACAAGAGATTTTCTCTAAACCTGATGTTGACGGTGGCCTTATAGGTGGTGCTTCTTTAAAAGCAGAAGACTTTATGGCTATTGTAAATGCATTTTAAATTTATCTATGGCAGAAATATATGCTGAATATGAGTTTAAGGTAGCGCCGGTAAATCCCGGTGCCGAAATTCTCATTGCAGAGTTGAGCCAACTTGACTTTGAAAGTTTTGACGAGACAGACGAGGGTGTAAAGGCTTACATCCTCGCTTCTTTAAATAAGGAGAATATACTCGACGACGTCAATATTCTCAACAATCCCGAATTTAAAATTTCGTATTCGGTTAATACTATAGAGCCGGTCAACTGGAATGAGGAATGGGAGAAAAATTTTGAACCCATTGAAGTAGACGGCATATGCTCGGTACGCGCGCCATTCCATCCCAAACCTGATATGGAATTTGATATCGTGATCGAGCCCAAAATGTCTTTTGGCACCGGGCATCACGAGACGACTCATTTAATGATTAAGCATCTTATTAAAATAGATGTTCAAGAGAAAAGCACGCTCGATATGGGTTGTGGCACCGGTATTCTAGCAATATTTGCCGCGCTTAAGGGCGCAAAACCTGTAGACGCTATTGATATCGATCCCTGGTGTTATGAAAATACCGTGGAGAATAAAGATCGAAATGATGTAGGGTTTATTAAAGCCTACGAAGGCGACGCTTCAATTTTAGGTGACACACATTACGATTTAATCATTGCAAATATTAATCGCAATATCCTAATCAACGACATCCCAACATACGCTAACTGTCTAAATCACGATGGAATTTTACTTCTTAGTGGTTTTTATACTCAAGATATCCCGGCAATTACGAGTATTTGTAACCAACACGGGCTAAATTTTATCATGAATTTTGAAAAAAATAATTGGGTAGCGTGTAAATTTGTAAAAAATTAATTCCCTGAACCTAAGTTTTTTACCTATGAGCACAAGAGAAAAGTTACAGGAAGAAGTTGATGTCCTCGAAGCTGAAGATCGCAACAATGAGATCGTAGTATATAATGATGATGTAAATACCTTTGATCACGTGATCGATACGTTGATTGAAGTTTGCGACCACACGCCAATTCAAGCAGAGCAATGTTCACTTATAGTACATTACAAAGGCAAATGCACAGTAAAAACCGGAAGCTATGAATATCTGGAACCACGTTGTTCAGCATTACTAGATGCCGGTCTAAGTGCCGAAATAATTTAAAAATTCTGCTAATATAAAATTCAATCAAAGCCTCTATTTTAGAGGCTTTTTTCTTACCCAATTAAATTATTTAAGAAAATAATTATCGATTAAAATCATATTTTATCGTTTAAAATTTGTTTTATTGATTTTTTATAATAATTTACAAGTATTATTAATACTAACTATTATTATATGTTATCAGAAACATTTAAAAAAGTAGGCTTCTTAAGCCTGGGACTCTCATTGGCGATGACCTCTTGTTCAGAAGATGCTGAGCAAACTACGTTGCCAGAAGCACAACCTACTTCCAACCTTGAGGTTTCTTCAGAAATCATCCAGCAAGTTGAAGATTTAGGTATGAACGCTAACTATGTGCGTTGGGATGATTTTTATTTTCCTGACGGTTCTTCTGAACCTCGACTTTTTTTAGAAGAAGATGTTGTCGTAACTCCTGAACAATTATCCTCAATGTCCGCTAACGTTGAAGAATCAAAATCAGGAAAAGGTGATTCTAAACAATATCGCACTTCTGCTTTGGTAAGTCAGGGAAGAACGATTTCTATCATCGGTTATACCGGCGGTAGTCAGGCGCTAAGTCAAAAAGAGCGTACCGCCTTACAATGGGCTGTTGCAAATTACAATCGGTTAAGCGGTGTAAGCATCAGTTTCAATTTGACATTTGGTACCGACTATCAAAACAAAGACATGGTAGTTTACAACAACACGGTAAATAACCCAAGTGGCGCAGGTGGTAGTGCCGGTTTCCCGAGTAATGGACTTCCTTATAAATTTGTTCAGATCTATGGGCTCGCTAATTACGACACCAATGTTGTTGAACACGTAATGACGCACGAGATAGGTCATTCGGTTGGATTTAGACACACAGATTGGTTTAGTAGACAAAGCTGTGGACAGAACGTTTATGAAGGTGGTGACGTAAACCACGTAGCGGGTACTCCTACAGGTTATGATGCTACTTCTGTAATGCTAGCTTGCTTTAGTGCCAATGAGGATGGCGAATTTAACGCCAATGATATTACCGCATTAAACAATATGTACTAGATACTGATTAGCCAAGTTAAAAGCCGTTTCTCCACAAAACGGCTTTTTTTCATTTAATGCTTGCAGATATATAAAAAAGGTTTATATTTGCACCCGCAAAATAAGGCAACTCTAAGTTACTTATTTTGATATACAAAAGGCCTCGTGGCGCAACTGAATAGCGCATCTGATTACGGCTCAGAAGGTTGCAGGTTTGAATCCTGCCGAGGTCACAAAACAAAAGCCACTCATTTGAGTGGCTTTTTTCATTTAGAACTGTTTTCAACTAGATTCCCTCTCAGATCTACATCTTGTTAGGTAGAAATTCTTTGAAATAATACTTTGGCTTTCTTAATTTATGCTTTGAAAATTTAAACTCCATTCATGCTGTTTTTGATCCTTCCAAATGCTGAAGTGTTTAAAACACTCGAAGCTCGTGTCGCTGCGCTATTGATTCCATCAGAATTTAAGATTGATGAAGCACTTAAAGCGCCTATACTTCTTGATGACGGAAAAGAACTATGTGGTGAAGCCAAGATCAACACCTACCTCGACTCGCTCGAAAATTTTACTAAACAATGGTATGCCTGCCGCTGCGATATGTTTCCGTAAGAAATCAAATAAAACGTATTTATTACATTTAATTATTTCTATTTTAGAGCACTATTTGCAAAAGTCCTATTATGCTCAAAAAAAGTTCATTCTTCGTTTTCTTTCTCCTCTCCCTAGCTCTTTTTGCTCAGGAGCCTCGCAAAGTTTTAAACTTAGAAGACGGCTGGAAGTTTTATAAGGGGGAAGCCTCTGATGCTGAAACTACTGCCTTTGACGACTCAAAATGGCAGGATGTTACCGTGCCTCACGATTGGGCGATCTACGGGCCTTTTGATAAAGAGATCGATAAACAAACGGTTGCTATCACTCAAAATGGCGAAAAAGTTCCTACTGAAAAAACAGGACGCACAGGTGCGCTTCCATTTACAGGAACAGGATGGTATCGTAAAAATTTCAACATACCGGCAGCAGATCTTGATAAAAAAATCCTGCTGCTTTTTGAGGGTGCGATGAGCGAACCTGAGGTTTATCTCAATGGAAAAAAAGTTGGCGAATGGGCTTATGGCTATGCGTATTTCTATTTTGACATTAGCGACAAACTACTTGAAGGAAAAAACACGTTAGCTGTAAAACTTTCAAATAAAGAATTTTCCTCACGTTGGTACCCCGGCGCCGGTCTTTACAGACCTGTAAGTTTAATTATCAAGAACCCTGAAAGCATCAATCAGTGGGGAACTACGATCACTACGCCGGTTGCTACTCAGGAAGTCGCGCAGGTAAATGTGAAAACTAACTTCTCAGGCAAAAACCTTCGTTTAGTCACAACCATTAATGATGCATCTGGTAAGGAAATTGCAAATAGTAAAACTTCCGAAGCGATTCAAAAGCAATTTGAACAAAACATAAAGATACAGTCACCTCAACTTTGGAGTCCTGAAAATCCTTATCTCTATACGGCAGTAACCAAACTATATGCTGGTGACGAACTCAAAGATGAAGTCTCGACGACATTTGGTATTCGCTCCATTTCATATTCTGCAGCAAATGGCTTTCAGCTTAATGGTAAAACCCGAAAGTTTAAAGGGGTTTGTTTGCATCACGATTTGGGACCTTTAGGAACGGCGGTAAACAAATCGGCGCTTCGACGTCAAATGCAAATTCTAAAAGATCTGGGTTGCGATGCCATTCGTAGTGCGCACAATATGCCTTCTTTTGAGCAACTGGAATTGGCAGATGAAATGGGTTTTATGTTTTTAGCAGAAAGTTTTGATGAATGGAAAAAACCAAAGGTCAAAAATGGCTACAATCGCTTTTTTGACGAATATGCTAAACGTGATGTAGAAAATCTGGTTAGAGCCACCCGCAATCATCCTTCTATTGTGATGTGGAGTGCAGGTAACGAAGTTCCAGATCAATATGGTAGCGCGGGTGTAAAACGCGCCCTTTGGTTACAAAATATTTTTCATCGTGAAGATCCTACCCGCCCGGTTACTGTAGGAATGGATCAGGTAAACGCGACAATGGAATCAGGTTTTGGAGCAATCCTCGACATTCCCGGGCTCAACTATCGCGTTCATCTTTATGAAGAAGCCTATGAGAAATTTCCGCAGGGATTCATTTTAGGATCTGAAACCGCTTCAACCGTGAGTTCGCGAGGTATCTATAAATTCCCTGCTGTTAAAGCTAAAATGAAAGAATATCCCGATTTTCAAAGTTCGTCTTACGATCTGGAATATTGCAGTTGGTCTAATCTTCCTGAAACCGATTTTATAATGCAGGATGACAAACCTTGGGTCATTGGCGAGTTTGTGTGGACGGGTTTTGATTATCTTGGCGAACCAACGCCTTACGATACGAGTTGGCCTTCGCGAAGCTCTTATTTTGGGATGATTGATCTCGCCGGAATTCCTAAGGATCGTTACTACCTCTACCGAAGTCGTTGGAATACCGAAGATGAAACGTTACATATTTTACCGCATTGGAACTGGGAAGGTCGCGAGGGCAAGAAAACTCCGGTTTTTGTGTATACAAGTTATGATCGTGCAGAATTATTTGTAAATGGAAAAAGCCAAGGAATTCGCATAAAAAATGATTCAACACCTCAAACCCGTTATCGTCTGATGTGGAATGACGTTCTTTATGAACCAGGAACCTTAAAGGTTGTGGCTCTTGACAAAAACGGAATTAAAACTGCCGAAAAAACAGTTAAAACTGCAGGTAAGCCACATAAAATAAAACTAGAAGCCGATCGCACCACTCTTAAAGCAAATGGAAAGGATCTTGCTTTTGTGACCGTTTCAGTAGTAGACAAAAATGGAATCCCCTGCCCTACAGCAACAAACGAGTTAGCATTCAAGGTTTCAGGTAAAGGAAGTTTTAAAGCAGTATGCAACGGCGACCCAACGTCTTTAACTTCTTTCTATGCTTCTCAAATGAAATTGTTCAGTGGTAAGCTTGTCGTGCTTGTTGAAAGTACAGATAAAGCAGGAACAATGGAATTAAAGGTTACTGGTAATAAGCTCCAAAACGCTTCGCTTGAAATCAAAACTTCAAATTAGCGATTTGCCATATTGAATGACAATATAAATTCTGATCCTTCACCGGGTGTACTTTGCACATCGAGCTGGGCATCGTTGAGTTTTAAAAACTGTTTTACGAGCATAAGCCCTAAGCCGGTACCGGTTTCCATCGCGGTACCAATACTCGACAAAATTTGTTCTTGTGTTTGTTTAAGCGGCTCTAATTTATCTTGAGCTATCCCCATTCCCTGATCTCGAATATGAAGGTTTACCTTATTTGGCGTAATACGATATTCAATAAAAATCTTTTTCCCCTCGTAAGTAAATTTAATAGCGTTTGAAATAAGGTTATGAAGAATCACTGACAAATGCCCTGAATCTACCCGTATTAGTGGAATTTCTGCCACTGCTTTGTGAATGATCGCAATGTTTTTAAAATCGGCAGATACTTGATGAATTTCAATAATTTCAGCAACGGTTTTGGGTAAATCAATCGCAATAGGTTTGACTAAAATACCGTCAAGTTGTGACTGCGACCAGTTCAATAAGTTGTCAATCATCACCAATGTTTTCTCTACTTGCATTTTTAACTCGTGCTCTAGGTTTTTAGAGTCGGCTATATCGAGAACTCCTTGTTCTACCAGATCCAGCATTTGCTTTATAGAAAGCATTGGAGCTCTAAGATCGTGTGAGATTATCGCAAAAAATTTATCCTTGTTAGCATTGATCTTATTTAAAGCAATATTCCGCTTTAGAATGAGCTCTTGGTTGTGTTCTATGGTTTTATTTTTCTGTGCCAGTTCTTTGGCAAAAATTTCCTTTTGTCGGTTATTCTTCCACAGTAAAAACAAGATAAATAAAAGCAACAATGCTAAAATCACTAATCCTATAAGTTGCCAGCGGGTAACCTGCAATTCACTTTCCTTAAGGGCAACCTCAGAGGTTAGGCGTTTATTTTCATTTTCTTTTTCTTCTAACTGAAGAATGTTAACCAGTTGCAAAGTTTTCAAATCATAAAGCGAATCCCGGTATTTCTGACTTTCTTTTAATTGCTTATAAGCCTCTTCAGATGCTCCTTTAGCTGCGTAGACCGCTGCTAAAATTGCCGTGTTGCGTTCAAGCTCCCAAAGGGATTCTGAGCCTTCTGCAAATGCTAGCGCTTCTAAGCCATGAAATTCTGCCTTGCTAATAGCATTCAGTTTTAAATACGCTTGAGCAAGACCGGCGTGTGCGTATGATTTTTCCCAATCATTGGGTTCTATGGCGTGTTCTAAGACAGCCAAATGATGTTTTACTGCTGCTTGATATTGACCTGTCTGAAAAGCCACTTCTCCTGCCTTATTGTGATAATGATGTTTGATCTGCTCTAGATCAAATTGATTGGCCAGGTCAAAAGCGAGATTTAAAGCTTCCTGAGCTTTTATATAGTTTTTTAATTCAATGTAGGAAATGGCTAGGTTTATATACGTTGGCGCCTTTCGCTCTGGCATTTCAATGGTAGTATAAATAGCTAGAACGCGCTCAAATAGTGCGATAGCTTCTTTATGACGATCAATAGCTTGTATAACTAAACCGGTTCCTATTAAGGATTTGGCAACACCTTTCTGAGCATCTTGTTGTTTAAATAAAGAGAGGCCTTCATTAAAGTGAATTAAAGATTCTTGATACTTTCCCTTTACATAATAAACCCAACCTGAAGTGTATAAAACTTCGGCAGTTAAAAGGTTATCTTCAACTTCTTTTGATAAATCGTAGGCTTCTTGAAGCTTTAATAATGCTGCCGAAAAATTATCATAAGCCAAGGCTTGAGACTCCTCGAGGAGTTGTTCTATTTGTTCATTGGTATCTTCCTGCAAAACCGCTGCGGGTAAAAAAGTGGTAGACAGCAGCAATAAACAAATAATAATGAAAGCTATTTTTCTATAAAAAAGCATTCTATAAGTTAGGGATTGAGTTAAGCGCTACTCAAAAATAGGGCAAATTTATAAGTATGACCTACTGAAAGCTAAAAAGATACCTCTCAAATTTTGTAACTTTATCAAAAATGAAAAAGATGATGCACGCTTCAAAAAGATTTGATCAAGCCATACAAAAACTCTATACCGCCTTTCACAACGACAGTCTCAATCCTGAATGTTGCAAACATTGTGCTGTGGGTAATATTCTAGATAACACAGACAGTTGGAAGCATCTTACCGAAGGGCACGGAAGTCACAAATTGACCTACGTAGGCAAAGTGCATCAATCGCTGGGTAGAACTTTTGGAGGCTATGCTCCACTTGAATTGCTCCAAATTGAAGCTGCTTTTTTAAAAGGTTGTGGCTACAGCTTACCCCTTTCAAGACGTTCTGAATCTAAAGTTGACCGTACTTCAAAAGAAGTTATGTTTAAGGGTATGTGCGAAGCTGTTGCTCTTATGTGCAAGCTTGATGGTATTGAGAATGTAATGGATTATTCTAAACTTTTTGAATTTGAAAACAAGCAACCCGTTCATCAACTTTCAGCAGTGCACGTATAGAATTATTGCATAATCTTGGGCTGCATTCAGCATATAACTTTTATATTTGATTTGGCTTTAGGGGTATTCTAAATTTAGAATTGAGAGAGTCCCTTTGAACCTGTTTGGTTAACACCAGCGTAGGGAAAAGTATATTTTTATCTTCACTTCTTCTATTGAAGTAACTCTATAGCCGTTTACTATTTATAAAACAAGACTATGAAAGAGTTACTCTGGAAACATATCACAAACGTTCGCAAACAAGCACCACTGGTACAAAGCATAACCAATTATGTGGTAATGAACAACACGGCAAATGCACTTCTTGCTGCTGGCGCTTCACCGATTATGGCTCACGCACATCCCGAAATGCAGAGTATGCAAGCTATTTGTCAAGCTCTGGTGATCAATATTGGTACCCTTGATGAATATTGGGTTGAATCGATGAAACTTGCAATTACTGCTGCAAATCAAAACAACAAACCCTGGATTCTAGATCCTGTTGGTGCTGGAGCGACCGCTTACCGGGATGAAGTTTTAAGTGAACTTCTTACGCTGAAACCCACAGCGATACGCGGGAATGCTTCAGAGATTCTAGCTTTGGCAAAGCACAATAAAACAGTAACTAAAGGTGTTGACAGCACCTCATCAAGTATTGAAGCCCTTGAGGCAGCGCAATTTCTAAATGAAAAATTTGGTGCTGTCGTAGTTATTTCAGGTGCTGTAGATATCATTGTTTCTGAAGCAGGTATTACCCAATTGAAAAACGGCGATCCACTGATGACTAAGATCACGGGGATGGGATGTTCTGCCACAGCACTTTTAGCCGCTTTTATCGCTGTGATTCCGAATAGAACAGAAGCAGCTATTGCAGCCACAGCTTTGATGGCGGTTACTGGTGAACTCGCAGCTCAAAACAGTACGGGCCCCGGAAGTTTGCAAGTTGGAATTCTAGACAAATTGCATAACATTTCAGAAACTGAATTTTTGAACACCATTACAATCTTAGCATAACCATGGAAAAATCATTTCCGTACCAGTTGTACTTGGTTATTTCTGAAGAAGCCTGTCTTGGCAGAAACTTCTTAGAAGTTGCCGAAGCTGCGGTTCAAGGTGGTGTCGATCTTGTTCAATTACGAGAAAAAAATGATACTCCTCAAGCCTTTTTGAATAAAGCTTTTGAACTTAAAGAACTTCTTGACCGCTACGAGGTACCGCTCATCATCAATGACAATCTGGAAATTGCGACACAATGTAAAGCAGCTGGAATTCACGTAGGCAATTCAGATATGCCACCTACAACAATCAGAAAGTCTTGGGAGTCTTGCTCGCTTTTAGGCTACTCCATAGAATACCTTGAGCAACTTTATAATGAGCAAACCTATACTTCAGATTATTTAGGAATAAGTCCGGTATTTAGCACCTCAACAAAAACCAATACGGTGACGACTTGGGGTTTTGACGGAGTGCGAAAAATCAGGTCTATTACTCAAAAACCTTTGGTTGCAATTGGCAATATGAATGCATCTAACGCCAGACAAGTGGTAGAAGCCGGCGCTGATTGTATTGCGGTAGTTTCAGCAATTTGTGCAGCACAAAAACCTAAAAACGCAGCGCAACTCCTTCGGAAAGAAATCCAGAAAGGATTAAAAAACAGAGCCAATCTCCTTAATCTTTAGTCTATGAAAAAGTATCAGTATCCCACAGTTCTGAGTATTGCTGGATTTGATGGAAGCGGTGGCGCAGGTATTCAGGCCGATCTTAAAACCATCTCAGCTTTGGGCTGCTATGCAACCACAGTACTTACTGCGCTTCCGGTACAAAATACCACCGGTGTTCAATCGATTTTCAGTATTCCTACTTCAGTTGTAAAAGAGCAACTCGATTCTATTTTTGACGATATACTGCCTTCAGCTATAAAAATAGGAATGGTGCATACTACAGCCTTGGTAGAAACGATTGCAGCAAAACTCAAAAATTATCCGGAAATCCCAGTGGTTTTTGACCCTGTGATGGTGGCTACAAGCGGACATAAACTCATCGAAGATGAGACAATAAAAAGTATTACTGAACTGCTTTTTCCGCTGGCAGATGTGATTACGCCAAACATGGACGAAGCCGCAATTCTTGCTCAGATGCCTGTTGAAACCATTGAAGACATGCGAATCGCAGGAAAGAAAATCCTTGATTTAAATTGTAAATCTGTACTTCTCAAAGGTGGACATTTAAAATCTGATCTTTTGACCTCGCTATTCTTTGGTCCTGATAAAACCGTGCATGAGTTTGAATTTGAAAAATTTGAAACCCAAAATATGCATGGCTCGGGATGCACGCTTTCTTCTGCTATAGCTTCCTATCTCGCACAAAAGAACAGCCTTTTGAATTCGGTCACCAAAGCTCAGGAATATGTACATCAGGCAATTTATCACGCTAAAGATGTCAAAATTGGAAAAGGCAACGGACCTTTAAATCATTTTTTCAATCCTCAAAAATTAGTCAAATATGAGTTGGAGTAAAGAAAGCTGGAAGCGTATTGAAGGCATTTATACCGAAATTCTAAATATGCCTTTTATCACACAATTGACCGAAGGAACACTTCCGCTAGAACAGTTTCAATTTTATGTTTTACAAGACTCCAGTTATCTGGAAAATTTTGGTCGAGCGCTTGCTTTGATCGCGGCACGGGCAAACAATGTTGAAGATATCTTGACATTCACCCGTTTTGCTGAAGGTGCCATCGTCGTTGAAAATGCGTTGCATGAATCTTTTTTCAAGGAATTCAATATTGATAAAACCGAGCCAATAGGACCTACTTCACACCATTATGCGCACTTTTTAAAAAGTACAGCTGCTCTAGATCAGGTCGAAATTGCAATGGCGGCGGTTTTACCCTGTTTCTGGATTTATAAAAAAGTAGGCGATGAAATTCTCAAGAATCAGAAAACAAAAAACAACCCATATCAAAAATGGATCGATACTTATGCCGGTGAAGAATTTGGAATCCTAGTTGATCAGGCAATCAAAACTTGTGATCGTGTCGCCGCAACCTGCACTTCACAACAACAAGAACGTATGCACGCTGCTTTTTACACTGCGAGCCAACTAGAATTTATGTTTTGGGATAGTGCTTCAGCTTTACGAAAATGGCCCTTTTAACGGCGATTGTTAAATAATTATTAATTCAAATAAAAAATTGTCACGCACATCAAAAAGCAGCGTCTTTTAAGTAGTGTTACAATTAACAAAGTGATTTTCATTTTATTTATTTGGATTAGCCGCCATCAGAATTGAAAATTAAATTTAGCGTTAATTATATATTCAAAAGCCCTAAGCTACTTAGCTTGGGGCTTTTTCATTTTAAAAACTCAGTATTAGGCTAAATCGTTTAAATCACTAAAGATTAAGCTTTTAACTTAATTTTAGCATTACTAGAAAAACCCACCTCACTGCTGATTCCGTAAGTCTTATTGAATTAAACAAAAGATTTTTCAATTTTTCTAATCAAAATCAGCATTTTATGAAAACAATTTTTACAAAAATTAGCGTAATCGTAATTGCGGTTTTCACGCTTACTTCCTGTAATAACGACGACGATACTAACACGATCGTGATTGAAGAACCAACCTGTAGTGACGGTATTATGAATGGAGATGAAACCGGCGTCGATTGCGGTGGTTCGTGTATGCCTTGTGAAATGGCAACCAATCCTGGAAGACGCGCAGACCTTTATGTGACCAATAATACTGATGGAAACATCACAAAATACAGTGTGTCTGGTGACTCTATTGTAACCTACACCACAACTTCAACAGCCGCTGAAGGTATTTATTACGACGCAGATGCAGACCTCCTTGTACAAGCTTCAAGATCGGGTTTGATGCTTGACGCGTATGCAGGTACGAGTACTCTTGGTAATGCAACCATAAATGCTTCGTTCAGCACTTTTACAGATTTGAATAGTCCGCGTGAGCTGGCTGTTAGCGGCGATTATTATGTAGTTGCAGATAATGGCGAAAACAAGTTCTTTGTATACTATAAAGTAGGAAACAGCTTTGCGCTCTACTATACTGTTGAAATTCCATTTCCGGTTTGGGGAATCGCTTTTAAAGGAAATGATCTATACGCTGTGGTAGACACTACAAGTGATCTTGCAGTCTTCTCAGACTTTATCGTAAATGCCATGGACGGTATGATGAATCCTTCCAAACGCGTTACCATTGAAGGTATCGTGCGCACACATGGTTTGACTTATGACGGAACCAACGACGTAATGATTATGACCGACATAGGTGCAGCATCTAATGCTACAGATGATGGAGGCTTCCACGTGATTAATGATTTTTCTACAAAATTTGATGCGCTTTCTGATGGAGACGTGCTGCCTGTAGGGATGCAAACCCGTATTGCAGGTGCTTCCACCTTAATGGGAAATCCTATTGATGTCGCTTATGATTCTGAAACCGGTGCAGTTTACATTGCAGAAGTAGGTAACGGTAAAATTCTAGGATTTACAAACTATGGTGATGGCGGAGATATAAGTCCAAGCTTAGAGATTGACTTGGCGACAGCTTCTTCAATTTACTTTTCAAGCGATGAAACTGATGGAAATACAGGTATGGCGTCAATGAATCAAATGACGCGTTTATACACCACCTCCACCGCGGACGGAACTATTACAGTCTACGATGAAACAGGTGCTATTGTCAATATGATAAGCAGCGCTTCTTCAAGTTCTGAAGGTATTTATTATAATGCTTTAAATGATGCGCTGTTGTTAGGATCTCGCTCAGAAGGTGAGTTACAATATTATAGCGATTTTTCAAGCCTTACCAGCGGTGCAAGCGCTACAGCTGCTTTCACAGCAGATCTAGCGACTTCAAGTCCACGTGAAATTGCGGTATACGGCAATAAGGTTGTAGTTGCAGACAATCCTGCAAATATGTTCTATGTGTACTCTTACAATGGTAGTTCATTTACTTTAGAAAACACCTTTGATCCCGGATTCCCGGTTTGGGGCGTTGCCTTTAAAGGAGATGATTTGCTAGCAGTTGTTGATACCACAAGCGACCTAGCCATTTTTGAAGATTTCTTCAGTAATACAATGGATGGAAGCATAACACCTACTAAACGTGTTACGATTTCAGGGATCACGCGTACCCACGGAATCACGTATAGTGCTGCAGATGATGTTCTTGTAATGACAGATATTGGTCTTGCTGCAGGTGGTGCCATTGACGGTGGAATTAACGTGATCGCAGATTTTTCAACGGTAATAGATGCGACCAGTGATGGTGGAACGATAAGCACTGCAGATCAAAACATCATTGAAGGATTAAGCACTTTAATGAATAATCCTATCGATGTTGCTTACGATCATAAAACCAAGACCGTCTTTGTTTCAGATATTGCTACCGGTGCAGTCCTTGGTTTCAGTAATGCACTTACCACAAGTGGAAATATTGCGCCTTCAGTGAACAATACATTAGCTTCGGCTTCGTCACTTTATCTTTACAACAATTAAACTAGTTGTAGTTCTTAAAATTGAAAAAGGCCTCAAATGAGGCCTTTTTTATTGATATCGCTTAGAAATTGATATCCCGAAGTATTCCTAAAAAATCGATTCTTTTTATTACGAATGCTTGGAGGGGCTACTATAAAAAATCTTCAATAAAAGAATACAGCAGCAAGAGCCATCCCGTAGCAAGCAGCAAACCACCTAAAGGTGTTACCGGTCCCAAGAATTTCCATTTCTTACCAGAAGCTCCACTTATACACAAACCATAAATGGAGAACGAGAATAAAAGCGTTCCGAAAACAAAGCAATTGATCATCACTTCTTCTAATACGGTATTAAAATTTAGATTGAAACTTAAAATCAAAAGCAGTATGGCGTGATACATCTGGTATTTCACTCCCGTTTCAAAACTAGCCATTTGATCGGCTGTAAAACGCTTTTTCAACGCGTGCGCTCCGAAGGCGCCAAGAACGATGGCCAAAAAACCGTAAAACGCTGCAAAAAACTGACTGAGTAAAATAGTTTCCATATAAGTCTTCAATTTTGAGGAATGCAAAGGTAATCGCTTACATTTAGTAAAGGCTGCTTTGAAAGAAACAAATCAATCTTCTATTCTGCAGCGCTACCAATTGACTGAGTTTATGATTAAATTTATAAAGCATAAGCTAGAAAATTTCTATATTCTACATATGAACTTAAAAACATACGTCAAGGACGTCCCGGACTTTCCTAAAGAAGGAATTATTTTTAAAGATATTTGCCCACTTCTCGCTTCTTCAAAAGCTACAAACTATGCGATTGATCAACTCGCCAAAGGTTTACACGAAATCAATGTGACAAAAATTGTAGGCATTGAGAGTAGAGGATTTTTATTAGGCTTGGCTCTTGCTCAAAAGATGGGAGTTGGTTTCGTTCCTATTAGAAAACCCGGTAAGCTACCCGGAGCAATTATCAAGGAAACGTATGCTTTAGAATATGGTGAAGACACTATCGAAATTCAGGAGAATGCGATTCAAGAAGGTGATCAGGTAGTAGTTCACGATGATATTTTAGCTACCGGTGGGACGGCTGCTGCTGCTTGCAAATTGATAGAGCAATGTGGAGGCACCGTAGTGCAATGTAATTTTTTACTAGAATTAGGTTTTCTAGATGGAAGAGCAAAACTTGAAGATTATGCTTTACATAGCTTAATGCATTATTAGTCTAATGCATTTTTAGTGACCCATAATTTATAACCAAAAAGAGCCAACTGTACTTTACTGGCTTTCGCTAAGTCTACTTCTTTTTTGGTAAGGCTAGGTAGTATTTTTTTATTGATCCTGGCTAATGTTTTAAAAAATCGTTTTTTCATAGTTGCGATAGCTTCTAACAAATTAGAGATTCATATTACTCAAATTTAGACATTTAACAGTACTCTGTGCGCGCTTCCAGAATATGTTAAGACTTATTTGTGATTATCCAAATATTGTCTCGATGATTGTTAAAACTAAAGTGACCATACTATTGATTTTTTGATTGTTAAAAATTTATTTGACCACAAATACGGAAGTAAAAACAATATCTACAAGGTTTTCATCAAGTATTAATGCAATTAAATACAGTATTGTAACTAAAAAAATATGTATTCTAAAAAAATGAAACTTCAAGACCTTAACTCGTGTTTCAATCTTCAATCAAAAACTAAATTGAAGTTTATAATCAAAACATTTCAAGACCGTATTTAAGCACTTTTCAAATTCTCAAGGTAAAAAAGAGCTCTTTTTAATTGAAAAAAATGATTTTCATCTTTTTGAACATAAAAAAACCGAGGTTACAAAGTGTAACATCGGTTTTCAATTTTGATTGATGAATGAGGTATTTTAATCCTTTTTTGATTTCTTAGTATTGATCTCGATAACACCTTCTGTGTCATCATCTATATACTTTTTATACTTCTTTGTTGACTCCTTCCCTTTTAGAACACTTATAGATTCGATGGTTTTTACATCTATTGATCTAAAGTCAAAGTCTTTATCTTCGATGACTTTTCCATCAAGAACATAAATTACGTTTGAAGCTTGCTGCGGTTGGCGCACTCTGTAATATATGTTTTGAGATCGATTATTAGTAGCATTTCTATACTCTGAAGCATTTATAGGGCGCTCTCTTTGTACAAAAACACTATCTGCCTCCAGAAGCATCCGTTCTTTCAATCTAATACGCAGTTCTTCTTCACGCTCCTGCATTTCAGCGCGGCGTTCTTCCATACGTGCTTCAATTTCTTCTTTTCGTTTTTCCATTTCAGCCTGGCGCTCTTGCATTCTAGCCTTCATTTCTGAGTTCCACTCCGTAGAGTCCTTCAGTTTTTCCATCATTTCTTCTTTGCGTGCCATCATCTCTTCTCTGCGCTCTTCCATCTCCGCACGTCGAAGCTCCATTTCTGCGCGGCGTTGTTCAAGTTCTTCTTTTGCCATTGCACTGCGCTGCACTATTGAATTCTGACCAGATACCACTCCAAAAGTCCCATCTGCACTTCTGTAAACAGCGATAGGTACGATTGCGTTTTCGTCTCTATTGTAACTAGCCGAAGCTTTATTCCCGGTTTTGCGATCTTCAACCTCAATTTTAATTCTTGAGATTTCTCCTGCATCATTATATTTCAATCTTGAAAATCGCATAGCTACATCATATTCGGTGTCCAACTCACTCACGATAGCTTTAATCTCACTTTCAGAAGTTGACGGTGTTATGATCTTTTTAAAAGGCTTAGATCCTGATTGCTGCATTTTTTTAGAAGATTTGGCCGGAGCATCTTCTATAATCTCCGGTAAACTCATTTTCGCTGTACTTTGAGAAGGCGAAGACAAGGCATTTTTAACCTTAGCATCTAATACAAATCCTTGTACACCATCTTTTGTAATGAGCGTTTTTGCTATTCCGTTTTTGACGTCTACGATTGCTATACTCGAATCAGTATAACTTAAAGCATATTCAAATGCTTCGGTTTGCGCGTCTTCAGCTTTTAACTCCAGATTCTTTTTAAAATCATCCTCTCCTTCAAATCGCGTATAAATAGCAAAGCCTATAATTTTACCTGATGCATCACGCTGCACTTCTTGTATTTTTAAATCTACCTGAGGAATTTCAGTTTCAAAATACTGCTCTATTGCCAACAGTTCTCCAGCATTACTTGAGGAAGTTAAATACATTACAGCGACCGTGTTTTCTGTAGTCGATAATGCCTTTTCTGAAGTGTACTTAATCTCTTCTTTCACATTGAAGCTCCACATAAATGCGCCAAGAATGGGCACGACGAGGAGCATTTTCCATTTTCTAAATTCGCTAGATGATTGCTTGTTTAACATAACTATTCGCTTTTTGATGAATGATTGATAAAAGGAATTGGTCAAAGCCGGCGCCAGTTTGGGCGCTGCCACCTTAACCAATGCGAGTTGGTAACTCTTTTGATTTTGAACTTGATTTACGGTCGCTGCATCGGCCAGATATTCTAGATTTTCTATTACCGCATTTTTATAAAGCCAAGCCACAGGATTGAACCATTGTGCCGTAAGTGCCAGCTGTACCAGCAAAACGTCTATGCTATGATTTTGACGGGCGTGTTCCTGCTCGTGCATAATGATCATCTCCAGATCTTCTTCAGAATGTGCGCGCGCATCGAGCACAATGGTATTGAAAAACGAAAACGGAGAATCTAAGCCATCAACCTGTACAAACCGAAAACCATTAGAAGTATATTGTCTTGATGATTTTATAAATGAGAAAATCTGATAAAGTTTTCTCCCGAAAGCGACCAGCATAACCGCCAGTCCTACCCCATAAATTAGTGCTGCTATTTGCCAGAAATCTACACTTGGTTCATTTGAAGCATTTACAGTTACCTGCGTATTTGCATCAGATAAGAAATTAAAATCCATCGCAGGCATTTCCTTATAGACCGTGCGCTTTAACACGAGCAACGGAGCCAGGAAAGAAGCTATAATTCCGGTTAACAGGAACTGTCTGTTTGATCTAAAAAAGGTTTCATCTTTCAATAAAAAGATGTAGATCATATAAAAGAACAACAGTATCACACCGGCTTTAAAAAGGTATATGAGTGCTTCCATCTTATTTTTTATTTTCTATGATTTCTAAAATTTCGCGAAGTTCATCTGCAGTGATTTTTTCTTCCTTTGCAAAAAATGAAACCATGTTTTTGTACGAACTGTCAAAAAAGCGTCGGGTCGCTTCATTCCAAAAGCGTTTCCCATAAGCTTCTCTGCTAATTACCGGATAGTATTGGTGTGTTTTTCCAAAAGCCTTGTGCCCTACAAAACCTTTTTCTTCAAGATTACGCACGATTGTAGAAACCGTGTTATAGTGCAAATTCTCATCCTCTAAACCTGCCTGAACCTCCTTTACAAAGGCTTTCTCAAGCTTCCATATAATGTGCATTATCTCTTCTTCTTTATTGGTCAATTTTTCCATCTGGAGGTTTTTAAGTTGATTCTTTGTGAGCTAATTGAAAATATAAAGAGCTAAATCTCAACGAGCCTTTAACTATATTTCCTTTCAACAAACATAAAACGAAAAAATTAGTTACACAACTATTTTTATAGTTATGTTAGGATTTTGCTTTTTGATGCGGTTTATTTCATGCAGATATTATCCTATTGTTTAACTTAGACAACCGCAACTTTTACCCTATTTTTACAAAAACAGCTAACCTTTGGATCTACTCGAAAATTTCAGAATACTCGATCTTGTCGATATTGTTTTGGTAGCTACCCTACTCTACTACTTATATAAACTGGTAAAGGGAACTGTCGCCATTAATATTTTTCTGGGAATTTGTATCATTTGGGTGATGTGGAAAATCACACAATTACTCCAGATGGAAATGCTGAGTACCATTCTGGGACAGTTTATAGGTGCAGGAATGTTTGCACTTATTGTGGTTTTTCAACAGGAAATACGCAAGTTTTTGTTGATGATAGGCTCCACCAATATTGGCCGTAAGACAGGCCTTTTAAAACACATCAAATTTCTTCAGGACGAGGCGCAAGACACTTCAAAAACAAAAGTTGAAGAAATCATTGATGCTTGCGATAAAATGGGACAAGTGCGTACCGGGGCACTTATTGTCATTCAGCGTACTACTCATTTAGATTTTGTAAAGCAAACGGGGGATCAAATGAATATTGAAGTGAATCGCCCCATTCTTGAAAGTATCTTCTTTAAAAATTCAACCTTACACGATGGTGCCGTAATCATCGAAGACAATACCATTGTAGCCACACGAGCCATTTTACCGGTTTCTAACGAGCGCAACATTCCTTTGCGTTTTGGATTACGACATCGCGCTGCGGTAGGCATTACTGAAAAAACAGATGCGGTTGCATTGGTAGTAAGCGAAGAGACAGGGAACATCAGTTACCTAAAGGACGGCGAGTTTGTTTTATTTAAAAACTTGAACGAACTTATTGAGATTTTGAGAAAGGACCTTAGCTAAACTCCTATGAATACCGAAAAATCAGATAGCAAACTGGTGGTTGTAGATTATTGCAGAAACTGCTTAAAAAACCTTCCTCCTAATGCGGCCTTTTGTGACAGTTGCGGTGGAAAAATAATTAAGAATCGCATCACTTTTAAAAATCTTCTAGAGGATTTCAACGATCGGTTTTTGAGTATTGACGGCGCCTTCCCAAAAACCTTTCTAGCGCTTTTTAGCAAACCTGAAGATGTTATTGGAGGTTATATAAATGGTGTAAGAAAAAAATACATATCTGCATTTGGCTATTTTGCTTTATCACTTTCTTTTGCGGGTATTTACGTGTTTGTGATTAAAGAATATTTTATTGACGATTTTTTTGATGAAATGGCAGTACCTGCTACTCAAAATCAAATTCAGATGAATTTGGTCAAAAAAATAACCCTTGGCTTAACTGAATATCAAGCCTTATTAAGCATACTTAGCATCCCTATTTATGCTTTGATTTCACGCCTTGTTTTCTGGAATTACAAACAATTCAATTACTTAGAGCATATGGTGATCTATCTGTATGCTTTTAGCCACATCAACCTTACTTTTTATGTTTTGGTTATTTTAACCATGTGGTCGTCTTCTTTATATAGCATGTTTAGCTTTCTGGCGATGTTTGCCTATATTTTTTATACCTGCTATGTACTCAAGCGCCTTTATCGTCTAAATATGTTCAGCCTTATTTTAAAAACCTCCTTGTTTGCTGTAATCGGGAGTGTTTTCTTGATCATAATTTCAGTGATCTCCATCGCCATTATGGTTAAGATGGGGATGTTTGACGAACTTTTTGAAAGTATAAAGCAAGCCGAAGCTAGCAAAGCTTAAGCCGGCTCTTGATTGGCTGCAAACTGTACTTCATGCAGATTGCGATAATGACCGTTCTCTACTTGTAGAAGTTCTTTATGGCTTCCCATTTCAACGATCTGACCTTTTTCCATCACGATGATTTTATCTGCTTTTTTGATGGTTGCAAGACGGTGCGCAATCACAATAGATGTGCGGCCTTTAGTGATTTTATTGATGGCTTTCTGAATTAAATATTCACTGTTAGAATCTACTGAAGAAGTGGCTTCATCTAAAACCAGAATACTAGGATTGCTCACATAAGCTCTTAAGAATGCGATAAGCTGACGCTGACCACTAGATAACATGGCTCCGCGTTCTTTTACATTATAATGATAGCCATTAGGCAAACTGCTTATGAATTGATCTACACCAATCGCCTTGGCAGCGGCCACGACATCTTCCTCACTGATTTCAGGATTATTAAGCGTGATGTTATTCAATATAGAATCAGCAAATAAGAATACATCTTGTAAAACCACTGCAATTTCAGAACGCAAAGAAGCCACCTGAACCTCGCGAATGTCAACACCATCGATCTTAATGGTTCCGCTATCTATTTCATAAAAACGTCCAAGAAGATTGATGATCGTAGATTTTCCGGCACCGGTAGAACCTACAATTGCAACCGTCTCGCCTGCTTTTACTTCAAGATTGATCCCACGTAAAACTTCTTCATCCTGCACATAACTAAAACGCACATCCTCAAAACTGAGATCACCTTTTATGCCGCTTAATAAATGCGTGCCTTTATCTTCTATACGCGCTTCAGTTTCTAGAATACCAAAAACTCGATTTGCCGCTACCATCCCCATCTGCAACGTGTTAAACTTATCTGCAATTTGACGTAAAGGCGTAAAAAGCATTTGAGAAAACTGAATAAACGCAGTAACCAGACCTATAGTGATCACGTCACTTTGTGCTGCTCGCAAACCACCATACCACACGAGCAAACCAATGGTTATAGAAGTGACCATTTCTGCTATGGGAAAAAAGATTGAGTTGTACCAGACCGTCTTATTCCAGGCCTTCATGTGCTTTTGATTGATCTCATTGAACTTTTTACGTTCAACCGCTTCACGCGAAAAAATCTGAACGATTTTCATTCCGGTCACACGCTCCTGAACAAACGAATTAAGATTGGCGACTTGCGTACGCACTTCTTCAAAAGCTACTTTCATTTTCTGCTGAAAAACGCGCGTCGCATAAAGAATAAACGGAAGTATCGCAAAAACGATCAATGACAACTGCCAACTCTTATAAAGCATCACTCCTGCAATGACAAGCATTTTAAGCAGATCGCTGATAATCATAAACAACCCCTGACTGAAAATACTCGCAATGGTTTCAATATCATTTACGGCACGAGTTACCAACCTTCCTACAGCAGATTTATCGTAGTACTGCATTTTGAAGTAGATCATATGCTTAAAAAGCTTGGTACGAATATCAAGCACCACTTGCTGCCCCAGCCAGTTAGCAAAGTAGATAAAAAGCAACTGAAAGATAGATTCGCCCAAAAGTACGAGCAGGCTCAACCCAATGTAGTAGATCAGGTTATCCATATCTTTGGGCTGCATCCCCTCATCGATCGCATACTCGATATATATGGGTCTAAGTACAGCACAAATAGATATCAATACCGCAGATATCGCAACAAAATACATGCGTACTTGATACGGCTTGGTATAGCTTAAAAGCTTTTTGAATAAGCCAAAATCAAATGCATTTCCTTTACTACTCGCCATATTTTTCAAAAATTTCTTTAGGGTAAGCCACTTCAGTGAGATATAAACCGTGCGCCGGAGCCGATGCCCCAGCCTCAGATCGCGTTCTGCTAGCTATAATAGTTTTTAAAGCTGCAGGCTTTAATTTGCCCTGCCCGATTTCAAGCAGCGTGCCTACTATTGCCCGCACCATATTGCGTAAAAAACGATCTGCAGAAATACTAAATTTCAATTGCGCACCATCTTGATCCCATCTCGCTTCAGTAATCTCGCAAATGTACGTTTTAACGTCTGTTTTTGAACGGCTGAAACACTTAAAATCTTGTCTCCCTAAAAGGAATGCAGCCGCTTCATTCATCACATCAACATTCAAAGGTTTCTCAAAATAATACGATTGATTGACCAAAAACGGATTTTTGACCGTATGAATTTTGTATTCATAACTTCGACGTACCGCATCAAAACGCGCATGCGCTTCTGCAGAAACCGGTAGTAACGCGTTTACAGCGACAGCTTCCGGTAAAAAACGATTCAGTCTAAACTTTAAATGCGATAAAGCTTCAACAGAATAGGACTCTTCAATCTCAAAATGTGCAAAAAGCTGTGTCGCGTGAACCCCGGCATCTGTTCGGCCGGCACCCACCACAGGAATTTCAGACCGCAATAAAGTCGATAAGGCTTCCTCTAAAACCTCTTGAACTGTGATACTTTGCGGCTGCCTTTGCCAGCCGTGATATGATGTTCCGTCGTATGCTATCTCAATGAAATACCGCAAGCCTCTTGTTTGTGATTGAAGGTGCAAAGATACATCTTTGTAGCAGCTCTGAAAGTAGAGCCTGCTTGATACTTTTGTTATGAAAAAAATACTTTTACTTAGCGACACGCATAGTTACATCGATGACCAAATTTTAAAACATGCTAAAGCAGCAGACGAAGTTTGGCACGCAGGAGATATTGGAGATCTCGCAGTCACTGAAGCTTTAAAAGATGTCGCACCTCTACGAGCGGTTTTTGGTAATATTGATGATCACGAGATCAGGAAGGAGTTCCCTTTGAACAATCGGTTTTCTTGCGAAGGTGTTGATGTTTTAATTACGCACATAGGTGGCTATCCGGGTAGATATTCTCCGGCAATACGAGAAGAGTTAAGAGCCAATCCTCCTAAATTATTTATTTGCGGGCATTCGCATATTTTGAAAGTTATGCCAGATCGCAAATTGAATTTACTTCATATGAATCCCGGAGCCATTGGAAAACATGGTTTTCATAAAGTACGTACGATGCTTCGGTTTACCGTAGATCAAGGTAAGATTGATAATCTCGAAGTCATTGAGATGAAGCGCTAAGCTAATTAAGACAATGACAGCTAACAAAGCATTCATCAGAAACAAATCTTTAATTTTGAAGCAATCCTTGGAGTATTAAAATCCAATGGAGGTTCCCATAAAAAAACCTGCTAGTTGGCATACTAGCAGGTTTTTCGCACTAATTAACTAAGATAGTAGGTCTATCGCAACCGGTCTACAGATTTTACAAGATCCTCATCCCGCTTGATTGCTTTGTTGGCCAAAGCGATAAAAACGATAGAAATGAGGGGAATAAGCATCCCAATACCTTTCTCTGGGGCCGCCGCCCCTCCAGATAAGAGTTGTGACTGGTAAACCAATACACCTAGTAAAATAAAGTTTAATATTATATTAAGTCGGCCCAGAACAAACTGAAGCTTTCTATTTTTAAATAAAAAAATCGCAATCAAAGATAAGAGCGCGCTACCAAAAAACATAGCTACCAACTCCAGATGATCTACAGCGTAAACAGGCGCTCCTTCTGCTGTGCTATATACCGGAATTGCGAAGTGCAAACCAGCGGCAACAAGAGCTGCAAGAAATAAGTAAATACTTTGAATACGTTGAATCATTGCTTATGTATGCATTGCGGGTGACAAAAATAAAAACTTCTTTTAGACTAGAGCCAAATAATTAAAAAATATTGTTGTATACTTGTATCCATAATGGTAACCACTTCTATGTAGGTTACTTATCTTGCCAAAAAAATTATTAGATCTTCTCTCAAATTTTTTTGTTCGCATTCAAACCAATTCAATTACAGAATTTCATACCTATAATTAATGTTTACTATTTCAGAATTAAAAGCTAAAAAGCTGCCTGAATTACAAGAAATCGCAAAAGGATTAGATATTCCTAAATACCGATCGCTCAAGAAGTTAGATCTGGTTTACAAAGTTCTTGACCATCAAGCCGCAGACCCTAAAGCGGTTGCAGAAGTTATAGAAGAGACTTCTTCTGAAACCCCTACAAAATCAAAAGCGCCTCAAAAGAACACTCAAAAAAGCGCCCCTAAGAAAAACACTCGCTCAGCATCTAATGACGAGAAAAAAGATTCTTCTAAGGACACTCCTCAAAAAGATTCTTCTCAAAAAAACGAGGCTAAAACCAGCGGTAAAACTGAAGAAAAAACCGAAAAGCCACAGCGCAAACCAAGACAGCCAAAGGCTTCTTCAGACAACGACAACACGAAGCAATCTGACAACAACAGATCAAAAAACAACCGCTCTCGTAAAGACAACAATTCGAATTCAAACAATAATTCGAATAACAATAGAAATTCTAAGGACAACAACGCAAACAACAGCAACTCGAATAACAACAACAATTCGAACAGCAACCGCAATAACAACAACAATCGCAACAACAATAACTCGAATAACAACAACGGGAATAAAGACACGCGTAACCGTTACAGAGAGCCTGATTATGAGTTCGACGGCTTGATTGAAAGCGAAGGTGTACTTGACATTATGCAAGACGGTTATGGCTTTTTGCGCTCAAGTGACTACAACTACCTGTCTTCTCCAGATGACATTTATGTATCACAATCTCAAATTAGATTGTTTGGTTTAAAAACCGGAGATACAGTTCTTGGAGTTATTCGCCCTCCTAAAGAAGGAGAAAAGTATTTCCCTTTGATCAAGGTTTCAAAAATTAACGGTTTAGACCCAAGTGTGGTGCGCGACCGCGTTTCTTTTGAGCATTTGACTCCGTTATTCCCTAAGGAAAAATTCAATATTGCTGAGCGTCAAAGTACGATCTCAACACGTATCATGGATTTGTTTGCTCCTATAGGTAAAGGACAACGTGGTATGATCGTTTCTCAACCTAAAACGGGTAAAACGATGCTTCTTAAGGATGTGGCAAATGCAATCGCAGCCAATCATCCTGAGGTTTATCAAATGATCTTACTTATCGATGAGCGCCCTGAAGAAGTTACCGATATGCAGCGTAACGTAAAAGGCGAAGTTGTTGCTTCAACTTTTGATAAGGAAGCTCACGAGCACGTACGCGTAGCCAATATTGTTCTTGAAAAAGCAAAGCGACTGGTAGAATGTGGCCACGACGTAGTTATTCTTTTAGATTCTATCACACGTTTGGCTCGTGCTTATAACACGGTTCAGCCAGCTTCTGGTAAGATCCTGAGCGGTGGTGTTGACGCCAACGCGCTTCACAAGCCAAAACGTTTCTTTGGTGCTGCACGTAATATTGAAAACGGAGGTTCTCTTTCAATCATCGCTACTGCGCTTACTGAAACCGGATCTAAGATGGATGAAGTTATTTTTGAAGAATTTAAAGGAACCGGTAATATGGAACTTCAGTTGGATCGCAAGATCGCCAACCGAAGAATTTTCCCTGCGATCGACTTGACTTCTTCAAGCACGCGTCGTGATGACCTATTACTTAACGAGAACGCCATTCAACGTATGTGGGTAATGCGTAAATATCTTGCAGATATGAACCCTATAGAAGCTATGGAATTCATCAGCGATCGCATCAAGCAAACAAAAAACAACGAAGAGTTTCTAATCTCTATGAACGGGTAGAAACCAATCTCATCTTAAATATAAAAAGCGGCATCTTATCGGGTGCCGCTTTTTTTGTGCTCTTATTTAGGCTAAGCAAAATTCGTACAATGCAAGAACCACTTAAAATAGAAACAACCGTCCTATTTAAAATAACTTTCAGCAACCGATTAATTCGCATTACTGAAAACAAGCATATAAAAATATAGATAACAAAAAAACTCCCACGCAATTTGCGAGGGAGTTCTCTTAATTCTTAAACAGGACTTATTAAAGCGCGTTTACGTGCTTTGCAAGTTGAGACTTTAAGTTAGAAGCTTTGTTATCGTGAATGATATTGTTCTTAGCTAACTTATCGATCATAGAAACTACTGAAGGAAATAAAGTCTCTGCTTCTTTCTTATCAGCTTCACGTAATTTTTTCATTGCATTACGTGTAGTTCTACTCTGGTAGCGATTTCTTAAACGCTTAGTCTCGCTGTTTCTAATTCTTTTTAAAGATGACTTGTGATTTGCCATTACCTTGCTCTGTTTTAAATTGTAGCCCGTAGGGGAATCGAACCCCTCTTACCAGGATGAAAACCTGGCGTCCTAGCCGATAGACGAACGGGCCATTAAGTTTAATAACGCTCACACATTAGGTGTGAATCTTTTCGTAGTCCGTAGGGGAATCGAACCCCTGTTACCAGGATGAAAACCTGGCGTCCTAACCCCTAGACGAACGGACCATTATTTTGCTTAATTGCGGATGCAAAAATACACATATTTTATTATCGCACAATAGCAAAACAAACTTTTTTTAAATTAATATGCTTTTGCAAATAAAACACGCATTTTAGCGGGTTTCCCACTATAGACACAAACACCTTCTTCCTCTTTAACATTCAAAGGAATACAGCGTATTGTCGCTTTAGTTTCGGTCTTTATGCGCTCCTCAGTTTCTTTGGTTCCATCCCAAAAGGCACTTACAAATCCGGTTTTATTCTCAAGAATATCTTTAAACTCATCATAAGTTTCTACTTCGGTAATATGCGTATCTCTAAAGCTCTTAGCCTTATCAAACAACGCCTTCTGCATTTCAACCAACAAATCCTGTACGCGACTTACGATATCGTCTTTAGAAACCGTCTCTTTAGTTAGTGTATCTCTACGTGCTAATTCTACAGTACGCTTTTCTAGGTCACGCGGTCCAATTGCGATTCTCAACGGAACGCCTTTTAACTCATACTCATTAAATTTCCATCCCGGTTTATGTGTATCTCTATCATCAAACTTCACACTTATTCCCAAAAGTTGTAATTCGCGTTTAAGCTCTTTTGCAACCTGCGAGATAGAATCTAGTTGCTCTTCCCCCTTATAAATAGGAACGATCACCACTTGAATAGGTGCCAATTTAGGCGGAAGCACCAATCCGTTATCATCGCTATGTGTCATCACTAAAGCCCCCATCAATCGTGTAGAAACTCCCCAACTGGTTGCCCAAACATGTTCTTGCCCACCTTCTTTAGTAGCAAACTTTACATCAAAAGCTTTTGCGAAATTTTGCCCCAAAAAATGCGAAGTACCAGCTTGCAAAGCCTTTCCGTCTTGCATTAAAGCTTCGATACAATAGGTTTCTAAAGCACCTGCAAAACGTTCACTTTCGGTTTTTGTACCGCGTACTACCGGAAGCGCCATAAAATGCTCAGCAAAATCAGCGTACACACGCATCATTTGTTCAGCTTCGGCAATAGCCTCGTCTTTAGTTGCGTGAGCAGTATGCCCCTCTTGCCATAAAAATTCAGCTGTGCGTAAAAACAAACGCGTACGCATTTCCCAACGCACCACATTTGCCCATTGATTTACTTTAATTGGTAAATCTCTATACGATTGAATCCATTTTCTATACGTATCCCAGATAATCGTTTCTGAAGTTGGTCTTACAATAAGCTCTTCTTCTAGCTTCGCTTCCGGATCAACAATGATACTTCCATCCTCGTCATTCTTTAATCGATAATGCGTGACAACAGCACATTCTTTTGCAAAACCATCTACGTGACTCGCCTCTTTACTGAAATAGGATTTAGGGATAAATAGCGGGAAATACGCATTCTCATGACCGGTTTCTTTAAACATGCGATCCAGTTCTGCCTGCATTTTTTCCCATATAGCATACCCATAAGGCTTGATTACCATACAGCCTCTAACACCGGAGTTCTCAGCTAGATCTGCCTTAACAACCAATTCGTTATACCATTTTGAGTAATCTTCTGCTCTTGTGGTTAAATTCTTTCCCATAATTATTTCTTTGGCACAAATATTGTGTCTTTATAAATGATTTTAAAGTTTTGCAACAAGTTTGTTAAATGCACAAAATTGACGGCAAAACTAGTTAAATTTACAATGTACAACAATAAATAACTGATGATATGCGCGGCTTGATAAATACTTCAAATACATTTTTAAAACCTGCTTTAGGTTTACTTGCGCTTGTAGGATTAATTTCTTGCGGGCCTTCTCAATATACAATGAATGACAGCATCTACGGCAGCCGATCAACAGTTTATGAAGAACCTAATCAAGAAGTTGCGAGCACTACCGTAAATGGTGGCGTATATGCAAATTACTTCAATCAAGGCGCTGCAGATCTGGATGCGGCCCAGCAATCTGGAGATATTTTTACCGATATCGATTCCTACAGTTCAAATTCTGAATATACAACTGAAGAAGCAGTATTGGACGAAGGTTTAACTTATCAAGCTCAACCGGGTTGGGGTGATGTCGTTGATGACATCACTGTAAATGTTTACCCTAATTTTTACAACCGCATAGGCTTTGGCGGATATTACAGACCTTTCTGGAATGCCGGCTGGGGCAATGCCGGCTTCGGTTGGGGCGGCTGGTGGAATCCTTACAATGGCTACGGCTGGGGCGGCTGGGGTAATCCCTATTACGGCTATGCTTACAACGGCTGGGGCTTTGGCGGTTGGGGCTATCCATATGGTGGATGGGGCTTCGGCTGGAATGCACCTTTCTATGGATATTATGGCTACAATACTTATTTTGGAGGTCCATTCATTAGAAACAGATACTACGCAAGATACAACACAGGTAGAGTCGCTTATTCTAATTCAAGACGTGCAAATAGCCTTTACAGCAGCAGGTCAAACGCCAGAAGTTCCGCAACACGATCTTCGCGTAGATCTAATGTAAACTATGCTAGAACCAGCAGAACCTACAGCAGAAATAATGTTGGTGTTAATACCAACCGATTAAGCAGAAATTCGAGCAATTCTTCTCGTGCTACCAATGCAACACGTTCTTCTAGCAACTCTTCAATATACCGAAGTAATGCTCGAAGAACCTCTAGCAATACCATTACCAGAAGCTCTAGCAGATCTTCAACTCCTGTACGAGCAACACGCTCTAGTACTTACTCACGAAATTCTGTAAGCACTCCTACAAGATCTTCATCTAGATCGGTTAGAAGCTCTACTCCTACACGAAGCGCTTCTCCAGCAAGATCTAGCGGTGGTGGTCGTAGTAGTGGTGGCCGTAGTAGCGGTGGTTCATCACGAGGTGGCGGTCGCGGAGGTCGCGGATAAAATTCTGTTAGATATTTTCAATTAAAAAAGATGAAAAAATTACTCACACTCCTAATTATTGGGATAAGTGCTCAATACACTTTTGCTCAAAATGTAGCAGACGCCGTGCGCTATAGCACTCAAAACATCACAGGTACTGCAAGATTTCGTGGTACCGGTGGCGCCTTTGGAGCGCTTGGTGGTGATGTTTCTGCAATTAACGTAAACCCGGCAGGTTCTGCGATATTTAATCGCAGTTTTGTATCGCTTTCCTTATCCTCAGATACTTTTGATAACCAAACGTATTATAGAGATGGTATTACTGCAACTGAAGACACAGATCTTGACCTGAATCAGTTTGGTGGCGTATTTGTATCGAATGGAGCCGCTGGATTACGCAAATTGACTTTTGGCTTTAATTACGACCGCACTACCGATTTTGACAATGGCTTTATTGCTTCCGGCACGAGCAACAATTCCATTTCTGATTATTTTTTAGGCTATGCACAAGGCACTTCTTTAGAACTTTTGGAATTACAAACTGACGAAACAATCGACGACCTCTATCAGTATTTAGGAGAAGACGTTAACTATGGTGCGCAACAAGCCTTTTTAGGTTATCAAGGCTACTTAATCGATCCCGTTTCTTCAGACCTAAGCAATACTGAATACACCAATGCACAAAATGGAAACACATTTGATCAAGAATATCAATACACCACTTTTGGTAACAGTAGTAAGTTTTCGTTTAATGCTGCTGCACAGTTGAGTGATCAATGGTATTTAGGACTTAATCTTAACGCACATACATTTGATTTCACAAGGAATACCATTTTTTATGAAAGCAATACAGGCACCAACAATGCCGTAACTAACGTACGTTTTGATAATGAATACAGAGCTTTTGGAACAGGAGTCTCTGCACAGTTTGGGGCGATCTATCATGCTTCTTCCAGCTTGCGTTTGGGAGCATCTTATGACACACCTACCTTTTACACGATTTCAGAAGAAACTGAACAATACTTATCGACGGCGGGAGCAAATGGCAATATTATTCTCGATCCTGATGTTATCAATATTTATGAAGACTACGATCTAGTAACACCGGGAAAATTAACCGCTAGCATTGCTTATGTTTTTGGACAAAGAGGTTTTTTAAGCTTTGATTATTCTTATCAAGATTATGGCTCAATTCGCTTTAGACCTGATAGCGATCCCTTTTTTGACGACCTGAACACTCAGGTCAACAATCAACTAAAACCAGTTTCCAGCTTTAAATTAGGAGGAGAATTTATCGCAAGCAATTGGAGTTTTAGAGGAGGCTATCGACTGATTGAAAGTCCGTATGAAAATGAATATACTCTTGGAGATATCACCGGATACTCTTTAGGTATTGGCTACTCTTTTGGCAACACCAGAATTGACGTAGCTTACGACTGGGCAAAACAAGATCAAAACCCGGCGCTTTATGATGGCGCATTTACAAATACAGCATTTATAGACACCATAAATAGCAGTATATTGGCTACGCTATCTTTTCAGCTTTAGACAAACAACTAAAAGATTTTTACGATAAGATAAATGAGACCTTCTGAAAGCAATTTCAGAAGGTCTTTCTTCTTAAAAACTAGAAAGTAGTAATTCATAAAATGAGTGCTTTTTCTTGAGTATTTTAAATTGTTAATTTAACTATCTTTGCAAGCCTTTAGCCCAAGCGGCGACTAATAGCTCTATGAAAATGAATATTGAGAACGAAGAATTGAAAGCAATTGACGAAATAGGTGATAATCACCACAGTACATCGGCAGAAACTCCGCTACGAGACGATGCCTTCAAGCTGAGCGACTCTGAAAAGATTGAATTGATCAAAGAAGATGTGACACGCATTATGCAAACTTTAGGTCTGGATCTTGAAGACGATAGCCTTAAAGGAACCCCTAATCGTGTTGCAAAAATGTTTGTAAACGAAATTTTTGGCGGTCTCAATCCTCAAAGAAAGCCTAAAGCGTCTACGTTCAAAAACAATTATAAGTACGGCGAGATGCTTGTAGAAAAAAACATCACCGTTTATTCTACCTGCGAGCATCATTTACTTCCAATCGTAGGAAGAGCACACGTGGCCTACATTTCTAACGGAACCGTCGTAGGGCTTTCAAAAATGAATCGTGTGGTAGATTACTATGCAAAACGTCCTCAGGTTCAAGAGCGCTTAACGATGCAAGTGGTTCAAGAACTTCAAAAAGTTTTAGGCACAGAAGACGTGGCTTGTGTTATCGATGCAAAACACCTTTGTGTCAACAGCCGCGGAATTCGCGATATTGAAAGCAGCACGGTCACCAGTGAGTTTGGGGGTAAATTTAAAGAAGAAGCGGTTAGACGCGAATTTTTAGATTATATCAAGCTTGAAACTCCATTTTAATCTTACTTTTCTATTTTTAAGATTTTAGAATTCGCATTCCAATAAAAAATTAAGCACTTTTTAAGTTTATGGCGCCTTTAAACCAGAAGCAAGAAATCAAAGTTTACAATTCACTAAGCGGAAGTAAAGAAACTTTTAAACCGCTTCTAGAAGGCAATGTTGGGATGTATGTCTGCGGCCCTACGGTTTACAGCAATGTGCATTTGGGCAACGTGCGCACATTCATGTCTTTTGATATGATTTTTAGATACCTCAAGCATTTGGGCTATAAAGTGCGCTACGTGAGAAATATTACAGATGCCGGTCACTTAACCGATGATGCTGATGAAGGCGAAGACAAAATCGCCAAGAAAGCGCGTTTAGAGCAAATAGAACCTATGGAAGTGGTGCAGCAGTACACCATTGATTTTCATACGATTCTTCAAAAATTTAATTGCCTTCCTCCCAGTATCGAACCCACTGCAACGGGGCACATCATTGAACAGATAGAAATCATCAAAGAGATCATTGATAATGGTTTTGCTTACGAGAAAAACGGATCGGTTTATTTTGATGTTTTAAAATTTAATGAAAGTCACGATTACGGAAAATTAAGCGGTCGTAATCTTGAAGATATGATCGCAAATACGCGCGAATTGACTGCGCAAAGCGAAAAGAAAAATGCTCAGGATTTTGCTCTTTGGAAGAAAGCAGAACCACAACACATTATGCGCTGGCCTTCTCCTTGGGGAGATGGTTTCCCAGGTTGGCATTTAGAGTGCACCGCGATGAGCACGAAATATTTAGGCGAACAATTTGACATTCATGGTGGCGGGATGGATTTAAAATTTCCACATCACGAGTGTGAGATCGCTCAATCTGAAGCTTCAAATGGCAAGAATCCTGTGAATTATTGGTTACACGCCAATATGCTTACGCTCAACGGTAAAAAAATGTCTAAAAGCGACGGTAACAATATTTTCCCCGCACAGATTTTTACCGGTGACAGCCCGTTTTTGACTAAAGGCTTCTCGCCTAGCGTTGCTCGATTCTTTGTGATGCAAGCGCATTACCGCAGCGTGTTAGATTTTAGCAATGACGCTTTACTTGCCAGTGAGAAAGGTTTCAATCGACTTATGGAGGCTGTAAACCTTTTAGAAGCATTACCAACCTCAGAAAAGAGCAGCATCGATATTGAAACCTGGAAGCAATCGTGCTACGATGCGATGAATGACGATTTCAATTCTCCAATTTTGATCGCGCAACTTTTTGAAGCTGCAAAATTTATTCATCAAATTAAGGACGGCAAAGCATCCATTACACAAACCGATCTTGAAGATTTCAAAACAACCATAAAAGCCTTCGTTTTTGATGTTTTAGGATTAGAGGATGTAAATGCAGCCGCCGAAGCCAATACCGATAAATTAAACGGAGCGATAGAATTATTGATTCAGCTCAGAAAAGAAGCGCGCGCAAACAAAGATTTTGCAACCAGCGATCAAATTAGAGATCAATTATTAGAACTTGGCATTCAACTTAAGGATGGTCGTGAGGGAACAACCTACACCCTATCTTAAAACTCTAGTTTGGTGAAAAGTTTAACTAAAAAAGCACTCATTTTCCCCATTCGGTTATATCAAAGGTTTTTATCTCCGCTTCTCCCGCCTGCCTGCAGGTATTCACCCACGTGCTCTCAATACAGCATAGAAGCCATTCAGCGTCACGGCGCACTAAAAGGCAGCTGGCTTGCCATAAAGCGTATTGCAAGCTGCAATCCTTGGGGAGGCTCAGGTTATGATCCCGTTCCACCAGTAGGTGATGAAAAGTCACATAAAATGCCTAAAAAAGATTAAATAGCTTTTAGGCTTTGTTATATTTACAGCATAAAATTTGTAAAGCTTATGCTGCCTTTAAAAATGACCTGGAATCCTTCAACAGGTTTAGATCTTGGATTTTTCACAATTCATTACTACAGTTTAATGTTTGTCATTGCTTTTTCTTTAGGCTGGTACCTGATGAAAAAGGTCTATAAAAACGAAGGGGTTCAAGAAGAAAAACTTGATCCTTTATTCATTTATTCAGTATTAGCTATACTGATTGGCGCACGTTTGGGCCACGTATTTTTCTATCAAACCGAATTGCTTTGGCAAGATCCACTTTCTGTCTTTCTTCCATTTAGATTTGTACCGGAGATCGAGTACACCGGTTTTCAAGGTTTAGCCAGCCACGGTGCTGCGATTGGAATGATCGTAGCGATGTATCTCTATAACAAAAAAGTATTGCATAAAAGCGTGCTTTGGCTGCTTGACCGCGTAATCTTACCGGTAGCACTAGGTGCTATTTTTGTACGTATTGGGAATTTTTTCAACTCTGAAATGGTGGGAAAAATAACCGATTCGAATCTAGGAATTAAATTTGTTCAAGATCAATATAACAAATATGAAGTGCAGCGTTTGACGGGAATTCCTAACGAACATAAAGCATATCAAGCGCTAACTGACGACCCTCAATTTGCAAATTATATTGCAGAGATTCCTTACCGTTTCCCGGGGCAGTTGATGGAGTCTTTTGGATACGTTTTTGTTTTCTTAATCCTTATGCTGATTTACTGGAAAACCGGATTACGCAAAAAAGAAGGCTTCCTTTTTGGCCTTTTCCTAGTATTACTCTGGACCGTACGCTTTATCGTAGAATATTTTAAACGTGCCCAAATTGAAAATCGCGAAGACTGGATCTTCGGCTTCAACACCGGACAGATCCTAAGTATTCCATTTATAATTATAGGTATCGTTTTAATCATTAGAGCGCTTCAGCAAAAAAACGCTCCACAATACTAAATAGCCATGCTTAAAAAAGCCTTTCTCCTACTTACTTTAGTTTTATCGCTCATTTCGTGTAAAAACAAAGAAGCTGAACCTACTGAAATTTCTCAGGAAGAAATCACCTTTACCCAAGACGGAAAACTTCAGATCATTAAAGAGAACCAAGAAAAAGTATATTTAAATATTGAAGTAGCAGAAACGGAGTACGAGACCGAAACCGGCTTAATGTATCGGGAGTCGATGGCACAAAATAGAGCGATGCTTTTCATTTTTGACGATGAGCGCCCGCATAATTTCTACATGAAAAACACCTACATTCCTTTAGACTTATTTTTCATTACCAAAGACAAAACCATAGCGACCATTATCGAAAACGCGAAACCAATGGATGAAACCAGCCTTCCTTCTGAAGTACCAGTGATGTATGTTTTAGAAACGAATGCAGGTATTGCCGAACTTTGGGATATCAAAGAAGGCGACAAGGTGGATTGGAAGCTAATGAGATAGCAAATATGACCTCTAGAATTCTCTTTTTATTTTTTGTATTATATAGCATTTCTACTACCGCCCAACGGGTAAAATATCATTTTGATATAGAGGGAAAAGAAATAAAAGAAAAGGAATTTGACAAACTTTGGCGTGATCGCGATTCGGCATATTCAAGGTGGGATTATGAAACTAAAGACAGCAGCCGTGTGGCGCGACTAATCCCGCAATACACACAAGGTGTTGTAAACCGTAATCAACTCAAAGAGTATTTAGAAAAAATCACGCACAAGAAGTTTGATAAGAGCACAATTTTTTTCATCTGCTACACGTATGTTAATGATCTGTGCAGCCAATATTCAACAAACAACTATACTAAAAAGGTTATAAAACACTGGAAAAATTACACCGACAATGGCAAAGCTTTTATCGAAGAAAATTACCCAAACATAGTTATTCTAGAGTTCTTTGAATCAGGCATAACACTTGAGAACAATCCCAATGATAGTACAGAATACTACTATTCTGATAAAGAAGATTTTTTAAGAGAACTTATGTTTAGAACTCCTGCTTGGTGCGGTTCACAAGCCTTGATAAAACCCAACGGCGAGACTTTAGTTCATAACGGAGAATCATATACTCCCAGCAGAATACAATTAATAGAAGATAGAAATTGGAATTTATTTTTTCCTAAAGAATGAATTATCAAAGCATTTTAGATAGCATCCAAAAGGAAATAAGCTCATTCAAGAACACCGGAAAAGTAGCCACTTATATTCCGGAGCTTGGTAAGGTGAATGCGCATAAGTTTGGCTTACATCTTCAATGCGTAACTGGTGAACATTTCGCTTTAGGCGATGCAGAAGAACGTTTTTCAACACAAAGCATCTCTAAGGTCATAAGCCTTTCATACGCTTTAAAATTAGCAGGAAACAGCATTTGGAAACGTGTTGATGTTGAACCCTCGGGAGATCCTTTCAACTCTTTAGTTCAACTGGAATACGAAAAAGGCATTCCCCGCAATCCATTTATCAATGCCGGGGCTTTAGTCATCACAGATATTCTTATGGGACACCTTAAAAACCCCAAAGAAGACTTTTTACACTACGTGCGTGACATCGCAAATGATCAAACAATTACTTACGACAAAAGCGTCGCTGCTTCAGAAATGACGCATAAATTTCGCAATGCCTCTCTTGCCAACTTAATGAAAGACTTTGGCAATTTACAGCACAATGTTGATGATGTTCTGGATTTTTATTTTCATCAATGCGCCATCGCCATGAGCTGCAAACAGCTTTCAGAAGCCTTTACTATTTTTTTAAACTATCCTGAGGGAGACCATAGCAAACAAGCACGCACTCTTGAGCCCATTCTTGCAAAACGCATCAACGCGTTGATGCTTACCTGTGGTTTTTATGACGAATCTGGTGAGTTTGCATTCCGTGTAGGTCTTCCCGGTAAAAGTGGCGTAGGAGGTGGCATCGTAGCGCTACACCCCAAACAGTATTGTATCGCGGTATGGAGCCCTCCTTTAAACGCAAAAGGCAATTCTGAATTAGGAATGAAAGTTCTCGAACTTTTTACATCCAGAACAGGCATTTCGGTTTTTTAATAACTGTTTAAAAACAAAAAAGCTCGATTCAAATGAATCGAGCTTTTTTGTTTTGCGAACTTAATCAAGTTAAGCCACAGGCTCTTCTTCCTCTTTTTGTTTTTCTGGTTTTAATGCTTTCTTCTGTATTGTATCAAACATAACAGGAGTTGCAATAAAGATCGAAGAATAAGTACCCACGAGGACACCTACAATCAAGGCAAACATAAAGCCCATTATACTCGCACCACCAAAGATAAAAATAGCCAATAATACAATTAAAGTGGTCATAGACGTATTCAACGTACGACTAATGGTACTATTGATTGCCTGATTGATTATAAGTCCCATTTTACGGCTTGTACCGTATTCTTTCATAAACTCTCTAATACGGTCAAAAACAACCACGGTATCGTTAAGCGAGTAACCAATAACCGTAAGAATTGCCGCGATGAATGACTGATCAATTTCCATATTGAATGGCATAAATTGATAGGTCAATGAGAAAATTCCTAAAACAATTAAAACATCATGGAATACTGCCGCAACAGCTCCTAATGAGAATTGCCATCTTCTGAATCGTAATAAAATGTATAAGAACACAACTACCAACGAACCTAAAACAGCCCAGAAAGAATCTTTCTTAATGTCATCTGCAATAGTTGGCCCTACTTTGTTATACTCTAAAATACCTACTTTATCTTCAGTTGAACCACCTTTTACAAACTGTGTGAAGGTAAGATCTGATGGAAGATAGCTTTGTAAAGCAGTAAATAATTTCTGCTGGATATCATCATCTACTTCTGAAGCTTCTTCATCAATACGATACTTCGTAGTAATCTTTAATTGATTTGCTTCACCGTACGTTTTTGCCTGAGCACTTTCGAGTTCAGCGATAAGTTTTTGCTCAACCTCTGTGGCATTTACAGGGTTTTCAAAACGCACCGTGTAATTACGACCTCCAACGAAATCAACACCTTGATCTAGACCGTTAGTGAATAAAGAGATTAAACTTACAACGATAAGAACACCACTAATCACGTAAGCAATCTTACGTTTAGCAAGGAAATCTCTATTGAAGTTGGCAAATAGATTACGTGTTGCCCCAGTAGAGAACTGTAACGACTTACCATTCTTACCATAACCATCAATGAAAAGACGTGTTACAAAAATTGCAGTGAACAACGAAGTACCAATACCTATCATTAAAGTAGTTGCAAAACCTTGAATAGGTCCTGTGCCAAATAAGAATAAGATCAACGCTGTTAAGAAGGTTGTAATGTTGGCATCAAGAATTGAAGATAATGCGTTACTGAAACCGTCTTTTATAGCATCTTTCTGAGACTTTCCTTTTGCGATCTCTTCTTTTATACGCTCAAAGATAAGTACGTTCGCATCTACCGACATACCAATCGTAAGCACAATACCTGCAATACCAGGTAAGGTTAGAACCGCTCCTAATCCTGCAAGAACACCGAAGATAAAAAGAATGTTTACCGCTAGTGCAACATCTGCAAAAAGACCTGCTTTACCATAGTAAAACACCATCCAAATAAGAACTAAGACTAAAGCAATTACAAATGACATTAAACCACTGTTGATTGCCTCTTGACCTAATGAAGGTCCTACTACGTCGTAAGAAATAATTTTAGCTGAAGCAGGAAGTTTACCCGCTTTAAGCACATTCGCTAAATCCTGCGCTTCTGTTACAGTGAAGCTTCCTGAGATTTCAGTAGCACCACCTTTGATTTCTGCTTTTGCTGAAGCTGCAGAATATACCGTACCGTCAAGAACGATAGCAATTGTATTTCCTTCGGTAGCAACTTCACCAGTTAATTTAGCCCACTGACCAGGACCTTGACCTTCAAAATCAATACCTACAGAAGGCTGACCTGCTTGTGTATATTGTTGACGGGAATCTTGAACCACATCACCGTCCATTGCAGGAGATCCACTTCGATCTGATTGCAATGCGTAAAGCGGCACAACATCAGTTTCACCTTCTGTGATTCCCCATCTGAATTTAGCAAAACGTAATCCTTGTGGACGTAATCTTGCAATTTCTGGCATTGCAAAATAACGGTTAATCGTTGCTGTATCTTTAACCTGAGCATAACCTACGATAGGCGCTTGCGCATATTGCTGAATGGCAGGATTGAAGCTAAACACTTCAAATAATGGGTTATTTGCCTGAGCCGGACTAATAGAATCTTCTTCACTAGCTAAAAGCTCTTCAATAGACTCATCTGTACTTTCTGATGAATCAACTTCAGCAACCGCTTCCTCTTCTTCTGCTGGAGCAACAAGCTCTTTAAGCTCAGCATTTACTTGCAATAAATAAGGTGCAACTTCAGAAGCGTAATGTGTTTTATAAAATTCTAACTGCGCTGTACTTTCTAATTGAAATTTTACACGCTCGATATCTGTTGCTCCGGGAAGCTCGATCAAGATACGTGATTGATTATCTAAACGCTGAATGTTAGGTTGAGTAACACCAAATTTATCGATACGATTACGCAATACTTCAAAAGCAGAATTGATAGACTCTTCTACTTCTTTTGCTAAAATAGGCTCCACTTCATCATTTGTCATATTGAAGTTTACCTTCTCACCTAAAGTAGTATTCGCAAATATATCTGGTGACGCTAATTTGTTATCTCCAGGGATCGCTTCAAAAGCATCAAAGAAATCTTCTAAAAAGCTATTTTGACTGTCTTTTTGCGCTTCTGCCGCCTGATCTAAAGCTTGATTGAATGCAGGATCTGTACTGTCGTTACTTAAACCTCTTAAAATATCTGCAACAGAAATTTCAAGAATTGCATTCATACCTCCTTTAAGATCCAGACCTTTATTAAGCTCTTTCTCTTTTGCGTCATTATACGTAATTCCCAAAGCGATTGGATCATTACCTATAGAATCTAAATAACGACGCTCAACCTCACCTCTTCTATCAACATAGTCCTCTACCGTAGTAGCAACTTGATCAGCCGCAAAAGCAGCAGCTTTTTCTTCAGTTTGATTAGTGAAATACGTAAACGAAAGCTGGTATAAACACACCAACCCAAATAAAATCGCAAATACTCTAATGAGTCCTTTATTTTGCATTACTCTTTAATATTTATTTAATTCTTCCCGAACCTTTTTCAGGCGATTTTGTAAAACGTGCAAATATAGGGTTTCAACCTAGAAATGCCAATAAATATCTTTTTGATTTCTTTAACCTTTTAAAGGATTAACAATCAACAAAATAACCCCTAAAAACTGAATTAATTTTATAGTTTTAACACTCTCAACCACACCAGATTAGACTACTTAAAAGAGGTTCATTTAAATCTATTTCCTTCTTTTTTCGTCTCTTCTGATGTACCAATGAGTTAAAACGATCAGAACGCATACATCAATTAGCCCAATTCACCATAGGTTTTCAGCGGTCAAAATTCAGTTTTATAAGATTTGGATATTCAACGCCTTCCTGATAAAAACTTCTTCAAAACCTCCTCCTTTTTCAATCAATAAAACGACAAATCACGCCATTCAAATAAAAACATCACATCAAAGATTTAAAAATGAAAAATTGAAAAAATTGTCAACTTTTTAATGTTGATAATTTTTTAAATAATTGTTTTTCAAAAAGTTACATAATTTTACTGTAAACTTTTGATTACCACAAGTTTTATAATTTCGATATTTCTACTAACTTCACACAACCGAAGCAAACATTTAACCGCACTAAAGCCTAAAACACCATGTCTACACAAATCACCGACCCTATTGCTAAAACATACACCCAAGACGAAGCTTTTGAAGCCTCTTTAAAATACTTTAAAGGAGACGATCTGGCTGCTCGCGTTTGGGTAAACAAATACGCGCTTAAAGATTCTGACGGAAATATTTATGAAAAAACGCCAGATGATATGCACACACGCATCGCTAAAGAGATTGCGCGCATTGAGGCACGCTACCCCAATCCGATGCAAGAAGATGAAGTTTTTGATCTTATTAAAAACTTTAAATACATCGTTCCTCAAGGCAGCCCAATGGCAGGTATTGGAAATCCATATCAGGTAGGTTCACTTTCTAACTGTTTTGTAATTGGTAACGATGGTAGCTCTGACTCTTATGGCGGGATTATGAAAATTGACCAAGAGCAAGTGCAATTGATGAAGCGTCGCGGTGGCGTAGGTCACGATTTATCACATATACGCCCAAAAGGTTCTGCTGTAAAAAATTCAGCCTTAACCTCAACAGGCTTGGTTCCGTTTATGGAACGTTATTCAAACTCTACGCGCGAAGTGGCCCAGGACGGCAGACGTGGCGCTCTGATGCTTTCGGTCTCAATAAATCACCCGGATGCGGAAGATTTTATAGACGCCAAAATGGAGCAGGGTAAAGTTACCGGCGCTAATGTTTCGGTGCGTATTGATGATGGCTTTATGCAGGCGGTTAAAGATCACAAGCCTTATACGCAAAAATATCCTGTTTTTAGTCCAAACCCTATCAAACAGAAAGAGATCGATGCCGAAAAACTCTGGAAGAAAATCGTACACAATGCCTGGCAATCTGCAGAGCCCGGAATTTTATTCTGGGACACTATCGCTCGTGAATCTGTGCCCGATTGCTATGCTGATTTAGGCTATAAAACGGTCTCTACAAATCCGTGTGGTGAGATTCCACTTTGCCCTTATGACTCATGTCGTTTATTGGCTATCAATTTATTTTCTTATGTAGAAAAGCCGTTTACGCCAGAGGCTTCTTTCAATTTTGAGTTGTTCAAAAACCATATTGCCAAAGCCCAACGCATAATGGACGATATCATCGATCTGGAGTTAGAAAAAGTAGATGCGATCTTAGCCAAAATTGATGCAGACCCTGAGAATGACGAGGTAAAAAATGTAGAGCGTAATCTTTGGTTAAATATCAAAAAGAAAGCTGAAGAAGGGCGCCGTACCGGAATAGGAATCACAGCAGAAGGAGACATGCTCGCTGCTCTTGGCATTAAATATGGTAGCGAAGCAGGAAATGAATTTTCAGTAGAAATACATAAAACCATTGCGGTAGAAGCCTATCGTGCTTCGGTTTATGCAGCAAAAGAACGTGGTGCATTCCCGATTTTTGATTCAGAAAGAGAAAAAGACAACCCGTTCATTCAGCGTATAAAAAATGCTGATGAGAAGTTATACTACGATATGCTGGAGTACGGGCGTCGTAACATCGCTTTGCTAACGATCGCCCCTACGGGAACAACAAGTTTAATGACGCAGACTACATCAGGCATCGAACCTGTTTTCTTACCGGTCTATAAACGCCGAAGAAAAGTAAATCCTAACGATAAAGAAGCACGCGTAGATTTTGTTGACGAGGTAGGTGACTCTTGGGAAGAATATGTGGTTTTTCACCATCGCTTCAAAGAATGGATGCAGGTAAACGGTATTGCAACCGATAAAAACTACAGTCAGGAAGAGCTTGATGTCATCGTTGCCAAATCTCCATATTACCAGGCAACTTCAAATGATGTAGACTGGCTCAATAAAGTGCGCATGCAAGGCGCTGTTCAAAAATGGGTAGATCACAGCATAAGTGTAACCATAAACTTACCTAATGATGTAGATGAAGAACTTGTAGGGCAGCTCTATCTCGAAGCGTGGCAAGCAGGCTGCAAAGGTGTTACTGTTTATCGTGACGGCTCGCGCTCTGGCGTTTTGATTTCTAATGATGAAAAGAAAAATGAAGAGGAAGACAGCGAGACCTTAACCGCATTCCCAACCAAAAGACCACAAGTATTAGAAGCCGACATTGTGCGCTTTCAAAACAATAAAGAAAAATGGATTGCTTTCATAGGCTTGATCGAAGGAAAACCTTATGAAATCTTCACAGGAATCGCAGATGATGAAGACGGAATTTTACTTCCGCGCTGGGTAGAAAAAGGGCTTATCATCAAAAACCGAAACGAAGACGGAAGCTCGCGTTATGACTTTCAATACAAAAACAAAAGAGGTTATAAAACCACTATCGAAGGGCTGTCGCATAAATTTGATCCTGAATATTGGAATTATGCTAAACTCATTTCAACAACATTACGCTATGGGATGCCTATTGAAAAAGCCGTTGAACTCACCAACAGTTTACAATTAGACAGCGCCTCGATCAACACGTGGAAAAACGGAGTTGCCCGCGCACTTAAACGCTATGTTGCCGATGGCACTATCGCCCGAAAACAAAAATGCGATAACTGTAATTCATCAGAATTAATATATCAAGAAGGTTGTCTTACCTGCCAAAGCTGTGGCTCTTCAAAATGTGGTTAACAGCTTTAGAATTCCCCAACAAAAAAGGCGCTCATTGAGCGCCTTTTTTTATTTACTAAACGAACCGGAGATTAAAGCTCTAACAATCCGTTTGTTTTCTTAACAGCTGCAGCACTTTCTTGAAGTTTTGCTTTTTCAGCATCAGAAAGATCTACAGGTACAATCTTTTCAATACCGTCTTTTCCTAAAATCACAGGAACACCGATACAGATATCATCAAGATCATATTCTCCTTCTAATAATGCAGAACAAGGGAACATTTTTTTCTGATCACAAGCAATTGCTTGTACTAACCCAGAAACAGCAGCTCCCGGAGCGTACCAAGCAGAAGTTCCTAATAATTTAGTAAGGGTTGCTCCTCCTACTTTAGTGTCTTCCATCACTCGCTCTAAGCGATCTTCAGCTAAAAATTCTGAAGCCAAAACACTATTACGAGTAGCCAAACGCGTCAAAGGAATCATTCCCGTATCACTGTGACCACCTATTACCATACCGTCTACATCAGAGATCGGGCATTCTAAAGCCTCTGCTAAACGATATTTAAAACGCGCACTATCTAGCGCACCCCCCATACCTATGATTTTGTTCTTAGGAAGTCCGGTAGTTTTATGCACAAGATAAGTCATTGTATCCATTGGGTTACTTACCACGATAATGGTTACATCTGGAGAATGCTTGATCAAGTTTGAAGAAACATCTTTTACGATGCCGGCATTGATACCAATAAGTTCTTCACGAGTCATACCCGGCTTACGCGGAATACCACTAGTAATTACAGCAATATCACTTCCTGCTGTCTTAGAATAATCTCCGGTGGTTCCGGTGATTCGGGTATCAAATGCATTTAAAGAAGCAGTCTGCATCAAATCCATCGCCTTTCCTTCAGCAAAGCCTTCTTTGATATCAACAAGAATGACATCTGAGGCAAAATTTTTCATGGCTATATATTCGGCACAACTTGCACCTACAGCTCCTGCTCCTACTACGGTAACTTTCATGGGTATGTATTTAAATAAGTTATTAATTAAGTTTAAATCAGATAAACGTGCGTTATCGATTGCGGCCTTAAAATTACGACTTCATTTACTCATTTAAGACTCTAAAAGCCTAAAATTAGGTTATGATTTACATCCTAAGCATTATAACTTCCTTTCTAAAATCTACTCAAAATATTAAGCCACTTAAAAGCAATAGGCTTTTAAGTGGCTTTGGCAACCATTTGAAAAAGTGGTAAACTAGCTTATCTAAAACTGAATGCAATTCCTGCACTCAAATTACTGTATTCTTGCACGGTGTAATCTGCAAATATTTTAAAGAATGCCAAGTTTAAACGCGCTCCTAAAGACGCACGCACGCTCGATGGATTATAAGAAAGCATTATAGGATCTGTAACCTCTCCTGGAGTTCCATTGTCATATTCAAACTCATAGGTCCCCAGAACATTTATTTCTGACTTACCTCCGGTATATCCCAAACCTCCATAAAACGTCAAGAATTTAAAATCTAAAGAAGCTACACCTTGAACAGTATACGAATTCAATTTAAATTCAGCTGCCTGATTACGACCGTCAATGTCAGACTCTGCCTGAATATCGTAATCTACATTCATATTTGTAAATGCACCCATTATAGCAATATTTAAAGGTAGCTTCTCTAAAGGACCAAAATATTGCATAATATCGTGCTTAAGACCTGCGCCAAAAAGCTTTCCTTTTACATTATCACTACCTACTTCAGGAACAAAGCGCACCATAACATCTGTCCCTTTAATCACTCCTATACTAGCTTGAATTGCCGGAGCCGGAACTGCATTAATTGGCAGATCGTCTTTTACCCCTTCTGGCATTGTAAAGGTAACATCACCTTCACTTGTATCAAAGGTAACTTCAGCAGGTGTTCCGCTACCAGCTACTGTTGGTGTAATGTCTGATGTAGCAGTATAATCATTCTGAAAAGTCAATTCACTGAAAGCAAACAGCTCTTTTTCTGAAGGAACAATCGCCCCGTTAAAACCTATGGTTATATCAAAACCTAGAGATTTATGCGTTTTTGCTGTATGATACCAGCCTCCAGACATACTGTAAACAAGACCTTCCATCGCCGGAGCAATGTAAGCCCCCATTAATGTTGTCGCATCTGCAGTCCCTGCTTTTACGATCGCTTCAAAGCCATCGTCTTCTTGAGCAAAAAGATTTGCAGAGGCCAAAATTGAAATACAAAAAAGTAATGTTTTTTTCATTTAATAATTGATTTGGTTTCTTCAAAAATAACAAAACCACTGAGAGTCACCACTCTATACCCTTTGAAATTTCAACAAAAAAAAGCCTGCTCTATTATGAACAGGCTTTTAAAACAAGTATATAACCGAGTATTTTTAAACGTCGATGTTTGCGTAAACGGCATTTTTCTCGATAAACTCACGTCGTGGCGGCACCTCATCCCCCATCAACATAGAGAAAATACGATCTGCCTCAGTACCGTTATCAATAGTTACTTGACGCAAGGTTCTGAATTCAGGATTCATGGTAGTATCCCACAATTGCTCTGCATTCATCTCACCAAGACCTTTGTAACGCTGTACAGAAACACTTCCGCCCATTTGCGCATTATATTCATCACGCTCTTTCTCACTCCACGCATAACGCATTTTTTTACCTTTTTTAAGCAAGTAAAGTGGCGGTGTCGCGATATAAACGTGACCACCTTCAACAAGCTCCCGCATATAACGGAAAAAGAATGTCAAAATAAGTGTTGCAATGTGGCTACCATCAACATCGGCATCACACATAATCACGATTTTCTTATATCTTAATTTAGAGAGATTCAAAGCTTTACTATCTTCTTCGGTACCAATGGTAACTCCTAAAGCCGTAAAGATATTTTTGATCTCTTCGTTTTCAAAAACCTTGTGCTGCATCGCTTTCTCTACATTCAGGATTTTTCCGCGTAGCGGAAGAATCGCTTGAAAGTTACGATCACGACCCATTTTTGCAGTTCCACCTGCAGAGTCACCCTCTACCAGGAACACTTCGCAAGCTTCAGGATCGGTCTCTGAGCAGTCGGCTAATTTCCCTGGCAAGCCACCTATACTCATCACCGTTTTACGCTGAACCATCTCACGTGCTTTCTTAGCCGCATGACGTGCCTGAGCAGCAAGAATTACTTTTTGCACAATGGTTTTGGCATCATCAGGGTGCTCCTCAAGATAGATCTCTACCATTTCTGAAACTGCCTGAGAAACCGCTGAAGTCACTTCTCGGTTACCTAATTTGGTTTTGGTTTGCCCTTCAAACTGAGGCTCTGCAACCTTAACCGAAATAATAGCCGTAAGTCCTTCTCTAAAGTCGTCACCTGCAATTTCAAACTTCAACTTATCAAGCATTCCTGACGCATCTGCATATTTCTTCAGCGAACTTGTAAGTCCTCTTCTAAAACCTGCTAAATGCGTACCTCCCTCGTGCGTGTTGATGTTGTTTACGTAAGAATGTAAATTTTCTGCGTAGCTATCATTATAGATCATCGCTACCTCAACAGGAATGTCGTTCTTTTCACCTTCCATAGAGATCACCTCTCCGATAATCGGCTGGCGGTTTCCGTCTAGAAAACGAACGAATTCTTTAAGACCTTCTTCAGAATGAAAGGTTTCAGAAACAAATTCTCCCTTTTCATCTTTCTGACGCTTATCTGTCAAAGAAATTTTAATCCCTTTATTCAAGTACGCCAATTCACGCATACGACTTGCAAGCGTGTCATAATTGTACTCTGTTGTCGTTTGAAAGATAGATGGATCTGGTAAGAACGTCACCGCAGTACCGCGATCATCAGTATCGCCTATACCCTTAACCGGGTACATCGCTTTACCTTTTTCATATTCTTGCTCCCAGATCTTGCCGTCGCGATAAACTGTAGCTTTTAAATGTGTCGAAAGTGCGTTTACACAACTCACCCCAACCCCGTGCAAACCACCGGATACTTTATAGGAGTCTTTGTCAAACTTACCACCCGCACCAATCTTAGTCATTACAACTTCAAGTGCAGAAACCCCTTCTTTTTTATGTAAGTCTACAGGAATACCACGCCCGTTATCTTTTACTGATATTGAGTTATTCTCATTAATGATCACTTTGATGCTGTCGCAGTGGCCCGCCATAGCTTCATCTATGGAGTTATCTACAACCTCATAAACTAAATGATGCAAACCGCGCACCCCTACATCTCCAATATACATCGAAGGACGCATACGCACGTGCTCCATCCCCTCAAGGGCCTGAATACTGTCTGCCGAATACTGCTTCTTATTGGCTTCTTCGCTCATAAATCTTTATTAAGTTAATCTTTTATCTAAAAAAGCGTCGCCTTTTTAGCCGCTCTAAGCACATTTCTTGAGCGTGCTGAGAGATAGTTAACAAATATAAAAAAAGGCTCCCCGATACCCTTGCAAATGGCAAGCCAAAGCGTTGAAGTTATCAACAAATTGTGAAAAAATTCAGGTTAAAATCGATGATTCTAAATGAAGTTGAGTTTTTACCTCATAAACCATAAAAAAAGGCGCTTCTCAAAATGAAAAGCGCCTTTTAACTTACGTGGTTATGGCTGGCTAAGCGAGTTCAGTCTTTTTATAAGCATCACTGTGTACGTTTGCCACAGCTCTACCTGATGGATCGTTCATATTTTTAAATGCTTCATCCCATTCTAAAGCAATTTTAGTACTACACGCTACAGAAGCCTCTTGTGGTACGCTCAATGCAGCAGCATCACTTGGGAAGTGCTCAGCAAAAATGCTTCTGTAATAATATTCCTCCTTATTCGTTGGCGTTTGAATTGGGAATTTATACTTAGCATTTGCCAATTGCTCATCGCTAATTTTTTCATTTACCAATTCTTTCAGCGTATCGATCCAGCTGTATCCTACACCGTCTGAAAACTGCTCTTTTTGTCTCCAGGCAACACTCTCTGGCAAATACGATTCAAAGGCTTTACGAAGTACCCATTTTTCCATACGCTCTCCGTTGATCATCTTGTCTTCTGGATTGATACTCATCGCAACGTCCATAAACTCTTTATCCAAGAATGGAACACGACCTTCAATTCCCCAAGCAGCTAATGATTTGTTTGCACGTAAGCAGTCGTACATATGCAGCTTGCTTAATTTACGCACTGTTTCTTCATGAAACTCCTGAGCGTTTGGCGCTTTGTGGAAATAAAGATATCCTCCAAAAACCTCATCTGCTCCTTCTCCTGAAAGTACCATTTTCACCCCCATAGACTTAATAACACGAGCCATCAAATACATAGGAGTTGAAGCTCTAATCGTAGTGATATCGTAGGTTTCTAAGTTGTAAATAACATCTTTTATAGCATCTAAACCTTCCTGAATGGTAAATTTGATCTCGTGGTGCACCGTACCAATATGGTCTGCAACTTTTTGTGCTGCCGCTAGATCCGGCGAACCTTCAAGACCTACAGAAAAGGAGTGTAACCTTGGCCACCAAGCTCCGTCTGTATCTCCAGATTCAATTCGTTTTTCGGCATATTTTTTTGCTACCGCTGAAGTAATAGAAGAATCTAAACCTCCTGAAAGTAAAACTCCATAAGGCACGTCAGACATAAGCTGGCGATGAACTGCCGCTTCTAAAGCTTCTCTTAATTTTTCTATGCTAGTCTCGTTCTCTTTAACCGCATCATACTCCATCCAATCACGAGAATACCATCTTTTCAATTCACCATCAGCACTGTGTAAATAATGTCCCGGAGGGAACAATTCAATTTTTGTACAAGTTCCTTCAAGAGCTTTCAATTCTGAAGCTACATAGAAAGTTCCGTGCTCATCCCATCCCATATAAAGTGGAATAACACCCATATGATCACGAGCAACGAAATACTCATCTTTTTCGGCATCGTAAAGAGAAAAGGCAAAAATTCCATTTAGCTTGTCTACAAAACCGGGACCTTCTTCCTGATACAAAGCTAAGATCACTTCACAGTCTGACTGTGTTTTAAAATCATATTGTCCTTTAAGTTGCTTACGCAGCTCCTGATGGTTATAGATCTCGCCATTGGCAGCAAGAATTAATTTTCCGTCAGGACTTAATAAAGGTTGTTTTCCTGAAGCAGGATCAACTATAGATAAACGCTCGTGCGCAAGAATGGCTTTTTCATCACTATAAACACCATTCCAATCTGGACCACGATGACGTATTTTTTTAGACATTTCTAAAAGCTGTGGTCTTAAAACCTCAGCAGATTGTTTCAATTCATAGGCACATACTATCCCACACATAATCGTATTGTTTTAATTTGATGGTTCAAAGATGGGTTTTACATTCTAATTCACAAACAAAAAACACTCATATGATTACACATTGAAACTTTAAAAGTTTATTTCAATACAAATTCAAACTTCACAATGCATATTTTATGCAAATCGATTTACAGGCGTAAACTTCAACCATTTTAGTAAAGTCTTAACAATTACAGTTTTTACCACATTGTACATTTGTATAAAATTTTGATACTCAACAATAAAATACATTTTATGAAGTCCCTTTTAGCAAGTAGTTTTTTAATTGCAGCTTTATTTTTTGGAAGCAGCGTAAATGCGCAAAAATTTAGTGAATTAGATAAAAGTCCGTTAGACATCGCAATGTATCGCGGGCAAGACAAAGCACCGCGGGTACGTGTAATTTACAGTCGTCCTCAGAAAAAAGGTCGTGATGTTTTTGCCAAGAAAGATGGTTTAGAAAAGTACGGTGATGTTTGGAGAACAGGCGCAAATGAATCTACCGAGATCAAGTTTTATAAAGACATGATGGTAGGAGACACAAAGGTTCCTGCAGGAACTTATACACTTTTCACGATTCCTAATGAAGACGAATGGACGGTAATTTTAAACAAAGACTTAGATACTTGGGGAGCTTACGGTTATAAAGAAGAGCGCGACTTAGTGCGTTTTACGACTCCATCGCATAAAACCGCAGCACCTATCGAATCTTTCTCTATTTCTTTTCAACCTACAGAAAGCGGTTCTGATATGTTTTTAGGATGGGACGACACCTACATTCAAATACCTATCGAAGAAGTTGAAATGTAACAGTAGTTTTCATACAAAGTAACAAAGGCTTCCAATTTGGAAGCCTTTGTTACTTTATTTCAAGCGCTTGTTATTCAAATAACATGCTTAAGGTATATTCAAGTATTTGTGTGTTTGAAGACTCACCTTCCATTTAGGGTTTGCCATAACGTAGTCTACAATTAATGGCGTCATTTTTTCTCTCACGCTCCATTCGGGCTGCAAAAACAGTTGACAGCTACCATTCACTTTTGCTGCGTGTTCTTCCGCGAATGCGAAATCACTTTTATTATATATGATCACCTTCAACTCGTGTGCTTCCTCATAAATACGCGGTTTAGGCAGCATACGCTTTTTAGGAGAAAGACAGATCCAATCCCAGTGACCGCTTAATTCATAAGCTCCCGAAGTCTCAATATGTACTTGCAAATCTTCTGCCTTCAACATCGAAGTCAGATGATTCATATCCCACATCAACGGCTCACCTCCTGTGATCACAATGGTCTTGCTATATTTTTTAGCATTAGCAACAATTGCTGCAGCCTCTGTAGGCGGATGAATCGCTGCATCCCAACTTTCTTTAACATCGCACCAATGGCAGCCCACATCACAACCACCCACACGAATAAAATATGCAGGGGTTCCTGTATGATAACCTTCACCTTGAATGGTGTAAAACTCTTCCATTAACGGAAGTAACTCTCCCAGCTCTACCCGGGTCGCTGTCGCCTCTTTTGTCATAGGGCGCAAAGATACGCCGCATAAAAGTCGTTACCAAAGGCTTACAACCTTATTTTAAAAGCGCTTCTAAAGCCTGTAAAAAGTGTTAAAAATTAAATTTTACAAGTCGGTTTGATTTTGGCATTAATCCTTATTTTTAGTCCAAATTTCTACCCATGAGTCAGACCGAAGCCTTTAAAGAACACATCATACAAGGAAACACGTGTAAAGGAGCATACATCACCGTTGGTGCTGCAATGCTCGATGGGACGACTATTACCGGCGCACACGTGAACCTTCCGCTAAAAACATTGAATCGCCACGGATTGATCGCCGGAGCTACGGGAACAGGTAAGACAAAGACACTTCAGGTCTTAGCCGAAAATCTTTCAGAAAAAGGCGTACCTGTCTTATTAATGGATATGAAAGGGGACTTGAGTGGAATTGCTAAGGCAAGCGAAGGGCATTCCAAAATTGATGAGCGTCACGCAAAAATAGGATTACCTTTTGAGGCCAAAGATTTCCCGGTAGAATTACTCACCTTGTCTGAACAAGATGGGGTGCGACTGCGCGCCACGGTGAGTGAATTTGGCCCTGTTTTGTTCTCAAGAATTCTTGACGCTACAGATGCCCAGGCAGGTATCATTGCTATCCTTTTTAAGTATTGTGATGACAAAAGTTTACCACTTCTTGATCTTAAAGATTTCAAGAAAGTCCTGCAATATGCAACCGACGAAGGTAAGGAGGAAATACAAGATTTGTATGGAAGAATCTCCACTTCTTCTGCAGGAGCGATCTTGCGTAAAATCGTTCAACTGGAGCAACAAGGAGCTGATATCTTTTTTGGCGAAAAGTCCTTTGACGTAGATGATCTACTTCGGCTAGATGAAAGCGGAAGAGGTAAAATAAACATCATTCGCCTCACCGATATCCAAGATCGACCCAAGCTTTTCTCAACTTTTATGCTGAGCTTACTCGCTGAAATCTACAGTACCTTCCCAGAGCAAGGTGATAGCGACCAACCTGAACTGGTAATTTTTATTGATGAGGCCCACCTTATTTTTAAAGAAGCTTCAAAAGCGCTTCACAGCCAGATTAAAAGTATTGTAAAGCTCATACGCTCAAAAGGTGTTGGCTTGTATTTTGTAACGCAAAACCCTACCGATGTTCCTGATGGCGTTTTGAGTCAGTTAGGTTTAAAAATTCAGCATGCGCTTAGAGCTTTCACTGCAAAAGACCGAAAAGCGATAAAACTCACCGCAGAGAACTATCCCATTTCAGAATTTTACAATACCGCAGAAGTGCTTACGCAGTTAGGAACCGGTGAAGCGCTTGTTTCTGCTTTGGATGAAAAAGGGCGTCCTACTCCACTTGCAGCTACACTAATGCGTGCACCTATGTCTCGTATGGATATTCTGACTAAAGACGAACTCGAAGAGCTACATCGCAAATCTGTTCTTGCACCTAAATACAATGACGCGGTAGATCGTGAAAGCGCTTACGAACTGCTCAATGAAAAAATTAAAAAAGCCGAAAGCGAAGAAGCAAAAGAAAAGGCACAGCAAGAGCGTGCAACAGTAAAGCGAAAAACCCGTACTTCTTCCCGAAGCAATTCAACAGAAAAAGCTATTATTAAAGTACTTACCAGCGCTACGGTTATTCGTGGAGTTTTAGGTATTTTAGGAAAGCTTATTAAATAGATTAAGACCAATACAATTAAATTAAATAATCGAATAAACCAGATCCTAAATATGAAACGTATACTATTTGCTGCACTTATTGCCAGCGTTCTTTTTACCTCTTGTAATTCTGAAGATAAATTTGCAATCACCGCTACTCAAGTTGGCCCATTGACCAAAGACACTCAAGTAAACGAGCTCAAAACCCTTTTTGAGAACGATAGTGTGGTTGATCAAAATTCTGGCCTGAGTGAAGAGCTTAATGTAAATGCCATTGAAATTTATGAAAAAGGCGGAACGCAGTTATTAAGTCTAATGCCTGTAAAAGAAGGGAATCCCAAAACAATCAAAACGGTTCAAATCTTTGATGCGCGTTACACCACTGAAGAAGGCATCAATTTAAACAGTACGTATAAAGACCTGACCGATGCGTATGAAATTTCACGCATAGAAACGCTTATTAGCAGTATTGTGATTTTTGTTGATGACATCAACGCGTATTTCACTATTGATCGCGACGAACTCCCTGGAGAATTACGCTTTAATATGGACACCAAAGTCACTAAAGCTGAAATTCCAAACAATGCAAAGATCAAGTATTTTATGATCGGCTGGTAATTCAATAATTCGTGATGGCTAAAGAAAACTATACTCTTCAAAAAAATCCGTTTGTGGTTCCTACAGATGATGGTAAATACATCGGGGAACATTTTGGTAAAGCCAGCGACGGCAATTCAGACCTGAGTATTGCTCATATGATTGCTCCTCCACACTGGAGCGAACCTTTTCAAACACCAGAATTTGATGAATATACGCTTATCTTTTCCGGTCAAAAACAATTTATAATTGAAGACGAAAAGATCATTCTTAAAGCAGGCCAATCTATCAAAATTAATGCGGGCACTCGAGTACAATACAGCAATCCTTTTGATGAGCCTTGCACCTACATCTCGGTTTGCAAGCCTGCTTTTGACTTCAACAAAGTGAATAGGGAAGCGCTCTAGCACCTTCTCAACACCTTGAAAGTCAAAAATCAAAGAAAATCTAAAACTTATAAATAAGTATTAATTCTTAGCTAAAGCCTCGTTAATCTATACTATTGACTTAGACGATTCTAGTACTTTTAAAGTCTAACCAATATGTATAAAAATTATGATTAAGATTTTAGCTATAATAATGGTCGTTGGAGGTGCAATCTCACTTGTTGTGGGTATAATGGGTGTTTTTGGAAGCATGAGCACAGGCGTTAGCCCTTGGGCGCTTGCCATTCTTGGAGGTATTTTCTTTTTATCTGGAATCTCACTCTTGAAATACCGAAAAGATACAGACGTGATCGACGCCGAAAACAAACATTAGAAATTAGATAACACGTATATTTAACCCTCCCAAAAAGAGGGTTTTTTTATGAATACATTTTTGAAAAAAGCGCTTCCAAAAGCCATCGGAAGCTCTATAAACGTTCTAGCAATTTTCTCCCCGAAGACCGCAGCAAAACAGGCGTTCAAGGTCTTTAGTAAACCCCGCCGAGGGAAGATAGGACCTCATCACGAAGAATTTCTAAACCCAAATTTAGAGCCTAAAATAAGTGTTGAAGAACACCACATTCAACCTTATAAATGGCCAGGGACCGGTAAAACTATTTTATTGGTACACGGCTGGGAAAGCCACAGTCACCGCTGGAAAGAAATGATTATCAGACTTCAGCAAGAGAATTATAACATCATAGCTTTTGATGCTCCGGCTCACGGATATAGTAGTGGCAAATATTTTTACGTACCGCTTTACCATCAGGCTTTAAATAAAATTTTAGAGACTTATCAGCCCGATTATCTCGTAGGACATTCTGTTGGAGGGATGACCGTACTTTACAATCAATCACAAAAGGAAAGCTTCAGAACAAAAAAACTTGTGATCCTTGGCGCGCCAGACACACTAGAAAGTATTCTTAGTGATTACCAAAAGATCTTAGGGCTCAGCAACAGAGCTCTCTCAGCATTAGACCGCTATTTTCAAGACACCTTTAACTTTAAAACAGTTGAATTTTCTTCTTCGGCTTTTGCCAAAAAAATAAAAGTGCCTACACTGATCATTCACGATAAAGAAGACACGATCACTCCATTTTCAGGATCACAAGCCATACACGAAGCGCTTGAAGAATCTGAATTTGTAGAGACCGAAGGCCTCAATCACTCGCTTTACGACATCAAGGTAAATGAGAAAATCGTTAAGTTCTTAGACCAATAAGTCTTATCTTAAATTACAACACACTACTATGGCCGAAAATAAATTAACGCGCATAAATAAATACTTGAGTGAAGTAGGCTACTGCTCCCGGCGCGAAGCTGATAAACTTATTGATGCCGGTAGAATTACCGTAAACGGAAACATCCCAGAAATGGGTACCAAAGTTAGCAGCGAGGATGAAATTAGAGTCGACGGAAAGATTGTAGGCGAACAAAAAGATCCGCCGGTTTACCTTATTTTTCATAAGCCCGTGGGCATTGTTTGTACTACAGATACCCGAGTGGAAAAGGATAACATTATTGACTACATCAATTATCCTACCCGTATTTTTCCCATAGGGAGATTAGACAAGGCCAGTGAAGGATTGATTTTTTTGACCAACGATGGTGATATTGTAAACAAAATACTCAGAGCGCGTAATAATCACGACAAAGAATACATTGTAGATGTAGACAAACCCATCGATGCTTCGTTTGTAAAACGTATGTCTGACGGAATTCCCATTTTAGACACCATAACTCGAAAGTGTGAAGTAGAACAGCTTGGGAAAAAGCGTTTTAAAATTATCTTGACACAAGGTCTTAATAGACAAATACGCCGTATGTGTGAATACCTCGGTTATAATGTAACCAGACTAAAACGGGTGCGCATTATGAATATTAATCTGGATATTCCCGTGGGCAAGTACAGAGCATTCAAACCTTCAGAATTGAAGGAGCTGAACGCACTTTTGGCAGATAGCTCAAAGACTTTTGAACCGGAAAGCCAAACAGGCAACAAACCAGAAATTAGACCATCAGGACCTCGACGCAGGCGCCGCAATTAAGGCCTTAGCCCATCCACGAGGAGTGACACACAAAATAGACAAATCTTTAAACCTGTGTTAATAGCGCCAGATAAGTGTTGAAATCGTCTTACATTTAAGTTAAGATCAAGAAAATAATACTTATGGCAGACCAAATTCCTTCAGTTAAAAACGAAGAGCAGTACGAAGCTTTACGAGAAAAAGGCTACAGTAAAGAGAAATCAGCCCGAATCGCTAACACTATAGATTCTGGCAAAAAAGGTGGTAAAGCCGAAAAGTACGAAGAGCGAACCAAAGAAGAGCTCTATCAACAAGCTCAGAAAGTAGGTATTGAAGGTAGATCTAAAATGTCTAAGAAAGAATTGATCAAAGCCCTACGTAATAATTAAGCAACCTAATACGCTATTCAACTTATGCCAGCTCCTTTTCACTTAGCAATCCCTGTAGATGATGTCGCCAAAGCCCGTGAATTCTATCGAGACGTCTTAGAATTACGAGAAGGTCGCAGCGATACACAATGGGTAGATTTTGACTTTTTTGGGCACCAACTTGTCATTCACTACAAACCTAAAGAGGAAAAAGAAAGCACCCATCATAATGCAGTAGACGGTAAAGCGGTGCCCGTACCACACTTTGGCGTTGTACTCGAGTGGAACGATTTTGAAGCCTTTGCTGATAAATTGAAACATAAGAATATTCAATTTGTCATTGAACCCTATATACGCTTTGAAGGGCTTCCGGGAGAACAAGCTACAATGTTTTTTTATGATCCTTGCGGTAACGCTCTAGAATTTAAAAGCTTCAAAGACCTTTCTCAATTATTTGCTAAATAATGAATAAACTCAAGCCAGAACTCGTACGCCAACTTTTTTTAATTATCCTCATTCTCTTTCTATTTATCTTGATTATAGAAGAAATGACACCTTATTTATCTGGAGTTTTAGGCGCAATAACCTTATATGTACTCCTGCGCAGGTTCTATAATTATTTAGTTGACAAACGTAAATGGAAAGAAGGTATTGCTGCAGGAGTTGCTATGCTCGCTTCTTTTTTAATAATACTCGTTCCTATTGGACTTACGGTGATGATGCTTACCAATAAAATAGGTAAAGCGGTTAAGAACTCTGAACGGGTTGTTGAAGTTGTAAAGCAGCAAGTAGGTGTTTGGGAAGCTGATCTTGGCTTTAAAGTGAGTGAATCTATCGACACCAACGCGATCACAAGCTGGGTTTCTACCAATCTTCAAAATTTTGCAGGAGGAACGTTCAATGTGTTTATTGCTATAGGTATCATGTATTTTATTTTATACTATATGCTCATCAACAACGATAAACTGCACCAATCACTTTACGCATTCATCCCCTTAAATAAAGAAAATATTGCGCGCATAGGTCACGAGAGTGTCGCGATGGTAAAAAGTAATGCGCTAGGAATACCCCTTGTTGCTCTTGCTCAGGGAATCGTAGCATTAATAGGCTTTTTCATTTTTGGTGTTCCCGATCCCTTTTTCTGGTTTGTTATTACTGCTATTGGAAGTATGATTCCCTTTATAGGAACTTTATTAGGTATTGTGCCGGTCACAATCCTAATGATCGCCAGCGGGAACAATTTACAGGCCTTGGGTATTGCAATTTACGGCCTCGTAGTTGTAGGTTCTACCGATAATCTGATACGCCTTTATGTACTGGAACGCTTGGCTAATGTACATCCGCTGGTAACTCTGATCGGTGTTATCGTCGGTGTGCCATTGTTTGGGTTTATAGGCTTAATTTTTGGTCCGCTTCTTATAAGTTTATTCTTGCTGGTTGTAAAAATCTATAAACACGAGTACGGCGATCCTGAGCCTGAAATCATCAACCAAATCATTCCTGATGTTTCAGAAGATCAAGAAAACTAAATTTCCCCCTGAAAACAAACCCGTACTCATATGGGACGGCACTTGCGGATTTTGTAAATATTGGGTCACACGCTGGAAACTCAAAACCAAAGATGCTATTGCTTATAAAACCTATCAAGAGGCGCACAAAACATTTCCTGATATTCCATTAAAAGAATTTAAAAAAGCCAGCAGATTAATCGAGCCTGACGGAAGCGTCTACAGCGGTCCTGACTCGGCCTATCGCTGCTATACGTATAGTGATTTTTTAAAAATCAATATGCACAAATGGTACACCAACAGCCGAAGCTTTCAACACTTAAGCGATCACGGGTATAACTTTATTGCAAAAAATCGCCCATTCATGTTTAAGCTCACCAAACTGCTTTTGGGCTCAGACCCAACGCACTTCAAACCCTATTGGCTCTATTACATTCTTACAATTATTTCACTTGTTTTTATCATTTTTCAATAAATTGCCACTTAAGATTACCAGCTGCTTAAAATTTAATATTGAATTTTGAGTACTTTTTATTTGAGACCAAAAAATTATTTATGCAAATACTGGGAGTAGACGTAGGTGGATCAGGCATCAAAGGAGTACCTGTAAACCTCGAAAAAGAAGAATATTTAGGTGAACGTTTTAGATTAGACACTCCCGTTCCCCGCGAACCCAAAGCCATGGTCAAAACCATAGCAGAAGTTGTAAAACATTGGGACTGGAAAGGTCCTGTAGGTGTAGGATTCCCAACAGTTATTCATAAAGGAAAAGCGATAGAACATGGTAATCTCGATAAGTCTTGGGTGGGCATCCAAGTTGATGATATGATCTCGCAAAAAATAGGTCTTCCTGTAAATGTAATGAACGATGCAGATGCCGCCGGCTTGGCTGAAATGGAATTTGGCGTTGGCAAAGGCGTTGAAGGTCTGGTTATCGTGGTGACCGTAGGCACAGGAATAGGAAGTGGTGTTTTTTATAACGGCGAACTCATCCCTAATTTTGAACTTGGTCAAATGCGCTACAAGAAGAAAAAAATTATTGAAAAATATGCTTCTCGTCGTGTCCGTCTGGATAACAAAATGAGTTTTAAAAAGTGGGGAAAACGTTTCAATAAATTTATACAACTCACTACTCAGATTTCGCAACCCGAAATGATCATCATAGGTGGTGGCGCTAGCAAAAACCTAGACGAATACATCAAATATTTAAAGACAGACATTCCTATTGTGGCGGCACACACCCGTAATCACGCGGGAATTATTGGAGCAGCTTTAGGCGCAAGACATTTACTTTAATTCAAATTTCACTGAAAAAACTACCTCAAGCCAAGCCTCAAAATATTGAATCCTTTGGTGTCACCAATAAAAAAAGAGGTCTGTCAGACCTCTTTTTTTATACTTAACTTTCAAAACTTAAGATTGAAGTTCGTTATGTCTTGCTCTGGCAAGCAAGGTATTTTTTAACAACATCGCAATGGTCATAGGCCCTACTCCACCAGGAACTGGCGTAATAAAATCTGCTTTTTTGCTTACCTCAGCAAAATCTACATCACCTGCGATGCGGTAACCGCGTTCTTTAGTTTCGTCTGGTACGCGGGTAATGCCCACATCGACAACCGTTACATTATCCTTAACCATGTCGGCCTTTAAAAATTCAGGCACTCCCAAGGCTGTAATAATGATATCTGCTTGCCTAGTAAGTTCTTCAAGATTTTTAGTTCGACTGTGCGTCAAGGTAACTGTACTGTCACCAGGCGTTCCTTTCTGAGACATTAAGATACTCATAGGGCGTCCTACAATGTGACTACGCCCAATTACAACCGTATGCTTTCCTGAAGTCTCTACGTTGTAGCGCTTTAGCAATTCCATTATTCCAAACGGTGTGGCAGGAATAAAAACCGGCATATCTTGCGCCATTTTACCAAAGTTAGTCGGGTGAAACCCATCTACATCTTTGTCAGGATCTACAGCCAATAAGACTTTTTGCTCGTCAATATGCTTCGGTAGCGGCAACTGAACAATATAACCATCAATCTCGGGATTGTTATTCAGTTTATTGATATGATCTAAAAGCTCTTCTTCTGTAGTTTCCTCAGGCAATTGAATTAATGTAGACTCAAAACCAATACGCTCGCAAGCACGTACTTTACTTCCTACATACGTCAAACTTGCACCATCGTTACCTACCAAAACAGCGGCCAAATGAGGTACTTTTTCACCTCGTTCTTTCATCGCCTTTACTTCTTCGGCGATCTCGTTTTTTAAATCGTTACTGGTTTTCTTTCCGTCTAAGATTGTCATTATTGCGTTTTGGTTTTATAGTTAGAATCAAACAGCTTACTGTAACTGCCTACTGAGACTGCACGCTGTAAACTGAATGCTGCTTAGCGCATTTGATTCATCATCTGCATCATTTTGGCTCCGCCGCCACCTTGCATCATCTTCATCATTTTGCTCATTTGGTTGAATTGCTTTAACAACTGATTCACCTCTTGAACCGAAGTTCCAGAACCTTTACTGATGCGTTTTTTACGACTAGAATTTATGATCGACGGCTGAGTACGCTCGTCTGGTGTCATACTGTGAATGATGGCTTCGATACCTTTAAAAGCATCATCATCTATGTCAAGACCTTTTAGCGCTTTACCGGCACCGGGAATCATCCCGATAAGATCTTTCATATTACCCATTTTCTTGATCTGCTGAATCTGCTTCAGGAAGTCGTCAAAACCAAACTGATTCTTAGCGATCTTCTTTTGAAGTTTACGCGCTTCTTCTTCATCAAACTGCTCCTGCGCACGCTCAACAAGAGACACAACGTCTCCCATCCCAAGAATACGATCGGCCATACGTGAAGGATAGAACACATCAATTGCTTCCATCTTCTCACCGGTACCGATAAATTTGATCGGTTTATCTACAACCGTTTTGATAGAAAGCGCCGCACCACCGCGAGTATCACCATCTAATTTGGTTAAGATTACCCCGTCAAAATTCAAGACATCGTTAAACGCCTTTGCAGTATTCACCGCATCCTGACCCGTCATCGAGTCAACAACAAATAAAGTCTCTTGAGGTTTGATCGCTTCGTGAATCGCAGCAATCTCGTTCATCATCGCTTGGTCAACTGCAAGTCGACCCGCGGTATCAATAATCACCGCGTTAAATCCGTTTGCTTTTGCGTGTGCAATAGCGGCTTCAGAAATCTTAACCGGATCTTTTTCTTCTTTATTAGAAAAAACCTCAACACCTATCTGATCACCAACCACGTGCAACTGATCTATCGCCGCAGGACGGTAAACGTCACAAGCAACCAAAAGTGGTTTCTTGGTCTTTTTATTTTTAAGGAAGTTAGCCAGCTTACCAGAAAAAGTAGTTTTACCACTACCCTGCAGACCAGACATCAAAATAACCGAAGGATTTCCTGAAAGATTGATTCCTTCTGCCTCACCGCCCATAAGTTCAGTAAGTTCGTCTTTTACCAATTTGGTCATCAATTGACCCGGTTTTAAAGCGGTCAATACATCTTGACCTAAAGCTTTCTCCTTAACCGTATTGGTAAAATCTTTAGCTATTTTATAGTTAACATCGGCATCTACAAGCGCACGACGAATTTCTTTAAGGGTCTCGGCTACGTTTACTTCTGTAATCTGACCGTGTCCCTTAAGCACGTGCATCGCCTTATCTAACTTATCACTTAAATTATCAAACATAGGTTTTATCTAAAACAACCCTTTGTACTAAAACTCAGGTATGTGTTGAACTCTTATTTTTCATCGGCTAAAACTCCGATAGATTTAATCCATTAAATGAATTAAGGTTGCAAATTTAAGGAATTTGAACATACTTTTTTGAAGCAAAAAACAGATCAAAAACCAAATGCTACATACGCTCCGGAACTTGAATTCCAAGCAATGCAAATGCTGCTTCGATCACTTCGCCTACTTTTTTAGAAAGCGCTACGCGGAAGCTTTTTTCTGCATCGGTATCTGCTCCTAAAATAGAGACTTGTTGATAGAAGGAATTAAACTCTTTTACCAAATCGTAGGTGTAATTTGCAATCAACGCCGGACTGTGATTTTCTGCAGCCAACTGTACCGTTTCAGGATATAAAGCAAGTTGCTTGATTAGCTCTTTTTCTTTAGGCTGAAGCGCTTCATACGCATAATCTTCAGCAACTCCAGTTTCTTGAGCCTTTCTCAAAATCGACTGAATACGCGCATACGTATACTGAATAAACGGACCCGTATTTCCTTGAAAGTCTACAGATTCTTCCGGATTGAAAAGAATACGCTTTTTAGGGTCTACTTTTAAAATATAGTACTTCAAAGCTCCAAGACCAATAATCTTATATAATTCTTGCTTTTCAGCCTCGCTGTAGCCGTCTAGTTTTCCTAATTCTTGGGCGATGTTTCCGGCAGTTGTCGCCATTTCTTCAACAAGATCGTCTGCATCAACTACGGTACCTTCGCGGCTTTTCATTTTTCCGCTAGGCAAATCAACCATCCCATAACTTAGATGAAATAAATGCTCAGCCCAGTCATAACCTAATTTCTTCAGAATCAAGAAAAGTACTTTAAAGTGGTAATCTTGCTCGTTACCTACGGTGTAGATCATTCCGCCTACGTCAGGATGATCTTTTACCCGCTGGATCGCAGTACCTATATCTTGCGTCATATAAACCGCGGTACCATCACTACGCAAAACGAGTTTTTCATCAAGACCATCTTCAGTCAAATCACACCAAACCGAACCGTCTTCTTTTTTATAGAAAACACCCTTTTTAAGGCCTTCTTCAATATTGTCTTTTCCTAACAAATAGGTGTTGCTCTCGTAATAATAGCTATCAAAATCAACACCCAGATTTTTATAGGTTTCTTCAAAGCCTTCATAAACCCAACCGTTCATTTTCTCCCAAAGTGCTACTACCTCTTCATCACCGGCTTCCCACTTACGCAACATATCTTGAGCTTCAAGAATAAGTGGCGCTTCCTTTTCAGCTTCCTCCTTTGTTTTTCCTTGAGCAACTAAATACGATTGCTCTTCTTTGTAGGCTTTATCAAACTTCACGTAATAATTCCCTACCAACTTATCCCCTTTGAGTCCGGTTGATTCTGGAGTTTCTCCTTCGCCAAATTTCTGCCACGCCATCATACTCTTGCAAATATGAATTCCGCGATCGTTGATGATCTGGGTTTTATAAACTTTCTTTCCTGAAGCTTTTAAAATTTCGGCAACAGAATAGCCTAATAAATTGTTACGAATATGCCCCAAATGCAAGGGTTTGTTCGTGTTGGGCGAAGAATATTCAACCATCACCGCTTTACCAGATTCAGACTCGTGACCAAAGTTCTTTTGATCTCGAATTCCATCAAAGAAATTTAGATAATACGCATCTGCAATTACCAGATTCAGAAACCCCTTAACCACGTTAAAATCTGAAATTTCGTCCAGATTCTCCTTCACATAGATCCCTATTTGCTCACCAATCACCGCCGGATTTCCTTTTGCCACGCGCAAAATAGGAAATACAACCACTGTCAAATCACCTTCGAAATCTTTACGAGTAGGTTGAATTTCAACAGTTTCTAAGCTTGCGCTAAAAAGTTCTTGAACCGCATCTTTTACGGCGTTTGTGAGTTTTTCGGATAAATTCATGAGTGCTTTTTCTGAAGGCGCAAAGATACGTAAAACAAGCAGTTGACAAAGCAAAATACAGCACCTGTCTTGTTTCTAAATACCCAAAAAGCCAGATTACCTGGTAAATTGATATCTTTAAAAGAAAAAATGCTGCTTAACGTCTCCTACAACAATCCTGAAGTAACTCGCAAAATCAATAACGAGGTAGGAAAACCTTTCACTTTACGCGAGCGTATTAAAATGAAAGGAATTGGTTCGTCAAAACTATTTATTACTTCCACGAGTATCGAGATTCATAATTTACTTATCCTCGACAGCTATGTAAACACCTGTAATATTGAAATGCGTCCTAACGGTATAATTGTGGGTTTTCGGTCCCTCTTAGAATCTTATGCGTTGATCATTCCTTACTACAAATTGCGTATTTATAAAGGTAAAGCCGAAGAATATAGTATTTACAGGGATCACTATTTTATTAAAATACGCGCAAAGGCAAATGATAAAGCGACTCACAAATTCATAAAAAAAGTAATGGATTATAAAGCCGAAAACCAACCTCTAGGCCCTGAAGATCTTTAGACTAACGTTTTAGAACTACTTTCACAGGGTCTTACCCCTTTAAAATTGTATCTTTAAAAGGCTATGAAATTACTACTTACAGGAGCCAACGGCTACATAGGAATGCGACTCATTCCCTTTCTACTCGAAGAAGGGCATGATCTGGTTTGCGCGGTTCGTGATAAAAATCGGCTCGCCGTAAACCCACGCATACGTTCTAAGATCACAATTGTAGAAATAGATTTTCTTGAAGAACCTAATCCTAATGTACTTCCACAAGATATAGATGCAGCATACTATTTAATTCATTCTATGACCTCATCAACTTCAGATTTTGATGAGAAAGAAAAGCGCGCCGCAGAGAATTTTAACGTCTATCTCTCTAAGACCAATTGCAAACAGGTTATTTATCTAAGCGGAATCATCAATGATGAAAACTTAAGCAAGCACCTCAACTCGCGCAAACAAGTTGAAGACACACTTTATAAAGGTAATTTCAATCTTACCGTGCTACGTGCTGCTATTATCGTAGGTTCAGGAAGTTCGTCTTTTGAGATCATTAGAGACTTATGTGAAAAGCTCCCGATAATGATCACGCCAAAATGGGTAAAAACGCGCTGTCAACCCATTGCTATTCGTAATGTGATTCAATACTTAACCGGAGTTTTAGGAAAGGAATCCTGTTATAACGCGTCTTTTGATATTGGCGGCCCAGATGTTCTAACCTACAAGCAAATGATGCTTTTGTATGCTAAAATACGAGGCCTAAGTCTTACGATTCTTGATGTACCGGTAATGAGCCCAAAACTTTCTTCTTACTGGTTGTATTTTGTAACCTCAACCAGTTATAAACTAGCACTCAACCTTGTTGACAGCATGCGCGTTGAAGTGATCACAGGCGATATTCGCTTACAGGAAATGCTAGACATAAAGCCCATAAATTATAATGACGCCATTAAAATGGCCTTTGAGAAAATCGAACAAAATCAGGTAGTTTCAAGCTGGAAAGATAGTCTAGTGAGTGGGCGCTTTCGCAAAGATCTTAATCACTATATCAAAGTTCCTGAATATGGCTGCCTGAAAGACCGACAGCAAATCAAACTAGAAGACCCTGAACAGGCACTAGAAAATATATGGTCTATAGGCGGAAAACGCGGTTGGTATTACGCAAATACCTTGTGGAAAATACGCGGTTTTATTGATAAACTCTGGGGTGGCGTGGGATTACGTCGTGGACGAACACACGACAACGAACTCTACGAAGGAGATTCTTTAGATTTTTGGCGGGTTTTATTGGCTGATAAAAAAGAAAAACGATTACTGCTCTTTGCAGAAATGCGCGTTCCCGGTGAAGCCTGGCTAGACTGGGAGATCGATGACGATAATGTTTTACATCAAACTGCCACGTTTAGACCCAAAGGCTTGTGGGGACGGCTGTACTGGTTTAGTATGTTGCCCTTCCATTATTTCATTTTTGGTGGAATGATACGGAATATAGCCCGATACAAACCTAAAAAAGCTGCTATATCAAATTTCTAAAAACGATAAAGAAGAACCTACTTTTTCTAGTTCCGGCTGGAGTTTTACTACTTGTCGCGTTCTTGATTTTTGGATTTACTGAAGAAAGCTATGCGTTGATCGAAACCCTTTCGACACAAATTAGATCTTATTTTGGAAGGTTTTATCTCATTCTTGGTTTAGTTTGTGTTTTGGTTCTTGTAGCCGTAGCAAGTTCTCCCTTAGGAAAATACAAGTTAGGCACACCGGCTGAAAAACCAGCGTTCAACAGACTTTCCTGGATCGCGATGCTATACAGCGCAGGAATGGGTGCAGGAATTTTGCTGAGAGCCGTTCAGGAGCCCGTATTTATGCAACAAAATCCGCCTATTTTAACGCAAACTTCTGCTGAAATTCAAGCCCTCGAATTTACCTTTTACCAATGGGGATTTACAGCCTGGGCCTTTTATGCTGTTTTTGCCCTCGCGATCGGTACAGTCGCATTTAAATACGGCCGACCGGCTTATACCAGCAGCACCGTTTTCTCTCACTCTAAAACACTAACCCACAAAATAGGTATTAAGAGTATTGACATCCTCGTCATTCTGACTACCGTTTTTGGACTTATAGCCGCAATTGCATTGGGAGCGCGACAAATAAAAGGCGGACTCGATTACCTAAATAATACTTCGCTGAATCAGTCCTTCACACTAATCATCATAATTCTCGTTGGAGTTTTTTCTCTAATCTCAGCTTTGAGCGGAATGCATAACGGTATTAAAAAACTATCCCGAGCTAACATATTTATGAGTTTTGCGCTGCTGCTTTTTGTTTTTGTTCAAAGTGATGTTCTCTTGATCTTAGAACAGTTTGTAATCGCACTGTATCATTATGTTGTCGACTTTATTCCGCTTAGTTTAGCTTATGGAAATTTTAATCCCGGCGAGCAATTTCTAACAGATTGGACCTACTATTATTGGGCTTTTTGGATTGCCTGGGCTCCGTTTACAGGAATTTTTATCGCCAATATTTCCCGCGGAAGAACACTGAGAGAAATTATAATTGCTGTGTTACTTATTCCCTCTTTAGGAAGTTTTTTCTGGTTCACCGTTTTTGGCCAAGCAGCCTTTGATCTTATCCAGCAATGGGGAACCTACACCAACGAGTTTGACAATGTGTTTAGTTCGTTATTTTTGTTTTTAAGCAATTATCCTGCGCAATTCATCATCAACACGCTAGTCATCCTGCTATTACTAAGTTTTCTCGTGACTTCTTTAGATTCAGCAATTCTTGTTTTAAGTCTTCATAGTGCTCGTAGAAAGAAGCCATCAAAACATAACAGAATTTTATGGGGATTGATTTTAACCATTACCGCGATCGCCTTTACCCTATTAAGCTTCAACAAAGAAGAGATAGACGTGCTCAACACCATGCAAAAGTTGCTCATCGTAACATCCCTACCGCTTAGCTTCTTTATGGTTTGGATGTTGATCAGTTGGATTAAAAATCTAATCGCTAAGACTTAGGCAGGAAAATTTCTGCCATCATACAGCGGGCGCTTCCTCCCCCACAGGTTTCAATAGTTTTTAGATCACTGCTTAAAATCTCACTGTATTTTTCAATAGATGCTATTTGAGATTCGTCTAAAGAATTATGCGCTTGCGCACTCATTACCAAATAGTTTTGACCATAAGCATTCACAACTTCAAGCATATTTCCTGCAAACTGATGCATTTGGGCTTCAGTGATCGCTACAACTTCTTTACCTGACTCCAAAAGCTGATTGATCACTTGCTTACGCTCTTTTTTATCATCTATAGACTGAAGAGAAATCACGGCAAAATCTTGCGCGACACACATCATCACATTGGTGTGATAAATAGGTAAGCGCTTACCATCAACGGTTTGATTGGCGTGAAAAATCACCGGCAAGTATCCAAAATCTTCACAGAATTCTATAAAAAGCATCTCATCTGCGCGTGCGGAAAGTGCGCAGTAGGCTTTCTCATTTTCTCGATCTAGAATAATGCTTCCGGTTCCTTCTAAAAAAAGTTCTTCCTCTTCAGCTTCGGTATAATCAATGACATTTTTTATGGCGAATCCAGAATCCTCGAGTAATGTAAAAAACTCCTCACGTCGCTCTCTGCGTCTGTTTTTGGCATACATAGGATAAACAGCTACATCACCATTAGCGTGCGTACTCACCCAATTATTGGGAAATATAGAATCTGGAGTGTCTAGCTCCTTCTTATCCTGAAGTACCAACACTTGGATTCCGGCTGCTTTGAGCTTTGCTACAAAGGCGTCAAATTCTTCCTGTGCTTGTGCATTAATGGCTTCATTTTCAAGAGCAAGATCTTCTTGAAAATAATTATTTACAGCAGTTTGCTCATTCTTTCTGAAAGATGCAGGACGCACCATCAAAACGGTATTGGTATTCTGTTTCATAGGGGTAATGACAATTTTATTGGCAACTTCAAAGAATTTAATATTCAGATCGTATTCGTTATGCCACGAAATCAAAGATTTGTTTTTAACATATGCCTCGTGGATTTGCCCGAGGTATTTTACTCTCTAACCAGAGGCAATGTGCTGCAACGCAAAAGCCCTTCCTGTTTAGCTATTTCAGCATAAGGCACTTCTTCAACAGTAATACCTTTATCACGTAACCACGTGTTTAAACGCGTAAAATTTTGTTCTGAAATCACGACGTCAGGAGCAATTGAAAAAATGTTTGAATTCATATGATACATTTCTTCCGCAGTGATCTCAAAGATATTTTCCTTTCCGAATAGATTTACAAGCCAATTGTATTCAGATTCATCCAAAAAACCGTTTTTGTGTAGAATGGCATATTTTTCTCCAACCGGTTGAAAGCAGCAATCCAAATGCAAAGCATTCTCATAAGGATTGGTATTTGATTTCCTTAGATTAAACGAAACCACTTTTTTATCTGGAAACAGCTTTTGCAAATAGTCTACCGCGAGCATATTGGTACGTGCGATAATATAATCAGAATAGTCTGGACCGCGATATACTCCCACAAGAATATAATCTTTGTAAGGCATCACATCACCTCCTTCGATATGTGCTTCTTCTGGAAATCTTACAATTTTCTCAGGATCAATTTGTGTTAGCACGTGTTCTATAGCTTCAATTTCCTGCTCACGATCTGGTAATATATTTGCTTTGATGAACGTATCTTCAATCACAAAACCAATATCTCTGGCAAAAATCTGGTTATAATCTGCGATAAGTTTAGGTCTAAAAACCTGTACACCGTATTTATTAAAAACCTCCTCTACAGCATTCATCTCTGCCACCATATCCTGCTCTTTGGGATAGGTTTTCTGTTTTATGTGTAAAATAGACTTAGGGTCATAAGCATCTTCAAGTTTTGGCACACCGCCATTGCTCAAAGCCGTCCCTAATATTACCGCTCGAAGACGAGAGGTTTCGTCTGTGATATTTAATTTAATCATACCCGCAAATATAAAAACAAAAGCGGGTTTTTGATCAACTCCAAAAACCCGCTTCAATTACTTTATTTTTTAATTCTAGCGTTCACTCATCGCTTTGAATGGACGGTGTGTCTCGCCAATATAAACCTGACGTGGTCGTCCAATAGGTTCTTTACGAAGACGCATTTCTCTCCATTGCGCGATCCATCCTGGTACACGTCCCATTGCAAACATTACAGTAAACATTTCAACAGGAATTCCTAATGCACGATAAATGATACCTGAATAAAAATCTACGTTAGGATACAATTTACGTTTTACAAAGTATTCATCTTCTAGCGCTTCTTTTTCTAAACCTTTAGCGATAGCAAGCACTTCGTCTTCTATACCTAACTGTTCTAAAACGTCATCTGCAGCTTTCTTGATGATTTTTGCACGTGGATCAAAGTTTTTATAAACGCGGTGACCAAAGCCCATCAAACGGAATGGATCTTCTTTATCCTTTGCCTTAGCCATATATTTCTTAGTATCTCCGCCATCAGCCTTAATCCCTTCAAGCATTTCAATTACTGCTTGGTTGGCTCCACCGTGAAGTGGTCCCCAAAGTGCAGAAATACCTGCGGAAATTGAAGCAAATAAACCTGCGTGAGATGATCCTACGATACGTACAGTTGAAGTTGAACAGTTTTGCTCGTGATCTGCGTGAAGGATAAGCAGCTTATCTAAAGCTTCAATGATGGTTGAATCTACTTTGTACTCGCTGTTAGGTTTAGAGAACATCATTTTGTGTAAGTTCTCTACATAATTTAAGCTGTCGTCACCATAATCAAGTGGCTTGCTCATTTTGGTGCGCATCGTCCAAGCTACTAACACTGGAAATTTACCCAGAAGCTTAACGATTGCGTTATACATATCTTCTTCAGAATCTACATTAACAGCATCTGGATTGAACGCGGTCAAAGCTGAAGTAAGCGATGCCAAAACACCCATAGGATGCGCTGACTTAGGAAAACCGTTAAGAATTTTCTTTACGTCTTCATCCACGTGGTTTTCTTCTTTGATGTCATTATGAAATTTGGTCAACTGCTCTTCAGTAGGTAATTCACCAAAAATCAGTAAATAAATCACTTCTAAGAAAGAAGCTTTTTCAGCTAAATCTTCAATGGCGTAACCGCGATATCTTAAGATTCCCTCCTCACCATTTAAAAAGGTTATTGCACTCTCGCAACTTCCTGTATTTTTAAAACCGGGATCTATAGTAGTTAAACCACCTGTTACTGCGCGCAAGCTGGCGATATCGATTGCACTTTCATTTTCACTACCAGTTACTATAGGAAACTCATAGGACTTATCACCTATT
>Ga0208450_1000022_pt1 | contig 170932 bp, 163 predicted proteins | sample MalvireepMed_908_FD_184249 | JGI IMG/M metagenome (GOLD analysis project Ga0208450, IMG submission 184249) | Marine viral communities from the Global Malaspina Expedition - Malaspina viral metaG DeepMed_908 (SPAdes) (version 2) | ecosystem: Environmental > Aquatic > Marine > Oceanic | place... | reverse complement strand
ACCGGGTAATCACGCAAGCGGAAAAAGGGGCGAATTGGAGGCAATTCTGGCGTGCGCGCTTTTAGCTAAGTCGTTGTTTTTACAAAATCCGCGTAGTCTAGCGTCGCCTGAATCGAAAGTACCAGACTTCGTGGCCCATCTGTTCGCGGGCCTTTTTCTCGTAACGCGTCTGGCACCAGCCCGAGGGGCGGTTTTCCCAACTGTCGCGCCCTTCGACCTGCCATTCGAATTCGTCCGTGAAGCGACGCATCACCATCAGCGCGTGGCGCAGATAGATCGGATGGTCGGTTCCGAAGCGGAATTCGCCGCCCGGCTTCAACTTGTCGGCGATCATCCGCACCGGGCCGTCATTCATCATCCGGCGCTTGGCGTGCTTGGCCTTGGGCCAGGGATCGGGATGGAGCAGATAGACCATGGTCAGCGCCCCATCGGGCACGCGGGCCAGCGCCTGCAGCGCATCGCCATGGACGAGGCGGATATTGGCGAGCCGCTCCTCCTCGATCTGCGCCAGACATTGTGCCACGCCGTTCACATAGGGCTCGGCCCCGATCAGGCCGTGATCGGGCAGCATGTCGGCGCGATAGGCGAGATGTTCGCCGCCGCCGAAGCCGATCTCGAAATGGAGGGGGCGCGAATCGCCGAACAATCGCTCCGCCGTGACCGGGCCTTCGTCCGGCACCGCGATCCGGGGCAGCAGATTGTCCACCAGCCCCTGCTGATGCGCGCGCAACGGCTTGCCGATCGACCGGCCGTAAAGCCGGTTCAGCGTGGTCGGGTCGCCTTCCTTGTAAGCAGTCATGGCGCGCGCCCTAGACCAATCAGGCGAAGGCGGTCCAGACGCCGTAAAGGCTCGTCGCCGTCAGCACCACGCCGACCAGGATCAGCATCAGTTTCGGGCTGAAATGCTTGGCCGCAAAAGCGCCGAACGGCGCGGCGATCACGCCGCCGAGCAACAGGCCCGCAGTCGCTCCGGCAAGATCGGCGATGCCGAGATGGAAGATAAAGGTCGCCGAGATCGCGATCGTCAGGAAGAATTCGACCGAATTGACCGTGCCGACGACCTTGCGCGGCTCCGCCCCCTGGATCAGCAGATTGCTGGTGACCACCGGCCCCCAGCCGCCGCCGCCCGCCGCGTCTAGGAATCCGCCGAGAAGGCCCAGCGGGGCGACATGCTTCGCCTCGCGCTTGGTGGGCGGATAGACGATGCCGCGCACCAGCAGATAGATGCCGATGCCCGCCAGATAGAGAAGGACGAAGGGCTTGATCTTCGAAGCGTCGATCGAACTCAACAGGTAAGCGCCCGTCACTCCGCCGATCATGCCTGGGATCAGCAGGCGGAAGAACAGTTTCCTGTCGATATTGCCGTTCAGAAGATGGCTGATGCCCGACGTCGCCGTGGTGAAGCATTCGACCACATGGACCCGCTGCGAGGCGAGGGCGGGGGGCACGCCCATCACGCCGACCAGCAGCGTGTTGGTGATGACGCCGAACGCCATGCCCAGCGCGCCGTCGACCATCTGGGCTGCGAAACCGATCAGGATGAAGGGAAGAAGACCTGCCCAGTCGAAACCGGCAGGATCGAAACCGAACACTTCCATGCGAGCGTATCTTTCGGCGATTGGAAGCCGCCAGTTACGCTGCGCCGCAGAAACGGCATACGGGGAAAAACTAGGGGGCCGCTAAAGAAAAACGCCCGGTGCTGCGGGGCACCGGACGTTTTCCTCGCTGTCCAAGCGGGTCGGGTATTGGAAAATCAGTGGGTCAGGCGGCTTCCTGCGCCTCGTCCGGATCGCGCAGCACATAGCCGCGGCCCCAGACGGTTTCGATGTAGTTTTCACCGCCACAGGCGTGGCTCAGCTTTTTGCGAAGCTTGCAGATGAAAACGTCGATGATCTTGAGTTCGGGCTCGTCCATGCCGCCATAAAGGTGGTTGAGGAACATTTCCTTGGTCAGCGTGGTGCCCTTGCGAAGCGAGAGCAGCTCCAGCATCGCATATTCCTTGCCGGTCAGATGCACGCGCGCACCGTCGACTTCGACGGTCTTGGCGTCCAGATTGACGGCCAGCTTGCCGGTGCGGATGACCGATTGCGAATGGCCCTTGGACCGGCGCACCACGGCGTGGATGCGCGCCACCAGCTCTTCGCGATGGAAAGGCTTGGTCACGTAATCGTCGGCACCGAAGCCGAAGCTGCGGATCTTCGAATCCATTTCCGAAATGCCCGACAGGATCAGAACCGGCGTCTGCACCTTGGCCACGCGCAGTTTCTTCAGCACGTCGTAACCGTGCATGTCCGGCAGGTTCAGGTCGAGCAGGATGATGTCGTAATCATACAGCTTGCCCAGATCGAGGCCCTCTTCGCCCAGATCGGTCGAATAGACGTTGAAGCCTTCGGTCGTGAGCATCAGCTCGATCGCCTTGGCGGTGGTCGGTTCGTCTTCGATCAGCAATACGCGCATGGGTCTGGTCCCCTGTACCCCGAGTATGGCTTGGCCGCAGCCTGGCCGGAAAATGGTGGCCCTCGCTTGGCCCTTGCGTGACGACGCCCTTCCTATGGGTTCCGCCTCGTTAACCACCCCTCTTCTGAACGGAAAAGGTTAACGGTGGGTTACCCGCGTTAACGTTTTCGTATGTGGGCTCTGTGTAGGCTCGATTCTTCAGCAGCTTACACAATCGGCGCCGCTTCACAAACCTTGCAGTTTCTTCGCCCGGCGACGCTGTGCGCTGGACCCGATGCCGATCGCCTCGCGATATTTGGCGACGGTGCGGCGGGCGAGATCGAATCCCTCGGCTTTCAAAACATCGACCAGCGCCTGGTCGGATAGAACCTTCTTTGCGTCCTCTGAATCGATCAGCGCCTTGATGCGGGCCTTGATGGCTTCGGAACTCGCGCCTTCCCCATCGGCCGCGCCCACTCCGCTCGAAAAGAAGTATTTGAGCTCGAACGTGCCGCGCGGGCAGGCGAGATATTTGTTGCTCGTCACCCGGCTGACCGTGCTTTCATGCATCTCGATGCTTTCGGCCACTTCGCGCAAGGTAAGCGGCTTCATCGCGGAGACGCCTTGCCGGAAGAAGCCGTCCTGCCGCTTCACGATATCGGCGGCGGTCTTGAGGATGGTCTTCTGCCGCTGGTCGAGCGCGCGGATCAGCCAGTCGGCCTCGGAGAGTTGCTCGTTGAGCCAGGACAGCGCCTTCTTGTCGCGCGCGCCGCCTTTCAATTCGACGTAATATTCCCGGTTGACCACGAGGCGGGGCAGGCTCGCCTCGTTGATGCGGATTTTCCAGCCGCCGGTCTCGTCGGGCGCGACCAGCACGTCGGGCACGATGCCGGTTTCGGCGGTGCCGCCGAAGCGCAGGCCCGGCCTGGGATCGTATTCGCGCAATTCGGCGAGCATGTCGGCGAAGTCTTCATCGTCGACCCGGCAGAGCCGTTTCAGCCGCGCCACTTCGCCTGCGGCGACGAGATCGAGATTGGCGATCAAACGCTCCATGCACGGATCGTAACGATCCGCCTCGCGCGCCTGGAGCGCGAGGCATTCCGCAAGGTCGCGTGCGCCGACGCCGGTCGGGTCGAGCCGCTGGACGAGGTCCAGTCCGCGCTCCACTTCGGCGAGAGGTGCGCCGAGATCTTCGGCGATGTCGCGCAAGGCGGTTTCGAGATAGCCCGCCTCGTCCAGCTCGCCGACGATGCGCAGCGCGATCAGCGCTTCACGCTCGCTGCGCGCTTCGCCGCCGATCTGTGCGGCGAGATGTTCCGCCAGAGTCGGTCCGTCGGAAGACCGGTTTTCGAGGTCGGGCAGGCCGTCCTCGCCCAGCGAGCCCGCGCCGCCCGCCGCCTTGCCCCAATCGCCCTGATCGGACTGAAGATCGGCGCGCGAGGCCTCGGGATCGACCGCGTGGCTCTCGATATCGAGCGCTTCGGAACCATCGGGCCCCGGATCGCTCTCGTGTTCGGATGGGGCGGGGGCTTCCTCGCCGTCGCGCTCGCCCTTTTCGTGGCGCACTTCGCCGATGTCGAGCAGCGGGTTCGATTCCAGCGCTTCGCCGACAAAGGCCTCGATTTCGAGATTGGACAGCGCCAGCAGCTTGATCGCCTGCTGCAATTGCGGCGTCATCACCAGCGACTGGGTCTGCCGCAGATCGAGGCGGGGGCTCAACGCCATGGAATTATGCGATCGATGGCATCACAGCGTGAAATTCTCGCCCAGATACAGCCGCTTCACATTCTCGTCCTGAACAAGCGCCTGCGGTGTCCCGGCGAACAGGACCTGGCCGCCATAGATGATGCAGGCGCGGTCCACGATCTCCAGCGTCTCGCGCACATTGTGATCGGTGATGAGGACGCCGATCCCGCGCGTCTTCAGATCCTTCACCAGATCGCGGATGTCGCTGATCGAGAGCGGGTCGATCCCGGCAAAGGGTTCGTCGAGCAGCATGATCGATGGCTTCGCCGCCAGCGCGCGAGCGATTTCGGCGCGGCGGCGTTCACCGCCCGACAGCGCCATGGCGGGGCTCGTCCTGAGGCGCGTGAGGCCGAATTCGTCGAGCAGCCGGTCCAGTTCCGCCTCGCGCGTGGCCGGATCGGGTTCGACCATTTCGAGGACACAGCGGATATTCTGTTCCACCGTCATCCCGCGAAAGATGCTGGTTTCCTGCGGCAGATAGCCGAGGCCCAGGATCGCGCGGCGATACATGGGCAGCTTGGTCACATCCTCCCCATCCATCAGGATGCGGCCGGCATCGGGGCGCACGAGGCCCATGATCGAATAGAAGCAGGTCGTCTTGCCCGCGCCATTGGGCCCGAGCAGGCCGAGCACCTCACCCTTGCCGACGGTGAGGGAAATATCGCTGAGCACGCTGCGCTTGTCGTAGCTCTTGGCGATCGAGATCACTTCGAGTCCGCCCTGCGGGATCGGCGGCGCGGCATCCGCCACAGCCTCTTCGGCCAGATCCTCGCGTTGCAATTCGGTTGCTGCAGTGTCGCTCATGCCTTTCGCTTTAGGAGCAGCGAGCGTGGCTGAAAACCCCGCCGGTCCAAGCGCGTGGGCATTTGGCAGGAAACCTGCATGGATTGCAGCGAACCGAGACCGCGCAATATCCGGCGTGCCGCGGGCTCGCTGAGAGGCGAAAACTTGCCAATCCCGATAGTTTCTGAAATGTTTCGAGTCGGGAAAAAGGATGCAAGGGGAGAGCGCTGTGGGAAAAGCGATCGACGAGCGGGCCTATCGGTACACGCATGGCGAAGCACGCAGGCCGGGGACTCGCGATTGGCGCAAGAGCATGAGCGACAATGTCGCGCTCGCCCTCATCGTCTATACCGGCCTCCAGATCTTCGTGACGGTCAAGGCGCTGGAAAAGGGCATGCCCTCGTTGCTCCCCTATCTCTTGCTGGTCGTCCTCGTGGTCGCGATCATTCCCGCCTGCCGCTGGTTCGAAAGGCGGTGGAAGGATATCGACGATGCGCATGCGGCGGACCCGGCGCTGTCGGGCGATTACCGCCGCGATCAGGGCCTGTTGTGGACGATGGCGATCGGCTTGCCCTTCGCGATCGCTTACGGGTGCAAGGCGATCCTCTGATCCGCCCGGCGGTTGCGCCGCCGCCTTCGTGGACCTAACCGGACCCCAAAGCGGCGATCCGGAGTTCACCGTACATGATCGATAGCGATACGGCGCTCACCCGCTGCGAAGACCTCATTGCGATTGCGCGAAGAATGGGCGCCGACGCGGCCGATGCGGTCATGCGCGCCGACGCTTCCGAAGGCGTGGAAGTGAGGCTCGGCAAGCTCGAGGAGGTCGAGCGTTCGGAAAGCGAATCGATCGGGTTGAGGGTCTTCGTCGGCAAGCGATCCGCATCGATCCACACCAGCGATTTCAGCGCCGAGGCCTTTCGCACTCTGGCGGAGCGCGCTCTGGCGATGGCAAGGATCGCGCCCGAAGATCCCTATGCTGCGCTGGCCCCGCAGGAACGGCTGTTCGATGGCGATTTGCCTAATCTCGATCTCTACGACGCACAGGAAACCGCGCCCGAGACCCTGCGCGAACGTGCGATGGAGGCGGAGGATGCGGCGCGCCGGATCGAAGGCGTTACCAATTCCAACGGTGGCGGGGCGAGCCGGTCGCACAGCGTGGTCACACTCGCCACATCGCACGGTTTTGCGCGCGGTTATCAGGCGACCGGCCATTCCGTTTCCGCCAGCGTCGTCGCGGGCGAGGGCGGCCGGATGCAGACCGACGGCTATTTCCGCAGCGCGCGCCACAGCGCCGATCTGCCAAGCGCAGCGGATATCGGGGCGGAGGCCGGGCGGCGCGCCGTCGCGCGGCTCGACCCGGCCTCGCTCAAAAGCGGCAGGATGCCCGTCATCTTCGATCCGCGCGTGGGCGGCGGGCTGGCTGGCCATCTGCTTGGCGCGATGAGCGGTCCCGCCGTGGCCCGCAAGGCGAGCTTCCTGATCGGGCACGAGGAGGACGATCTCTTCGCGCCCGGCATCCGCATCCTCGAAGACCCGTTGAGGCGGCGCGGCCTGCGCTCCCGGCCCTTCGACGGGGAGGGGCTGGCCTGTCGGCCCCGCGCGCTTGTCGAGAACGGACGAATCTTCGGCTGGATGACCAACACGGCCTCGGCGCGCCAGCTCGACCGCCCCCTCACCGGCCATGCCGCGCGCGGCGGGGGCGGTGCGCCGGGCGTTTCGCCCAGCAACGTCTATCTCGAAGCGGGCGAGGCCAGTCCTGCGGCCTTGATGGCTGACATCGCGGACGGGCTATACGTTACGCACCTGTTCGGTCAGGGCGTCAATCTCGTCACCGGGGATTACAGCCGTGGCGCATCCGGCTTTCGGATCGTGAACGGCCAAATCGCCGGGCCGGTGGCGGAAATCACCGTTGCGGGCAATCTGCTCGCCATGTTCAAGACCCTGACCCCCGCCAACGATCTCGAACGCCTGCGCGCGCTCGACGTGCCGACTCTCAGGGTCGATGGCATGACGGTGGCCGGATCGTGAGAATGCTGAAGATGAAACATCGCCTCGCCGCCCTGCTGGTCGTTCTGGCCGCCGCCTTCGCCAGCCTCCCGGCCTCGGCCATGCTGCCCGCCGCTCCGGAAACGCCCGAAGCGACGGCGAGCGCGGCGCCCGAACAGGTCATCGACGATACGCAGGAAGCGGGCAGCGATGCGCGCATCGCCAATCGCATTCGCGGCATTTTCGGCGAATTGCCCGCCTTTGAAAATGTCAGTGTCGACGTGCAGCAGGGCGTCGTCTCGCTGGCGGGCACCGTACCCGCGCAGGAGGATATCGCGCGCGCCGAAACCATCGTCGGGCGTATTTCCGGCGTCGTTACTGTCGAAAACGCGATCGAGCGCGATCTTTCCGTGAACAGCGCGGGCAGCCTCGCCAGCCTTCAGGACCGGATCGATCATTTCATCGCGCTGCTCCCGCTTCTCGGATTGGCGGTCGTCGTCGCTCTCGTCATCGGAGCGGTGGGGTATCTCATCGCCGGGCTGACGGGCTTTTGGCACCGCATCGCGCCCAACTCCTTCCTCGCGGAATTGATCGCGAGCGCGATCCGTTTCGTCTTCATCATCGGCGGTCTCGTCGTCGCGCTCGACATGATCGGGGCGGGCGCGCTTCTGGGGGCGGTGCTGGGCGGTGCGGGCGTGGTCGGCGTCGCGCTGGGTTTCGCCATGCGCGACACCATCGAGAACTACGTCGCCAGCCTGATGCTGAGCCTGCGCCAGCCCTTCCGCGCCAATGACTGGGTGCTGATCGACGATCTGGAGGGGCGCGTGATTCGCCTGACCAGCCGCGCCACCATTCTGATGACGCTGGACGGCAATCATCTGCGCATTCCCAACGCGCAGGTCTTCAAGGCGGTGATCACCAATTTCACCACCAATCCGCAGCGCCGCTTCCAGTTCGACCTGGGCGTCGATGCCGACGACGATGCGCGGGCCGCGCGCAAGCTGGGCCGCGAGATCCTGGCCGCGCTCGATTTCGTGTCCAACGATCCGCCTGCCGAGGCGCGGATCATCGAAGTCGGCGATTCCAACGTGGTGATCCGCTTCCTCGCCTGGATCGACCAGCGCGAGGCGGATTGGTGGAAAGCGCAGAGCCGCGCGATCCCCGCGGTCAAGACGGCCCTGGAAGATGCGGGCTTCGGCCTCCCGGAACCGATCTATCGCCTGCGCTTCGACCCGCGCAGCGCCACGCTCCCGTTCGAAAATATCGCCGAGGGCCAAGCGGCCGGATCGGCGCCGGCCCGCGATCAGGCCGCGAAGAAAGTCCGCCAGATCACCGCCGTCGAAGACGAGGAGGATGTCCGCCCCGTCACCGAGATCGCCGATATGGTCGAAGAAGAGCGCCGGGCGGGCGGTGGCGGCCAGGAAAAGGACCTGCTCGACCACTCACGCCCGGTGGAATGACGCCGCCCGGCTAGCGCAGCCTCGGAATGTCCCGGCACAGATAGGCGCGCTTATAGGGTTCGTCCCAGCATCGCTCGAGACCTTCCAGCACGGTAAGGTTTTGCGGCCATGGCAGTGAAATCGGCTTCCCATCCATACCGACCGCATTGTCCCAGGAAGGTGGTTTGGGAATGGTGGAAAGCTTCGCGATCGCTTCGGTGAGAGACGTCCTGTCACGTCGCAGGAACGCTATCGTCCCTTCGACATAAAGGTTCCAGGCTGCGGTCGATGCGTCGTCGCCTGTACGGTAGCTGCTTTCGAAATGCCTCAACGCTTCTGCGTTGTGCCCGGCGAAACCCCACATCTGGCCTTCGTGCCATGCCAGAATCCTGAGCAAAGATCGATCGCGGGGGTCGTCGGGCGAAAGCGCGCTGCCATTGATTTGCTGCCAATCCCGCAGAATTTCGGCCGCTTCCAGAAAGCATTCCTTATCGTGCAGCACCCGCCAGCCCATGCCTTCCGTCTGATCGAAGCTGACCGCATCGAGCGCCAGCATCGCATTGCGATCGTAAGCGCATTCCGCAGCGGTCGGCTCGACCGGAGACTGCGTGACGGGCGACGCGGCGAGCAGGGCTAAAGAAACAAGCACGGAACCAGATTACCGGTCCCAAGCTCGCATGCAAGCCCGCCCGTCGGATCGCGCGTATTCGGGCCTCAGCCCTTCTGTGCCTGCTTCTCGCGCTCGATCGATTCGAGGATGATGCGCTTGGCTTCGGCGGTATCGCCCCAATTGCCGACGCGTACCCACTTTTCCTTTTCGAGATCTTTGTAGTGGGTGAAGAAGTGTTCGATCTGCGCGAAGATGATGCTGGGCAGATCCTTCGTCTCGGCGACGTCCGAATAATAGGGGAAAGTCGTGTCGATCGGGACGCAGACCAGCTTTTCGTCACCGCCATGCTCGTCTTCGAGATTGAGCACGCCGATCGGACGCGCGCGGACGACGCAGCCGGGAACGAACGGGCTGCGGCTGATCACCAGCGCGTCGAGCGGATCGCCGTCGGGCGACAGCGTGTGCGGCACGAAGCCGTAATTGGCCGGATAGCGCATCGGCGTGTGCAGGATGCGATCCACAAATAGCGCGCCCGATTCCTTGTCGAATTCGTATTTCACCGGCTCGCCCCCGGTGGGGACTTCGATGATGACGTTGAGGCTTTCGGGCGGATTGTCGCCAGTGGGGATCAGGTCGATGCGCATGGGCTTCAAGATACCTTTTGAATGGGGCGCTTACCGGGCCGGGTCGCGCAAGATGTCGCGCGCGCCCATACGGCGTGACCCGTGCGGCTGCAAGCCACCCGGACCCTTTGCGCACCCTCGGCACAGACGCGCTTCTTCTCCTCGCACAGCGCCTTTTCCGTTTCCCGCGAACGCGCTAGGGGCACGGCCATGAGCAAATCTTCCGGCAAATCCTCCCAGAAAACCCCGCAGGCGATCCGCGGTACTCAGGACATTTTCGGCGCGGATGCGGAAAGCTTCGCCTTCGTGGTCGAAACCTTCGAGCGCGTGCGCAAGCTCTACCGCTTCCGCCGCGTCGAAATGCCGGTGTTCGAGAAGACCGAGGTTTTCGCGCGCTCGATCGGGGAGACGACCGATATCGTCTCGAAGGAAATGTATTCCTTCGAAGACAGGGGCGGGGAATCGCTGACGCTGCGCCCGGAATTCACCGCCGGGATCGCGCGCGCCTTTCTGACCAATGGCTGGCAACAACATGCGCCGGTTAAGCTCGCAACCCACGGGCCGCTGTTCCGCTACGAACGCCCGCAAAAGGGCCGCTACCGCCAGTTCCACCAGATCGACGCCGAGATCGTGGGCGCCGCCGAACCGCAGGCGGATGTCGAATTGCTGGCGATGGCGGATCAGCTGTTGAAGGAACTCGGGATCGAGGGCGTCACGCTGCATCTCAATACGCTCGGCGATGGCGACAGCCGGGAGGCCTGGCGCGCCGCGCTGGTCGAGCATTTCCGAAGCGTGAAGGACGAATTGTCGGAAGATTCGCAGGAACGGCTGGAGAAGAACCCGCTGCGGATTCTCGACAGCAAGGACCGGCGCGACCAGAAATTCGTCGCCGATGCGCCGAAAATCGACCAGTTCCTGTCGGACGACGCCCGCGCCTTCTTCGACGCGGTGACCGGCGGCCTCGATGCGGCGGGCGTGAAATGGACGCGCGCCGAAAGCCTCGTTCGCGGTCTCGACTATTATCGCCACACCGCCTTCGAATTCATTCCAGACGAAGGGAGCGATGCGGCGGGCAAGCTCGGCAGCCAGAGCACAATTCTGGGCGGCGGGCGCTATGACGGTCTGATGGAATCGCTCGGCGGAGCGGCCACGCCTGCGGTCGGCTGGGCGGCAGGGATCGAGCGGCTGGCGATGCTGGTGGGCGAGAAAAGCGAAACGCGGGCCGATGTGATCGTGGTCGTCGAAAACGATGCGGTGCTGTCGAAGGGGATCGAAGCGGCCCGCAAGCTGCGCGATGGCGGGATGGCGGTGGAGCTTGTCGCCTCGGGCTCTCCCAAGAAGCGCTTCGACAAGGCTCGGAAGGAAAACCCGAAAGCGCTGCTTTCCTTCGATCAGCGCGATGCGTTTCAGAGCAATCTGCGCGGCGATGCGGATGTAGAGGCCAGCATTCGCAGCATCCTGAACGATCCGGCGTTCGACCTTTGACCATCCCCGCCGAACGCCTCGACCAGATCACCCATCGCTTCGCGGAGCTGGAAGCGCGCATGGCGTCCGGCACGCTGGAAGGCGACGCCTTCGTTCAGGCATCGCGCGACTATGCCGAGCTCGAGCCGGTCGCGAAAATCGCCGCGCAGGTGAAGGCGATGCGCGCCGAATTGCCGGATCTCGAAGCCATGCTCGCCGATCCCGAAATGAAGGCGATGGCGGAAGAGGAGCTCGCTTCGATCCGCGAGGCGTTGCCCGAGGCGGAGCGCCAGCTCGCCGTGGCCATGCTGCCACGCGACAGCGCGGATGCGAAGCCCGCAATGCTCGAAATCCGCGCCGGGACCGGGGGCGACGAAGCGGCCCTCTTCGCGGGCGATCTCTATCGCATGTACGAGAGATATGCCGCCGAACGCGGCTGGAAGGTCGAACCGGTCAGCATGAGCGCATCGGAAGTCGGCGGATTCAAGGAAATCGTCGCCAACGTCACGGGCACGGGCGTGTTCGCCAAACTGAAGTTCGAAAGCGGCGTCCACCGCGTCCAGCGCGTGCCGGAAACGGAAAGCGGCGGGCGCATCCACACCAGCGCAGCGACCGTGGCCGTCCTGCCCGAACCCGACGCGGTCGACGTGCAGATCGACCCGACCGAGCTCAAGATCGACACGTATCGCTCGTCCGGCGCGGGCGGCCAGCACGTCAACACCACGGACAGCGCGATCCGCATCACGCACCTTCCGACCGGCACCGTCGTCACCTGCCAGGACGGGCGCAGCCAGCACAAGAACCGCGAAAAGGCGATGCAGGTGCTGCGCGCGCGCCTCTACGAGGCGCAGCGCGAAGCCACGCAGGGCGCGGAAGCCGAAGCGCGCAAGGCCATGGTCGGCTCGGGCGACCGTTCCGAACGCATCCGCACGTACAATTACCCGCAAGGCCGCGTGACCGATCATCGCATCGGGCTGACGCTGCACAAGCTGCCCGAAATCGTCGCGGGGCCGGGCCTCGGCGAAATGATCGACGCGCTGATCGCGGAGGACGAGGCGAAGCGTCTGGCCGCGCTGGCGGAATAAGGCCCGATGGCCGCGACGATCGCCGACGCGCTGCGCGCCGCTGCCGAGCGGCTGTCCGCGACCAGCGACACCGCGCGGCTCGATGCGGAGCTTTTGATGGCGCACGCGCTCGGCGCCTCGCGATCGGACCTGCTGCTGCGCCACATGCGCGATTGCGTGCCGACAGGCTTCGAACCGCTGGTGGACCGCCGCGCCGCGCGAGAGCCGGTTGCGCATATCCTCGGCGAGCAGGAGTTTTTCGGCCGCACGTTCCGCGTCACACCCGCCACGCTGATCCCGCGCGGCGATAGCGAGGTGCTGGTGGAAGCGGCCCTCGCCGTCGATCCGCAGCCCCGGCGCGTGCTCGATTTGGGCACCGGCACGGGCGCGCTGCTCCTGAGCGTTCTTGCCGAAACCGCCGCCGAGGGTGTCGCTACGGATCGCTCCGCCGCTGCGCTGGCCGTCGCGCGCGAGAATGCCGAGCGGCTCGGCCTTGCTGCGCGGGCCCGTTTCGAGGAGCGCGATTGGCACGAGGCGGGCTGGGCCGCCGATCTCGGAGCCTTCGATCTCGTCCTGTGCAATCCGCCCTATGTCGAGGACAACGCCGATCTCGACCCGGATGTGCGCGATTACGAGCCGGGATCGGCCCTGTTCGCAGGCGAGGAGGGGCTCGACGATTATCGCGCGCTGCTGCCCCAGCTTGCCGGGCTGCTGGAGCCGGAAGGCGTCGCCATTTTCGAGATCGGGGCGGGTCAGGCCGATGCAGTCACGTCCCTCGCAGCGACCGAGGGGTTTGCAGCCAAATTGCATCGCGATCTTGCCGGGAGGCCGCGCGCCTTGGCCATGAAGCGGGGAATAAACCGATAGGGGCTTGGCAAACCGGATGGGAGGCACTACCCCTAGCTTACAGGTTAGCGGAGTGCGACGCGTTCGTCCCGCCGGTCTGGCTCCGACATATGCAGTTCAGGTGTGAGGCGCTTTGCTTCGCGGACCGTGCAAAAAGATCGGAAGATGCGGCCCGCGCCCAGGTTTCGCGACTGGTAAGTCTCGCGACCACGGTTTCGGCGCAGGAGGGGTCACGCGGCTGAGAGCGAACACGGTTCGCGCCGCGCCATGAATGAGGACGCTATTCCTTGAACAACAATCGTAACAACAACAACCGCCGTCGCGGCCGCAGCAATCGCAATCAGGGCGGGGCGAATTCGGGCAACCGGATCGACAGTCGCGCGCGGGGAAATGCGCCCCAGCTTCTCGACAAGTACAAGAAGCTGGCGCAGGACGCGCAGCACAATGGCGATCGTGTTCAGACCGAATACTATCTCCAGTTCGCCGATCACTATTTCCGCGTGATCGCCGACAACAAGGCCCGCCAGGACGAAGCGCGCGGCAACAATCGCCAGGACCGCGACGACCGCGACGGCGACGATGATGACGATGCGCGCGGCCAGGATAATCGCGGCGACAATCGCAACGACAGCCGGAGCGACGACCGCAAGCCCAATCGGCGCGAGCGCGGCGGACGCGGCAACGATCGCCAGGTCGAACGTTCCAACGAGCGTCAGGACGAGCGCAGCGATGGGCGGAGCGAAGATGCGCCCAAGCGCGCCACCCGCGGTCGGCCGCGCAAGACCGATCGCGACACGCAGGCGGGCGACGATCGGTTCGAACAGGACGACAATCCCTTCGTGCGCGAAAGCCGCAGCGAAGAGAGCGAAGCGCCCAAGAAGCGCGCCCCGCGCAAGCGCAAGGCGGATCTGGAAGCGTCGGCGGAAATCGACGTGGCGGCGCTGCCGCCTTCGATCGTGGGTTCGGATGGCGACGAAGAGAGCGCCAAGCCGAAGCCCAAGCGCGCATCCCGCGCCCGCAAGGCTCAGCCGCAGGACGACGACAAGGTAAGCGTCGCAGGCTGATCGTCGAGGCTGGCAACGGATCGCGGCTGCGATGCAGGCTTTTTTCGAACGGATGAGAGACGGGCTCGCCGCGCATCCGCGGTTCGCCGCCCTGGGCTTCGGCCTGCTCGCCGCGACCGGGTTCCAGCCGCTTCAGCTCTGGCCGCTCGCCATGGCGGGACTGGCCGGGCTGATCTGGATCGGCCGAAGCGCCGGAAACTGGCGCGAGGCGCTGCTGCGTGGCTGGCTCTTCGGGCTCGCCCATTTCACACTCACCAACAACTGGATCGCCACCGCCTTCACCTATCAGGCGGAAATGCCCGCCATTCTGGGCTGGGCGGCAGTGCCGCTCCTGTCAGTCTATCTCGCGGTCTATCCCGCGCTCGCAGTGCTGGCTGCGCATCTCCTGGCGCGTGGCAAGCCGATCCCCGTCTGGTCGCTCGCTTTCGCGGGCAGCTGGATCGTGGCCGAATGGCTGCGCAGCTGGGTCTTCACCGGCTATGTCTGGGGGCCGCTCTCGCTGATGTGGGTGGGCCCGTTTGCGCGCCCTGGCCTCGCTCTGGCGCTTCCCTGGTTCGGTACCTATGCCCTGTCCGGCATGGTCGCGCTGGCGAGCGGGCTTGCGCTGTGGCTGCTTCGGGAAAAGCGCTATCTGGTGTTCGGCGGTGCAGCGATGTTGCTGGCGCTGGGCATGTATCTGCCACAGCCCGCCGCACGCTCGTCGGACCTCGCGATGACGCTGGTCCAGCCCGATCTGCGTCAGGAGGTGCTCGACGATCCGAGCAATTTCGAGACGCAATTCCTGACGCTGCACCGCCTGTCGCAACCCAATCGCGAATTCGACCGGCGGCTCGTCCTGTGGCCCGAATCCGCGGTTCCGGATTATCTGCGCCCCGGCTATCCCCAACGCTATTACGACCAGATGACCGTCGCCGGAGACCCGGTCTTCGCGCGCCGCCGGATCGGATATGCGATCGGGCAGGACAGTCTGCTGCTGACCGGCATGGTCGACCTCGAAATCGGCAGGGATGGCGATTACGAGCGCGCTGTCGGAGCTTATAATTCCATCGCGCCGATCGCGGCGGACGGCACGATCGGGCCGCGCTATGCCAAGGCGCATCTGGTCCCGTATGGCGAATATCTGCCGATGCGCGCCGTGCTCGAACCGCTCGGCCTGTCCCGCCTCGTCGCCGGATCGATCGACTTCATCCCCGGCCCCGGTCCGCGCACGCTCGATCTTGGCCGCTGGGGCAAGGCCGGGATGCAGATCTGTTACGAGATCGTCTTCTCGGGCGAGGTCGTCGATCCGAACGATCGGCCCGATTACATCTTCAATCCCTCGAACGATGGCTGGTTCGGTGCCTGGGGCCCGCCACAGCATCTCGGCCAGGCGCGGATGCGTGCGATCGAGGAGGGGTTGCCGGTCCTGCGCGCCACCACCACCGGCATCAGCGCGGTGATCGATGCGAAGGGCGTGGTCCGCGATCATATAGGGATGCACCGGGCGGACCGGATCGACGGCTTCGTGCCGCAGGCGCTCGGTCCGACCCTGTTCGCGCGCATGGGCCATGGGCTTACCGCGCTCTGGGCGATAGCTTTTCTTGCCCTTTCGCTGGTTGCGGCGCGCCTGTGGCGGCGCTAGGTAAGGGCAACACATAAAGCTATCTTTATATCGGAACTTCCCCTTCCATCGGAGACCCCATGCGCAGCAATTACCTCTTCACTTCCGAAAGCGTTTCGGAAGGCCATCCCGACAAGGTTTCCGATCAGATTTCCGACGCTATCGTCGACCTGTTCCTCTCGAAGGACGCGGAAGCGCGCGTCGCTTGCGAAACCATGACCACCACGCAGCGCGTCGTGCTTGCCGGTGAAATCCGCTGCAAGGGAGTGTTCGAGAACGGTGACTGGGCAGAAGGCGCGCAAGAGGAGATCGAGAATGTCGTGCGCCAAACGGTGCGCGAGATCGGATACGAACAGGACGGCTTCCACTGGGAAACGCTGACCTTCGAGAATCACCTCCACGGCCAGTCGGTCGAAATCGCGCAGGGTGTCGATGCGGGTGCCGATGGGTCCAACAAGGACGAAGGCGCGGGCGATCAGGGGATCATGTTCGGCTTCGCCTGCGACGAAACGCCCGACCTGATGCCCGCGACGCTCGATTACAGCCACAAGATCCTCGCCCGCATGGCGGATGACCGCAAGAGCGGCGCAGCGCCCTTCCTCGAACCCGACGCAAAGAGCCAGGTTACGCTGCGCTACGAGAACCACAAGCCGGTCGAATGCACCGCTGTTGTTGTCTCGACGCAGCATGCGCGCGGATACGACAAGGGCGACAAGGAGGCCGAGCTCAAGGCCTACGTCAAGAAGACGGTCGGCGAGATCCTGCCCGAAGGGTGGCTGACGGAAGAGACGGTCTGGCATATCAATCCCACCGGCGCCTTCGAGATCGGTGGGCCGGACGGGGATGCGGGCCTGACGGGCCGCAAGATCATCGTCGACACCTATGGCGGCGCGGCCCCCCATGGCGGCGGCGCATTCAGCGGCAAGGATCCGACCAAGGTCGATCGCTCTGCGGCCTATATCACGCGCTATCTCGCCAAGAACATCGTCGCCGCCGGCCTCGCGCGCCGCTGCACGATCCAGCTCGCTTACGCGATCGGCGTCAGCGAACCGCTATCGCTCTATGTCGACACGCACGGGACCGCCGCAGACGGCGTGACGGACGAAGGGCTGGAAAACGCCATTCGCGGAATCGGCAAGCTCGGCGGCCTGACCCCGCGCGGCATCCGCACCCATCTGGGCCTCAACAAGCCGATCTACCGCAAGAGCGCCGCCTACGGCCATTTCGGCCGCGAAGTGACCGGCGATCATTTCCCGTGGGAGCGCACCGATCTGGTCGAGGATCTGAAGGCGGCAATGGGCTGATCCGGAACATTCGAGACAGGAAAAGGGCGGCCCGCGAGAGCCGCCCTTTTCATTGGTGCGTCACGCGTCAGGCGTAGGAGCTATCTTCGCGCAGCCACTGGCCGACCTTGCGTCCGAATTTGGCGATCGCGTTCATGTTGAAGAAGTGCATGGCGCCGAGCACCACCACGACGAGCCCGATCTTGCTCGACAGGAAAGTGATCGTCTGCGCGAGCGTTTCCGGCGCGGTGCCGTAGCGTAGCGTCAGCAGGATCCAGCCCAGATTGACGAGATAGAAGCCGACGACCAGCAGGTGATTGGTCGAATTGGCCAGCGCATCGTCGTGCCCGAAGCATTCCTTCAGGAAAACGATCCCATTGCGCGACAGAGTCCGCGCGACCCAGACGGTAAGGGCGAGGCTCACGGCGAGATAGATGAGGAAAGCGGGTACGAGATACATCTGGGTTCTCCTTTAATTTCTGAAATTAGAGAAATTGGGTAATGCGGAAAGGGCGTGGCCTCCTTTCTTCGGCGCGGGAAAATCAGTCGGTGTCGGCTGAAGGTTTGGTTTTGCCGCCGGGGATAAAGCGGGCGATCCGGCCACCGAGCTTCATGAGTGCGACAAGGGTGGGGCGCGGCAGGCGGCGCACATCGTCGTACCAGTTCGTCAGCGTGCCGAGGAATTCGTGCATGCGACCGATCCGTTCGTGGATATGCGGGGGCAGCTGGGTCCGCCCGTCGAGGCTTTCGGCCAGCTCGCCGAGGAGCTGGATCGTCGGATCGATCTCGCGCCGTTTGCGTTCGGCGGCGATCTTCATGAGCATGTCCCAAAGGTCGGTGTCGGCGACGAAATGATCGCGCCGATCGCCTTCGACATGGACACGACGGATTATCCGGTAGCTCTGCAATTCCTTGAGCCCGTTCGATACGTTCGAGCGAGCGAGGCCGAGACGGGTGCAGATCTCTTCGGCGTGGAGCGGCCGGTCGCTGAGATAGAGCAGGGCGTGCATCTGCGCGACCGAGCGATTGACGCCCCATTGCGTGCCCATCTCACCCCAATGGAGGATGAAGGAGCGGACTTCGGTGATGTCCATGAACGCGCTCATCGCGACTCGCCTTTCGTTTCTGTAATTACAGAAATAACGGCAGGGGCGAGTGAGGCAAGAGAAATTTCTCTCGCGAGAGAAATTAGCGTGGGTCGATGCTTCCCTGTCGCGGGCTCGGTTCGTCGAGCGCCAGATCCGCATCGGAAAAGCGGAACGGGCTGCGGATGCCGGGCACGCCGTCCGGCGCGATCTTCAGCTCGCGGGCGCGCACTTGTGGATCGGCGAAGACTGTGTCGAGATCGTTGATCGGCCCGGCGGGAACCCCGGCCTCGGCACAAGCCGCCAGCAGCGCGTCGCGAGACCACCCGGCGGTTTCCCCCGCGATCAGCGCGTCGATTTCAGCGCGGTGCGCGATGCGGCCTTCATTGCTGGCGAATCGCTGATCGCCCAGCAGATCGTCCCGACCGAGCAGGGTCAGCAATTTGCGGAACAGCACGTCATTGGCAGGCGCCAGCACGACCGGACCGTCCTGCGTCGGGAAGACGCCGTATGCGCTGACCTGGGCGTGCGCGTTGCCCATGCGCGCCGGATTTTTATCCGTGGCGAAATAGGTCATCGCCTGATTGGCGAGCAGGCCCACCGAACAATCGAGCAGGCTCATATCGATCCACTGGCTGGTCCCGGTCCGGTGCCGCATCAGCAGCGCCGCCTGCACCGCATTGGCCGACCACAAGCCGCAGGACAGATCGCTGATCGACAGGCCGTGCTTCATCGGATCGCCTTCCGGCTCGCCGGTCAGCGACATCATGCCGCTCATCGCCTGGATCACGAAATCATAACCCGGCTCGCTGCGGCGCGGGCCGGTCTGCCCGAAGCCGGTGATCGAACAATAGACCAGCGCCGGATTGCACGCGGACAGGCTCTGGTAATCGAGGTCGAACTTGCCGAGCGCCCCAGGCTTGAAATTCTCGAGGACGACGTCGGCTTCTGCTGCGAGGTTCTTCACCCTGTCGAGATCGCCAGCGTCGCGAAAATCCGCCACCAGCGAGCGTTTGCCGCGATTGCAGGCGTGGTAATAGGCGGCTGTGCGCTCGCCATCGTGCTCGATCCAGGGTGGACCCCAGATGCGGGTGTTGTCGCCATCGGGGCTTTCGACCTTGATGACGTCCGCGCCCAGATCGGCCAGGATCTGCCCCGCGAACGGCCCAGCCAGCACGCGCGCCAGTTCGAGCACCTTCACCCCCGCAAGCGGCGCGTTCGGATTGCGGGGTGCGTCCAGCCAGCCGGTCATGATTCGCGTCGGATTACAGCGCGACTTCGTAATGCGCCGTGGTCTGCGCGGCGATATCGTCCGCGCTCACGCCCGGCGCCAGTTCGACCAGCTTGAACGGGCTTTCGTGATCCGCGCGCTGGAACACGCCCAGATTGGTGATGACCATGTCGACCACGCCCGTTCCGGTCAGCGGCAGCGAGCATTCGGGCAGGAATTTGGGCGAACCGTCCTTGGCCGTGTGGTCCATCACCACGATGATCTTCTTGACGCCTGCGACCAGATCCATCGCGCCGCCCATCCCCTTGATCATCTTGCCGGGGATCATCCAGTTGGCGATGTCGCCGTTTTCCGCCACTTCCATCGCGCCCAACACGGTCAGGTCGATATGCCCGCCGCGGATCATGGCGAAGCTCGTCGCGCTGTCGAAATAGGCGCTGTGCGGCAATTCGCTGATGGTCTGCTTGCCGGCATTGATGAGATCGGCGTCCTCTTCGCCCTCATAGGGGAAAGGCCCGATGCCGAGCATGCCGTTCTCGCTCTGGAGCGTCACATGCATGCCTTCGGGGATGTGGTTCGCGACCAGCGTCGGGATCCCGATGCCGAGATTGACGTAATAGCCGTCCTCCAGCTCCTTGGCGGCGCGGGCGGCCATCTGGTTGCGGTCCCAGCCGGTGGCAGTCGTATCGGTCATCTCATTGGCCTTCATTCATGATTGCGGGCGCGTCGGAGCGCGGCGTGCCGGGTTTCCAGCGGTGGGTTTCGGGATAGACCTCGCCGATCGTGCCGGTGATGGAATCGCCGTAGACGGGGTTGGGAAAGGCGAACCAGCCTTGCCCCCAGAGCTGTGCGTAGTCACCCCGCGCGGCGAGAGTGCGGCGCGCCTGGACGCCGCGAGTGTCGTCGTTGAAGATATCGGCGAAGTCGCCCAGATTGTCGCCCGCCAGCGCGATCACGCAGTACCGCTCGGCGATCAGGGCGCGGCGGCCGTCCTTGTCGCCGCTGTCGGTGCCGTCGTCGCCGCGCAGGAACAGGGTTTCGCGGTGAACCGCCTCGCCGAGGCCCGCCATGGCGATGGCGCGTGCGGCACCTTCGGGGCTGTATTGCCGGTTGGTGTTGAAGACCGGGGTCACGCCCGCCGCGCGCAGGCGACGCAATCCCGTGACGGCACCCGGAACGGGAGAGACCTGCGCCGCGCCGATGCGCTCCCACATCTCCCACGTTTCGCGGCTGTAGGTGTTGCCGGTGGCGAGAAAATATTCGTAGCCTTCGTTGAGGATCACCGTTTCGTCGACATCGAATACGATCGCCAGCGGCTTCGCGGTGCCATCGGCGCGGCGGCAGGATACGGTGCCGACACCATCAGCGACGTTTTGCGGCAAGCCCATCGCCACCGATCGAGCAGGCGCAGGCCCGCGCGTCACGCTTTCGGCGTAATCGGCCAGCATGCGCCATGTCTGGATCGAGACGCCCGCCGCTTCGCCCGATCCGTAGAGCCAGCGCATCGAATCGGGCGCGGCGCTCTCCAGCGTGATCGCGGGAGCAGGTGCAGCCGACGGTTCGCCCCCCGTCATGCTCTGCGCGCATCCCGCCATAGTCAGCGCCCAACCGGCCAGCGCCAGTGCTTTGAAAATCCGCTGCATTATCCCTCGCTCACGATTGGCGTCGCCAGAAACCATCCCCGTCCGATGATCGCATCGGAAGGGACGACCGCTTCCCGATCCTTGAGATACAGATAGAGTTCGTCGAAATCGGCGCGCTCGTCACCCAGAATGGCGACGATGCAATGCGTTTTCGCCAGCGCATCGCGCCGCGTCTGCTTGCGCTCGTCCAGCGAGCCCAGGACCAGAAGCCTGTCCGTCCCTTCGGGGTCGAGCCCGGTGCTGGCGAGAGCGGCGCGAATGGCCTCGGCGAAATTTTCACCGAGGCGCGTCTGCCAGGCGACGACGACGTCCTGCTCTCGCAGGCGGGCCAGGGCATCAACGAGGGCGGGATCGGTCTGGCTGTCGGCCAGCGGATCGAAGGCGTCGCGGCCCGGATCGAGATCGATCAGCACCATGGCGGGGCGTGCGCGACAGGCCGCGCGCTCGCTGTCGAACGCGCCGGGGGTTGCCAGCACGGCGCTGCGGGTGTCGGCGTTGGCGGGGCTGGCGTCGACCCGATCGAGCGCGTGCTGCGCGAAGGTCAGGAAAGTCTTGTCGCGAACGCCGATGTCGCGTGCGCTTGGGGCGGGAAGGGCGGTGAGGCCGGTCAGCACCACGGCGGTGTCATCCGACGAAGGGAGCGCGGCGCCTGTCGAAGGCGCTGAGGCGAGCGCGGCAGTCGCCGGAGCGCGCGGCGCGTCCCGCTTGCCCTTGGCGATCGCGACGCCTGCCGCGGCAAACGGAGCGGCGGCCGCGACCACGCAACCTTGCAACGCAAAAGCCGCGCCCGTCAGCGCCAGAGAGGACAGGACGCCCCGCAAGGTCACGCCGCCTCGCGGTCTCGCGTGGTGACGAATTCGATCTTCTTGTCGTAGGGCGCGCCAACGATCAGGCGATTAACGAACACGCCCGGCAGATGGATCGCATCCGGGTCGAGCTCGCCCACGGGCACGATCTCTTCTACCTCGGCGACGCAGACCTTGCCGCAGGTGGCGGCGGGCATGTTGAAATTGCGCGCCGTCTTGCGGAACACGACATTGCCGGTCTCGTCCGCCTTCCAGGCCTTCACGATCGACAGATCGGCGAAGATGCCGCGTTCGAGAATGTAATCCTCTTCGTGGTCATCAGGGCCCACGAAGCTTTTGACCTCCTTACCTTCGGCCACCTGCGTGCCGACGCCGGTCTTCGTATAGAAGCCGGGAATGCCCGCGCCGCCCGCGCGCATCCGCTCGGCGAGCGTACCCTGCGGGCAGAATTCGACTTCGAGTTCACCGGCGAGGAATTGGCGTTCGAATTCCTTGTTCTCGCCGACATAGGAGCTGATCATCTTCGCCACCTGCTTGGTACGCAGCAGCATGCCGATGCCTTCATTGTCGATCCCGGCATTGTTGCTGGCGAAGGTCAGGTTCCTGACGCCCGAATCGCGGATCGCGACCAGCAGGCGTTCGGGAATGCCGCACAGGCCGAAGCCCCCGCTGGCGATCAGCATGCCGTCTTTAAGCACGCCATCGAGGGCGGCGGCGGCATCAGGGTAAAGCTTGTTCATCGGACCTCCGTTACGGCAAGGCGGTTTAGGACCATGGCGGGGCGCTGTCACCCCTGCGCAAAACGCGCGAGCAGAGCGACCTGTGCGGCAGAGTGTTGCGCTTCTTGCAACCATGAATGTTCTTTTCGCACTTGCACAATATTTGCTGCAAGCGCATATCGGTCATGCCTTTTCAGGCATCCTCTCCCAAGACTTAACAGCCCGGTTGGTTCGCCAGCCGGGCTTTTTTCTTGTTCTGCATGCGTTGCAGGGTCTTTTCGTGGACCTTGCACGCCGTTCGCTCATTTGCATCGCGAGGGGCCGGTTCCTACCTGTCCCGCCAGTGACACGAATTGAGGACGGACCGAGCGAATGGCCGATGCGCAAGCTGCAGTCGAAGATAACACGGTGAGGCTGCAGGTTGCAGCGGCACGGCAGGAGGAAAGCGGGCAGGGCATAGCGCGCCTGCCGCGCACGGCCTTCCAGAAGCTGGGCATTACCGAAGGCGATGTGGTCGAAATCAAGGGCAAGCGCTCCACCGTGGCGATCGCCATGGCCGCTTACGACGAGGATCAGGCGCTCGACGTGGTGCGCCTCGACGGGTTGCAGCGGGCCAATGCGGAAACCGGATCGGGCGAACACGTCACGATCGCCTCGACCGAATCGCGCCCCGCGACCCGTGTCGTCTTCGCGCCCGCCAGTCGCGAAATGCGCCTGCAGGGCCCGGCGCAGGCGCTGAAGCGCAATTTCTTCAGGAAACCGCTGGTGGCCGGCGATCTCGTCGCCACGACGGGGCAGCAGCCGGTGCAGAACATGCCGCAGGAATTGCGCCGCATGGTCAACTCGCCCGCCTATGCGCTGACGCAGATCCGGCTCACCGTCGTCTCGACGTCGCCCAAGGGTATCGTCCATATCGACGAAAATACCGAGGTCGAGCTGCGCGCCGAATACGAAGAAGCGAAGGCAGGTCGCGCGGTCGTCAATTACGACGATGTCGGCGGGATCGAGGACACGATCCAGCAATTGCGCGAGATGGTGGAATTGCCGCTGCGCTATCCCGAACTGTTCACCCGCCTCGGCGTCGATCCGCCCAAGGGCGTGCTGCTGCACGGCCCGCCCGGAACCGGCAAGACGCGGTTGGCGCAGGCGGTCGCGAACGAGAGCGATGCCAATTTCTCGATCATCAACGGCCCGGAGATCATGGGATCGGGCTATGGCGAGAGCGAGAAGCGCCTGCGCGAAGTGTTCGAGGAGGCGAGCCGCAACGCGCCCGCGATCATCTTCATCGACGAGATCGATTCGATTGCTCCCAAGCGCGACCGCGTGCCGGGCGAGGCGGAAAAGCGCCTCGTCGCCCAATTGCTGACCTTGATGGATGGCCTGGAATCGCGCGCCAACGTGGTCGTGATCGCCGCCACCAACCGCCCCGACGCCATCGACGAAGCGCTGCGCCGTCCGGGCCGCTTCGATCGCGAGATCGTGATCGGCGTGCCGGACGAGAACGGGCGGCGCGAAATCCTCGGCATCCACACCCGCGGTATGCCGCTGGGCGACAAGGTGGATCTGAAGGAGCTGGCGCGTACCACGCACGGCTTCGTCGGCGCGGACATCGCCGCGCTGGCGCGTGAGGCGGCCATCGATGCTGTGCGCCGGATCATGCCGCGCCTCGATCTCGACGAGCGGACGGTTCCGCCCGAAGTGCTCGACGATCTCTATGTCAGCCGCGAGGATTTCATCAGCGCGCTGAAGCGCATCCAGCCGTCGGCCATGCGCGAAGTCATGGTGCAGGTTCCCAATGTCGAATGGAGCGATGTCGGCGGCGTGGGCGATGCGGTGGAGAAACTGAAGGAAGGCATCGAACTGCCGATGCGCAATCCCGAAGCCTTCCATCGCCTCGGCATTCGCCCGGCCAAGGGCTTCCTGCTCTATGGGCCGCCGGGCACGGGCAAGACCCTGCTCGCCAAGGCGGTCGCCAAGGAGGCGGAGGCGAACTTCATTTCGATGAAGAGCTCGGATCTGCTCTCCAAATGGTATGGCGAAAGCGAGCAGCAGATCGCTCGGATGTTCCAGCGTGCCCGCGCCGTGGCGCCCTGCGTCGTTTTCATCGACGAGATCGACAGCCTGGTGCCCGCGCGCGGATCGGGTGCGGGCGAACCGCAGGTGACGGGCCGTGTGGTCAACACGATCCTTGCCGAAATGGACGGGCTGGAGGAATTGCAGTCGGTCGTCGTGATCGGTGCCACCAACCGCCCGACTCTGGTCGATCCTGCGCTGCTGAGGCCGGGCCGGTTCGACGAGCTGGTCTATGTCGGCACGCCCGATCAGGGCGGGCGCGAACATATCCTCAAGATCCACACCCGCGACATGCCGCTGGCGGACGATGTCGACCTCGCCGATGTGGCGGGCAAGACCGAGCGCTTCACCGGCGCGGACCTCGAAGACGTGGTTCGCCGTGCGGGTCTCAACGCGCTGCACCGGGTGGGCCGCGAGGTGACCGAAGTGGGCAATCAGGACTTCGTCGAAGCGCTCGAGGATTCGCGCGCGACGGTGACGCTCAAGATGGAAGAGGAATACAAGAAGATGCGCGGCGAGCTGAAGAAGCGCGCGGCGGAAGCGGTGCCGATCGGCTTCGTCTACGAGGGCATGGTGGAAAGCACGCGCGAGCGGAAGCACGGGGAGGGATAAGTCTTTCCCCGGCGGGGGCGACGTCAGCCCCCCGTCGCCCGCGCGTTCGCCGCCTCGACTTCGAGCCGGTGACGGATCAGCGCGCCAGGCATGTTGTTCTGAAGCCAGTGGAGCATATGTTCGCGCACTTCGCAGCGCAGCGTCCACAGGTCGCCGATCGTCCCCGCGCTCATCGCCAGGCGCAGTTCGATGCTCTCGGGATAGGCCTCGGTCATAAGAAGCGCGAGATTGCGTCCGTCGTAAAGTTCGTGCGCCGTCACGAAGCGTTCGAATTCCGTTCGGATCGGGCCGACGTCGGTCGCCGGATCGAGATGGAGAAAGACGGGCGCGGTCAGCTTCTCGCTGATCCGCGACCAATTCTCGAACGTGTCTTCGAGAAAGCGCACAGTCGGCACCACCAGCACTCGCTCGTCCCAGGTCCGGACCGTGACGAAGCTCATGCGGATTTCCTCCACGCGCCCGACCTCGCCGTCCAGCTTGACCATATCGCCGATGCGTAGCGGCTGCGTCAGCGCCATCTGCAAGCCGCCGATCAGCGATTTGAGCGCCGGCTGGGCAGCCGCGCCCACGGCCAGAGCGGCGAGACCGGCGGAAGCCAGCATCGCGGTGCCGATATCGCGCACGCCCGGAATGTTGAGCATGATCAGCGAGACGGTGATGATGACGACGGCGACATTGACCGTGCGCGCCAGAATGGCGAGCCGCGTGCGCTGGGCGCGCAGGGCGACCGGATCTGCAGCGGCGTCGAACTGGCGCTGCAAGCCTTCGGAGATTCCCTTGACCGAGGCATAAAGCAGCCAGCCGATCAGGGCGGGCATGATGAAGCGGGCCGCCGCATCCCATTGGTCGCCCACCAAGGCGTCGCCATGAGCGGCAGCCGATATCGCGATTCCGAGCATGACCCACCGGAGCGGCTTGCGCACGCGAGCCAGCATCGCATCGTCGACCATGTTGATCGAATGGCGCGCCACCCGGCGCAGCACTGCCATCGCCAGCCAGTGCAGGGCGAGCGCTATCAGGACGGCACCGCCCAGCGTCACCGCGACCTCGATAAGCAGTTCGGTGTCGATCTGGTAATTGCGTGGGTCGTAACGTTCGAACATCGCGTTTCGCCCTAGGCGGAGCGCAGGTACGACTCAACCGGTCGCAGGCAGCTCGTTCTGCTGATCCTCGATGGGAAGCTCGATAATGACGCGAACGCCTTCGGCCAGGAATTCGCGCTCGATCGAACCGCCGAACTGGCGCGAGGCGCTGGTCATCAGCATGCTGCCGAAGCCGCGCCGTTCTGGTTCGGTCTCGATCGCGTCGCCCTGCTCCTGCCAGACCAGCTTGATCGTATCGCCCACCCGCTGCCAATCGACCGCGATCGTCCCGCCGCTGGACCAGGCACCGTATTTGACTGCATTGGTGGTCAATTCGTGGAGCACCAGCCCAAGAGGTGTGACCTGCTTGGCCGGCAGGAGAATCTCGTCGCCCTCGATATCTGCGGTCAGTTTGCTGGAGCGATAGGGGGCAAGCGTCGTCTCGACGAGCGCGCGCAGCGAAGCGACCGGGCGATCGAGCTCGCCTTGCGACACCTCGTGCGCGGTCAGCAAAGCGCGGACCCGTTCCGCGATCCCGTCGGTGACTTCCTTCGATTCGGGCTTGTCGCGACCGCTCAGCTGGATGATCGCCAGAACCACGGCGAACAGGTTCTTGACCCGGTGATTGAGTTCGCGCGCCAGAAGGTCCGCACGGTCGCGCGCTTCGCCCAGCGCCACCGCCTGCGCAGCCTCGACCTCCGCGCGGGCGGTGCGGGCGACGAGGCGCGTCCCAGCTACGATAGAGCCGATCAGCAACAGCATCAGTGCGCCCAGAAGGGGGAGGACGCGGCCTTCCGCACGCGCGGTCTCTTCGGTGGCGTCGGACAGGAGCTGGAATTCGATCCGCTCCATTTCTCCGATCGCGCGGCGCAGACGCTCCATCGTTTCCTGTCCCTGATCGGACAGCATTTCGCGGCGCGCGTCGATCAGCCGCCCGTCTTCAAGCAGCCGGACCGATTCGTCCATTTCCGCGAATTTGGACGTGGCGAGCGCTTCGATCTGATCGACCAGCTCGTTCTGCCTGCGGGTGGTCTCCTCATCCTCCATCGCGGTCCGCAGGCGGCGCAGCGAAGGATCGATCTGTTCGCGACCGATCAGATAGGATTCGAGATACCGCCGGTCGAGCGTGATCAGATAGCCGCGCTGCCCGGTCTCGGCATTGACCGCCGCGCTCGACACGTTGCGCAATTCGAGCAGGATGTCGTTGGTGCGTTCGACCTGTTCGCGCTCGGCCCGCTCGCTCTCGATCGTCTGGAAGGCGACGACGATCAGCCCGATCATCGCCAGCGCCATCAGAGCGAGCAGCGTGACATTGACCCAGCGAAAGCGCTTGCTGCGTCCGAGAAGATCGAATTTCGGCGTCAATGCGCGGCATCCCAGCTTGGCCCGGTTCCGATGTCGACGCCGAGCGGAACCGACAGCTCGACGGCGGGCAGGGCGGCCTCGGCCATCACGCGCTCGATCACCGGGCGGGCGGCCTCGACCATGTCGTCCGGCATTTCGAATACCAGTTCGTCATGCACCTGCAACAGCATCCGCACGCCGGATTGTCCGTCATAGGCGAGTCCTTCGGCCTCCAGCGCGGGCATCATCCGCACCATGGCGCGCTTGATGATGTCGGCGCTGGTGCCCTGGATCGGCGCGTTGATTGCCGCCCGTTCGCTGCCCTGGCGTTCGGACTGGTTTTTCGACCGGATCCGGGGGAACCAGGTCTTGCGCCCGAACAGCGTCTCCGAATAGCCGCGGTCGCGCACTGTCTGGAGCGTTTCGGTGATGTAGCGCTGGATGCCCGGGAAGCGCTTGAAATAGGTGTCGATCATCGCCTGCGCCTCGTCGGGCTCGACCTTCAGGCGACCGGCGAGCCCCCAGCGCGAGATGCCATAGAGGATGGCGAAATTGATCGTCTTGGCGCGACCGCGCGTGTCGCGGGTCACTTCGCCGAACATTTCGCGCGCGGTGCGGTCGTGAATGTCCTCGCCCTGTTCGAACGCCTCCTTCAACGCATCGACTTCCGCCATATGCGCGGCGAGGCGCAATTCGATCTGCGAATAGTCGGCGGCGAGCAGGACGTTGCCGTCTTCGGGCACGAAGGCTTCACGGATCTGGCGGCCGATCGCGGTGCGGATCGGGATGTTCTGGAGGTTGGGATCGGTCGAGGAGAGGCGACCGGTCTGCGCGCCGACCAGGCTGTAGCTGGTGTGCACCCGGCCCGTATCGGGATTGATCGCCGCCTGAAGCGCGTCGGTATAGGTCGATTTCAGCTTGGTGAGCTGGCGCCATTCGAGCACCTTGTCGGCAATCTCCGCCCCGTCGCCCGACAGGCGTTCCAGCACGGCCTGATCGGTCGAATATTGGCCGCTCTTGCCCTTGCGCCCGCCCTTGTGGCCGAGCTTTTCGAACAGTACGTCGCCCAATTGCTTGGGACTGCCGACTGTGAATTCCTCGCCCGCAAGCGTGTGGATCTCGCTTTCGAGGCGCGCGGTCTCGGTGGCGAATTCCTCGCTCAGCTTGGCCAGCCGCGTCCGGTCCACCTTGATCCCGTGCCGCTCCATTTCGGCGACCACGGGGACGAGAGGGCGATCGACTCTCTCATAGACCCGCGTGCCGCCCTCTATGGCGAGGCGCGGTTTCAGCAGCGTGTGGAGGCGCAGCGTCACGTCGGCATCTTCGGCAGCGTATTCGGTCGCCTTGTTGATCGGCACTTCGCCGAAGGGGATCGCCTTCTTGCCCGTGCCGCACAGCTCCTTGAAGGTGAGGCAGGCGTGATCGAGATGGCGGCCCGCCAGCTCGTCCATCCCGTGACCGCCCCCGATACCGTCGAGGCTGCGCCCGGCATCGAGCGCGAAGCTGATGATCATCGTATCGTCGATAGGTGCGACATGGATGTCGTGGCGCGCCAGGACGTTGAGATCATATTTCGCGTTGTGCAGCACCTTCAGGACCGCGTCGCTTTCCAAAAGCGGTTTCAGGGCCGCGAGAGCGCTTTCGCGGGCGATCTGTTCGGGCTTTTCAGCAAACATGTCGTTGCCGCCGCCCTGCGTGACGATATGGCCCAGCGGGATGTAACAGGCGTCGTTGGGGCCCAAGGCCAGGCTAACGCCGACCAGGTCCGCCCGCATCGCGTCGAGCGCGCTGGTTTCCGTATCGACGGCCACGACCCGCGCGGCATGGGCGCGGGCGATCCAGTGTTCGAGCCGGTCCATGCTGGTCACGGCCTCGTAGGCGGAGCGGTCCACTGCAGGCATGTCGGGCGGAGGCTGGCGATTGCCCTCGGCCCCCGGTTCCGCGCCCTTGTTTTCACGCTTCATGGGATTGAGATTGTTGGGCCGGTCGGGGCTGCCGCTGCCCGTATCGAGGCGGCGCAGCAGGCTGGTGAAGCCATGCTGTTCGAGGAAGGCGGCGAGCGGTTCGCTCGGCACTTCGTCGAGCTTCATGTCCTCGAGCGCGACGGGAAGCGGGCAATCCTCCTTCAACGTCACGAGAATGCGGCTGAGTTCCGCATCCTTGCGATGCTCGATCAGCCGTTCCTTGAGCTTGGACTTCTTCATGTCCGCCGCCGAATCGAGCGCAGCGGTGAGCGTGCCGTTCTCCGCGATCAGCTTGCTGGCGGTCTTGGGGCCGACGCCGAAGATGCCGGGAATATTGTCCACCGAATCGCCCATCAGCGCCAGCACGTCCCCCAATTGCTCGGGCGGGACGCCGAATTTCTCGACCACTTCGTCGCGCCCGATGCGCTGCGATTTCATCGTGTCGAGCATGTCGATGCAGCCGCCGCTTTCGACGCCGGGTTCCAGCTCGTCATCGGCGCATTGGCCGATCAGCTGCATCAGGTCCTTGTCCGAACTGACGATCGTGACATCCCAGCCCTTGCGCGTGGCGGCGCGGGCATAGCTGGCGATCATATCGTCCGCCTCGACATCGGGCTCTTCGATGACCGGCAGGGAAAAGGCGCGGGTGGCATCGCGAATCAGCGGAAATTGCGGCACCAGATCCTCGGGCGGATCGGGGCGGTTGGCCTTGTACTGATCGTAGAGGTCGTTGCGGAAGGAATGGCTCGACTTGTCGAGGATGACGGCAAGATGCGTCGGCCCGTCCGCCTTGTGAAGATCGTCGGCCAGCTTCCACAGCATGGTCGTATAGCCGTAGACCGCGCCGACCGGCGTGCCTTCCGGATTGGTCAGCGGGGGCAGGCGATGATAGGCACGAAAGATATAGGCCGATCCGTCGACAAGATAGAGATGCTGTTTTTGCGCCATATTGCGCGCGGTCTAGCAGCGGGGCGAGGCGAAGGGGAGCGCTTTCGGGCTTCGAAATAAGGCCGAAAAAAGGCAGATTGCGACGAATTGGGGCGAAATCGCTTGCATCGTCACATTGTCGCCATTATTTAGCCATCGTGAGGCCACGAAAAGGGTTTCGCGGAAGCCCTGTCGGGTCTTCCAGTTTTACTCGCTGATCAAGGATTTCATCTTATGCGCAAGATCGCTCTTATCGCTGCCGCTTCGGCCGCTGCCCTGTCGCTCGCCGCTTGCTCGGAAGCCACCGAAGACGCCGCGTCCTCGACCGTCGAAAACGCCGCTGCCGACACCGAAACGAACCTCGAAGCCGCTGGCAACGAAATGGAAGAAGCTGGTGCCAACCTCGACGCCGCTGCTGAAGACGCCGCCGCCGAAGCCGAAGCCGAAACCACCGAAATGGAAGCCAACATCGAAAACGAATCGATGAACGAAGCGGCTGCCGACTAATCGGTCTGCAGCTCAGGCTGCAAACAGAAAGGGCGGTGCCTCGCGGCGCCGCCCTTTTTCGTGTCCGTGATGCCAGGTCTAAATCGGCGAGCGGTTATTCGCCGCCATAGGTCGCGTTGGCCCAGACCCGCCCGTCATTCGCGCGACGCTGAAATCCTTCGTATAGCGCGCCGGTGATGCTGTTGATGCGCATGTCGCGCTTGCGGCGCGCTTCCAGCTTGGCGCTGCGATTGCCGTTCTCATACGCCATCGAGGGGCTCTGCCCGGTCACATAGATCGCAGCGGCGATCGTGCGCCCGTCGGCTGTCTGGAACAGGCCGATATCGCTGGCCGTACGGCTCAACGTGCCGGTCTTGTGCGCCAGATTGGCGCTGCCCGGCAAAGCGGCGGACATCCGGTTCTTGCCCGTCGTGGTCGCGAACATCGCGCTCATCAGCACGCTGCGCGAAGACGAGCTGAGCCATTTGCCCTGATAGATACCCGCCAGCAGCTGCCCCATGGCGCGCGGCGTGGCGCTGTCGTTAACGTCGATCGAAGTCGCCGGGTCCGAACGTCCGTCTTCGCGGATCAGCGTGGCGATATCGCGCGTCAGCATGAATTCGGTGAGCCCCGCCTCGCGCATCCAGCGATTGACGGCCGCCGGACCGCCGACGGCATCGAGCAGCGCGTCGGTGCAATCGTTGCAGCTTTTCGAAATCATCAGTTCGAGATGACGACGGGCGGGCAGCGTCGCGCCGCCGCGTCCCGGCAGGCGCCATTCGCTCGACAGGGTCCATTTGCCCTGATCGACGCCCGCCAGATAAGTCGCGGCGATCGCGACCTTGCTGGTGCTTGCCAGCGGGAACCACTGATCGGCCATCACGCCGACTTCCTCTCCCGAAGAGAGGTCGATCGCATACACGCCGATCCGGCCCTGCGAGGCATCGGCGAGCCTTGCGATGCGCCGGGTGAGGTCGCTGTCGTAAGTGGCCTCCATGGTCTCGAGAGGCCGAACCTCGGTCCCGAGCATGGAATCGAACAGCGATTCGTATTCGGTGGCGGCGGCACCGCCACTGACCTGTTCGCCGACCGTGGGCGCGACCGACTGGATCTGCTGCGCCTGTGCCGGAAAGGCGAGGGCCATAAGCCCTGCCGCCAGCACGCTTCCGATGTTTTTCAGTCCCATGAGACCCCGATACCCCAATCAAGCTTTGCGTTTGCTTAATGCGGGGATGGTTCCCAAGGAACAACCGCTCCGCGACGAATTGTGGCGCGGAGCGGATCAGTTCATTGTTGCGGTGTTTTCAGACGCTTCGGCGAGCCGGAGCGTAGACCGCTCGTCGCGTCAGGCGGATGCGATCGCCTGTTCGATCTTGTCGGTCGGCTGGCCCGTCATCGTCTTGGCGATTTCACCCAGAAGGCGCTTTTCAAGCTCCGAATGGTAATGGTGGCGCATCTCGCCCAGCGTCTTGGGATCCGCGATCACGACCAGTTCCTCGATATCGCCCGCCACGCATTTCGAATTGAGCCATTCGGATGCCGCAGCGGCGTGCGCGAGTTCGTCGAGCTGGGTGCTGGTGCCCTTCTCGCGTCCGATATTGTCCTGGTGGCGAACGCCTGCGCTGTAATTGGTCGCCGAAAGATCGGGATGTTCCGCACGGTCGAGCTTGGGCTCCAGCGGGGCGCCAGAGTTGCGCATCACGCTGAAATTCTCGCCGTCGACGATGGCGACATGGGCATTCTTGGGAAGACGCATGGGGGTTCCTCTTTCTCGTTTTCGTGTCTGATCGCTCAACGGGCGAGAGCGCGAATGGCTCCGACATCGACGGGCCCTTCGCACGAGATTTGCGTAATTGCGCCCGCATGATAGCTAGGAGGGAAGAGTTCAGGCTTTCCCCCTTCGGAGACATATGATGACCCTTCGCCTTTCGCTGACCGCGGCGCTGCTCGCGACCGCCGCCACCGCGCCGGTCGCGGCTCAGGATGCGCCCATCGTGCTGCCGGGTGCGCCCGGTGAAGCCTCGCGCACCATCGATGCGCGCGAAGCGATCGCGATCACCGGCGTCAGCTATGCGCCGGGCGACGTGCGCTTCATGCAGGACATGATCGTCCACCACCGGCAGGCGGTCACGATGGCGGAACTCGCCAAGACCCGTGCGAGTGACGATCGCGTCAAGAAGACCGCGGATCGCATTCTCGCCAGCCAGGCGGACGAGATCGACTTCATGCGCGAATGGCTCGAAGCGCGCGGCGAAAGCGTGACAGGCCCCATGATGATGGGCGCTTCCGATCACGAGGGACACGACCTTCATGCCGGGCACGATCTGATGCAGGGCATGGCGAGCGCGGAGGAAATGGCGGAGCTGGCCACGCTGTCGGGCAGCGCCTTCGACCGCATGTTCCTCGATCTGATGGTCGAACACCATCAGGGCGCGGTGGCGATGGTCGAAACGCTGCACCGTTCGCCCGGCACCGCTTACGAGCCGACCGTGTTCGAATTCACCAACGAGGTGGTCACCGATCAGAACGCCGAGATCGGGCGGATGAACGCGCTGCTCGCCATGCTGTCAAACGATCCGCGCGCCACGCTGGCGGCAGGTTTCCGCGATGCGGGCGAAGCGATTTCGAACATGCGGCTGGTCGCGGCCATGCCCAAGGCCGCCGGGTTCTTCGACCCCGACAATCCCGCCCAGCTCCAGCCGTTGATCGAGGACGAGAGCGAGGCGGAAGCCGAGGCACGCGCCGATGGCGAGGATCGCGAGGAAATCCTCGAAGGCGAGGAGAAGGAGCCGCGCTTCGGCCAGCGCGGATCGCTGCTCACCTTCTGGTCCACCGACATGGCGTTCAAGGACGATCTGCTCATCACCGGCAGCTATCACGGCTTCAATATCTATCGCCTCGGCACCGACGGCGTGCCGAACCTCGTGAGCTCGACCGTATGTCCGGGCGGGCAGGGCGACGTGTCGGTGGTCGGCGACCTTCTGCTGATGAGCGTGCAGGACAGCCGCGCGCGGCTCGATTGCGGGCTCGGCGGGGTCGAGGGACGGGTGAGCGACGAACGCATGCGCGGACTGCGCATCTTCGATATCTCCGACCTCATGGCGCCGCGCCAGGTCGGTGCGGTGCAGACCTGCCGGGGCAGCCACACCCATTCCGTCGTCAGTGCCGACGCGTCCCGCGTCGTCGTCTACAATTCGGGCACGTCCTACGTCCGGTCCGACGAGGAACTGCCGGGCTGTTTCGAAGATGGAGGCGACGGAACAGCTCTCTTCAGCATCGACGTGATCGAAATCCCGGTCGCCGATCCGGGCGCGGCCCGGCTGGTCGGCAGCCCGCGCGTCTTTGCGGAAGGGAACAATATCGCCGGCCTATGGCGGGGCGGCGACCATGGGGAGGGGACGCAGGATACGCGCGTGACCGATCAGTGCCACGACATCACCGTTTTCCCGTCGAAGAACATCGCCGCGGGCGCATGTTCAGGCAACGGGATCGTGATGGACATCTCCGACCCGCTCAACCCCAAGCGCATCAGCGACGTGACCGACGAAGGCTTCGCCTACTGGCATTCGGCCACTTTCAACAACGACGGCAGCAAGGTGGTCTTCACCGACGAATGGGGCGGCGGCACCCGCCCGCGCTGCCAGGCGGGCGATCCGACGAATTGGGGCGCCGATGCGTTCTACGCGATCGAGGACGGAAAGCTGGTTTATCGCGGCACGTACAAGCTGCCCGCGCCGCAGGGCGAGAAAGAGAACTGCGTCGCCCATAACGGGTCGATCGTCCCCGTTCCGGGCCGCGATATCTTCGTCCAGGCATGGTATCAGGGCGGCATCAGCGTGATCGATTTCACCGACGCGACGAACCCCTTCGAAATCGCCTATTTCGATCGCGGACCCGTGGACGCGGACCAGCTGGTGACCGCAGGTTACTGGTCGGCCTATTGGTACAAGGGCCGCATCTATGCGACCGAGATCGCACGCGGGCTCGACGTTCTGGCTCTGGAGCCGAGCGAATATCTGACCGCCGAGGAAATCGCCGCGGCCAGCGCCGCCAGCTATCCGGGCGATGTCTTCAATCCGCAGACCCAGACCGAAGTCACCTGGAGCGAGGATCAGATCCGCGCAGCCGAAAACAGCCGCTTGGGCGGTTGAAAGTGGCGCGGCTGAAGAGGAAGCTGGCGGGGCACCTCAACGGGCGCGTCGCCGCTTAGTTCAATCGACGGGTGGGGTCGCCAGCTCGATACGGTCCCGCCCGCTATTCTTGGCGCGATACAAGGCCTCGTCCGCGGCGCGCAGTGCGCTGCGGCGGTCCGGAAACGCGAAAAGGTCCGCGATCCCGCCGGAAAAGGTGATCATGCCGAGCGACTGGCGGGTCGTCCGGTTGATGAAGGGCCGGTTGGACAGCTTCGTGCGGATCGCGTCGAGATTTTCGCGCGCTCCCTCGAGCGAGAAGCCGCGATAGACGACGACGAATTCCTCGCCGCCATAGCGCACGACCTGGCAATCCTCGCCGGCCCCTTTCGGCCAGCGTACGCGCGACCATCTGCAGAACCCGGTCGCCGGTATCGTGGCCGTGAATGTCGTTGACCGGCTTGAAATTGTCGATGTCGCAAAAAGCGATCGCGACCGGTTCGCGCTCCTTCTCGTCGGAACCGTCCCAATCGACATCGCGGGCGTCGCTCCACAAGCGTTCGAGCATCTCGTCGAGCGCGCGGCGATTGGGGAGACCGGTCAGGTGATCGATATTCGCGACGCGCTGCGCCTCTTCCAGATCGCGGCGCAGCGAAATCGCCTCGCGCTCGCTGCGCTGCATCTTCTCTTCCGCCAGCTGCGCCTGTTCGCGGATCGCGCGGGTCAGTTCCGTCACACGGCCGAGCAGCTCCTCCGCCGTCTCCTGAGAATCGATCTCCTCTGCCTCTTGCGCGTGGGAGTTCATCGCCTCCCGGTAATCGGCGACTGCGGTGCAGGCATCGCGGGCATTGGTGGCGAAGGCCTCGATGGAATTCTGGAGATTCGACGCCATCCTGTCGACCTCGGCCCGATCCTGTTCGTTACGGCCGTCGTCATAGGCGAGCGTGTCGAGCCATTGCTGGGTAATCGGTTCGCCGCGATCCTTCATGGCCGCCGTCAGCGCGGCGAATTCGGGTTGCTCGCCCGAACATATCGCATGCGCGCGAGCGAGATTTGCAGGGGTGATGTCCAGGTCGTTCCCCGTCAGGAACGTCCCGATCTCGTCCATCAGGATTTTGCTGGGCGAGCGCCCTATGGTCGGGGTCGGGGCCGGGACCGCAGCGGGGCTACGTGACGAGATTTCGCAAGCGGTTTTCTTCTTCGGCGCCTTGCGGGCCGATCGGGCAATTTTTGTGGGAGGTACCGCCTGCTCCGCCTCTGGCGGGTTATCCTCGCGCGTTTCCGCAGGAGGATCGCCATGCTCCTCCGCCTTCCGCTCGGAGAGGAAGTCGTGGACCGTGATGCCCGATTTTCGGCGGAGGGCGCCGGAATGGTTCACTACGCAATAGTCCAATCTTCGCTGACTAGAAGGCGCTGCTCGCGATGAGCTGGCACGGTGTTAGCGAGCATTAGTGAAGAACGTCTCAATGCGAGCGCTAAGTAATTTTACCCAGCCAATGGGGAACGATCTTGCGTTCACAACGAAAGGGCCCGGCGGGATCGCTCCCGCCGGGCCCTCTTTAGATCCGGTGTCGGATGGGGGAGGGCTTAGAAGCCCATGCCGCCCATGCCGCCGCCCATGCCACCCATGTCGGGCATGCCGCCGCCGCCGGAATTCTTGTCTTCCGGCTTGTCGACGATGGCCGCTTCGGTGGTGATCAGCAGACCGGCGACAGACGCCGCGTTCTGCAGCGCGGTGCGCACGACCTTGGTCGGGTCGATCACGCCGGCCTGGACCAGGTTCTCATACGTGTCGGTCGCGGCATTGAAGCCGAGCGTTTCGTCGTTGCCGTCGAACAGCTTGCCCGACACCACGGCGCCGTCATGCCCGGCATTGGACGCGATCTGGCGGACCGGAGCGGTCAGCGCACGGCGCACGATGTCGATACCGCGCGTCTGATCGTCGTTCTCGCCGGAAAGGCCCTGAAGCGACTTCGAAGCGTAGAGCAGCGCAGTGCCGCCGCCCGGAACGATGCCTTCTTCGACGGCAGCGCGGGTTGCGTGCAGTGCGTCGTCGACGCGATCCTTGCGCTCCTTCACTTCGACTTCGGTGGCACCGCCGACCTTGATCACGGCAACGCCGCCGGCGAGCTTGGCGAGACGCTCTTGCAGCTTCTCGCGGTCGTAATCGCTCGAGGTGTTGTCGATCTGCGTGCGGATTTCCGAAACGCGGGCCTTGATGTCGCCTTCGTCACCGGCACCGTCGACGATGGTGGTGTTGTCCTTGTCGATGGTGACGCGCTTGGCCTCGCCGAGCATGCCGAGCGTGACGTTTTCCAGCTTGATGCCGAGATCTTCGCTGATCATCTCGCCCTTGGTCAGGATCGCGATGTCCTGCAGCATCGCCTTGCGACGATCGCCGAAGCCCGGAGCCTTGACCGCAGCAACCTTCAGGCCGCCGCGCAGCTTGTTGACCACGAGAGTGGCCAGCGCTTCGCCTTCGATGTCTTCAGCGATGATCAGCAGCGGACGGCCCGACTGGACGGCCGCTTCGAGCACCGGAAGCATCGACTGGAGGTTCGACAGCTTCTTTTCGTGGATCAGGATGTACGGGTTTTCGAGTTCGACCGTCATCTTGTCCGGGTTGGTGATGAAGTACGGGCTGAGATAGCCGCGATCGAACTGCATGCCTTCGACGGTTTCGAGCTCGAATTCGAGACCCTTCGATTCGTCGACGGTGATCACGCCTTCCTTGCCGACCTTGTCCATGGCTTCGGCGATCTTTTCGCCGACTTCACGGTCGCCATTGGCGGAGATGATGCCGACCTGGGCGATTTCGCCCGAGCCCGACACGTCCTTGGAACGGCTCTTGAGGTCCGCGACGACCTTTTCGACAGCGAGGTCGATGCCGCGCTTGAGGTCCATCGGATTCATGCCGGCAGCGACCGACTTCATGCCTTCGGTCACGATCGACTGGGCGAGCACGGTGGCGGTGGTGGTGCCGTCACCCGCCGCGTCGTTCGACTTGGAAGCGACTTCCTTGAGCATCTGCGCGCCCATGTTCTCGAACTTGTCCTTGAGTTCGATTTCCTTGGCGACGGTGACGCCGTCCTTGGTGATGCGCGGAGCGCCGAAGCTCTTGTCGATGACGACGTTGCGACCCTTGGGGCCGAGCGTCACCTTGACGGCGTTGGCGAGGGTATCGACGCCGCGCTGAATGCCTTCGCGCGCGTCGCGGCTGAACTTTACGTCCTTGGCTGCCATGTTGGTTTCTCCTGGATTGAATGAATTGGAAAGAAAGCGTCAGGGTTCGGCGATCAGCCGAGGATCCCCATGATGTCGCTTTCCTTCATGATCAGCAGGTCTTCGCCGTCGAGCTTGACCTCGGTGCCCGACCACTTGCCGAACAGGACGCGGTCGCCTGGCTTGACGTCGAGCGGGGTGACGGTGCCGTCATCGGCCTTGGCGCCCGAACCGACGGCGACGATTTCGCCTTCGCTGGGCTTTTCCTTGGCGCTGTCGGGGATGATGATGCCGCCTGCGGTCTTCTCGTCGGCTTCGATGCGACGGACCAGAACGCGGTCATGCAGTGGACGAAATGCCATGATGTACCTCTTTCCTGTTCGAAAGGTTTTGAATTGCGTGTTGGCACTCACGCTGGGAGAGTGCCAGCGGCGCGCATATGTGGACGGGGCGATGCAGTGTCAACGACTCCGACGGCAAAAATTCCGCAGCTTTCGGACAGGGCGTTGCATCGGGTGGCCGGACGGTGCGCCAGGCGGTGTGGGGCCGCATGGCTGGCCATTTCGGGCGGGTTTCGCTAGTCGCTCCGGCGAACGGGACGCAACCCCGAAATTTCAAGACAAGAGGCCGCCATCGTGACGACCGACAAGGACATCGCCGCTCTTACAATTCCCGAACAGCTTTTCATGTGGCTGAGGCTCCACATGATGGAGATCGCGGGCGCTTTCGCCGTTCTCGTGATCGGCCTGCTTCTGGCAGGATTGTTGTCGCGGTGGGCGCGTATCGCGCTCTCGCGCTCCTCCAAGCTCGATGCCACGGTCAGCCAGTTTCTCGCCAATCTGATCAAATATTCGCTCTGGGCGCTGGTCCTCGTCACCGTGCTCGCGCAGTTCGGCGTGCAGACGACCAGCATTCTCGCCGCGCTCGGTGGGATGGCGTTGGCGGTCGGGCTGGCCTTGCAGGGCACGCTGTCGAACGTGGCGTCGGGCGTGATGATACTGGTGCAGAAACCGTTCCGCGTGGGCGAGGGGATCACGGTCGGCGGGATAACCGCCGTGGTGCAGGATATCGGCCTGTTCACCACCGAGCTGAAGCAGTTCGACGGCCTGTTCGTGATGATCCCCAATTCCGAATTGTGGAACCAGCCGATCGTCAATTTCAACCGCCACCCCACGCGCCGATTCGAGCTGATCGTGGGCATCGGTTACGACGACAGCATGCAGGAAGCGCGCGAGGAATTGCTGAAACTGGCCGAGGCGGACGAGCGCGTCCTGCCCGAACCGGCGCCTGCCGCCTACGTCGCTTCGCTCGACGACAGTTCGGTGGGGATAGGACTTAGAGTCTGGTGCGCGACAGGCGATTATCTGGGGCTTAGCTGGGATCTGACCGAACAGGCCAAGGCGCGCTTCGATGCGAAGGGCATCTCGATACCTTTCCCGCAGCGCGAGATCACGACCAAAGCAGCCTAGGGGGCCGTCAGCCCCAGCCGGTCGCGGGCGGTCCAGCGCCAGATCAAGAGCGCTGCCGCCACGGTCAGCCCGGTAGCGAGGCCGATCCAGACGCCCACGCCTTCCAGCGGCGTGAAGAAGCCGAGCACCACCGACGTGCCGATCCCCGGCACCCAATAGGCGAAAGCCGCAATCCACATCGGCACGCGCGTGTCCTGAAGGCCGCGCAGAGCGCCCGCGGCCACGGCCTGCATCCCGTCGAACAGCTGGAAGGCGGCGGCGATCACGATATAGGTCAGCGCATAGCCGATCAGCACCGCATTGGCCGGATCCCAGGGATCGACATAGATCGCCAGCAGGTATCGCGGCGCGATGATCATCGCGAGCGCGGTGACGCCCATGAACCCCGTCCCGATCGCGATCGCGGCCCAACCGGCGCGCTTCATGCCCTCGGGGTCGCGCGCACCGTAGAAATAGCCCACCCGAATGGTCGCCGCCTGACCCACGCCGAACGGCACTTGGAAGGCCAGCGCCGCGATCTGGAGCGCGACCGTGTGCGCGGCCAGCTGCGCGGTGCCGATATTGCCCATCAGGAAGGCGGCGGCGCCGAAAATGCCCGCCTCTGCGGTGATAGTCAGCGCGATCGGCGTCCCGATGCGCACGATCTGCCGGAACCGCTCCCAGTCCGGCGCCCACCACCGCCCGAAGATGCGATAGCGGTGGAGGCGCGGGTCGAGCCGGATCGCGGCGATATAGGCAGCCAGCGTCGCCAGCGCCGTGATGATCGTCGCCACGCCCGCACCCTTCAGGCCCAGTTCGGGTGCGCCGAGATGGCCGAAGATGAAGGCGTAATTGGCAAGCGCGTTGACCCCGATCCCGGCGGCCGTGATCAGCGTCGCCAGAATGGGCCGGTCGAGCGCGGAGACGAAGCTGCGCAGCACGTTGTTGAACAGCATCGGCACGAGCGACCAGACGATCACCGTATTGTACTCGTTCGCCAGCCCGACGATCTGCGCGTCCTGGCCCGTCGCGCGCATCAGCGGGCCGAGCAGCAGGCATAGCCCCATGCCGAGAATGCCGCTCATCAGCGCCAGCCAGAGCGCCATGCGGATGCCGCGCCTGACGGGACGCAGTGCCGGAGCGCGCGCGCCCAGATCGGCGGCGATCACCGGAGCCACCGCGCCGGTCAGCCCGCTCATTGCCCACAAAATCAGGCCGAACAGCGCCACGGCCAGCGCGGAGGCGGCCAATTGTGCCTCGCCCAGCCGCGCGATGAAGATCACGTCGACCGCATAGGTCAGCATCTGCAACAGGTTCGCCGCCGCCAGCGGCCAGCTCAGCCGCAGCGTGGCGGCGAATTCGCCGCGCCAGCCATCTCTGCCGCCGAGGACTTCGGGAGGCAGGGGCGAGGGGGAGGACGTGGTATCCATGACAGTGCGTGCCGCCCGGTCAGGACAGCCGCACCGGATAGGGAGGCGCCCCGATCAAGGCAATCGCTGGCTCGTGCGCGCTTCAGCTTCGGGCAAGATGCGATGCAGCAGAGGCACACCCGTTCCAGCACAGGGGTCCCCCGCACGATGCGCCTTTCCTTCCTCGCCGCCGCTCTCGCGATCGGTCTCGCCGCTCCCGCGCAGGCAGGCGAGGTCTTCGGCGGAGTCTACGCCCATGCCGTCGACACGCCGTTCACCTTCGACACGGGCGAGGGCGGGGCGGATGTCCACATCGGCGTGCGCAGCGAACCGATCAAGGCCCTGCGCGTCATCGGCAAACCGTCCGCGCATGTGTTCGGATCGCTCAACAGCGAAGAGGGCGGCACCGATTTCGTAGCCGCCGGTCTGTCCTGGAAGGTGGATGCGGGGCCGGTCTATATCCGCCCCGGCGTGGGCCTCGCGCTCCACAACGCGCCGGACCTGCGCGTCGACCCGGCAACCCGCATCCGCACCGATCTGGGCAGCCGCGTGCTGTTCGAACCCGAGATCGCGATCGGGACGAACCTGACGGAGCGGGTCTCGATCGAGGCGAGCTGGGTCCACATCAGCAATGCCCGCCTGTTCAATCGCGAGCAGAATCCCGGCATCGACATGATGGGCGTTCGGCTGAACTGGAAAATCTGAGAGAGTTTCGACGCGAAAACAGAGGCGTGCCGCGCAATCGAAGGAACCGGTCAGACGGTTTGCGGTTGTATCCGCGTCGGCGCGCGTATGGTAGCATGCCGGAAGTAACTCGGAGAGACGCCATGAAGAAGTTCGTAACCATGCTCGCGCTGGGCAGCTCGATCGTCCTGTTGTCCGCCTGCAACACCGCACGCGGCGCCGTCAACGACGTCGAATCGGTTGGCGATTGCGTCGACGGCGTCGAAGGCAATTGCTGAGCCGACGCGAAGCGTAAGCTGTTTAGAAAAGGCGCTGCCCATCGGGCGGCGCCTTTTTTATTGTGTCCTGCACCGCTGGGCCCATCCTCACCGATGGCGGACAAACGAAAAGGGCGGCGCCTCGCGGCACCGCCCTTTCCTGTCTCGCAAAAGCGATCCGAAGATTACTTGAGTTCGACCGTGCCGCCAGCGGCTTCGATCTTGCCCTTGATTTCTTCGGCTTCCGCCTTGTTGACGCCTTCCTTGATCGGCTTCGGCGCGCCTTCGACGAGCGCCTTGGCTTCGCCCAGGCCCAGACCGGTGATGGCGCGGACTTCCTTGATGACCTGGATCTTCTTGCCACCGTCGCCGGTCAGGACGACGTCGAATTCGTCCTTTTCTTCGGCTGCGGGGGCATCGCCACCGGCGGCGGGGCCGGCCACGGCGACGGCAGCGGCGGCGCTAACGCCCCACTCTTCTTCCAGTGCCTTGGCAAGCTCGGCGGCTTCCATGACGGTCAGTTTGCTCAGTTCTTCGACAAGCTTAGCGATATCGGCCATGATGTTTCACTCCAAAATTTCAGTTGGGACACAGGCGTCCCGAGTAAATGTTGCTTCTGCGGTAAATCGCTTACGCCGCTTCTTTGGCGCCATAGGCACCGAAGACGCGTGCGAGCATCGATACGGGTTCCTTGATCGTGCGGACGACCTTCGTCGCCGGCGCATTGACCAGACCCACGATCGTACCACGCAGCTCGTCGAGCGACGGCATCGAGGCGAGTGCCTTGACCCCTGCTTCGTCGAGCACGCTCGCCCCCATGGAACCACCGACGATTTCGAGCTTGTCGTTGGTCTTGGCGAAGTCCACCACGACCTTCGCGGCCGCGACCGGATCTTCCGAATAGGAGAGGGCCGTGGGGCCGCTCAGATATTCGTCGATACCGGTGTAATCGGTGTCCTTCAGGGCGAGCTTGGCGAGGCGATTCTTCGCAACCTTGTAGGTCGCGCCCGCTTCACGCATCTTCTGCCTCAGTTCGGTGGACTGGGCCACCGTCAGGCCGAGGTTGCGGGTGACAACCACCACGCCCGCCTCGTTGAAGACTGCGTTGAGCTGGGCGACCGCGTCGGCTTTCTGCGAACGATCCATGCCATACTCCTTCACAATGTGCGCCGCATGCTAGGCCTTTTGGGCAGGCCATGCGGTTGGCACGATGGCCGCTCGGGATGGCTCCCGCACGGCCGGCTCATATTCGCCCATGCCGCTGATCGGCACGGACATGTCCATTGATGGGGAAGGAGGGCCGTTCGCTGCTCTGAGCGAAACATGCCTGACGGCCATGCGCGAAGGCATTGCCGATTGAAATCTCGTTTCCCCGCCTAGGCTGGAAATTAAGACCGGCAATTCCGGCCACCAACTGTCTCGGACGGCTGAACGCCGGATGCCTTGTCGCCTAAACGAAAAGGCCCGCCGTTCGAGGGCGGGCCTTTAGCGTTCCGGGCTGTCGAGTCAAGGACAAGCGTGTCTGCCGCTCGTGTCCTGACCCGCTCCTGCCGAGCCGATTACATCGGCGTTTCGGCGGTGTCCGGCGTATCGGCCATCGCTTCGTCGGCCATCATGCCGTCTTCGCCCATGGCGTCGTTCGCCATGCCGTCCGTGGACATGGCATCGTCGGCCATCGGCGTTTCGCCGCCGACCGGGGCGGTCATGCCCTGGTCCATCGGCTCGACCGCGGCGGGCTCCATCGAGGTGGTGTCGGTGCCGTCGACTTCCTCGGCCGATTCGCCGCAGGCGGCGAGCGAGAGGGCGAAGGGCAGGGCGGCGATAAGGGCAATCTTCTTCATGGTCGTCTCCGAAAAGTGTCCGAGGCATCGGTTGCGCCGTCGGTTGGATCTACACGCCATGAAATCGCCATAATCCGCGAAGGTTCCGAGACGTCCGCTGCATCGCCCGGCGCAGGGACAGGAAAAAGGACAAAGAAAAAGGGCCCAACCTCGGTGGCGGGGGCCCTTTTTCAGTACCGTCCGTAGGGATCGGGCGGAGCCGAACTCCGCCCGAAAGCCGCTTACATCGGGGTTTCGGTCGCTTCCGGAGCGGGGGTTTCGGCCGTCATGCCGTCTTCCATCATGCCGTCTTCCGCCATGGGGGTTTCGCCCGCCATCGGGGTTTCGGCAGCCATCGGCTCGGTGGTCATGGTTTCGGTGGTCATGGTCTCGGTGGCCATGGGCTCTTCGACGGTGTCTTCCGCGGCGTTGTCGCAAGCGACGAGGCCGAAAGCGAGCGGCAGAGCAATGAGAGCGAACTTCTTCATGATTTGATTCCTTTGCCGGTTAGGGCGCGCCGAAATGGCTTGCCGCGATTGGCCGTCACATTATCGCCTTATTTGAGATTCGTGCCAAGAGGAATTTTACCTGCCGGTAAGAAATACTCATGCGGGCGCAGCCTCCTTCACGGAAAGACGAGCGGGCGTCAGGTCCACCCCCTTGCGCCTGGCAGCGCGGCGCGCGGCGAGTGCGCTCGATCCGGCGATCGTCAGCGCGAGAAACCCTACCACCAGCGAATCCGCGATCATCAGCGCCCAGTCGAGCCCCGGCGGAGCCCAGACGACCGCCACGATGGCCAGGCCGTAATGCGGGATCATCAGGGGCACGAAGCCCGCGACGAACAGACCGAGCGCGTACCAGAACGATCCGTTCATGATGGCGACCGAACGGACGGGGCCGATCCGCGCATTGCCGAGCGCCCAGGCCACGGTCCAGACGGTCAGATAGATCATCGCCACCTGAAGCACGATACCGGTCCCGGCATCCGCGATCGGCCCGTCGAGGCCCAGCGGCGCGAGGAATTCGGGGCCGAACAGCGACCACCAGGCCTGGATCGCGGAGAGAGCGAATACGACCAGCCACAGTCCGATGGCGGGCCATTCGATCCGCACGGCGCGCGCCGCATCGCCGAGCAGCAGGTAGCGGACGAACCAATAGCTCGGCAGTCCGATGGCCAGCGTCTTGGCGAAGCCGAACCAGAGCCGCACCGGATCGCCCTCCGCCGCCTTCGCGCCTGCCTCGTTCAGATACATCCCGGCCTGTATCTCGACGACGTGTTGCGCCATTTCCACGAGCACCGGAATCAGGAACAGCAGCGGGAAGGCCAGAGCGAAACGCCCCGCATTGCGATAGATTGCCTTGATGTCGGCCCACATGATGTCATTCCCCCTCGTCATGGGCGAGCAGATCGCCCGGTTGGCACTGAAGCTCGCGGCAGATCGCATCGAGCGTGGAAAAGCGGATCGCCTTCGCCTTGCCCGTCTTCAGGATCGACAAATTGGCGAGCGTCAGGCCGACCCGGTCGGCCAGATCGGTCAGTGTCATGCGCCGCTCGTGCAGCAGCTCGTCGAGCTTGACTCTGATGGCCATCAGACCGTGCCCTCCAGATCGTCGCGCATGATCGCGCCTTCCTTGAAAATGCGCGCCAGGATGAGCAGCAGCGGCACGGCGAACCAGCCGGTCAAAGAGAGCGACCAGCCGAGATATTCGCCGCTCGCCTCGCTCGCCCAGATGGAGACCTGACCGAAGGCGAGATCGACCAGATTGATGGTGAGCAGCGCCCTGGCGATGATGGCGAGGCGCTTGGCATTGGTTTCGGTAAAGGCCGCGCCCGCCTGCGTATCCCGAAGCATGGCGATAAGCCGGGTGAAGATAAGGTGAGCGGCTCCGACGACGGCGAACACGCAGACGCAGGCGAGCTTGAGCCACAAGAACAGGGCGTCGACCGAGCGCGGACCTTCGAAGGCCCGCTCGAACGTCGTACGGAACTGATCCGGGTCGATCACCATCATTGCCAGCAGCAGGGCGAACAGCGCCCCCATGATCCAGTTCAGCCAATTGGCTGCCCGCAACACCCAGATCGCCACCTTGATCATAATCGAACCCCGCCTCGAATCGTTTATCGAAATTCGATATGGCCGGGCTCGAATTTATCGTCAATCGATAAATCGCATATCGTTTTGCGGCGAGATGGCGTGTCACACGTGTCAACGCCCGGCCTTCTTTCGACCCCACCATTTCAGGCCCGAACGTGGTCTCCCGCCGGTTGACCCCCGGCGTCCCGCCCCCTATATGCTGCCCCGACCGCACGCTTCGAGCGAGTCCGATTCATGCGCGGGAATCGGGACCAGGATGGAAGCGGCGTTTCCATATCGCGACGCTTGAAAAGAGCTGCAGCTGTCGGCCCGATCCCGATCCGAGGGAGGGTTGATGATCCGCTGCGGCTTGTTCGCGTCGGCATGGTTTCTTCAGCGCGAGAGTTGAATTTGCGGCCTCCCGTCCAGGGCAGGCCAGGCATTGCTAGAAAAAGGCGAGAGCACCCTTATGGCTACCAAGGCGAAGGCCCCTCAGAACAAGGCCCCCCATGCCAAGGCATCGGGCACCGCGAAGCGGCGCATCCGCAAGATCTTCGGCGACATCCACGAAGTCGTCGACATGCCGAACCTGATCGAGGTGCAGCGCGAGAGCTACGAGCAGTTCCTGCGCTCGAACAAGGAGATCGATTACGTCTCCGGCCTGGAAAAGACCCTGCGCAGCGTCTTTCCGATCCGCGACTTCGCCGGCACCGCCGAACTCGACTTCGTCAATTACGAGCTCGAGCCGCCGAAATACGACATCGTCGAATGCCGCCAGCGCGGCATCACCTATGCCGCCCCGATGAAGGTGACCTTGCGCCTGATCGTGTTCGAGGTGGATCAGGAAACCGAAACCCGCTCCGTGCTCGATATCAAGGAGCAGGACGTCTATATGGGCGACATGCCCCTGATGACGGGCAACGGCACTTTCGTCATCAACGGGACCGAGCGCGTCATCGTCTCGCAGATGCACCGTTCGCCGGGCGTCCTGTTCGACCACGATCGCGGCAAGACCCACAGCTCGGGCAAGCTGCTGTTCGCGGCGCGCATCATTCCGTATCGCGGCTCGTGGCTCGATTTCGAATTCGACGCCAAGGACATCGTCAACGTGCGTATCGACCGCAAGCGCAAGCTGCCGGTCACCTCGCTGCTGTTCGCGCTCGGCCTCGATAGCGAAGACATCCTCGACGTTTTCTACGAAAAGAAGACCTGGGAGCGCGCCAAGGACGGTTGGCAGATCCCGTTCGTCCCCGAAGCATGGCGCGGCCACAAGCCCGCCTTCCCGCTGATCGACGCCAAGACCGGCGAAGAAGTCTTCAAGGCTGGCGACAAGATCAGCCCGCGCGCCGCGAACAAGGCGGCCAAGGACGGCCTCGAGACGCTGCTGCTGCCGACCGAGGAAATCTTTGCCCGCTACGCCGCACGCGACATGATCGACGAGAGCACGGGCCGCATCTACATCGAAGCTGGCGAGGAAGTCTCGCCCGAGAACCTCGAAAAGCTCGACGCTGCGGGCATCGACCGGATCGACCTGCTCGACATCGACGACGTCAACACCGGCCCGTGGATGCGCAACACGCTTCAGGCTGACAAGGCGGAAAACCGCGACGAAGGTCTGGAGGCGATCTACAAGGTCATGCGTCCGGGCGAGCCGCCGACCAAGGAAACCGCCGAAGCGCTGTTCGAAGGCCTGTTCTTCGATGGCGACCGCTACGACCTGTCGGCCGTCGGCCGCGTGAAGCTCAACATGCGCCTCGACCTCGATGCCGAGGACACCGTTACCACGCTGCGCAAGGAAGACATCCTCGCGGTGGTGAAGGAGCTGGTGAACCTTAAGGACGGCAAGGGCGAAGTCGACGACATCGACAATCTCGGCAATCGCCGCGTGCGTTCGGTGGGCGAGCTGCTGGAAAACCAGTACCGCGTCGGCCTGCTGCGCATGGAGCGCGCCGTGAAGGAGCGCATGAGCTCGGTCGATGTCAGCACGGTGATGCCGAACGATCTCATCAACGCCAAGCCCGCCGTGGCTGCCGTGCGCGAGTTCTTCGGCTCCAGCCAGCTTTCGCAGTTCATGGACCAGACCAACCCGCTTTCGGAAGTGACGCATAAGCGCCGCGTCTCCGCGCTCGGGCCGGGCGGTCTGACGCGTGAGCGCGCAGGCTTCGAAGTCCGCGACGTTCACCCGACTCACTATGGCCGTATCTGCCCGATCGAAACGCCGGAAGGCCCGAACATCGGTCTGATCAACTCGCTCTCGACCTTCGCGCGCGTCAACAAATACGGCTTCATCGAAACGCCGTATCGCGTGGTGACGGATAACAAGGTCACCGACGAGGTGATCTACCTGTCCGCGATGGAAGAGCAGAAGCACACCGTCGCGCAGGCGTCCGCCGAACTCGACGAGAATGGCGGCTTCGTGGAAGAGCTGGTCTCTGCGCGTCAGAGCGGCGACAACTTGATGGCGCCGCGCGAAAACATCACGCTGATGGACGTCAGCCCCAAGCAGCTCGTCTCGGTCGGTGCCTCGCTCATTCCGTTCCTGGAAAACGATGACGCCAACCGCGCGCTGATGGGCGCCAACATGCAGCGCCAGGCCGTTCCGCTCGTGAAGGCGGAAGCGCCCTGGGTCGGCACCGGCATGGAAGAGACCGTGGCGCGCGATTCGGGCGCCGCGATCACCGCGACGCGCGGCGGCGTGGTCGACCAGGTCGACGCGACCCGCATCGTGATCCGCGCCATCGGCGAGGTCGAAGCCGGCCAGTCGGGCGTGGACATCTACACGTTGCAGAAGTTCCAGCGTTCGAACCAGGATACCTGCATCAACCAGCGTCCTCTGGTGAAGGTGGGCGACGCGGTCGAAGCTGGTGACATCATCGCCGACGGTCCCTCGACCGATCTCGGCGAGCTGGCGCTGGGCCGCAACAGCCTCGTCGCCTTCATGCCGTGGAACGGGTACAATTACGAAGACTCGATCCTGATCAGCGAACGCATCGTGAAGGATGACGTGTTCACCTCGATCCATATCGAGGAATTCGAAGTCATGGCTCGCGACACCAAGCTGGGCCCGGAAGACATCACGCGCGACATTCCCAATGTCGGCGAGGAAGCGCTGCGCAACCTCGACGAGGCGGGCATCGTCTATATCGGCGCCGAAGTGCATCCGGGCGACATCCTGGCGGGCAAGATCACGCCCAAGGGCGAAAGCCCGATGACGCCGGAAGAAAAGCTTCTGCGCGCCATCTTCGGCGAAAAGGCCAGCGACGTGCGCGACACCTCGCTTCGCCTGCCGCCGGGCGTGGCCGGGACCGTGGTCGAAGTTCGCGTCTTCAACCGCCACGGCATCGAGATCGACGACCGTACGCGCGCGATCCAGAACGAGGAAATCGAACGCCTCCGCAAGGACGCGGCGGACGAACGCTCCATCCTCAACCGTGCGACCTACAACCGCCTCAAGGACATGCTGCTCGGCCAGACGGCTTCGGCAGCGCCCAAGGGCGTGAAGAAGGGTTCGGAAATCGACGAGGAGCTGCTCGAAGGCGTCGATCGCCACGAATGGTTCAAGTTCGCGGTGGCCGACGACAATCGCCAGACCCAGATCGAAGCGGTGAAGACCCAGTACGATCAGGCGGTCAAGCTGATCGACGACAAGTTCGCCGACCGTAAGGAAAAGCTCGAGCGGGGCGACGAACTGGCACCGGGCGTGCTCAAGATGGTCAAGGTGTTCGTGGCGGTGAAGCGCAAGCTGCAGCCGGGCGACAAGATGGCCGGCCGCCACGGGAACAAGGGCGTCATCAGCCGCATCCTGCCTGCCGAGGACATGCCGTTCCTCGAAGACGGGACGCCGGTCGATATCGTGCTCAACCCGCTGGGCGTGCCTTCGCGCATGAACGTCGGACAGATCTTCGAAACCCATCTCGGCATGGCGGCCCGCAATCTGGGCATGCAGATCGGGACGGCGCTGGAAGACTGGAAGGCCGCCAATCCCAATGCGGCGGAGGACTATTCCAAGGCCAAGCCGCCCGAAGCGGTCGTGGATCGCCTCAAGGACGTCTATGGCGAGCAGTATCACGACGACATCGACAATCGGTCGGTGGAAGAGGTGGTCGAACTCGCCGGAAACCTGCGGGCGGGCGTTCCGATGGGCACCCCGGTGTTCGACGGCGCGCGCGAGAGCGACGTGACGATCCAGCTGGAAAAGGCCGGGCTCGACAGCTCGGGCCAGTCGGTCCTCTATGATGGCCGCACCGGCGAGGCGTTCGACCGCAAGGTGACTGTGGGCATCATCTACATGCTCAAGCTGCACCACCTTGTGGACGACAAGATCCACGCCCGTTCGATCGGTCCGTACTCGCTCGTCACCCAGCAGCCGCTGGGCGGTAAGGCGCAGTTCGGCGGCCAGCGCTTCGGTGAGATGGAGGTCTGGGCGCTCCAGGCCTACGGTGCGGCGTACACGCTGCAGGAAATCCTCACCGTGAAGTCGGACGACGTGATCGGGCGGACCAAGGTCTACGAAGCCATCGTCAAGGGCGACGATACTTTCGAGGCGGGCATTCCGGAGAGCTTCAACGTGCTCGTCAAGGAAATGCGCAGCCTGGGCCTCAATGTCGAGCTCAAGAACCTGGCCGACGACGAGGACGACGACGGACTGGCGATCGCAGCAGAATGATCGGGGCGGGGCGGTCGCCGGATGGCCGACCGCCCGCCTCCACCGCCCCTGATTTATCCCTCAAAGGGAATTGAGACATGAACGAACTGACCAAATTCACCAACCAGCTCGCGAAGCCCGAAACCTTCGACGAGATCCAGATCGGCATCGCCAGCCCCGAGCGCATTCGCTCGTGGAGCTTCGGCGAAATCAAGAAGCCGGAAACGATCAATTATCGCACGTTCAAGCCCGAGCGTGACGGCCTGTTCTGCGCGCGTATCTTCGGTCCGGTGAAGGACTACGAGTGCCTGTGCGGCAAGTACAAGCGCATGAAGTACAAGGGCGTCGTCTGCGAAAAGTGCGGCGTCGAAGTCACCGTCACCAAGGTCCGCCGCGAGCGCATGGGCCATATCGAACTGGCCGCGCCGGTCGCGCATATCTGGTTCCTGAAGTCGCTGCCTTCGCGCATCGGCCTGCTGCTCGACATGCAGCTCAAGCAGCTCGAGCGCGTGCTGTATTTCGAAAGCTACATCGTCACCGAGCCGGGCCTGACCCCGCTCGAGAAATTCCAGCTGCTGAGCGAGGACGACCTCCTCGAAGCGCAGGACGAATACGGCGAAGACGGCTTCACCGCCGATATCGGCGCGTCCGCGGTCAAGACCATGCTGATGGATCTCGACCTCGAGCGTGAGCGCGACGATCTGATGGAAGAGCTTGCGACCACCAAGTCCAAGCTCAAGCCCGCCAAGATCATCAAGCGTTTGAAGGTCGTCGAAAGCTTCATCGAATCGGGCAATCGCCCCGAATGGATGATCCTCGAAGTGATCCCGGTCATCCCGCCGGAACTGCGCCCGCTGGTCCCGCTCGACGGCGGCCGGTTCGCGACGTCGGATCTCAACGATCTCTATCGCCGCGTCATCAACCGCAACAACCGTCTGAAGCGCCTGATCGAACTGCGCGCGCCCGACATCATCGTGCGCAACGAAAAGCGCATGCTGCAGGAAGCGGTCGACGCCCTGTTCGACAACGGCCGTCGCGGCCGCGTCATCACGGGCGCCAACAAGCGTCCGCTGAAGTCGCTCAGCGACATGCTCAAGGGCAAGCAGGGCCGCTTCCGCCAGAACCTTCTGGGTAAGCGCGTCGACTATTCGGGCCGTTCGGTCATCGTGACCGGGCCGGAACTCAAGCTGCACCAGTGCGGCCTGCCCAAGAAGATGGCGCTCGAACTGTTCAAGCCGTTCATCTACGCCCGCCTCGACGCCAAGGGTCTCTCGATGACTCTCAAGCAGGCGAAGAAGTGGGTCGAGAAGGAGCGCAAGGAAGTCTGGGACATCCTCGACGAAGTCATTCGCGAGCATCCCGTTCTCCTGAATCGCGCACCGACGCTTCACCGTCTCGGCATTCAGGCCTTCGAACCTGTCCTGATCGAGGGTAAGGCGATCCAGCTTCACCCGCTGGTCTGCGCCGCGTTCAACGCCGACTTCGATGGCGACCAGATGGCCGTGCACGTTCCGCTGAGCCTCGAGGCCCAGCTGGAAGCGCGCGTGCTGATGATGTCGACCAACAACATCCTCTCGCCCGCCAACGGCAAGCCGATCATCGTCCCCTCGCAGGACATGGTCCTCGGCCTCTATTACCTGTCGATGGAACGGCAGGAGAAGACGCCCGAATTCGTCGAGAACGACAAGGGCGAAAAGGTCGAAAAGCTGCCCATGTTCTCGGACATGGCCGAAGTGCACCAGGCGCTGGAGACCAAGCAGGTTTCGCTCCACACCAAGATCCTCGCCCGCGTTCCGCAGGCCGACGAGAGCGGTGCGATTTCGATGCAGCGGTTCGAGACGACCGCTGGACGCATGCTGATCGGCGAATGCCTGCCCAAGAACCACAAGGTGCCCTTCGATATCGTCAACCGTCTGCTGACGAAGAAGGACATCGCCGACGTGATCGACGAGGTCTATCGCCACACCGGCCAGAAGGACACGGTGCTGTTCGCCGATGCGATCATGACGCTGGGCTTCCGCCACGCGTTCAAGGCTGGCATCTCGTTCGGCAAGGACGACATGATCATCCCCGAAAGCAAGGTCGGGATGGTCGAGGAGACCAAGTCGCTCGTCGCCGATTATGAGCAGCAGTATCAGGACGGCCTGATCACGCAGCAGGAGAAGTACAACAAGGTGATCGACGCCTGGAGCCGTTGCGGCGATCAGGTGGCGGAAGCCATGATGGACGAGATCAAGTCGCAGCCGATCGACGATGACGGCAAGCAGGCACAGATCAACTCGATCTACATGATGTCGCACTCCGGTGCGCGTGGCAGCCCCGCGCAGATGAAGCAGCTCGCTGGTATGCGCGGCCTGATGGCCAAGCCGTCGGGCGAGATCATCGAGAACCCGATCATCTCGAACTTCAAGGAAGGCCTCAACGTCCTCGAATACTTCAATTCCACCCACGGCGCCCGCAAGGGCCTTGCGGATACGGCGTTGAAGACGGCGAACTCGGGCTACCTGACGCGCCGCCTGGTCGACGTGTCGCAGGATTGCACGATCGTGGTGGAGGACTGCAAGACCGAGAACGCGCTCGACATGCGCGCCATCGTTCAGGGCGGTTCGGTGATCGCTTCGCTCGGCGAACGTATCTTGGGCCGCACCCTGGCCGAAGATGCGGTGAACGCCGCCACCGGCGAAGTCATCGCCAAGGCCGGTACGCTGCTCGACGAACCTATGGTCAAGGCCATCGAGGAAGCCGAAGTGCAGGTCGCCAAGATCCGCTCGCCGCTGGTTTGCGAAGCCGAACAGGGCGTTTGCGCGACCTGCTACGGACGCGACCTTGCGCGCGGTACGCCGGTCAATATCGGCGAGGCCGTGGGCGTCATCGCAGCGCAGTCGATCGGGGAACCGGGCACGCAGCTGACCATGCGTACCTTCCACATCGGCGGTGCGGCGCAGCTCAACGAAACCAGCCACCTGGAAGCGGTGTCGGCCGGTAAGGTCGTCTATCGCGACATGCCGACCATCACCGACAAGCGCGGTCGCATCCTGTCGCTCGCCCGCAACGGCGAGCTGGCGGTGATCGATAGCGAAGGCCGCGAACGTGAAATCCACAAGGTGCCGTATGGTACCATGCTGATGCACAAGGATGGCGAGCAGGTCGAAGAGGGCGGTCGCCTGGCGGAGTGGGATCCGTTCTCGCTTCCGATCATCACCGAACAGTCGGGTGTGGTCCGCTTCCAGGATCTGGTCGAAGGCTCCACCCTCGAAGAGCGCGTCGACGATGCCACCGGCATCGCCCAGCGCGTCGTGACCGAAAACCGGGCGACCGGTCGCAAGAAGAAGGAAGAGCTGCGTCCGCGCATCACTCTCTTCAACGAAGCCGGGGACGAGACCGAAGCCGCGCGCTACATGCTGGCGCCGGGCACCACGATGTCGGTCGAGGACGGCCAGCAGGTCGAAGCGGGCGACATTCTCGCCCGTGCCAGCCGCGAAGCCGCCAAGACCCGCGACATCACCGGTGGTCTGCCGCGCGTCGCTGAACTGTTCGAGGCGCGCCTGCCCAAAGACATGTCGGTCATCGCCAAGATTTCCGGCAAGATCGAATTCGTCCGCGAATACAAGGCCAAGCGCAAGATCGCGATCGTCCCGGAAGAGGGTGATGCGGTGGAATACCTGATCCCCAAGACCAAGGTGATCGACGTGCAGGAAGGCGACTTCGTGAAGAAGGGGGACACCCTGATTTCCGGTTCGCCCAACCCGCACGACATCCTCGAAGTCATGGGCGTCGAGGCGCTGGCCGAATATCTCGTGAACGAAATCCAGGAAGTCTATCGACTCCAGGGCGTGAAGATCAACGACAAGCACATCGAGACGATCGTTCGTCAGATGCTGCAGAAGGTCGAGATCACCGATGGCGGCGACACTACGCTGCTGCCGGGCGAACAGGTCGATCGCACCGAAATGGACGAGTACAACGCCAAGCTGGGCCGCAACAAGAAGAAGGCAGAAGGCACGCCGATCCTGCTCGGGATCACCAAAGCGTCGCTCCAGACCCGTTCGTTCATCTCGGCGGCTTCGTTCCAGGAAACCACGCGCGTGCTCACGCAGGCCGCGGTCGAAGGCAAGAAGGACACGCTGATCGGTCTGAAGGAAAACGTGATCGTGGGCCGTCTCATCCCCGCCGGAACCGGCGCGGGCATGAACCGGATGCGCATCACCGCCTCCAGCCGCGATGCCGCCCTGCGCGCCCAGTGGAAGAAGGCGCAGGAAGCGATCCTGGCCGCCCAGACTGCCGACGAGGAACGCGAAGCCGAACTCGCTCAGGATGCGGACGCGGCGATCGGCGACGATCCGCTGGCCCGGATGGAAGGCGAAACGCACGGCACCGATGCCGATGCGGGCGAATATCTGAACGAGGAAGCCGCCGACGGCGAATAAGCCGCGACTCGCGTGTTTCTCTTGGAATTGGCCCCGCCGGAGCGACCCTCCGGCGGGGCTTTTTCGTTCCGGTCGGCGGCCTTTTTCAGACTGCCGTGCCTATCGTATTGATTTCCTATATAATTTGTTAAATGATCACTCGGTATCGATTGGGTCGCATCGATTCCGGGCAGGGAGAGCCTTTGGAAGTGCGATTGGATGACCGACTCGATTCGGCCAGGCGCGGCAATGCTCCCGGCGGATCGGTCACGGAGGCGTCGAGTGGGGTGCAGGGTGACGCAAATTCGCGATAGCGCGGCGCTCGTTCGGGAGCGGCGCTTGCGGGCGGCCACTGCAGCGGGGTCGTTCTCGCAGATCGCGACCGGTCTGTCGGCCGCCATACTCGCCGCCGCGTTCTACGGCTTCGTGCCCAATGCGATACTTTTGGCGTGGCTGACGGGGGCAGCGTTCCTGTTCGCGACTCGCTTCGTGATCATTCGGGGGTGCGATGCGGACCTGCTCGACGATCGGCAGATACGGACACAACTTGCGCGCCTAGTCGGATCGAAAGCTGCTACATCCGTTTTCTGGGCTGCGAGCTTCGTGCTTTTCGCCGGGTATGCAGAGGGGGAACGCCTCGCTCTGCTGATCCTGATAGCGGCGCTGATCTTCGTCGGAACCATCCTGCTGCACCGCGGAGTACCGCGCGCGAGCATCGTCCACCTCGTCGCGACGACGATCGGCATCATCCTGAGTGCGCTGGTAGTGGCCGGCCCGGAAGCAGTATGGGTCGGCCTTCTGATGGTGCCCTATGCAGTGGTCCTCTTCCGCTTCACGATCATGCAGGATCGCGCCTTTGTCGAAGAGGTGCACAACGAGATAACGCGCCAGGAAAGCGAGCTTACGGTCCGCCTCTTGCTCGACGAATATGAGACGCAGGCACAGGATTCCTTGTGGTCGGTCGGCCCGCGCGGCCGATTGCGGGACGTCTCGCAACGGCTTGCCAATTTCGTCGGACAGGACATCGATGCGCTCGAGGGCATGCCCTTCGCCGACCTGTTCCTCGAAGGATCCCATCGTACGCGTCTGCTGGATCTGCTGACCAACCGGACGCCGTTTCGCGACGAGATCGTGAAGCTCGAAATACAGGGCGAAATTCGCATCTGGCGGGTCAGCGGTCGCCCGCGGTCGGACGGATACGTCACCGGCGTTCTCCGCGACGTTACGGAAGCGCTGCGGACCGAAAAACGTGTGCATTATCTCGCCATGCATGACGACCTTACAGGGCTCGCCAATCGGCATGCGCTCAATGAGCATTTGCGCGGCAAGATGGGCCTTCTCGCAAAACAATCCCGAAAAATCGCGCTGTTCTATCTCGACCTCGACGATTTCAAGGCCATCAACGACACCTACGGGCATCGGACTGCCGACGCGATCCTGTGCGAAGTTGCCAAGCGTCTGAAGGCCCAGCTGCGGGAAGCGGATCTCGTCGCCCGGCTCGCTGCGGACGAATTCGCGATCATCATCGAAAGCGCGCTGGGCGATGGTATGCTGATCGAACGCGGACATCGCTTGCTCGATGCCGTGCGCCAGCCCTTCGTGATCGAAGGGCGTCAGATTGCCGTGTCGGGCAGCGTCGGGATCGCCCGCTGTACCGAGGAAGCCTGCGAAGCTGAGGAACTGGTCCGGCGGGCCGATCTCGCTATCGTCGCCGCAAAGACGAAGGGCAGGGGGCAACTCGCCCTGTTCGACCACGCCCTCGATGCCAGGGTTCAGCAACGTCGCCGGACCGAACAGGAATTTCGCACGGCTCTCGATACAGGGGGCTTGCGCGTCCATTATCAGCCGGTGATCGACATCGGAACGGGGCGCACGGCGGCGTATGAGGCGTTGGTTAGGTGGGACCATCCCGAACGCGGACTCCTGGGCCCGGACGAATTTCTCGGAATTGCCGAAGAAACCGGCCTGATCGTCCAGATGGGCGAATTCGTCATACGCCGCGCCCTCAGCGAAATGGCCGCCTGGAAAGGCGATTTTCGTATTTCGATCAATCTCTCGCCCAGCCAGATCCGCTCGGTCGATCTTCTTCCCACCATCGCCGAGGCGATTGCCGAGACCGGGATCGATCCCCACCGGATCGAATTCGAGATTACCGAACACGTCATCCTTCAGTCCGACGATACCGCCGCCGCGACTCTCAGCCGCCTGCGCGCGATGGGGGTCAAGATCGCGCTCGATGATTTCGGGACCGGCTATTCCTCGCTCAGCTACCTGCGCCGCTTCCCCTTCGACCGGATCAAGATCGATCGCAGCTTCGTGAAGGACCTGACCACCAGCGCCTCGGCCCGCGCGATCGTGAGCACCGTCATCGCCTTGGGGCGGAGCCTGGGGATGGAAGTCACTGCCGAAGGGGTGGAAGACCGTACTCAATTGCATATCCTGAATGAATTGGGCTGCGACGAGGCGCAGGGATATCTCATTCTCGAACCGGTCGCGGCACCCGAACTCGATCGCGCACGCGCCGATCTGGGTGCCGACAGGGATGACGGCGTGCTCGACTATGCCGCCGCGCGCGAGGCGATCCTGCGGAGGCGCAAGCAAGCCGGCTGACCTGCTCGCTCCATTCACGGGGCCATCGCTGCGCTCTCGCCAGGTTCGCGGCCATCGGCTATCGGCAGTGGCGATGACCTCTGCCAACACCACCGTAACCCGCTTCGCCCCGTCCCCGACCGGGCGCCTCCATGTCGGCAATATCCGCACCGCGCTGCACAATTGGATGCTGGCGCGAAAGGCGGGCGGGCGCTTCCTGCTGCGGATCGACGACACCGATGCAGAGCGCAGCCGCGAAACCTATGTCGAGGCGATCCGCGACGATCTTGCCTGGCTCGGCCTCGAGCCCGATGGAGAGGAGCGTCAGTCCGAGCGGCTTGCGCATTACGAGGCGGCGTTCGAGGCCCTGAAGGCGGATGGCCGCGTCTACCCCTGCTACGAAACCGCGCAGGAGCTGGAGCTGAAGCGCAAGATCCAGCTCGGCCGCGGATTGCCGCCCATCTATGACCGCGCGGCCTTGTCCCTGAGCGAGGAAGATCGCGCGGCAAAGGAAGTCGACGGAATCGCGCCGCACTGGCGCTTCAAGCTCGATCACGACACGCCGATCGTGTGGGAGGACGGCGTGCGCGGGAAGCAGAAATTCGACGCCGCACAATTGTCCGACCCCGTGATACGCCGCGCCGACGGCTCGTGGCTCTATATGCTGCCGAGCGCTGTCGACGACCTCGAAATGGGCGTGACCAACGTGCTGCGCGGCGAAGATCACGTTTCCAATACTGCCGTTCAGATTCAGATGTTTACCGCACTCATTGCTGCGCAGCATAATGGCTCGTCAACGATGCCCGATTTCGCGCACGAGGCTCTGTTAGTGGGGAGCGAGGGCAAGCTGTCGAAGCGCCTCGGCTCGCTCGGTTGCGATGCGTTTCGCGAGCGGGGGATAGAGCCGCAGGCGCTGGTAGCACTGCTTGCGCGGCTGGGCACCGCGCTCCCCGTCGAGCCGATTGCGGATCGAGACTTACTGATCGAGAGCTTCGACCTTGCGACCTTCGGCCGCGCTCCGGCGCGCTTCGACGATGGCGAGCTCGATCGTATCAACGCGGCGCTGGTTCACAAAATGGAGTATCGCGACATTGCCCACCGACTGCCTGAAGGGATGGACGAGGCGGGGTGGCATGCGGTGCGGCCCAATCTCGAAAAGGTCGGCGAGGCGGCGGCGATCTGGCAGCTGGTGACCGGCCCTGTCCCGGTGCCCGAGCTTGCGCAGGAGGATCGCGACTATTGCGGCCTGGCGGCGGGGGCACTGGAATGGACGGACGATCCGTGGCGGGCGCTCACCACTCGGCTCAAGGAAGAGACCGGGCGCAAGGGTAAATCTTTGTTTCTTCCCCTGCGTTTGGCCTTGACCGGACAGGCATCGGGACCCGACATGGGCGAATTATTGCCGCTCATCGGTGAGGATGCGGCGCGCACCCGCTTGGAGGCTGCGGCACGCGGCGCCTAGGAAATAGCGCCTCAGGGGCGAGGGAAGGCCATGATCGGAAACGCCCTGAAACCCCGCCTCGGCTGGCTGACCGATCTCACGGCGGGCGGGCTGGCCAAGGATATCATTGCCGGGCTGATCCTCGCCATCCTGCTGGTGCCGCAGGCGATGGCCTATGCGCAGCTGGCGGGCCTCCCACCGCAGACCGGTCTGTTCGCCGCGCTGTTGCCGCCGGTCATCTATGCGGTTTTCGGCACCAGCAATTTTGTGTCGATGGGTCCGGTCGCGCTGGTTTCGCTGGTCGTGGCCGAAGCGGCAGGCAATGCTCCCGTTCCGCCCGAGACCGCTGCCGCCGTGATCGCGATCGAGGCGGGACTGGCGCTGGCGTTGCTGGGCGCGCTCGGTCTTGGCCGACTGGTGAATTTCATCAGCGAGCCCGTCCTGCTCGGCTTTACGGCCGCCGCCGCCTTCCTGATCGCGGCGAGCCAATTGCCGACTCTGATCGGCGTCGAAGCGCCGCGCGCGGGCAATCTGCCGACCGCGCTCGAAGGACTGTGGAACGGCCTCGACGGGTTCAGCCTGGCGACCACGCTGATCGGGCTCGCCAGCCTTATCGCGCTGCTGTTCATCAACCGCTACGCCGCTGCGATTCTCTGGAAGCTCGGTCTGCATCCGCCATTGCGTCAGGCCGTGGCGAAATCCTTCCCCTTCGCCGTGATCGTCGCCGCTGCCTTCGCAGTGTCGCAGATCGCCGCGCCGGTCGCCACGGTGGCGGCGGTGGAGCGCGGCCTGCCAAGCCCGCCCTGGCCGCTCGGCGGACCGGCGCTCTGGCTGGCGCTGCTGCCCAGCGCGCTGGCCGTGGCGGTGATCGTGTTTGTTACCGCGACCGCGGTCGCCAAATCGCTTGCCGGGAGCAATCGCAGCCATCTCGACACCAGTCGCGAAGCGGTGGCGCTGGGCTTCGGCAATATCGCCGCCGTGGCGACCGGCGGTTATGCAGTCGGGGCCAGCCTCAGCCGATCGGCGCTCGTCGAGGATAGCGGAGCGCGCAGTCCGCTCGCGTCGATCGTCGCATCGATGGTCGTGCTCGCAGTGCTGCTGTTCCTTGCGCCTTATCTCTCGCTGCTACCACGTACCGCGCTTGCGGCGCTCGTCATCAGCGCGGTCTTCGGCCTGATCAAGGTGCGCGACATCCGGCAGATCTTGGCACACGATCGGATCGAGGGCGCGATCGTGGCCGTCGCCTTTCTCGCCACGCTGATCTTCGGCGTACGGCTGGGCCTCGCTGTCGGCGCGGGCGTGGGCCTTGCGCATTTCCTCTGGTTCTCCTCGCTGCCGCGGGTCACCCGCGTCGGCACCGACGATGGCGGCATGTCCTTCCGCTCGGTCGATCGCGATGCGGTGATGATCGACACGCTGCCGGTCCTGATCGTGCGGATCGACCGCTCGATCTATTTCGGCAATGCCGCCTATTGCGAGGACGAAATCTTCGCGCGCATCGCCCAGCACGAGGAGGTGACCTGCCTCGTCATCGACATGCGCGCCGTCAACGGCGTGGATGCGAGCGGCGCGGCGATGTTGCGGCGGCTGACCGAACGCCTGCGCGAAATGGACATCATGGTCCGCTTCGCCGAAGCGCACGAGCCGGTGCGCCGCGCGCTCAAATCGCTTGATCCCAATATCTGCTGCTTTCACCGCACGGTGCAGCACGCGATGGAGGAATGCGGCGCGCCGGTGGACGAGACGATCGCGCCGACCTGACGCACAGGGCCGGGGCGCTTACTTCTGAAGCGCGCGATCCGTATCGTAATTCTGCAATTCGTCGCCGCTCAGAGTGACGACATGCAGCAGATTGGTTGCCCCCGGCGTTCCGAACGGCACGCCCGCCAGCGCGATCATCTTGTCGCCGCCTTCGCCGAAGCCGTGGCGCAGCGCCATGCGCTTGCCCTTGGCGATCATCTCTTCGAAACTGCCGATATCCTTCGTCGCCACGGCGTGCGCGCCCCATAACAGGCCCACGCGCCGCGCCGTCGCCATCGAAGGCGTCAGCACCAGCATCGGCACCGAAGGCCGCTCGCGCGCAACGCGGCGCGCGGTCGATCCCGATCCGGTGAAGACGGTGATCGTCTTGATCGAGACGGTGTCGGCAATGGTCATACAGGCGTGGCTGAGCGCATCGGCAGTGGTCCGGTCGGGCGGCGTGTCGAGATACCGAACGCGGCCCAGATAAGCCTCGTCCCGCTCGACCTGGATGGCGATCTTGTCCATGATCGTGACCGCTTCTTCCGGCCAGTCGCCCGCGGCGGTTTCCGCCGACAGCATGATGACATCCGCCCCGTCATAGACCGCATTCGCGACGTCGGAGACTTCGGCACGGGTGGGGGCCGGGCTCTCAATCATCGATTCGAGCATCTGCGTCGCCACGATCACCGGCTTGCCCGACAGGCGCGTCGCGTTGACGATCTGCTTCTGCAGCGGCGGAACCTCCTGCGGCTCCAGCTCGACGCCCAGATCGCCGCGCGCCACCATGACACCGTCGGACTGTTCGACGATTTCGGCGAGGCGGCGCACCGCCATCGGCTTTTCGATCTTGGCACACAGCGCCCCGCGCCCGCCCATCAGCTTGCGTGCTTCGGCCAGATCCTCGGGCCGCTGGACGAAGCTGAGGCCGATCCAGTCGACCCCCTGTTCCATGGCGAAGGCGAGATCCTTGCGGTCCTTTTCCGTGAGCGCAGGGATCGGAACCTCGGCATCGGGTACGTTGACGCCCTTGCGGTCGGAAATCACGCCGCCGACTTCGGCGGAACACAGGATTTCGTCTTCGTCCGCCCGGATCACGCGCAGGCGGATCTTGCCATCATTGATCAGCAGGCGCTGGCCCTTTTCGAGCAGGCCGAACAATTCGGGATGGGGCAGCTGGACGCGCGTCTCGTCGCCCGGCTCGGGATTGCGGTCGAGCGTAAAATGGCCCGAATGGCGGATCACCGCCTTGCCGTCCTTGAACGTGCCGACGCGCAGTTTCGGCCCCTGCAGATCGGCCAGGATCGCGATGGGACGTGCGAATTCCTTTTCCAGCGCGCGGATCGCGCGGATCGTCTCGCCATGGACGGAATGCTCGCCATGGCTCATATTGACCCGGAAGGCATCGGCGCCGGCCTTGAACAGGCGCCGCAGCATGTCGGGATCGCGGCTCGCCGGGCCGATGGTGGCGAGGATTTTCACCTTCCGCGCGCGCGGATCGAATTTCTGGATCGTCATGCTGAACGCCTATGCCACCCCCGTGTTGCAAGACAAGGAATATGCCCCTTCATGGATACGAATACCAAGACCGACGCGCTCGATGCGCTTCCCGACGATGTCGCCGCCGCGGCCTTTCGCCGCCTGGTGCGCCATCTGCGCCATCGCCACGATGCCCAGAATATCGACCTGATGGGTCTGTCGGGCTTCTGCCGCAATTGCCTCGCCGACTGGATCCGCGATGCTGGGTATGCCGGGGACAAGGAGCAGGCGCGCGAAGTGATCCACGGAATGCCGAGCGCTGAATGGAAGGCGACCCGCCAGTCGCCGGCGACCGAGGAGCAGCTGGCACGGATGAAGGAAAGCGTGGCGAAGAACGCGGGATAAATCTCAGCGCCTGGCGCGGAATAATCCGAACCGCCCACTTCACCCCCGCCGCGCCTCTGGCTATCGAGCCCGCAACCTATCCCGAATCACATTGGAGTACACGAGATGGCCGAAGCCACCGACGACCGCCTGCGCCTGCTGATCGAGCGCATCGAACGCCTCGAGGAAGAAAAGAAGGGCATCGCCGACGACGTTCGCGACGTTTACGCCGAGGCGAAGGCGGTGGGTTACGATCCCAAGATCATGCGCCAGATCGTGCGCCTCAGAAAGATGAAGCCCGACGATCGCAGCGAACAGGAAATGATCCTCGACACCTACAAGGCCGCGCTCGGCATGGGGTGAGGCGGCGCGGCCGGAAGCTCTGCCGCAGGCAAAGCTCGACGAAGGCCCCCGCGTTCGAGACGAGTGACGGAACTTGTGCGCGGTGCCTCCGCTTGAGTGGGTAGAACCCCCAGGCGGAGCCCGAACCATGACCGAACTGAAGAAAACAGACAGCGCCACTTTTATCGAACCGATCGCAGAAGAGCCGCGCATGCCCGGCCACGAAAGCGAGATGGACCGTAAGCCCGAATGGCAGCCGCGCTATCCGGGGTCGGGGCGGATGAAGGGCAAGGTTGCGATCGTCACTGGCGCGGATAGCGGGATCGGGCGCGCCACCGCAGTGCTGTTCGCGCGCGAGGGCGCACAGATCGCCATCGCCTATCTCAGCGAAGATGACGATGCAGCGAAGACCAGGGAGTTGTGCGAAGCGGAAGGCGCGGAAGCCTTCATCTTTGCCGGCGATCTCGGCGACAAGGCGGTCGCCGACGCTCTCGTCGCCAAGACGATCGAGCGGTTCGGCCAGCTCGATTGTCTGATCCAGATCGCGGGCGAGCAGCATCCCGACAAGGACGTGACGGATATCACGCCCGAACAATTGCAGCGCACCTTCCAGTCGAACATCTATTCGATGTTCTACATGGTTCAGGCAGCGCGTCCGCATTTGAAGCGCGGCGCCACCATCGTAAACTGCACATCGATCACGATGTATGAAGGCCAGCCGATCCTGCTCGATTACAGCTCAACCAAGGGTGCCATCACCGCGTTCACGCGCTCGCTGTCGCAGAACCTGATGGATGACGGCATCCGTGTGAACGGCGTCGCGCCGGGCCCGATCTGGACGCCGCTCAACCCGTTCGGGGGCCAGCCGAAGGACAAGATCGACGATTTCGGCAAGGGATCCCCGATGGGCCGGGCGGGAGAGCCGAACGAGGTCGCACCCTGTTTCCTGTTCCTCGCCTGCGAAGACAGCTCCTATATGTCGGGCCAGGTGCTGCATCCCAATGGCGGCAGCGTCGTCGGCGGTTGACCGTGCGCTGCGTATTACTTATCTAATACACGAAGCGAAGGAGGAGGATCGGATATGGCAGGCCCCTGGAAAGACGCACGCGGCATCACCGTGACGACGACGCCCACGATCGAGGGCAAGCCGGTGCAGGACTATCTCGGCATCGTCACCGGCGAAGTGATCGTGGGCGCGAACCTGTTTCGCGATCTCTTCGCCAATATCCGCGATATCGTCGGCGGGCGCTCGGGCAGTTACGAGCGCATCCTGCGCGATGCGCGCGAACAGGCGATTCAGGAATTGCAGGCCGAATGCGCCGCGCTGGGCGGAAATGCCGTGGTCGGCGTCGATCTCGATTACGAGGTGATCGGCGATACCGGCTCGATGCTGATGGTTTCGGCCAGCGGTACTGCCGTCAAGGTCTGACCGTCAGGACGCGGTCACCGTTGCAAGCGCCACCAGCGCCATTGCAGTGCCGTTGTGCAGCGCATGCAGCGCGATGCTCGTCCCAAGGCCGTAAGTCACCCGCATATAGCCGAGCAGCGCGCCCAGCACGAATTGCGGCAGCACCAGTGGAAGCAGGACGAACAGCGCGCCCTCTTCGAAATTGAACAGATGGACGCAGGCGAAGGCCAGCGTGCTGAGCCAGTAGAACAGCGGGAAGAGGCCGGCGAACCAGCGCATCGCGGGCCGATGCCGGGCGGTCCAGAACAGGATAACCGTCAGCCCGAGAGTGAAGGTGAGCGCTGCGATCGACCAGATGGCGGCACCTGTCATATCGCTCGCGCCCAGCCATGCGGTCGCGCCCATCCCGCCTAGGAAGACCACGCACGCCAACACGTCGCGCTTGCGCCCGGACAGCCAGCCGCGAAAGGCGATTTCCTCTCCCACCGGCGCGACGATCAGGATCGCGGCGATCAGCCCGGGCGTCACGGCCAGATTCGCCAGAGACGATTCCGGCAGTTCGATACCGGAAGCGATCACGATCGCGGCGATGGTCGCCAGTGTCGCCATCAACGCCAGATCGAGCAGAAAGACGCGGAGCAGCGCAACCACCGGGCGCGAGGGGCGCGGCTCCACCGGATCGGGCAGTCGGGGCCGCGCCACGAAAGCGCGCACCCGCGCCCATTCGCCGGTCAGCGAGTTCGGTTCTCCCGAAACCGCCACCGGGCTTGTCGATTCATCATCCATGCGGCTAATGCGGCCCTTCACACACGCAACCCACCCGAGGCACGGTAACGCACCCCATGGCAGGCCATTCCAAATTCAAAAATATCATGCACCGCAAGGGTGCGCAGGACAAGAAGCGGTCCAACCTGTTCTCGAAGCTCAGCCGCGAGATTACCGTGGCGGCGAAGATGGGCATGCCCGATCCGGACATGAACCCGCGCCTGCGCCTGGCGGTCAACGCAGCCAAGGCGCAGTCCATGCCCAAGGACAACATCCAGCGCGCCATCGACAAGGCAAGCGCGGCAGATGGCGAGAATTTCGAAGAAGTCCGCTACGAAGGCTACGGCCCCGGTGGCAGCGCGATCATCGTCGAGGCGCTGACCGACAACCGCAACCGCACCGCCACCGCCGTACGCACCGCCTTCAGCAAGAATGGCGGCAATCTCGGCACCGAAGGCAGCGTCGTCCACGGGTTCGAGCGGCTCGGCCTCATCGTCTATCCCGCCGATGCGGGTAGCGAGGACAAGGTGCTGGAAGCCGCGATGGAAGCGGGGGCAGACGACATCGTCTCGTCCGAAGACGGCCACGAGATCTGGACCGCGGCGGACGATCTCCATCAGGTGGCGAGCGATCTCGAAAAATCGCTCGGCGAGGCCGAAACGGTCAAGCTCGCCTGGAAGCCCAATCTCACCGTCGACATGGACGAGAAGGATGCGGGCACGCTTCTGAAACTGATCGATACGCTGGACGACGATGACGACGTCCAGACCGTGTGGGGCAATTACGACATTTCTGACGAGGTGATGGAGAAGGTGGGCTGATCCTCTCCGCTACGGCGAGGGCGTGGCCGTGGTGATCCTCGGCCTCGACCCCTCGCTCAGCTGCACTGGCTGGGGCGTGGTTCGTGCCGAAGGATCGCGCATCGCGCATTGCGCCAACGGCCAGATCAAGACCGATGCGAAGGCGCCGATGGCCCAGCGGCTGGCGGCACTCCAATCGGGCCTGAGCGCAATCATCGCCGATCATCGCCCCGACCGCGCGGCGGCGGAGGAAATCTTCGTCAACAAGAACCCGCAATCCACCTTGAAGCTCGCCCAGGCGCGCGGTGTGGTGCTGGCGGCCTGCGGTCTTGCCGGCCTCGCCGTGAACGAGCACGCTGCCCGGCTGGTCAAGAAAGCGGTGGTCGGCACGGGCGGGGCGGACAAGGCGCAGGTTCAGGCCATGCTCAAGATCCTGCTGCCAGGCGCGACCATCGCGGGCGCGGACGCAGCCGACGCGCTGGCCGTCGCTATCGCCGACGCCCATCTGATCCGAAGCGCCTAACTTTCCAATTTGGAAATTATTCTTTTGCCGGATTGGAAAGTCGTGCTATCTGTATTTCCGAGCTGGAAAGTGAAGGAATACGAGATGGCAGACCGCACTGATCCTCGCGACGCGCTGGCCGCGATCGAGCGTACCGAAGGCAGGTTGGCGACGCGCATGCACTGGCCGCTCCACCGCCATGCGGCGGCGGGAGTGTTGCAGGCGCTGTTCGTTGTCGCTTGGGCGCTGCCCCTGCCTTATATGGGCGCGCTGTTCGCCGTCGCCGTGGCGATGATGACGCTGATCGCTGAAGCCGATCGCAAGCGCGACGGCATGTTCGTCAGCGGCATGGTCTCGAAATCGGGGATACCGGCGATCGTGGTCGCGATCGCGCTGACATTGGGCGGGATTGCGGCGGTGACTTGGTTCGCGGGTGGCCCCGGCATGTGGCATATCGCTGCGGTTCCCGTGGCGATTGTGGTGGCGGTGGGCGTTACTTTGGCGAGCCTTTGGTGGGAAAAGCTCTATCAAGCCGAATTGCGGCGGGAGCAGGCGGCATGAGCGGCGGGCTCGACATGGTATTGCACCCGCCTGCGCGCCTCCAGATTGCGGCCATGCTGGCGCGGGTTGACGACGTCGAGTTCGCGGTCATCAAAGATGTCGTCGAGATCAGCGATTCGGTTCTCTCCAAGCACTTGTCCGCGCTGGCCGAGGTCGGCTACGCCAAGGTCGCAAAGGGTAAGCGCGACGGGCGGCAGCGTACCTGGGCTTCGCTGACGGCCAAGGGTCGCAAGGCATTCGCTGCGCACATGGCCGCCCTCCATCGGCTGGCCGAGGCCGCGGCCGACGCTGTTCCGGCCTGATAGCCGCCATACAGCGGACGGAAGTACTATGATTTACCTTTACGGCATTCCCAATTGCGACAGCATCAAGAAGGCGCGCCGCTGGCTCGATGGGAAAGGGCTCGACCACACTTTCCTCAACTTTAAGAAGCAAGGTGCTGACCGCGCGACGGTCGAAAAGTGGGCCGACCGCTGCGGCTGGGAAAGCCTGCTCAACCGGCGCGGCACGACGTTTCGCAAGCTGGACGAGAGCGACAAGGTCGATCTCGACCGCGAAAAGGCGATCGACCTCATGCTGCAACACACCAGCCTGATAAAGCGGCCCATAGCCGAGCACGAGGACGGGCAGCGCACGCTGGTCGGCTTCAACGAAAGCGAGTGGGAGAACGCGTTTTGCTGACACGGGCGTTGCTGAAATGGGTGGGGGCCGCGCTTGCGGCGCTGGCGCTTCTGCCGACGCCGCTCTTTGCGCAGGATGCGATGCTGGTCATCGCCCATCGCGGCGCGAGCGGGGAACGGCCCGAGCACACGCTGGCGGCCTATGAGCGCGCGATCGATCAGGGGGCGGATTATATCGAGCCGGACCTTGTGGCGACCAAGGATCTGGTCCTCGTCGCCCGGCACGAAAACGAATTGTCCGGCACCACGGACGTTGCGAGCCGCGAGGAGTTCGAGGATCGCCGCCGGACCAAGGAGGTGGACGGCCAGCGGGTGGCGGGCTGGTTCGCGGAGGATTTCACGCTCGCGGAATTGCGGACGCTCCGCACGAAGGAGCGCATCCCCTCGCTGCGGCCTGCCAATGCGCGCTTCGACGAGCTGTACCCGGTGCCGACCTTCGACGAGATTGTGGCGCTGGTGCGCGCGAAGGAGGTCGAGACCGGGCGGCGGATAGGGCTTTATCCCGAACTGAAGCATCCTACGTTTCTGTTGCAGAATGCCGGGATCGACATGGTCGATCTGATGGTCGCAGCGTTGCGGCGTCACGATCTCGACGATGCGGACGACATGGTGTTCGTCCAGATCTTCGAAGTCGAACCCCTGCGGCGCCTCGACAGCCTCGTCGAAACGCCGCTGGTCCAGCTCGTCGGGGCGGAGGGCGGCCCTGCCGACACGCCAGCGCTGCGCTATGCCGACATGGTTGCGCCGAGCGGCCTTGCGGACATCGCGACCTATGCCGATGCGATCGGGGCCGATCTGCGCGTGCTGCTGACGGATGACGGACGATCCAGCGGCGTGGCGCAAGCGGCGAAGGCGGCCGGGCTGAAGGTCCATGCCTGGACCTTGCGCAAGGAAAACGCCTACCTGCCGCCTCCGCTGCGCCGAAACGGCGGGGATGCCGGACGCGGCGATATCTGCGGGCTTTACGGTCTGCTGCGCGTAGCGAGTGTCGACGGGGTTTTTACCGACGATCCTGGGCTTGTGGAGGCGTGTCGCGTCGATGAATGATGCAACGCGACGAGAGCCTCACCCGCGCCGCGCGGTGACGATGTAGTTCAGCGCCAGATCGCTCGACAGATGCAGGCCCTTGGCCGGCGAGAAGGCGATGCCGCGCGGCTCGCCCATCGTCAGCCCGGCAGCGGCGAGCAATTGCGAGAGGTCTTCGGGCGCGATGAAATCGTCCCAGTCATGCGTACCGCGGGGGATCAGGCCTGTGGTTTCGGCAGCGCCCACCATCAGTACGCGCGACTTCAGGGTGCGGTTGGGCGTCGAAAGGATCAGCAGGCCCTCCGGCGCCAGGCTCTCGGCCAATTGGTGCACGAAGGCGCCCTTGTCCGCGACATGCTCGATCACTTCGAGACAGGTAACGAGATCGAACTGGCCGAGATCGAGATCGGCCAGCTCGCCCGCCATATAGCGGATATCGAGCCCACTGCCTGCGGCATGATGCGCGGCGGCAGCGGTGTTTTCCGGCGCCGCATCGACGCCGGTGACATCGGCGCCCAGCCGCGCCAGCGGCTCGCACAATAGCCCCGCGCCGCAGCCGACATCGAGCGCGCTCTTCCCGTCCAGCGGATGGCGGGCGCGTACATCGCCGCTCCAGTGAAGGTCGATCGCCTCGCGCACGAAGCCCAGCCGCACCGGATTGAGGCGGTGGAGCATGGCGCTCGACCCCTTGGGATCCCACCAATCGCGGGCCAGCGCGCCGAAATGCGCAGCCTCGTTTGGCCGGATGGTCTGACCGCCCGTTGGGGCCTGCGAAGGAAACGTTTCCGAAACCGGGATTGCATCGCTCATGCCTGCTGCCGTAACAGCCCGGCGAAACGGTTTCCAGCGGGAGGCGCAGGGCTTGGCTCGCATCGTGATGAAATTCGGCGGCACCTCGATGGCGGGGACGGAGCGTATTCGGCGCGTCGCCAATATCGTGCGCCGTCAGGCGGCTGACGGCAATCAGGTCGCCGTGGTCGTGTCCGCGATGGCGGGCGAGACCGATCGGCTGGTCAATTTCTGCCGCGAGGCGAATGCGCTGTACGATCCGGCGGAATACGATGTCGTCGTTGCAAGTGGGGAGCAGGTGACGAGCGGTCTGCTTGCACTGACGTTGCAATCGGTCGGCTGCAAGGCGAGGAGCTGGCTCGGCTGGCAATTGCCGGTCCGCACGATCGAAGCGCATGCCAAGGCCCGGATCGACGATATCGACGGGGATGCCTTGGTGTCAGCGATGGAGGCGGGCGAGATCGCGGTGATCCCCGGTTTCCAGGGCGTGTCGGACGATGGCCGTATCACCACGCTGGGCCGGGGCGGATCGGACACGTCGGCCGTGGCGGTGGCCGCCGCGATCGGAGCGGATCGCTGCGACATCTACACCGATGTGGACGGGGTCTATACCACCGATCCGCGCATCGTCGCCCGCGCGCGCAAGCTGAAGGCGGTGACGTACGAGGAAATGCTGGAACTGGCGAGCGTGGGTGCCAAGGTGCTCCAGACCCGCTCGGTCGGGTTGGCGATGAAGGAAGGGGTGCGCGTGCAGGTGCTCTCCAGCTTCGTCGACGACGATGCGACTCCGGCTGACGAATACCCCGGCACAATGATCGTGTCCGAGGAAGAAATGAACGAACTGGTGGAGAAGGGCGAAATGGAACGCCAGCACGTGACCGGCATCGCGCACGACAAGAACGAGGCCAAGATCATCCTCACTCGCGTGCCCGACAAGCCGGGTGCGGTGGCGCATATCTTCGACCCGCTGGCCAAGGCCGCGATCAATGTCGACATGATCATCCAGAACGTTGGCCGCGACAAGGGCGAGACCGACGTGACTTTCACCGTCCCCATGGCCGACCTCGCGCGCGCGCAGGCGCTGCTGGAGGACAAGCGCGGCGATATCGGCTTCAACCGCATCATCACCGACAGCCATATCGCCAAGATTTCGGTCGTCGGCGTGGGGATGAAAAGTCATGCGGGTGTTGCCGCGACGATGTTCCGCTCGCTCGCCGATCGCGGGATCAACATCCAGGCGATCACCACGTCCGAAATCAAGGTCAGCGTAATGATCGACGAGGACGAGACCGAACTGGCGGTGCGCGTGCTGCACACCGCCTATGGGCTGGATGCGCCGGACAATCCGGCGGACTAAAGCCGCTCAGGCGGCGTCCTGCTTCGCGTCGTATAGATCCTGCGCTCGCAGGATCGCGGGCATGTTCTCTTCGGCCCAGCGCAGGACCGGACATACACGCTCGGTAAGGGTCTCCCCCATCACGGTCAAAGCGTATTCGACCGAGACCGGCACGCTCGGCGTCACCGTGCGCGTCAGCAAACCGTCGCGTTCGAGCCGCTTGAGAACCTGCGAAAGCACTTTTTGCGAAATTCCCGCGATGTCGCGTCGCAGTGCGTTGAAGCGGCGCGGCCCTTCGGCGAGGCGGCGCAGGATCAGAAGCGCCCATTTGTCGCCGACATGGTCCAGCACGGCGCGGGCCGGGCATTCGCTGCTGTAGACGCTGAAACCCTGCATCTGCGCATCGTCCGCATCGTCCGTGGGTTTCCGCATGGTTACCATGTCACTCACAAGTGCTCTCTTTCGCGATTTCCTGAGCGATCTATCTAGCGGCTCGCACACTGGTTTCCAAACGAAACCTGCAATCATCGCGAAACCCAAGATAGGAGTACGATCATGACCCAATCCAGCGAACCGAGCATCGCAGTCCTCTTCCATTCCGGTTACGGCCACACCGCCGCCGTGGCGCAGCATGTCGCAAACGGCGCGGGGGCGGGTGCGCGCCTTGTAACCATCGATGCCGAAGGGAATCTGACGGACGAGGACTGGCAGGCGCTGGATGCAGCCGATGCCATCGTCTTCGGCGCGCCGACCTATATGGGTAATGTCAGCTGGCAATTTAAAAAGGTCGCCGATGCGACTTCGGGGCGCTGGATGGCGGGGGCCTGGAAGGACAAGATTTTCGGCGGCTTCACCAATTCGGCGAGCCCATCGGGCGACAAGCAGGTATCGCTGATCGCGATGCAGACGCTCGCTTCGCAGCATGGCGGCATCTGGATCAGCCTCGGAATCCCGCCCGCCAATCAGAAGGCGTCCAGCCATGACGATCTGAACCATCTCGGCGGATCGGTCGGGGCGATGATCCGATCGCCGGCCGATGCCGCAGTAGAGGAGATTTTCACCGGCGATCTTGCGACGGCGGAAACATACGGCCGCCGTATCGCAGACTTCGCCGAGCGCCTGCGCCCTGCCGCGTAAGCGCGGGCTTGCACGCCAGGCTCCGGTGGTCGAAAGACGGCACGAACGCCGCGATCGGCCACCGGAGATATGTAGCCATGGCTCACACCGCCAAAATCCTCCTGCTCGGTTCGGGCGAGCTGGGGCGCGAATTCGTCATCTCGGCGAAGCGGCTGGGGGCGCATGTGGTGGCCTGCGACGCCTACGATAACGCGCCCGCCATGCAGCTCGCCGATGCGCGCGAGGTGTTCTCGATGCTCGATGCCGAGGCGCTGCGGCGCGCGGTCGAAACGCACGGGCCCGATTATATCGTGCCCGAGATCGAAGCGATCCGGACCGAGGTGCTGGCAGAGCTGGAGCAGGAAGGTTTTACCGTGGTGCCGAGCGCGCGCGCCGCGCAGCTGACCATGAACCGCGATGCGATTCGCGATCTGGCGGCGCATGAGCTGGGCCTCAGGACGAGCGCCTATCGCTACGCCAAGAACCTGGAAGAGGTCCGCGCCGCCGCCGCCCACACCGGGTTTCCCTGCGTGGTGAAGCCGGTCATGTCCTCGTCCGGCAAGGGCCAGACCACAGTCAGGGATGAAAATGGGTTGGAAGCGGCCTGGGATTACGCCGTCGCCAATATGCGCGGCGACCGGAGCCGCGTCATCGTCGAGCAGTTCGTGGCTTTCGAATACGAGATCACGCTTCTGACCGTTCGCCACGAGGGCGGCATCAGTTTCTGCCCGCCGATCGGCCATCGGCAGGAACGCGGCGATTACCAGGAAAGCTGGCAGCCCATCGCCATGAGCGACGCGGCGCTCGAAAAAGCGCAGGACATGGCGCGCACCATCGTCGATGATCTCGGCGGTTATGGCCTGTTCGGCGTCGAATTCTTCGTCGCCAGGGCGGAGGACGGCGCGGAAGAAGTCATCTTTTCCGAACTGAGTCCTCGCCCGCACGATACCGGCATGGTCACGCTGGTCAGCCAGAACCTGACCGAATTCGACCTTCATGCCCGCGCCGTTCTGGGCTTGCCGGTGCCTGCGGAACTGCGTGCCCGTCCCGCCGCGAGCGCGGTCATCCTGGCCGAGCGGGACAGCGAGAGCCTGTCCTATGAAGGCCTGGCCGAAGCGCTTGGCCAACCGGGCACCGACCTGCGCATTTTTTCCAAGCCCACGAGTCGCCCCTATCGGCGCATGGGCGTGGCGCTGGCGACAGCGGGCGACACCGATACGGCCCGCGCCCATGCGCGCGCCGCCGCGGACAAGGTGCGGATCGTCTATGGCGACTGATTGCGTCTGACCGGGCTCAGCCGAAGAACAGGTCGATGGCGAAGCAGGTCGCTACGCCGACGACGATATTCATCGGCACGCCGATCTTGAGGAAGTCCGCGAAACGATAATTCGCCGCGCCATAGACCAGCGTATTGGTCTGATAGCCGATCGGCGTCGCGAAGCTCGCGCTGGCGCCGAACATCACGGCCACCACCATTTCACGCGGATCGGCACCGATCGCCTGCGCCAGCCCGATCGCGATCGGCGTCAGGATCACGGCGACGGCGTTGTTGGTGACGCTTTCGGTGAGCACGCTGGTCAGCGCATAGACCGCCAGCAGGATCAGCACGGGCGAGGAGGCGGTGAACAGAGGCTGGGCCCAGCGCACCAGCAGCTCCACGGTCCCGGCATTTTCGAGCGCCGTGCCGAAGGCCAGCATACCGAAGATCAGCACCAAAGTGTTCCCGTCGATCGCGCTCCACGCCTCTTCGGGTTCGAGGCAACGTGTTGCTAGGACGATGCCCGCGCCCAGCAGCGCCAGCGCCTGGATCGGCAGGGCGAACACGGCCGCAACCAGCACCACGGCGGCAAGCGTGGCGATGGCGATCGGCGCACGATCACGGCGGAACGCACGCGCAGGCGTCTGGGTCACGGTACCGAGCAGGACATTGGCCTGCAGGGCCTGGGTGGCGTCCTCTCCTGCCGCGATCAGCAGCCGGTCGCCCGCCCGCACGCGCACTTCTGCCAATTCGGGGCCGGCGACATGCCGGGGGCGCGACAGGCCGAGCACGCGTACGCGCAGCTTCGACAGCAGCGGGATATCGGCGAGGCGACGCCCGATGATCGGATGGGCCGACGATACGACCGCTTCGACCAGGGAAAGATCGCGCGGACGCTCCGGCCCTGCAGTGACCACTCCGCCGCCGACACCGGTCAATCCAGTGCGGAAATCGTACGCCTCCGCCAGCGAGGCGAGCTCGGCGGGGCTGGAGGAGACCACCAGCTGGTCGCCCGCGCCGAGGACATGCTCTTCGATATCGCCGCGCAGGATTTCACCCCCACGTTTCAGGCCGAGGATGCGCACGCCCGGACGGCGCGACAGCGCGATCTGTCCGATCGGCTGGCCGACCATAGGGCTGTCCGAAACCAGCGAAAGATGGGAGAGATAGACATCGCTTTCGGCCGCCTCGTCCAGCGCACGAGGCTGGCGGTCGGGCAGCAGACGTGGTCCGGCGACGACGAGGTAGAGGATCCCCGCCACACCAGCCCAGAGCCCCACGCCGGTGATCTCGAACATGGTGAAGGGTTCAAGACCCTGTTCTTGCGCCACGCCGTCGACAAGGAGATTGGTGGAGGTTCCGATCAGAGTCAGTGTGCCGCCGAGGATAGAAAGGTAGGAAAGCGGGATCAGCAGCCGCGTAGCGCCGATTCCCACCGCCTTGGCGAGGCGCTTGACGATGGGGATCATCACCAGGACGACCGGCGTGTTGTTCATGAAGGCCGATGCCACCACCGTGCCTGCACCGATTTCCGCAACCGCCAGCCGGGGTTTGCGCAGCGTGCGCCGGATCACCCAGCCCGCCACTTCCTCCAGCGCGCCGGTTCTCAGCAAGGCGCCGGACAGGACGAACATCGCTGCGATGGTGATCGGGGCCGGGTTCGAGAAGACCGCCAGCAATTCGTCCACCGAAAGAAAGCCCAGCAGCAGCATGGCGAGCGCGAAGGAGACCGCCAGCACGACCGGCGGCAAACGCTCCAGCGCAAAAGCGATGAAGAGGATCACCAGCATCGCCAGCCCGATTTCGGGGTGAAAGGGGGCAAGCGATTCGGGCAGGAGCGTCGGCATCTGCTCCGACAGCTATCCAAAAATAGCGAACGGGGAAGCGTTTTCGCCTATTCGCGGACGAAGAGAGTTTCTTGCTCCATCCATGACCAGCGCCTAATCGCGGTCCGATGAACGATTTTTCCAAGACTGCGCAGCTGATGCGCCGAGGCACCGATTTCCTGGGCAGCGAGACCGCGATCCTGTGCGGGGCGATGAGCTGGGTGTCCGAGCGCAACCTGGTTTCCGCCATATCGAATGCGGGCGGCTTCGGCGTGATCGCCTGCGGCGCGATGACGCCCGAGCTGCTCGACGCGGAGATCGCGGCGACCAGAGCGCTGACCGACAGGCCGTTCGGCGTGAATCTCATCACCATGCATCCGCAGCTCTTCGATCTGATCGGCGTGTGCGAAAAGCACGGCGTAACGCATGTCGTCCTCGCAGGTGGCATCCCGCCCAAGGGCAGCGTCGAGGCGATTAAGGGCGGCAAGAACCCCGCCAAGGTCATCTGTTTCGCGCCCACGCTGGCGCTGGCGAAGAAGCTGCTCCGCTCGGGCGCGGATGCGCTGGTGATCGAAGGCATGGAGGCGGGCGGCCATATCGGTCCGGTTTCGACCAGCGTGCTGGCGCAGGAAATGCTGCCCGAGCTGAGCGAAGAGCACCTGATTTTCGTTGCAGGCGGGATCGGGCGGGGCGAGACGATCGCGGGCTATCTCGAAATGGGCGCTGCAGGCGTCCAGCTGGGTACGCGCTTCGCCTGCGCTGTCGAGAGCATCGCCCATCCGGACTTCAAGAAGGCGTTTTTCCGCGCCAGCGCGCGCGATGCGGTCGCAAGCGTCCAGGTCGATGCACGGTTGCCGGTGATCCCGGTGCGCGCGTTGAAGAACAAGGGAACGGAGGCGTTCACCGCCAAGCAACGCGAAGTCGCCGATGTCCTCGATCGCGAGGAGATAGCGATGGCGGAAGCGCAATTGCAGATCGAGCATTACTGGGCGGGCGCGCTCCGCCGTGCCGTGATCGATGGCGATGTCGAAAATGGCAGCCTGATGGCGGGCCAGTCCGTCGGCATGCTGAAGGAGGAAGAGCCTGTGGCGGATATCGTCGCCAAGCTGATGAGGCAAAGCGAGGAGGCGCTCGCGCGCCGCTGAGACAGTGCTTGGCCGCCTCGCAGTGGATGTCGCGATCTATCGCGACCGGGTGCAGGTCACCGAGCGCAAGAGCGGCATATTCATCGACCAGCGCGCCGATCACCCCTTTTCGTCCGACACGCAATTGGTGGCCGACGCCACTCGTTTCGAACATGCGCTGTCCCACGCCTTGCGCCAGATCCTGAAGACCGGCGCCTATATGCTCTACGAACCGCGCGCCGTCGTCGGCCCCACCGATCCGGCGCTGACCCCGCCGGAGCGGGCTCTGGTGCGACGGGTTCTGCAGGATACTGGCTTTCGCCGGATCGAGTTCGAGGACGAGTGAAAAAGAAAGGGTCGGAGAACTGCTCTCCGACCCCCGAAGGTCCGGCTCCCGCCCGGAGTGAGGGCGCCGCTGCCCGGGTGCCCCTGCTTTGTGAGGTGACTGCGCCTGGTAGGGGGCGACGCAGGCCGCACTGAGCTGTTCGAGGTTTCCCGTTTTGAATGGAAGGGCGGCCCGCCCGACAAGGCGAGCCGCCCCAAGGCTTAGAACTTGAATTCCGCCCCGGCGTAGAAGAACCGTCCGACCGGACCGAAGGGCGATCCGCCTTCCGTACCGAGCAGATCCAGCGGCGGCAGCTTGTCGAACGCATTGTCGACTCCGGCGTAGAACGTGAAATCATCGTCCGTCGAGAAATCGACGCGGAAGTCGTGGTAGGTCACGTCGGGGTAATAGGTGAAGGGCGATGCGTCGGGATTGAGCGGCGGACGGCCCTGAACGCTGAAATAGGTCTCGTAATTGCCGAGAACCTGCTTGCCGATATATCGCATGCGGTATCCGAAATCGACAGTGTCGGTGGACAGGTTCGCAGAGAGCTGTCCCTGCCAGCGCGGATCGCCAAGTTCACCGAGCTGGCGATCGTAGAAGGTCTCGTCTGTGATGTCGGTGAAGTTGTTCCGCTTGATCACGTAGGACAGCAGGCCGCGCAGGCGCAGATCGAGGCCGTCGCTCAGTTCGGTGCGATACGACATGTCGGCATCGACACCGGACGTTTCCTGCTTGGCGAAGTTGAACGGCGCGATCAGAGCGGACGGCCCGGTCGGCGTCAGCGACACCGTAGTACCCGCCTGGATCACATTCTGCTGGCCCTGAAGGGTTCCGTTCGGATTGCGGAAGACAGCCGCGCAGTACTGGTTGTCGATTCCCGAGGGACTGTCATAGCACTGGTTGATAACCGCCTGGCCGCCCAGCGCGAAGATCACGTTGTCGATCGTGATGTCGTAGTAATCGACCGTCAGGGCGAAGCCCGGCAGGAAGCGCGGCTCAAACACGGCGCCGAAAGTCCAGCTTTCACTGCGTTCCTCGCGCAGGTTGGGATTGCCACCATTATTGGCCGAGATACCCGATGCGGTCACGTTGGTGAACGGTTCGGTCGTGCCGTTGAAGGTCTGCGTCGTCGGCACGCCCGCCGCTGCACAATTCGCGCTGCGGTTGGGATTGTCGTTAATGCGGTTCTGGCTGCACGGATCGACGAACCCGTTGATGAAGGTCTGGGTCGCGGCCGAGAACAGATCGCTCTGGGTCGGCGCACGGACCGCACGGGCATAGCCGCCGCGCAGTTTGAGATCTTCGACAGGCGCGTAAATCACGCTGCCGTTATAAGCCCATACGCCGCCCGTCTGACCGATATTGTAGTCGGAATAGCGCGCAGCGCCCGCAAGGCTCAGTTCCCGAATAAACGGGATGTCGGCCACGATCGGGATATTGATTTCGCCAAACGCTTCGGTGACCTTCTGCTTGGGCGGATCGAAATCGGCGATCGCGTTGAGGAAGGTGAGGCCGTTGCGGGTCGTTTCGTCATACGCGGCAAAGGCCGTCTGCTCGCGATATTCCCCGCCGATGACGAAGCCGATCGGACCGGCAGGCATTTCGAAGAACTGCGAGGTGTCACCGGCGACGAAAGCCGTGACGTCGAACAATTCTGCCTCCTGTACGCGGCTGGACGTGTAGAGGAAGTAGTCGAGCGCGGCCTGACTGACCTGGCCGTCACCGAACAGATTGACGGGAACGCAGGCCGGATCGTCATTCGTGGTCGAAGCGTCGGCATTGATGCGGCAGACGATCTGACCCGCGGCGTTGCGCGTCGCGTCGATGGCATTGGCGTAACGCGCGCGCAGCAGATTGCCTTCGGTTTCGTAGTAGGTATCGAGCTTGCCGTAATTGACCGCGACTTCGTAACGCCAGTCCTCATTGAAATCGCCACGCACCCCGCCGACGATCGAGTAGGTTTCGCGTTCGTGGTCCTCGCCGCGACCGCCGAAGTCGATGTTGAAACGCTGCGCGGTGAAAGTCGTCGCCGGATTGGCACGCTGGGCGGGGGTGAGAACGCTGTTGAGCGTCGCACGGGCCTGTGCGCTCAGGAACGGGTTGTCGATGCGGAAGCTGTTGTTGAAGAAGGTCGGCTGGCCCTCCTGATTGGCCGTCACCTTGACATAGCGCGCTTCGATGAAGGGATCGAAGGCGGGCGAAATTTCGAAATGGGCGAGCACGGTCGCCGAATAGCGTTCGAGGCCGGGCGACAGCATACCCGTCCGGCGCAATGTGGAACCCAGGCCGCCGACGCAATTGTTCGAACCGAAGACGCGCAGATCGGTGGTGCAAGGATTGGCAATCAGCGTGCCGTCGGGCTGGAAAACGAAGGTTCGGCCGAACTGGGCGAGCGCGTTGGAACTTCCTTGCACTGCGATGCCGGTGCAAGCCGTCGCCCGGCGCGCATTGAACTGCGCTGCCGTTTCGCCGATTGCCGCTGCCGTGGGGCAAGCTGCGGTAAAGAGGCCGCCATCGGAGATCGTGTTGTTGCGGATACCGTTCAGGAAAGACGTGTCCGGGATGCCGTTACCGGTCGAGGGCTCGGCAGCCCGAACGCCGAGCGTCGGATTGACGATCGGGCCGGTGAATTCGGTCGCGTTGAACTGGTTGCGGCCGCTGAACGCGCCGGTCTGCGCGTCGCGGCTGGTGAAGAACAGAGTGTTCTGCCGGGCATATTCGCCGGCAAACGAGATATTGCCGCGACCTTCGGCGAAATTCTTGCCTGCGGTGATGCTCCCGAAATACGATCCGCGATCGCCACGCGAAGAAATGCCGCCCTGGCCGCGAAGGCGGATGCCGTCGAAATCGTCGTTCAGGACAAAGTTCACGACGCCCGCGACGGCATCGGACCCATAAACCGCAGAATTGCCGCCGGTCACGATATCGACACGTTCGATCAGGTCGGACGGAATGGAGTTCACGTCGACCCGCTCGACCCCGGGCGTAGCGGTGATCTGGCGGCGGCCGTTGACCAGCGTAAGCGTGCGAGCCGTACCAAGGCCGCGCAGGTCCAGGGCGTTGATGCCTGCCGTGCCGATGAAGCGCGTCGAATTGGACTGGCTGAACGTTGCACGCAATTGCGGCAACTGGTTCAGCGAATCGCCCAGCGATAGATTGCCCGAAGACAGATCTTCGGCAGAAACGCTGACGACCGGAACGGGCGAAGACAGATTGACGGGGATAGCGATGCGCGATCCGGTCACGACGATGGCATCGTTCTGCGGTTCGGTGCCGTCCGCGTCGCTGTCGCAATTCTCCAGCGAGATGTCGCAATCATTGTCGGAAAGATCCTGCGGCTCAGACTGTGCCTGCGCGGCGCTGGTTGCGGCAAGAAAGGCTGCGGAAGCGAGAGAAATCCAGGCGAGCGAAGACGATGCGCGAAGCGCATTCTTGTGTGACATACCCATGAAAGAACCCCAGAAGCACGGGACCGGACGGCGGTCACCGCTTAGACTCAGAAAAAGCCTTGTACGTGACCGGTAAGCCGATTCGCCTCTTGGCGTTCATAAAATGCCGCCAAAGCCCCTTGCCCACAATAGGATTATTTCACTAACCCCGGCATCGGAAGCGGCAAAAAAACTTATATTCCGACAAAAAGTAATTATATTCTATAAGACTGAACTTTACTTTCAATTTTTGGGGAGGGTCTTGTGCTGGGCGTGATTCCTAAGATTTTGAAAGATAATGATGTCTTGATCGTCAATCGATGTGTTGGCGCCCCTGTTGTAGAATTGTTACAACTCCGACAAAATTCGATCCGAGGGAACATCCTCTGCCTTCTGCCATAGTCTTGAGAATGGGTTCATCCGGGTCGGCTCGATGAGTCGGTGGCGAGAAGAGGAGAGGCGAGCATGTGCGATTCAGCGATGATGAAGAAATGGGGCGAGGCCGCGATGACCCGTCGCCGCTTCGGCCAGGTTGCTGCTGCATCGGGCCTCGCGTTCGGAGCCGCGGGCTGCGCCACCATGGCGGCGCCGGGGCAAAGCGGACGCGCGGTCTCCTTCGCGACGCCCGACGGTACCATGGACGGCTGGTATGTCACGACTTCGGGCACGAGGAAGCCCGGAGTGCTCTTCTGGCCTGACATCGCCGGCCTGCGTCCTGCAAAGAAAGCCATGGCCTCGCGCCTTGCCGCAGCGGGTCACGCGGTGCTGGTGATCAATCCCTACTATCGCGACGTATCCGGCCAGCAATACGAGGATTTCGCTGAATTCGCCGCCAGCGACGGCTTCAAGACCGTGCGCCCGTGGCGCGAAAAGCTGACTGCGGATGCGATCATGCGCGACGCGAAGGCGGCCACCGCTTGGCTCGACGCGCAGGACGAGGTCGATGCGAAGCGCGGTATCGGAACGCAGGGGTATTGCATGGGCGGTCCCTTCACGTTCTGGACGGCCGCAGCAGTGCCCGCGCGCGTCAAGGCGGCTGCGAGCTTCCACGGAGGCGGCCTGGTGCGAGAAGGCGCGAACAGTCCGCACCGGATGGTGGACGAGAGCCGGGCGGGCTATCTCGTCGCGATCGCGCAGGACGACGATGCCAAGGATCCCGAGGCCACTGCGACTCTGCGCGAGACCTTTGCCGCGCTCGACAATCCGGCCGAGATCGAAGTCTATCCCGGCGACCACGGATGGACCGTTCCTGACTCGCCCGCCTATGCGCCGGAGGCGGCCGAGCGTGCCTGGGAACAATTGCAGGCGCTCTATGCGCGTGAATTGTAGACTCAAGGAGGTTTTCGGCGGACCGAATGGACGAAACGGTGTTGCGTGAAAGCCGCTTAACGTGTGTTTTAGAATGAAACAGGATATATTGCTTGAGTTCTGCGTCCAATCCTTCATGCCCTTTCGTGAAGATTTATGTGGGAGTTTTTAATGCGTACGAAGACCGTTACTTTGGCCCTCGCGGCCTCCGCCCTTGCGGCGGCCCCTATCGCGGCTCAGGCTGCCGACCGTTCGGCTGCGCCGATCTCGGACGAAAGCGAACTGGCCGGCGGCGCGAGCCGCATCCTTATCCTTGCGATAGTCGCTGCGGCGATCTTCGTCGGCATCGAAGTGTCGGGTGACGACGATCCCGTCAGCCCGTAAGGCGGACAGCGTTCTGTTTTTCGAAAGGGGCCGTGCGCAAGCGCGGCCCCTTTCTTTTTGCCTTCAGGATTTCGAGGCGGCGGTCTGTAGCCACGCCGCAAGGCTGGCGTTTTCACACGAGCAGCGTAGGCTGAACGAAGCGCAAGAAAGAGGAGTTTCCATGGCCCAGACAATCCTGCTGATCCTGGCGGTGCTGGTGCTCGTCACCTTCCTGATGATGGGCGTGCGCGTCGTGCGTCAGGGCTATGTCTATACGATCGAACGGCTCGGGAAATTCACCATGCCTGCCGAGCCGGGGCTGCACCTGATCATCCCGCTGATCGACCGGGTCGGCCACAAGATCAACATGATGGAGCAGGTGCTCGATATTCCGGGGCAGGAAATCATCACGAAGGACAATGCCATGGTCGGGGTCGATGCCGTGGTGTTCTTCCAAGTGCTCGACGCGGGCAAGGCGGCTTATGAAGTGTCCGGCCTTCACAATGCGATACTGGCGCTGACCACCACCAATCTGCGTACGGTCATGGGCAGCATGGATCTGGATGAAACTCTCTCGAAGCGCGACGAGATCAATGCCCGGCTCTTGAGCGTGGTCGATCATGCGACCTCGCCGTGGGGGATCAAGATCACCCGCGTCGAAATCAAGGATATCCGCCCGCCGATGGACATTTCGGAAGCGATGGCGCGCCAGATGAAGGCCGAACGCCTGAAGCGGGCCGAGATTCTGGAAGCCGAAGGCGATCGTCAGAGCCGGATCCTGCGCGCCGAGGGTGACAAGCAATCCGCCATCCTCAAGGCCGAAGGCAAGCGCGAGGCGGCCTTCCGCGATGCCGAAGCGCGCGAGCGCGAGGCCGAGGCCGAAGCCAAGGCGACCGAACTGGTCTCGAACGCCATCGCCTCGTCCGGCAATCAGGCGATCAATTACTTCATCGCGCAGGAATACACCAAGGCGGTCGGCAAGTTTGCGGAAAGCCCCAACGCCAAGACGATACTGATGCCGTTCGAGGCCACGCAGCTCATCGGATCGCTCGGCGGGATCGGCGAATTGGTACGCGACACGTTCGGGGATGGGCGAGCCGATGTGAAGGGCACGGTCGATACCGGCACGCCCATGCCGTCGCCACGGGAGCGCGATCCGGTCCAGCGCCGCAATAATCCGGCCAGCGTTCCGCCTTCGGGCACAACCCGGGGCTGATCGCGTGGACGGGATCGAGTCCTATTGGCTGTGGTTTGCCGCCGGTCTCTTGCTGTCGGGTCTCGAAATGGTGGTGCCGGGCGTCTATCTGATCTGGCTCGCCATGGCGGCTCTGGCAACGGGCGTGATCGCGCTGATCGCAGGGCCAGCGCTCGGCATTCAGGTCGTCGCCTTCATTTCGCTCGCGCTGATCTTCGCCTTTTCCGCCAAGCGGATGCTGCGCGATCGACCGATCGTAAGCTCCGATCCGCTGCTCAACAATCGTCGCGGACGGTTGGTTGGACAAACTGCCGTCGTCACCACTCCGATCGACGGGGGCGAGGGCCGGGTGCGCGTCGGAGACAGCGAGTGGATCGCCCGCGGAAACGATACTCCAGCGGGGCAACGCGTGCTTATCATCGGCAGTGAAGGCTCGATCCTCTTGGTCGAACCGGCCGCACCCCTACCGATCGAGCACCGCTCCTAGCCGCAAGCCAGCGAATATCGCCCGACGCGCTCAGAGCCCGCCCGACGCCATCGCGCGGTCGCCGAAGCGGCCATGCTTGCGGTAGCGCACCATCCACTTGTCGAGGAACAGGCCGAGCGGCTTTGGCTCGATCCCCAGCTCGGCGAGGCCGGGATGTTCGCCCGAAACGGTATTTCCCTGCTTCAGCAATTCCCACTGATCGCTGCCCATTGGAGTGCCGGGTAGCGAAGCGAACGCGCCTGCGACGCCATCGGGCATGGGCAGGAAGGTGCGGGAGCGGCGCTGCGCCTCCGCGATCCGGCGGTTCAGTTCGAGCATCGTGACCTTTTCAGGCCCACCGAGCTCGAAAATCTTGCCGCCGTGCTCGCCCGGCGATTCCAGCGCGACCGCCACCGCTTCGGCGACGTCGTCGACATAGACGAGCTGCAATTCCTTGTCCGGCCCGAACACCGGCAGCACGGGCAGCCAGCGGATCATCTGCGCGAACATCGTGGTGAAATCGTCGTCCTTCCCGAACAGGAGGGACGGACGCAGGATGGTGGCGTTCGGAAACGCTTCGCGCACCAGATCCTCGCCGAGATGCTTCGCTTCGGCATAGTCGATTTCGACGTCTTCGTCCGGTCGGAGGGCGATCGCGCTGACCTGAACGAAGGCCTCGGCGCCGGTTGCGGCGGCGGCTTCGGCCATCCATCCGGCGCTGATGCCCATCAATTGCTTCAGATTGCCCTGAAAGCTGCCGACCAGATTGACCACGGCGTCGGAGCCCTGGATCACCTGTTCGACCTGTCGACGGTCGGTCACGTCGCAGCGGGCGAATTGCAACTGGCCGAGCTTGGCGAGCGGCTTGAGATTGAAGGCGCGCTCAGGATGGCGGCTGGCGACCCGCAGCCGCGCGCCGCGATCCAGCAGCGCCTGAGCCACGTAATTGCCGATGAAGCCGCTGCCGCCCATCAGCGTCACCAGTTTGCCGTTCAACGCGCTGCTTTTCGCCATGGCGGAAATGCTTTCCTCAATTCGTCTCTAAGAAACCGTCTGCGCCCTAGCCCCGGCATGGTGGGCCGAGCAAGGCGTCAATTGCCGCAAGCCCAAGTGCCAGAACTGCGCGTGGAAAGCGGCGTGCCCTCATACGCGATCGTGAGCGTGGCAGGCCAGGTGCGCGTTTCGATGCGTGCGGGCGCGTCGCCCTCGCTGTCTTCGGCGGCGTCCGGCTGGCTCTGTTCGCCATCCTCCGCTTCGCCGCGCACGATCTGGGCGACCAGATCGCCATCCGATCCATAGCGCCCGCCTTCTTCCATGCGCGCCTGAGCGCCGGTAAATTCGGCCGTGAACAGCACCGGCTCCCCGCTGACACGCGCGACGCCGCGAGGATTGGCGCCCCCGTCGTCGGGCACGGCGGTCTGGAACAACATGCGATCGCTGTCAGAGGTAAAGGAACAGGTCGCGACATTCGCATTGCCGAGCAGGGCGCCGTCGGCCCGCGTCACGACCGAAAGAAGGGGATCGGTACGACCTTCGTCGATCGTGGTTCCCGCCACGCCCGTCACGTCCGCATCGCCATCCTTCACTTCTGCGAGCGGTATTTCATCGGCGCGCGATTGTTCGGGAATCGGTTCCGCACAGGCCGCAAGGGCAAGGAGTGGGAGGGCGGACATAAGGGCGGAAAGCGCGAGACGCGGTGTTTTGGTGATCATAGCGATGCAACGTGCCGCACCCGTCGCGGTTTCGCAATTCCCGAAGGCAGATCGTACGGCGAAATCTTCATCCCCTCGCACATTGGGGGGCGATCCGATTAGCGTTGACAAGCCCTCCCAAGGCCAGCTAGTGGCGCGCGCCTACCAGGACGCCGGACCACGATGACCGGCAGTTCTCAAACGTGCCCAGATGGCGGAATTGGTAGACGCACCGTCTTCAGGTGGCGGCGCTCGCAAGGGCGTGGAGGTTCGAGTCCTCTTCTGGGCACCATTCCCGGTCAAAACTGGGCACCAATTCGGTGCCTCGTTTTGCCCCTGATGTAAGAGCGCTTTCGAGGGCACCCTTGGAGCCCGAGATTGTTATTTCGTCGTTCGTGACGGACACCTGTTCGACGAAGAGTCGGACCCAGGCGCGCCGCGATCCCGGAGCACCGTTACGGATCTCGTCGGAGAGAGCCTGGCTGAACCGCTTGACGAAAGCTTCATCGATCATATCGCTGCGGGCATTCAGTTGCACGAGAAGGCTGCTTTCGCTGGCTTCGAGCTGTGCCACTTCCCTTTTCCGCTCGGCGAGCCGTTGGGCGAAGTGTCGATCGCTTGGCTTCTCAAGACCGCTCTCGACAAGTTCGTAGAGGTTGCGCAGGCGCTTCTCGGCTTCGATACGCGCAATGCGGACGCGATGAAGGTCGGCTTCGCGTCGCTCGTGGGCGGCATCCGACTTCTCCAGCACCCGTGCGGCCAACACCTTGAGCCGCTCGTGTTGGAGGACGCGTTCGAGAATGGTCTCGATTACGATTGGATCGAGCACATCGTCGCGAACAGCCTTGGTGTCGCAGGCCGACGCAGTGCGTGAAACACGAGCATTACAGCTGTAGTATCTGAACTGTCCGCCCTTTCCGGTCCTGATCGTCATGCCGCAACCGCAGTTTGGAGCCCCACATATCGCGATGCCAGTGAGCAGCGTCGGTGAATTGGTGATGCGCGGGGCCGTAACGCGCGGCGCTGCCTTTGCCCGCCGCGCGGCCACCAACGCGATCAGCCCTGGGTCGATGATTTGCGGACACGGCACGAGGATGGCATCGCTTTCGGAAGGCTTGACCCCTTGGTCATCTGCGGTGCGGTCCAGATAGGAGCCAGAGTAGTGCTCGCGCTTCAGTATGCCGTCCAAATTGCCATGGGAAAACTTGCGACCACGCAATGCATAACCATTCTTATTGAGATATTCTGCTATCGAGCGAGTGCCCATCGCCTGTCCATTGAGACCGCGGCTGGCGAGATCGAAGATTTTACGAACGACGGTCGCTTCCTCTTCGATGATGACGAGTTTCTTGCGCTCTTTCTTCCCTTCCATCGTGACGGTCTGGGAACGGTAACCGAACGGAACGGGTCCGCCGTTCCAGTAACCGGCGCGGGCGTTGCCGCGCCGATCCCGTCGGGTGAAGATGGAAGCATCCTGAGCGTATTTCTCGTTCATGATCGCAACGATGGACCGGATCATTCGTCCGGTCGCATCCTGCGTGAAGTTTTCCGTCAATGAGACAAGGTGAACCCCCGCTTCAGCGAGCTTGTGCTCGCTCACAACCTGGGTGAGGAGCCGTCTAGCGAACCGCGAGAGGCTGAACACGAGAATCTGATGAACCGGGCGTTCTGGCGAAGTCGCTAAAGCAATCATCCGATCGAACTGTTTGCGCGCCAGCTTTCGCCCGGACACATTGGGCTCGGAGAAGATCTCAACGAGTTCGATGCAGTTCCGTTCGGCGTATTCTTCGATCGCTCTGATCTGCGCCGCGATACTGGCGTTGTTCGGGCCTTCCTCATCCACCGATACGCGGACATATCCATAGGCGCGGATCGTTTGGGACATCGGGAGCTCTCCTACTCACTTTCACCACGGAACATATCATGAATCCGATGTTCGAGCATCTGAAAAACGAGTTTCGCCTCGCCGTCGAGGATTACCAGTTCCGGTGGCAGATCGGTAACGATCCGCCTTTCGTCGGTTGCCCTGCTGCCAGCGCGCCGAACCTTCGGGGCTCGCTTAGCCACCGGCCTGATCCGCCGCGAAGAACTCTTCGATGCTCTGCAGGAGATCGGCGAGCTCGTGCTCTTTGGTCTTGAGCTGTTCGTGATAGGTAAACAGATCGGAGAGGAGACTTGCAGCCGACAGGCCCTCGTGGTGTCGTCTCTCTACGAGCTCTCGGACATCATTAAGATCGCGGATAAGGCTCTCGCGAAGCCCAGCCAGATGATCGAGCCGGTAGGCAAGCGCCTCGATCTTTTTCGTGCGCTCCGCGAACGCCTCGTGCGCGTTCACGACACGAACTCTGCTAGTGCCGCGGCCAGATTGGGCATTTCGGGTTCGGACCAGAAGGCCGGGTTCCCGCCGGCTTCCTCGATAAAGACGAAAGCCTCGCCACGGGTGCGGAGCGCCGGCTTCTCGATCTGAAGGGCGAGGGCGATTTCCTCGATGAGGTAAACCTGATTGGACGTCGGCGGCTTCGATCGCCAGCCCTGCTTGGGAAACGCCGGCGAGGCCTTGAACTCGATGACTTCCTTTCGATAGATCTTGGATCGATGAATCCAACGGGCGTGGACGCCAAGTTTGCGGAGATCGTCGCCGACTTGAGAACGGAACAGGCGCGCAAAGAGATCAGGTATACCGCCTGCCGGGTTGCTCAGCGCAATCTGAACCAGTGCGAGCACGCCGGCGCTTCCCGAAGCGAGCCATCCGGCCAGGGCTGTCGGATCGAAGTCCAGCGCATTCACCGGCTCGAAGCTCGAGCCAAGGCGATAGCACTTGGCATCGCGCAAATTGTGCGCCGCGCGCCGGTGCGCGCGTGCTTCCGCCTTCCTAATCTGGTCTTCGAGCTCATCGGCCTTGATGTTGAGCGCTCGGATCTTGCCGTCGATCACATCGGCAAGGTGCGTTGCCGAAGCCAACAGGCGGGCCGGAATTTCCGATTCGCTTTCCATGCCGGCAAAATGGCGGCACGGTCATTCGGCTAGTTGGGACCTACCTTGAGGCTGGTTCTGGATGGCTCACAGGTAGACGCTCAGCGTGTCCGTGGCGAAGTTTACCGCTTTAAAGCTCTCGAGGGTCAGATCGGCATTTTTCGAAACGATCTGTTTCGCATCTCTTTTAGCCTGGCTGTCGACGAGGCGGCCGGCATCCATCGAGTCCTTCATAAGATTAAACACCCGATCGAAGTCGAATTCTGTGCCGGTCATATTTTCGATCTGTCGAACTGATCTGGCGCAGCGCTGGTTCCCGTCACTACCAGTGATTTTCCTCAGCTGTTTGGGAACCGCTTCATTGTCACGTATCAAGATAACGCGATAAAGAGCGTGCAGTGTATCGATAGCCGATTGTCCCGCCTCTATGCGTGGCCGACCCAGCGATCCTGGCGAACTCGTCCGGTGCCCGGAGCGATATTTCGTTTCGTTGAGCGCTACGGATTTCCAGTCGGTCGTGCCTTGCTTCGGGAAGGCGAGCCAGCTGTAAACCTGCTTTATCATGATATGAAGGAGTGTAGCGGGCGGAATTTTGCCAATATTGCCGTAAATAGTATTGGCGTGATGTTTCGAAGAGAAGGCGGACAAGTTCATCTTCTGCCGCTGAACCAGCTCTTGAAGCTTGAGCATGCAGATATCGAGATTTGCGCTCAATTGCTTACCGTATTTCGACATAAGATCGGTAAGTTCGGCCTCGGAGCGTGGAAGGAGCGTGTTGTCGCGAAAGATTTTTTCGCCGCGCCGGAGGCATTTCGCCGAGGGGGTGTTCGGGTTTGTGGTTGAGCCTGTCGCGCTTGACGAATTGTAGAGGTTCAGGACGATCTCAGCGAGATGATGGTCCGCCTTCACGTCTTTCGTAAGAGAGCCCGTGGTCAACGTGCTTCCAGAACGAACGCTGTCCGCCTCGTCCAGCCGTATCCAACCTGTAGGACGATGGATCCGATCGGCCAGCAGCGTCGCGGCCTTATGCAGTTCATGCAGCAGCACAATCATCAGCATGCCTCGATGAACTTCATCCATCAGTCCGATGGGAGGATTGCTGAGTTTCGCTGGAATTCGATATGCGTCTGTCAGTCGCATTTCGAGGAAGCACCTTGCGATCTCGGAGTTGAAGGAGTTCAGTTCGACCAAACTCTCTGCGAGTTCGCGGATATCGAGTTCGGTTTCCTCCTCCCAGAACCATACCAGCCTGTCGTATCGTGCGGGCACGATCAGCGACCGCAAGTGCGTCGAAACTTCCTCGATGCTCGAGAGATCGACGAGGATCGCATGGTGGCCTATCGAGCCGAGCCACGGATACATGGCGCGAACGACGAGAACGATCGCTGTGTCAGTAGCGAAAAAACGGAACGTCGCCCTGTGGGTGAGCGCCTTCGCCAAACTCTGGTCGAGTATCTGCTGAACGAAACTGTCCGGCTCCTCGAGCCGCTCGGGTAACGGCAATCGAAGCCCGAGCGGTTCCGAACTGCGAAATTTCCCTGGGGAGATCATTGTCTGTGCTGGAACTGAGCTGCTTCGATTTCAGCCATGATCGCATGGCTTTGGAGGTCGAGCATGACGGCGTCGTCGGTTCTGATGACACCTCGACCCCACCGGAGCTTGAAATTCGGAAGGCCGTCCCTGCATTCGACCGTCGCCGTGTCGCTCTTGAGAATCAGGCGCAGAGCGCGCTGGGGATCGGACGCTTCGCGCTGAAGGCGCTCGAGTAGGCAAGAGTCGATCGAAGCCGACGCGCCGTTCTCGAGATGGGTTGCCTCGCTCTCGCTCAAATCCTCGTCAAGCATCGCGCGGGCTTGCAGCCCTTCGATAGCTTCGTCCGATGAGAAGGCGCGGAGGACGCTACGGTGAGGAAGCAGTCTGTCGCTCGAAAGCGCTACGTAAGTGATTTCGATACGGGAACGTTCGTAATCGACCTCTAACGGAAGCGGCGAATAGGCAATATCCACGACCTCGACCGAGATCCGCGGCATCGTTGAGATCGTTTCCTTCAATGACGAAAGCTCCGCCTCGCGCTCGCTACGGCTATCGATGACACACTGAATGGGTTCGCGGAGCGTTCCGATCGAAGACTGGACTTCATCGACTGTCTTAGGAACGGGCACCCAGAACGCTTGCGTGTAATGGCTGGTGATCTGCAGTTTGAACTGCAACATATCGGCCCCGTGACCGCTCTGGACGATCGTGAATTGATCCTGCTCTGGCGGCTGCGGAGCACGCCCTGCGAGGTTCATCATTAATGCCGCTCAGGCCTTGGAAGCTGCGCGGGAAATCGAGTGGAGATCGAAAGAGGTATTGGTCATTTTTTCAAGCCTTTCGTTACCGCCAGCAGGAGCCGGCCTTCACCATTAACATAGCAGAACGGTTGCTATTCTATCAATGGAAAATCTCATGACTGCCTTTGATGAGCTTGCAAATCTATGGCCGGATGGCTCTCCTTCCTTGCGCGAGCGAGGGTATTTCGAGCTTCTTGGCGAGGAAAAACGGCAGGCAGTCATTGCGCGTCTGCGAGCCATCCAGCAGAATCGCGAAGGTGCATCAGCACAGGAGCTGGCAAACGAGCTGAATATTGCCGTTTCTGGGTTTTACGCTCTTGCGAACCGTTTCTCGCGCGATCCTTCCATCACTACCCTTGTCGCTGGACTGCGTCCGAGACGGGGTCGGTCGCGTGGTGAAACCCTCACCGAAGGTGTCATCATTGAGGTTCGAGAACTTATTGCCACCCACCCGCATTGGCCAAGGGAGAGGGTGCTCGAACACATCCAGCAATCGCACGAAAAACCTCCGGCCCCTCTTACGCTCAGACCGGTAATCGATCGCTTGCTGGTCGCAGACGAACAGGAGCGTCTCGGCGGAAAGAATGGATTTGGCCGCAGGACATTGGTCTGCTCGTGCCCCATCGTATTTCGCTTTCCATCCGCAATCGGTTCCGAAGCCGCCGCAATAGCTGGCTTTGTTTTCGACTTGGCGACCGGTTGGTGTCTAGCCAACGCGACCAGCATCCATGCGGACACGGCCATATCCATCGCTTGCGAACGTGCTGCCGAAACCATCGCCGAAATGGACTTCGTCGAGAAACATGTAGAAGCACCGACAATAGAAGTTCAGCCATTCGCGGGAGCGTCCGCCATGATGTGGCATATCGATAGGCTACAGAAGCTCGGTGTTGCTTGCGATACACACAGCACGCGAGAAAGGAGTTTATCTACTAGGGCAATCGAATTACTAGGTTCGCCTCTGGGCTCGCTGCACTTCCATCCTCGTATGGAACCGACGTCGATCTCGTCAGGGCAGTTGAAGTCAGTCGACGTTGCGGAGTTTCTAGGAGCGATTTTGCACGATGAGTTGGAGAGGAAAGAGGTCTTTCCTCTCTCCGGCAAGACAATTGCGGGGACGTCGATGGCACTTGTTGAGCGAGCTTTGAGGGAACTCGCTTAATTTCAAAACTCCCAGCCCGTTCCTCGCGAACCAGCTTGGGCTTCGCACAGACTCAGGAGAGGGTGATCAGATCGCATAGACCGCATTATATTTTAGATCGCGTGCTCAGCAACCGTTTTTCGATTGGAAATGGGCCGGTGGGAGACCGTCGGGCCCTAGCACAGCGATGGCGCAAGCAGACATTCGGCTTTTAACGCCCAATCGACAACGCTTCCATAAACAATGGCGATGATGAAAATTGTCATCCCTCGGGCGGATTTACGAGCTTTTCCAACAAAAGCAGGGCCTGTTCGAGCTGACGACGTTCGACCATGTTGAGCGCACTGACACGTTCTGCAAGCGGCTCGATTCTGCGCGCTTGCCCAGCATTCCACATTTCCCGACCTGCGACGGTAGCTTGGATTATGGTTCCGCGACGATCCGTTGGGTCAGGATCTCGTCGAACGAGACCGCGATCAACCAGACTGTCAATCGTCCGAGTTATCGTCGGTCTTCGAACTTGCTCGTATTGAGCTAAGCGCGATGGTGTGATTCCGTTGGAATGGATTACTACCGCCATGGCGGACGCTTCAGGACCGGAAAGCGAAGGGGCATCGTCCGCTGCGCGCAACCAGCGCGTCAGACGGGTAGCCAATACGGAGAGGTCCGTCGCCAGAACGCGGGATGTCGCATCATCCATGTAATTAGCCTAGACTAACCTTATTTTCACATCTACAGCTTGCGGAATGAAAGCGTTCAATTCCCATGGCCGCCTTTGGCTAGCAGGTCCGGCTGCCGCAGCCCTGTTCTTTCTTAGCCTGATCGGCTTTGCCGCGGTGCGATCGGATGGGTATTCGCACGCCACCAAAGCAGTGAGCGAACTGGGTGCAATCGGGGCTCCATTCGCAATGGCTTTCAACATTGTCGGCTTCATCCTGCCTGGCATTCTAATCATCATCTTCGCATCTCGGCTGATGAGAAAAGGTGAGAGCAGCCACGGTCCGGTCCTGCTGGCGATGTCTGGCGTATGTTTAGCTCTAGCAGGTCTCGCGCCAGCTAACATGCTAGATAACGAAGCCCTCACCACGATACTGCATGCAGTCGGGGCGATAGGATCGGGACTCTGCTGGGTCTTTGCCCTTTTTTGGATCGGCCCGCTTTTGTCTGAACGGTTCGGACTGCAAACCTGGGGGCGGGTAACGCCTTGGTTCAGTTTGTTCTTGCTGTCTAATGTCGGTTGGCAAGTGGCTTTTCGCATGACGGGAGTCGTTATGCCAGGCTGGGGTCAGCGCATTGCCTTTTTAGGGTATTTTTTGTGGTTTGCTGTGACGGGGTTGCTTTTATGGCGCCATGCTGTGGGCGAGCGTCGAGCTGCGAGCATGTACGTATGAGCGTGCAGTATAACCGCATCGGTGAAACCTATGCCAGCAACCGAAAAGCCGATCCGCGGATCGCTCAGCTGATTACGTCAGCGCTTGGAGATGCGAAGACCGTCGTCAACGTCGGGGCAGGAACGGGTTCTTATGAGCCCATCGATCGCGACGTCATCGCAGTAGAGCCTTCGGAGAAGATGATAGCGCAGCGACCCTCGTCGTCGGCTCTGACTATATGTGCATCAGCCGAGAGCCTGCCGTTCGATGACGACAGTTTCGATGCCGCCATGGCGATCCTGACAATCCATCATTGGAGCGATCAAGACAAAGGCCTTCAAGAACTCAGGCGCGTGGCCAGTAAGCGTATTGTCATTCTGACCTTCGACCCGGACGCTCGTCCATGGCCGACGCGTTACTTCCCGAAGCTGGCCGAACTCGATGCTGTAGCTATGCCGAGTTTAGACAGTCTGACGCGACGCCTTGGCAGATCCGAAGTTCAGGTCGTCCCGATCCCTCATGACTGCCACGACGGCTTTCTTTACGCATATTGGCGTCGACCCGAAGCCTATCTCGACGAGGCGCTGCGATCAGGCAGCTCATCCTTCTGGAAGATTGGCGATGTCTCGGCGGGGCTCAGCAATCTCGAGAGAGACCTCAAGACCGGCGATTGGCATCGTAGCCATCCGGATCTGCTGGATCAGGAAACCTACGATGCGGGGTATCGCCTGATCGTTGCCGAGCTCTAATATTCGCTGATCTGTTTAAGTGGGGAAACGACATGCTCAAGCTTCTAGCCACTCGCTTCGGACTCATATTTCATGATGGTCTTCGGATATGGCTGCTGGCACCCGTTATTCCCGCCCTGATCGTATTGCCGGAATTCGCTCAGCATGTCGTGGAAATACAGATCGGAATGTTCGACAGTCCCGAGGCTGGACAGGCCTTGGCGAACGATCCCGTGCGCTGGGCGTTTGGCTATGCCAAGCTCGCCGGACTGGCTCTTGCAATCTTGGCCACCGTGCGATTTTGGGGAGCTAGGAGCAATGGCGGTTATTGGTGGGATCTGCGCGCGATCGCTTGGAAGAACCTCCTGATCGCTTTCGGATTGATTGCCCTGACGGGCCTCCCTGGCCTCTTCTTGGAAGATCGAATCGGTGAACTAACCACGGGGCTGATCAACACTGCGTTGGGGCTCGCAACATTGCCATTGCTCGTCCTTCTGGTGCATGGATTGTCAGGAAACCGCGATGCAAGTCTGTGGAGCGTCTTTCGTTACGACTGGTTCGCCGCTGTCCGTGTCGTCGTCTTTACAGCGCTGGTCTGGATCCCCCTTCAGTATCTACATGGAAAGAACCACGACTGGGCATTCGGCGCGCCCGATGCGCTAGTTTGGGCGCTGATGATATTCGACAGCATCATCGTTGGACTTATCGCTACGCTTGTTGGAACCGCGATCCATCATGGTGCTCTTCCACTGCGAGGAAAGCGATCCACCTCACCGGAAGCATCATCAATGGCGTCATAAGTCGACGGCGGCAAACACCCCCCGTTGGTTCTCGAGTTCTGCAAACTGAAAGCCTGCTTCGTAGCATTCTGCCAGAGATTAAGCAGATGCCGATCTTCGGTCCGCGAGAATTTGATCGGGTTTGCAATTCAAAGGATTGGCAGCCTAAAGAGGCGCGCAGCATTCATTCTATCTTTGGGGGAATTTCACATGGGTCGCATCTCACATTCTTTCGCGCGCACCGCGTCGGCGCTTGCGCTTGGTATCGGTCTGGCGGTCGGTCAGGCGTCCATCGCATCGGCGCAGGATGGGGCGACGTCTCCGAGCGCGACCGTTTCTTCGCCGACCGGCATCCCGGCCTGGGGGATAACGAGCCCCGACATCGCGCCCGATCCCGATATCGTTTTCGGCGTGCTGCCGAATGGAATGCGCTACGCACTTCAGCGCAACACCAATCCGGTGGGCGAGGCGGCGATCCGCTTCACCGTCGAAGTCGGCAGCCGCGAGGAAACCGATGCGGAGAACGGCGCGGCCCATTTCGTTGAACACATGGCCTTCAACGGTTCGACCAATATTCCCGAAGGCGATCTGCTCCCCATGCTTGAGCGGCTGGGCCTGGCCTTCGGCGCCGATACCAATGCCGAAACCTCGCTCGACTACACCACTTACAAGCTTGCCCTGCCCAACACCGAGGACGAGACGGTGGAGACGGCGCTCAATGTCATTCGCGAAATGGCGGGCGAGCTCACCTTCGATCCCGAAGCGGTCGAGCGCGAGCGCGGCATCCTGCTGAGCGAGGCGCAGCTGCGCAACGATCCCAACCGGCGCCGGATCACCGATTACTTGCAGACCGCCTTGCCGAATTCGCGACTGGGTGAGCGCGTGAAGGCCGATGTCGAGCGTATTCGCGGCATTTCCGCTGCCGATCTGCGCGCCTTCTACGATGCGTATTATCGCCCCGAGCGCGCCACGCTGGCCGTCGTCGGCGATTTCGACGTCGCCGAGATGGAGCAGCGCATCAAGGCCGAATTCGGCGACTGGCAGGGCGAGGGCGAGCCGCGCGACATCTACGAAAGTCCGCTGCCGCAAACCGACAATCCGGCGATCGCCAATTTCGTCGATCCCGCGATCCCCGAAATCATCGAGCTCCAGCGCGTCTCCCCATGGGAGCCTGCCGCCAACACCGTCGCGGATACGCGGGCTCAGTTCCTGCGCGCCATTGCCGGGATCGCGCTGTCCAACCGTATTGCCGCGCTTTCGCGCAGCGCCGATTCGCCAACGCTGGGCGCACAGGCGCTCGAACAGCCGCTATTCCGCAGTGTCGAGACCTACGGCCTGCTGATCGTATCGAAGGACGGCCAGTGGCGCGACACGCTCGCGCTGGCGGAGCGTGAGCTGCGCCGTGCGAACCAATACGGCTTCACCGCCGCCGAGATCACGGAGGCAAAGGCCAATATCGCCACCGTGCTCACCAATGCGGTGTCACAGGCCGCCGGTCGACCGAGCGCGGCCTTGGCCGATGGTCTCGTCGCCGCAAGCCTCGCCGATAGCGTGCCGACGGCGCCCGCTTCCGATCTTGCCCTCTATCAAGCGATCGAGCCAACCGTCACGGCGGACAGCGTCAGCAACGCCTTCCGCGCAGCCTGGCAGGGCGGGCCGAGCATCGTGCATGTTTCGACCAAGCAGCCCATCGACGGCGGCGAACAGGCCATTGCCGCTGCGCTCACGGAGAGCGCAACGGTCGCTGTTGCGGCTCCCGAAGAGGCGGCGGCGGTCGATTTCGCCTATTCCGATTGGGGCGCGCCGGGCACGGTCGTGTCCGACGAGACGATCGCCGATCTCGGCATCCGCACCGTTCGCTTCGCCAATGGCTTGCAGCTCAATCTCAAGACGACCGATTTCGAACCGGGCAAGATCGCCTTCTCGCTGCGTACCGGCGCCGGAGCGCGCGCGTTCCCCAGCGACCAGCCGGGTCTGAAGGAACTGCTTCCGATCGCCATCAGCGTCGACGGGCTGGAGGCGCACGATCCCGACGAACTACGCCGCGTCGTTGCGGGGCGTACGGTCAGCGACAGTCTCGCGGCGAACAACAGCGCGCTGGTTGCGTCCGGCAGCACTACGCAGGCCGATCTCGAACTACAGCTCGACCTGCTCGCCGCGCGCCTGACCGCCACGGCATGGCGTCCGGAAACGCAGGCGCAACTGGCGGGCGTCGCGCCGATCGTGGCGAAGAATATCCGCTCCGCGCCGACGCAGGTGTTCGGCAGCGCGCTCAACGCGGTCCTGTCGGGCGGCGATGCGCGCTTCGGCGTGGTCGATGCAGACAGCCTGACCGGAGTGACGCTGGACGATCTTCGTGCCGCCGTCGCACCACAGCTTGCCGAAGGGCCTCTCGCTCTCGCTCTGGTCGGCGATGTCGACCAGGATGCCGCGATCGCCGCCGTCGGCGCGACTCTCGGCGCATTGCCCGAACGGGCGTTGCGCGATGAAGACGGCGCGGCCGCGCCGATCGCTTTCGTCGCAGGTGGAGAGCCGAAGGTCCTCACCCACACGGGCGAGGCGGACCAGGGCGTGCTGTCGCTGAGCTGGCAGACCGACGATGGCGAGGACCTTCGCGACGATATCACGCGCGATCTCCTGGCCGCCACCATGGGCCTGCGCCTCACCGAGACGCTCCGCGAAGAACTGGGCGCGACCTATTCGCCGCAGGCCATCAGCTTCTCGCAGCGGACCTTCGACGGGTTCGGCCATATCACGGCCTTCGCGACCGTCCCGCCCGAAGCGATGGACGAAACCGCGGCCGCGTTGCGTGAAATCGCGGGCGAGATGGCCGATCAGGAAGTGGCCGTCGACCTCCTCGACAGAGCGCGCAATCCGATCCGTGCAGGCTATGAACGCGCGGAAAGCCAGAATTCGGGCTGGCTGGACCTCGTCGCCATGGCGCAGAGCGATACGTCGGTGCTCGATCGCAGGCGTGAGCGGCTGGCAATCCTCGATGCGATCACGCCCGCCGACATCCAGCGGGCCGCGCGCACCTATCTCGCCGACGAGCGCGCGGTCGAAATCCGCATCGTTCCTGAAGGCGGTCGGTAAAGCGCATGTTGGGTCGGTAGCGACCGGGATGGTTTTGGCCATAAGGATCGAACACGATCCATGCGGCGAGGCCATCCGGTCCGCGGTCTGAGCGCAGCCTATATGGGGTGAGGGGGGGGAACAGTTGGAAAACGAAGGTCGCGTCGCGCTCGAATTGCGCGAATTGAGCAAGACCTACGGTCGCGGCGCAAAGGCGAAGCGCGCGGTCAGCGACGTGACGCTGAGCGTGCGATGCGGAGAGGTCTACGGGTTCCTGGGGCCCAACGGTGCCGGCAAGAGCACCACGATCCGCATGGCGCTTGGCCTGATACGCCCGACCTCGGGCGAGGTGCGGTTGTTCGGCAGGACGGTGACAGAGCGCGCGGCGTTGAGCCGGGTCGGTTCGCTTGTCGATGGCGGCACCTTCTATCCCTTCCTGTCCGGGCGCGACAATCTGCGCGTCCTTGCCCGAACGCGCGGTTGCGACGACCGGCGGATCGACACGGTACTGGAGCGCGTGGACCTTGCGCGCGATGGCAAGCGCAAGTTCAAGGGCTATTCCACCGGCATGAAGCAGCGCCTGGGTGTCGCCGCCGCGCTTCTGGACGATCCCGATCTGATCATCCTGGACGAACCGGCCAACGGGCTTGATGCGGCGGGGATCCAGGATATGCGCGGCTTGATCCGCGCTCTGGCCGATGAAGGCAAGGCCGTGTTCCTGTGCAGCCATCTTCTTCACGAGGTGCAGCAGGTTTGCGACCGCCTTGCCATCGTCAGAAAGGGCGAGCTGATCCGCGAGGCCAGCACGGCCGAATTGCTCGGCACCAGTCTTCGCCTAGTGATCGAGGCGCGGCCGATGGACGAAGCTCTCAAGGTACTCGCCTCACGCCAACCGATCGAAATGCCGTCTGGCCAAGTGTCGGTCGAGGGCGGCCAAGAGGACGCTCCAGCGATCGTGCGCGACCTCGTGACCGGTGGCGTGGACGTTTTTCGCATCGCAGCCGAAGAACAGAATCTCGAAAAGGTTTTCCTCGAAATGACGAGCGATCCCGATGCTTGACGCCATAGCCGCCGAAGCGCTCAAAATGCGCCGCCATCGTGGCACCTGGCTGATGGTGTGGATCTACCCGATCGCCGTCTTTCTGATCGCCGCGGCGAGCCTCATCTACTACCAATTCGCGCCTGCCAGTCCGCCCGGCGAGACCCAGACTGCGGCAGCCTGGATCGCCGATAGCGCCATGTTCTGGCGCGCCCCCGGCTCGGCCCCCGGACGAATTCTGATCGCGGGTTTCGTCGCCCTTCTCTTCGCAGGCGAGTATTCCTGGAACACTTGGAAGCTGATCATTCCGGCGCGCCGGCGATGGCAACTCGTCGTCGCGAAGTGGGCCGTCGCGGTCGGTTTCGCCTTCGCGGCTTTCGTCGTAACCGATCTGATCAGTTTGACGACCGTGTGGCTCCGCTCGCTTCAGGGCAGCGAGATACCCGAAGGCGTGACCTTGTCGGGAATCTTTGTCGCGCATGCCCGCGCGGCAGCCTACGCTCTATTGCCGATAGCCTATGCCACGGCCTTCGCCGGACTGTTCGCGGTGCTGACGCGGTCCATCCTCGCCACCGTCATTCTCTCGATCGGCCTCGTAATCGTGGAAGGGATGCTCGGAATCCTGGGTGTGTTCTTCCACGCTCGTGCGCCTGACCTCACACGCTTCCTGATCGAGACCTCGCCGCCCTACCACATCCTCAATCTAATCGAATGGGCGAACAGGAAGACGGGACTGGTTTCCCCGCTCGGTCCGGATGCAGGCGTGGCGCTGAGCTGGACCACTTCGCTCGTCGCGCTGCTGATCTGGATCGGCCTCGCAATGGCGATCACCCTGGTTCGTTTTTCGCGTCAGGACTTGAACTAGAGCTATGTCCAGTTTTGGGCCGATTTCAGACCGTCCGCTTCTGGCACGAAAACCGGCTGAAGCGGACGTTCGGATTCCGCGCCCGATTGCGCCCTTTGCGATCAAGTTGAGCTGTCCCGAAAGCGGACTAGTCATACGCCATTGACTTGAAACTCTACATATGTAGTTTGATCGTATGAGGCGACCCCATTCATCCCGACAAGCTCTTAGTGTTCTCGCTGCTTTACATGACCGTCCACAAGCCTGGCGTCACGGTTACGACCTTATGGGTGAAACGAATCTGAAGTCCGGCACGCTTTATCCGCTACTCATGCGCTTGGCGGATGACGGACTGCTCGAATCTGAATGGCAGGAACCCGTTCCCCCCGCCCGCGCCCCGCGCCATGCATACCGGCTGACTTCAGCGGGCCGTGCATTTGCGGAGGCCGCGCTCGCTCGCGAGCAACGCCGACCTGAAAAACGGAACGTTGGATTCGTGCAATGACCGGTCGCCTCCGCTTCCTCGCCATTGTGTTGGTTCGCTGGAGCGCGACCTTATTGCCGGCACGCCGCAGTCAATGGGCAAAAGCCATGCTCGCTGAACTCGAAGCGATCGGGGATGATCGTATCGCGTTGGATTATGCTTTCGGCTGCCTTTGGGCGTCCATCAAGGAATTCATCATGACATGGAATTTTGCTTCCCGCGTAGTGCGCATCGGGACTCCTTCCGCTTTGCTCATACTAGCGCTGATCGCTGCCAGTCTGACCGTCCGCAATGCTGCGATAAGCCCGCCCGCCGCTTTGGTTTTCGGCTTGTCCTCAGCCATCTTCGCGAGCGCGGCAGTTCTTTTCCTTCGCAAAGGGATCGCGGCGTTCGGTCGCGCCGCCTGTGCTTTGATGGTTTTTTATACAGCCGCGCTTCTACTTCTCCATTCCTCAAAAAACCTCCTTGGCAGCGATGGCGTAACCAGGCTGTATCGCGCACTCGCCGTTGAAGGAATTTTCCTCTGGGCTGTATTGCTTATCGGCGCTGTCTTCCTGATCCGCATTGACCGTGCCTCTCGTGCTGGCCGGAGGTGACTTGGCGATGACGAGCGCTCGAACCAGCTACGCAGTCGGGATCGGATCAGCTTTGCTCGCGGTCGGGGCACTGTTCCATCTTACCGGCTATGTCTCCATACCCTCTGCGCCCCCGGTCGGCGGGCTCGATAAGTTCTTCGGCGCTGCGTTGCGCGCGCTCTGGCTGTTTGCAGGCCTGCACTGGCTGCTGATCGCCACGATCTGTGTTGTGGCCGCCAAGTCCCCCGCGCGCTTCGCCCGCCTGATATTGTTGTGCTGCGCGGTCATCATTCTCACTGATGCGGCACTTTTATTCTGGTTCCTCGGGCCATTTATCGGTGCTGCGATCTTAGGTGCCGCAGGCATCGCGTTCCTAGTCGGATTTTTCCGGCTCTCGTCGGAAACTAAGCAAGCCGGGTAAGCAGTGCGGCTCGCGACACCTGATCGGTCAGAGCCCCCAATAGGAGACCGGCAGTGAACCACCTCTTATCGTTCATAGATAGGGGAGTGTCCGGCCTTGAAAGCGGCGCGGCGGCTCTGCCAGCGTTCCGAGAAATAGCTGCCGTTCGGGAATCGACCCCATCGCGGACAGACGAACTACCCGTCGCGCTTTCTGGAAGCGGACTCCGAGAAGTATTGATCCTCGAGCGTATAATCGAACAAGTCGAAAGGATACGCAGCCAATTGTGGAAACAGGCTTTTCCATCGCTCTGATGGCTGGCTCATGAGCCAAGCGCAGCTCGTAGCGACCGTAGCTCCATAGTCCCCGACTGGTTCATATCCCAAATTCCGCGCCCTTCCGTCACTGATCGTAAACGGGTTTGGAATCGACCAAGGCGTCGCCCCGATCGAAGAAGGATGCGCCTGTGTCTCAACCGGAACGAGTTGAGCCTGGATGTCGCACGCGGAGATAATTGCTTGGCCGATTTCATGCACGTTCGGGGCATCGGGATCGGGTATGTTGTAGACGCCTTCCGCCTTGTTGCTCGCGATCACCGATACCAGTTCAGCCAGGTTAGCGGTGGCGGTGGTCTGGAATCTGCTGCGGCCACGATAGGCCAGGGGAATTGCTTCTCGACCGTCGATCAAACGCTTCACGAACCACCATTCGCGCGGATGCGCGCTGAAAGGTCCGTGGATTGCACAAGGTCGCAGGATGGTCGCGGGCGCCCGTGCGCTTTCCAGAAGGATTCGCTCCATGGCTACTTTGCGGGTCGAATAAGTGTCAGGCCCAGGCTCGACCGTAGGTTGCTCTTCCGTCATACGTTCGGGAAGTTCGGGAAAGCCGTTCTCGCGAGCTTCATCGAGTGTCCGGCCCTTCGCATCGCGATATACGCTTGCTGATGATACCGCGATGATTTGACCCACGTGATGCTGCACCGCCAGTAGCTGCCTGGCATCGGTCTCATCGAACGCGACGGTGTCGAACAGAAGGTCGCAGCCACTTCCAATCGCCACGCCGATCGCCCCATCCTCGGATCGGTCCAAACCAACTCGGGTCACACCGCTGTCGATGACGTGTTGCGGGACGGTCTGATTACCGCGGCTTCCGAGTGCCACTTGCCACCCTTGCGCAATTAGCTTTGCGGCGACTGCAATGCCGATTTGGCCGGTTCCTCCAAGGATGAATGCTCTTGGCATATCGTGACGATACCGTGCCGGCAAAGATTGTCAGCATTCTTGTTATTTCGGTCCAAAACCCGTCAGTCCGCTGACCACTCCCTAAACCGTCCTAAATTCTCATCGTCATCTCACAGCCATCCGTTTTCGCGTGCGATGCGGCTGGCTTCGACGCGGCTGCCGGCGTCGAGTTTGGACGCGGCTTCGGCGAGGTAGTTGCGCACGGTGCCCGGTGAGAGGTCGAGCTGGCGCGCGATCTCCTTGTTGGAACGGCCTTCTTCGGCGAGACGCAGGACGGTTCTTTCGCGGTCGGTCAGCGGGTCGGTTCCGGTGGTCCAGGCGGCCGCGGCGAGATCGGGGGCGATAACCCGCTCGCCGCGCGCCACGCGCCGCACCGCATCGGCCAGCTGGTCCACCGGGCTGTCCTTGAGCAGATAGCCGCCGACGCCGACTTCCAGCGCGCGGCGCAGATAGCCGCTGCGGTCGAAGGTGGTGACGATCAGCGTGCGAGTGGCGGATTTCTCGCGCACCAGCGCGGCGGCGACCTCGATGCCGCTCATCCCCGGCATCTCGATATCGGTCAGCAGCACGGCGGGGCGATGGAGGCGCACGGCATCGAGCGCGGCCTCGCCGTCCAGTGCGGTGGCGAGGATCGTCATGTCGCCTTCCAGCTCCAGCAGCCGGGCGAGCGCGCCCATCACCATCGCCTGATCCTCCGCGATGACGAGGGTGATCGCTGTGCCGCTCATGTCGACGGAACACTCGCGCTCAGCCGCAACCAGCCCGCCGATCGTGCGATCTCGAGGGCGCCACCCGCCGCCGCCAGCCGTGCGCGCATCCCGCGCAGGCCCGAGCCTTCCGTCAGCGGCGCGCCATCCCCGTCATCCTCCACGATCAGAAGCGCCTGCCCGCCGTCGGACAGGATCAGGATGCGACAATGGCTGGCATTCGAATGGCGCGCGACATTGGTGACCGCTTCGCGCATGGCCATGGCGAGCACGCCCTGTCGGTCCGACGCGAGGGCGTGATGCTCGCCCTCGATGCTGCAGGCGATGCCCGCCGTCGCCAGCAATTCGCGCGCGTGGTCGATCTCGCGCGACAGCACCGCGCGGCGAGTATCGGCCAGCGTGCCGCGCACATCAGCCAGTCCCTCGCGCGCGGCGGCGGCGATGGTGCGGGCTTCGGCAGCGGCTTCGGCCGGGTCGCGCTCCGCCAGCTTCGCGACGAGATCCGCCTTCAGCGCGATCAGCGTGAGCGTGCGGCCCATCACATCGTGCAGGTCGCGTGCGATCCGTTCGCGTTCTGCGATACCGCCCAGCGTGCGCACCTCCTCCTGCGCGGCGAGCAGCGCTTCGTTCTTGGCGGTGAGCGCCTTGCCCGCAATGTTCGACATGCCCACCATCACGATCAGCACGGCTCCGGGCAGCCACCAAAGCCACGGCATGGACAGGCCCACCCCCACCGCCGCGGTGGCGAGGGCAAATACGCCCACGAACCGCACCGCATCGCGGGCTGGCTGGATGTTTCCGGCAAGCGCGGCGGCAAAGACCGCGATCACGCTCCAATTGCCACCCAGCGGTGCGAGCAGCAGCGACAGGATGAAGATCGCCACCACGCCGCGCCGCAACGGGATCATCCGGCAGGCGGTGGCGACGTAAATCGCGAGAAACGCCGCAATCCCGATGGCCGATCCGGCAAGCTTCCAGCCGCTCGGCAACTGATAGAACCACGGAAAGGCGTAAAACGGAAGATAGGCCAGCCACACCCATTCCCGATTGGGATGCAGCACCGCGCCAATGCGGTTGGCCAGGGTGGAGAGCGACGACCGTCCCATGCAAAACAGTTTCCGCCTCATAGCGTCAGGCGTCAAGCTGCGCTGCGCCGCCAGCCGGTGAGCGCGAAGGCGCCTGCGGCCAGCGTCAGCCCGGCGAGGCAGGCGAGGTGGAGCCAGACGCCATGCTCGCGCGGCAGCCCCGTCGCGATCAGCGCGAGCTCACCCAGATGGTAGGACGGCAGCACCCAGGCCAGTGCGCCGATCCAGCCCGGCAATTGGTCGATCGGGAACCACAGGCCACCGAGCACGCAGAAAGCGAGAAACAGCAGGTTGGCCGCCGCAATCGCGCCCTTGGCGCTCATGCGCATTCCGATCCCCAGCCCAATCAGCGCGAACGGGACGACCGAACCGATATGGATCGCGAACAGCGCAAGCCACTGCCCCATGCCCAGCCGCACGCCCCCCGCCGCGAGGCCGAGCGCGTAGATCGCCAGCACTGCCACACCGGTGAACACGCCCGATGCTGTCACTTTCGCCGCAAGATAAGCCGCGCCGGGCAGCGGTGAGACCCGCTTCAATTCAATCAGATTGGCCGCCCGCTCATCCGCTATTCCCGCCCCGAAGCCGAACAGCGACGGGCCGATCGCGGCGAACACGCCGAAAGTCGCCAGCGCATAGGTGGCGGTGCCTGCGTTTCCGTCGCTCATGGCGATCGCGAACAGGCCGTAGAAGGCGACCGGCAACACGATCGTGGGCAGGATGAACTGCGGCAGTCGCCAGCTCTTGAGGATTTCCGCCCATGCTTCGCGTGCGTAAATGCCGCGCGGCGGGCCGATGTAGGCGATGGTCATCATGCGGCATCCTTGTGTTGGGGCATGAGAACCGCGGCCAGCGCGTCCTCTAGGCTCGCGGGTTCGACCCGCAGATCGGCCAGATCGGGAGCGGCGGCGAGCAGCGCGCGCAGGGTGGCAGGCGCATCGGCGGACAGCACCCGCCAATACGCGCCCTCGCGCTCGACTGAACGCACCGCAGCGAGCCGTGCCAGCGCTTCTTGCGCGATGTCGGCGCGGCAGCGGATTGCGGTGGCCGCGGCACGGGCTCGGATCGCGTCGGGAGGTCCATCGGCGACGTTCCGTCCACGGTCGATCACGGCAATCCGGTCCGCTAGGGCGTCGGCCTCTTCAAGATAATGCGTGGTCAGCAGCACCGCGGCCCCGCCATCGGTCGCCTGCCGCACGCTGGCCCACAACGCGCGGCGGGCGGGCGCGTCGAGCCCGGTGGTCGGCTCGTCCAGCACCAGCAGGTCGGGCCGGCCGCAGATCGCCAGCGCGAATTGCAACCGCCGTGACTGCCCACCGGACAGTTCGCCTGCACGCCGCTTGGCGAGATCGGTCAGCCCAGCCAGCGCCAGCGTTTCCGGCACCGGGCGGGCATCGCGGTAGTAGCCCGATTGCAACGCCACCAGTTCGCGCACGGTCAGCACATCGGGAAGCCCCGCCGATTGCAGCATCACGCCCATCCGCTGGCGCGCTGCGAAATGGCGCGGGTCGAGACCGAACAGGCTCGCCGCTCCGCTGTCGGGAATGAGCCGCCCGGTCAGCACGCCCACGGCGGTGGTCTTACCTGCGCCATTGGGGCCGAGCAGCGCGATGACTTCGCCCGCCCGCAGATCGAGCGACAGCCCGTCCAGCGCTCGGATCTTGCCCATATGCTTGTCTACATTGGCGAGCGAGGCGGTGATCGAGAGATCTTGCGGCATCGACATGCCTCCTTTCGCCATCCGTTGTGCCGTGCCCGGCAGGATCGCGGCAGTGACACGGCACAGGGGCGTGGGGGTGACATCTGTCACTGGTGCGGGCGCTGGCGCTGCGCTTTCTTTGCCGGGAACCAGACAGGAGGCATCGATGAAGCACGTAATCTCTAAGCGCGGCGTAGGCGCGATCATCGCTGGAGCAGCGGCGCTGCTTGCCTCCAGCGCGATGGCCCAGCCGATTCTGATCCGCGACGTGCGGGTGTTCGATGGCCAGGCGGTGCACGAAAATCGTTCCGTCCTGATCGACGGCAATCGCATTCTCGAAGACGATTTTCGCGGCACCCCACCCGCCGATGCGCGGATCGTGGAAGGTGCCGGGCGCACGCTGCTGCCCGGCCTGATCGACGCGCATGTCCATGCCTATGCCGGGCTCGACGATGCGCTGCTGTTCGGCGTGACCACCGTGCTCGACATGTTCACCGATCTCGCGATGACCGCCGCGGCGAGAGCGCGAACCCGGGCGAACGACAATCCGGGCGAGGCCGATCTGCGCAGCGCGGGTTTCCTCGCCACCGCACCCGGCGGGCACGGCACGCAGTTCGGTGTTGCGGTGCCGACGCTGACCGCGCCCGATCAGGCCGAAGCGTGGGTGGCGGCCCGGATCGCGGAAGAGTCCGATTATATCAAGATCGTGATCGAGCCGGGCGGCGGGGCGATCGGCCGCACGCTGCCCACGCTCGACCAGGCGAGCGTCTCGGCACTGGTCGCCGCGGCGCATGAGCGAGGGAAGCTCGCCGTGGTCCACGCGACTACGAAACACGCGGCAGAGATGGCGATCTCCGCCGGGGCGGATGGGCTGGTGCATTTCTTCGCCGACGCGCCGGTGGATGATGCCATGCTGGCGGCGATGACGCGGCAGGGCATGTTCGTCAGCCCGACCTTCGTCGTGTTCGAAGGCTTCAACGGCCATGCGGGCAGCCGCGCCCTGCTGGACGAACCGGGCCTCGCCGGGCTGCTCGGCGAGCAGGCGATCGGCAACCTGAATCCGCTCTCGGGCCAGGATCACGCCCACCGGTTCGCCCCGCAAATGGCGGCGAACATCGCCGCGCTGCACCGTGCGGGCATCCCGGTTCTGGCAGGCAGCGATGCGCCCAATCCGGGCACGTGGATGGGCATCTCGCTCCACCGCGAGCTCGCGCTGCTGGTGGAGGCGGGGCTTACCCCCCGCGCGGCGCTCGCCGCCGTCACATCCGCACCAGCGCTGGCTTACGGCCTGACCGGACACGGCCAGATCGCGGACGGCGCCTTTGCCGATCTGCTGCTGGTCGAAGGCGATCCGACGCGCGACATCGCCGCTACCCGGGCGATTGTAGAGGTATGGAAGGACGGACAATCCGTCAGTGCCTTGCGCGAGGCGCGCCGTAGCGCGCTCGCCAACACCGCCGCACCCGCACCGGCGACGCTGCCGGGGGACGGGCGCATCGCCCGCTTCATCGGCGACGCCTCGGGCGTAGGAATCGAAGCGCCATTTGGCTCCTGGAGCGTCTCGACCGACGCCATGATGGGCGGCTCCTCCACAGCAACGTCCACGTTGACGGGCGAAGGCGCGCTGCGCCTGACCGGCACGGTGGTGCGCGGTGGCTTCGCGCAATGGGCCGGCATCGCATGGATGCCCGGTGCCGCGCCCATGGAGCCTGCAAACCTTAGCGCAGCCACGGGCATCGCTTTTCGCATTCGCGGTTCCGGCAGCGGCACCGGCGTGATAGGCTTTTCCGAAGCGGGCGGCCAGCGCCCATCGCTTTTCCAGTTCGCCATCAGCGAGGCTTGGCAGGAGATCACTGTGCCATTCGCCGATCTGCCGCGCTTTGACGCGGATAATGCTACGATGCTGTTGATCGGCGCGTTCGAAGCTGGCGATTACGCCGTCGAGATCGAAGACGTTCGGCTGGTGAACGCCAAATGATGACTGCTTCCGGACGGCTGTCGTGATTCGAACTGCCGTCCGGTTTCGGGAAGTCGCTGCGCTACGTGGGATGACCGGAATTAGGGCGCTAAGCTGACATCGCCATGGCCCGCTCAGAGCTTGCGCTTCTCACATCCATTGGTCCTCGAGAACTGCGCGGACATTCAAAGCAGAGTAACGTCTGGATCGAGACAATCCCCCAACTGTGCGGACTGTCGCTCGATGGAATCTACGCGAAACTTCAAGACTTTAAGCCCATTGATATCGGGGTAGGTCCCAAATTCCACGTCGCGGCAACGTCATGTGTCGATCTCCACACCAGGAGAACGACACATGAGAAGCGAAGAATCGAACAAAGACGGAAACATTGGCCACAATAGCGGGGTCAATGCGATGAGGGTCGAAACGCTGCCGCTAAGTAAGATCATAGTCTGGCAGCCGGCGCAGGATCTGGCCAACGACGTTCAGCCGCTCGACATCGATAATGAGCGCGAGGTCATTCAGGAGTCGGGGCAGAAGGCTCCGCTTCCGGCTCGCGAGCGGGAAGACGGTCGCGTTGAAGTGGTCGCACAGGCACACATCTTGACGGCTCTCGAAGATATCGGATCGAGCGATCCAACCGTTTCAGTGCGCATCTTTCCCAGCATGAGCGATGCCGCCGCATTCAAGCTCCTGTCGCAGAACGCAGAGCCGGGAGTTGTGGCCAGTCCGCTCGCCCGCGGCCAGCTGCTCGCGAGCGCCGTCAAGCACTTCAAAACGGAAGCGGCAGCTGCACAGGGCTGCGGCGTCGCGAAATCGACGGTCAGCAAACGGTTGGACGTCATCCGGGCAGCCGAGCTCCTCGGCGATAAAGTAATCGTGATGCGTGATATCGATCAGCGCTCGGCGTCCTGGCTGATGGGCGCGGTGGGACGCGGCCAGAAGCCGGACCCGGACAAGTTCCCGCACCGTGCCCGCCTCCTCGCAGCGATTAGAACCATGCCCCGCGGTTCCGCGAAGCAGGTGTTCGCTGCGCTGCGCCGCGTGAATAAGGACGAGGTTCAGATCAAACCCAGGAAGGGCATCACCGGCCTTACCTACGGCGAAACGCCGATTGGCGAAATGCGCCGCATGAAGAACGGCGATCTTCGCATCTCGCTCGTCGGAGTTGGGCAAATCGGTGCTGACGATCTGGCAGCGATCCTGCGCGATGCCATCGGCGCTGCACGGCGCAACGGCTGACTGGCTGAGCTCGAAAGGAGCGGTTTCTCATGAGAAACCGCCCCGTCATCCAAAAAAAGTCGAAACAGAAAGCGGCCTGAAGATGCCGCATGAGAGGCAGTAGAGAGGGTAGAGTTAGGGGGCGCGCGATAATGTGTTCTGTTTTCCGAACGCTTGCGGCGCGGACAGAACGATGCGGCCCCCTAACTCACTTTCAAAGGGGAGCAAGGCAGTGACGACGAAATGGCTTGTCCGACAGCGCCGGGCGGCGGAACGCGAACTTGCCGAAGCGCTGGCTTTGGGACGCCAAGACGCAAAAAGGCGCGCCGACGCCGATCGCGAGCGTGAAGCGATCGAGCGCGACGCGCGCAAAGTCGGAAGTGCCATCCGAAAGGCCAAGCGAGCAGCGGGAAGGATGCACTTCCCGCTTCGTGCTTACCCCGCCTTCGTCGAAGGTCGCCGCGAAGGACGGATTAGGATCCGGCGCTTCGAAAAGGCGCTTGCACTTGCGCTCCCGAAAAAAGTTGGGGGTGGGAATATTTCATCGTTTCACTTTCGGATGCGTGGGCGCGGGCTTGGCACTTGGCGCAAGGCAAAGGGCTATCCTTACCGGCGTGGCGAGGCGGTGCGCACGGTCCGATACATCTTTCGCGAAAATGCGCGCGAGATCCCGAACGGCGGGATCGTCAGTTCGATCTCGGAAGAACCCGACAACATCGCCTCACTGCTGGCTACGCTCGAGGAGCTGGAACTTACCGCAGGCCGTAACAATGCAACCGTCTACTGGTCGCTCGTTGTCTCCCTGCCGCACGAGCTCACAAGCGAGCAGCGCCTCGCTTTGTTGGACGAGATCTGCACACCATTCCGCGAGCTGGGGCTGCCGATTGCCGCGGTGCTGCACGCGCCCGGCCCGGATGGAGATCCCCGCCGTCACAAGCGAAAGCAAAGCTCTATCGGAGTCCCCTTCTGCAGACTTGAAACAAGTGAAGGAGGCGAGCACGGGAAGCGCTGGGCGCAAGGATCGAAATCGGAGCGGTGAAATACCCAAAGCGACCCCAGAGGAATTGGAGGGTATGCTGGGCAAACTCCCCGGGCGTCGTAAAAGCAACGAAGTCAATCAACCGACGACGAACCGCGAACCTGGCGACATTGGAAAAATTCGCGAAGTCCTACGGCAGCGTGGGCACAAAAAGACTGATGCAGTTTCTCACATCGAGAGGCCTTCTCTCGAAATCAGCACCCCATCCGAAGATCGTCCCACTAAAAGCGACAATGCTATGGTGCGGGCGCAATATGATAATATTGAGGCCCAAGTTCCTGGTGAAGAAGCCGCGACGATAGCCGAGAACTCGGCGAAACCGCGCTTCGACCATCTTTCGCAGTTCGGACAAGATCACAGCGACGAACGCCGAAGCCGACGGCGGAAGCGCAAAACCGCCTCCGATTTTACGAAAAAGATCGCTGAAAACGGGCTTGTCGAGGGGGGCAATACGGACACAGCGGCGAAGGTTCCGCAGTCAGATCGAACAACCGACCTCGCTCTCGTCGCCGATCTTTTCCATTCGGTCGAGTGGGATCCGCGCGAATTTCGAACGGACATGAGACGTCCTGACAGATGGTCTCACACGATCACGGAAGCCGAAGACCTTGATTATCTCGCCATGCTTTCCGCGCACGCAGCGCGCGATGGCAATTATCGTTCTTGACCAACAAAGGAATATTCGATGTCCACTCACTCGACCAGTCCGGAAGCACGCAATGCGCAAGCCACTTATCTCTCGCCGCTCATTGCTAGCGAGCCTGCAGGCAAACGTCCTGCATGTGTCTGCGCGTCCTGCCCGGCATCGATTTGGTATGACGACGATGAACTTCGCTGCTTCTGTTCGGTGATGAAAATCATGGCCTACGAGCCCCATCGGAAACCGATAAAGCGCTGCGACGGTCGCACGCTTGCACTGGCGAGGCTCGAAACAGCACACGAGAGTATCTAGAAGCCTAATGTCGCCAACGTGCTGGGCATAGCCTGTTCGATCGGACGGCTTCACCATCACATTCCGAAGCTTCTGCCCTCATCTTTGTCGGCGCTTCTGGGTCGGATAATAAGAAAAGCTATCCATGGTTCGCGGCGCTAGCACCAGTTGAAATTCAGATCAGGGCCAAAATTTCCTTATTCAAGTTCAAAGTCTGCGATTAGTGAGGGAAGCTAATCGGTAGGATGAAAATCAAGATCGATGCTTCCGCTGGATCGTCCGATCCAGCGTCTTTCAAAGGAAGTATCGATGAAAATCTACGAAGCAAAAGAATACAATCCAGCCCTGCGTCTTCTAGCGCTGCCACTGGTCGCAATGGCGTGGGCAGGTCCCATCCGGACCGTCAAATGCGCCTACCTTCCGCCGGACGCGATCGCTTTCGGCAACTGCAAGCTCGTTTGCGCGGTCACACAAGCGGATGAGCCCATGTTCGCCGATTTTGCGAATGCGGCGGATGAGCTGGCGAGCGATATCATTCTCATCCGCGCGGGTCTGTCTCCGGAACAGGACAATGCGGTCACGGTCGACATCGCTCTACGAACGCCTGCCGAACTGCTGGTCAAGCGCGCCTATCATTTCATGGAACGCGACAATGGCGACCTCTGGCTGTGCGCTTCTAGATCCAGTGGGCCTGCCATACAGCTCACCGGTCGTGGCCTGGAGCTGCATATCCGCCAACCGTTTTCAAACGACGAGCGGGCCGACGGCGCTTGCCGGGCCGCAGCGCAGATCGTCCGCCTCTCGCGAGGGCTGGTCTGATGGCGAAACGCTCGACAAAAGAAGCAAAGCCGAAGTCGGTCACCGATCCGGAACGGCCCGAAAGCTGGCTTTTCCTTCTGAACGAGGATGGCTTGGGGTTCGGCGTTCTGCGCTCGAACTTCAAGGACCGCACCAACTCCGCGCACGAATTCGGAATGCGCAAGTTGCAGCCCGTGCCTCCATCGGCATCCGATCCTGATGCTATTACGGCAGAGAGAGCAGACGTAATCCTGCCGCGTGAGGCCGAGGATCAGTTCACGAGCCCTGTCGCGTTTCTGAAAGCCTGTGATGAGATGCAGGTCGATCCCGGCATCATCGTCTATCTGACGATCCCAACACCGGATGCAGACCGGCTGCATCAGGCATGGGAAACGGGGCGCGAATTCGCAAGGATTCTCGCCGAAGAGCGCGGTCTAGCGACCCTGCTTATTCAACATGTGCCAGGACGGGTGTCATCTTCCAACGCTCCTCACCTGCATTTGCTGATCTGTCCTCGCACGTCGTCAAAGTTCGGCCTCTCGTTTGGTGGCCTAGATCGCGAGCTCCTTCATGATTCAGGGGCTCGTATTCTCGCCGACCGATGGGCGGAATTCGTCGACGCTGAGCAGTGATTGTCGGTCGGGGGCACCTTGTTAGGTGCCCCCGGCCTATCGCTTTTCGCTTCGATCCATCCAGAAACCTTCAACGGCGGCCGCAAACTTTTCTTTCTGCTCCTCGTTCGCTCCGAAAATGACCACCATGAGCGAGAACGGTGTCGCTTGTGCGCTACCGCGTAAGTCGAGAAATCGCAGCCGACCTTGCAAGAAGTAGATATCAGCATCGGCGCGCAGCGTCTCGTGAAACCATGTCGAGTCCGTCCGTGCTGGGACCAGGCACGCTATGGTCGCGACATTGCCCAGTCGCCATTGTTCATGCGCCCGGCGCAACCATTTAAGCTGGTCGGAGAAAGGTGGGTTTACATAAACGAACTCGCCGAACCAAGCATCTCGCAACCCGTCGTCTCCGTTTGCAAGGATGTATTTTTGGGATGCAATGACGGGACTGAATGGATGCCCGCATGGATCGAGGTCGATGCTTCCAAAGGAGGCGTAAATCGATTCCATGAAGTCCGACGGTGTGAAACGGCTGTCACGGTCGGCCTTATCACCTTGCCCCCAATAGGCGCGCTCAGGAGCTCTACGTTTTGCTTTCGGCGCCAGCGCATTCAAGATTTTCAAGACACTGGCAACCGACCCGCCTCCAATTTCGACCGACCTGATGGTCGTAGGAGAAAGACCAGTTCGTTTGGCCAACTCTTCGATGGTCATGCTCCGCTTCAATCGCCGATTGCGCAATTGGTCCGCGAGCGACTTTCCTGGCCCAATTCCGGTAAGCCTAAAATCTAGGGCCTGCATCGCGGCTTCCAATGTCGATGTCGATCCAATGCCGCGCTCGAGGCGGAAGATCGCCTGCGCGCTTGCACCAGACCGTTCTGCCAGAGTTCGCTGCAACCAGCCTTTCTCCTGGCGCGCCGCACGTAGGTCATCGATCAGAATGTGATGTCTCCAGCTATCAGATACTGGCGAGATAATGATAGATAGCCAACGCGCTAGTTCCGTCAATCCGAGCGCGCCTCAAACGTGCGCTCGAAAAATTCGAGATGAAAAGGCTTCCTTGGGCTGTCGCCCCTAGAAGTCCGCTGCGTGAGATAAAGGAACCGAATGAGGATTGGGCACCGAAACAGCGCGCAAATGTGCCCCTGAGGCGAGAGCGCAGGCGAGCGGGATCGACCGCTGCGCAATTCTAATTTTCGGCAACTGGCTGATCGCCGACAGGGGTGCAGAAGCCGATCAATACCTTACTCAATGCGACCGAAGCCAGCAGGAAGGAGGAAACTTGAACAGCGAATGCTGATGATAATCAGCTGGAAAATGCCTGTCAAGTAAAAACTAAAGTAAATATGGTATTTATCCTGACCTACTCTCGCACGGATCGATGATTGTCGACATCAGAATTCGGGATTTGCGTTGATTTCGCCCTTGAGGCTGCTCGCTAAGCGAGTGCGATCTCGTAGGGACGAGATCGAGGGAGGCGCGCGGTGCGAGCCGACCGCTGGCGCCGAAAGATTGAGGGGTTTGGGTGAGGAATGGTCCTCGAATGAAAATGAGAAGGTAAGACAATGACGCAGGCCACCGCAATCGATCTCGATCTCCAAGTGAAGCAAGCGATCGAATTCAATGCAGGAATGATGGAGTCGATGCTTGATGCGATCGGATACCCTTCGCTTTTGGCGCCCTATACCGGCGACTATCGGGTGATTGTCGCCTTTCCTGGCGCGGCCATGATCGAGGTCGATCTGCTCGTTCGATGGGATGTCGCCCAAAAGGTGCGACTGCCTCTCACGGATTGCATAGAAAAAATCGAAGCCAATCTGGTCGTGGTGCGCAGCAGGCTTGAGCAAGTTCTGGCGAATCTCGATGAACTCGTTGAGCGCCGCGAATTGATCCGAGCCGAGGCAAGCAAGCAGATGTCTTTGGCTCGGCGCCAGAGTATCGGATTTCGGGTTACCACGGTGGAGCTCGCATGGATCGATGCCGAGCGGTCGGATCGGATGGGCGAAATGGACCTTTTCTACGAGGCCGCCGCCTGCAACATGCTTCGGCCTTTCCGGGAAAGGCTTTCGATCTCTTCCGTCGCAGAAGCGCGCGGCGAACTGAAAGCATTGCGCGCTGAGCTTCGTTCCACAGTCGACAGGGCTAACTTGGCCGAAGCTAAGGGCGCGGTCGGGTACATCGAAGCTGACAGCCTTGAGCAGCTGCGAATCGTAGCAGGAGATCTTCAGGCTGCCCTGGGTCAGATCGTGCGATCTTTGGAAACGCGTTTCTGGTCAGAGGGCCGAATTTGCACGTCCTTTGGATGGGAGAACGGCGTTGTGTATTCTGAAGATCATCGTCCTGACAACCGCCGAATGAACTCGAGCGGCTCGTCCGGATTGACTGCCGATCCTTCCTCCAGTTGCGAACGCTTGGTCGCATTCACCGGCGATGGTCGGCTGCTCAACTGAATAGCGTGTTCCCGCCGAGTTCGCTCGGCGGGAGCGCAGCAAAACGACTTTGGTAAACGGCAACTATGCGCCCTAATTTCGGCCGTTCCACTTCTTGCCCGAAACGCCCGAAAGCGGACGTCTATTGCGCCCTCGCGCTACGGCAAGTCGCCCCAGGCTTCCGATGATATGGCATTCGCGGATCTTGTCCGCCTGGCAGGATCGTAACATCTGTCAAAGTTCGTTGCGGAGCGCCGAGATGAACGTTCTTGCGATCGATCTTGGCCAATTGCTGTGGGACCAGCTGATCGATGTCCTGGGACGGCTTTGCATCGTGATCGGATAGCGCGAGCAGTTCTCGAACTTGCGCCATGCTGAACCCGAGTTCGCGCGTGCGACGCAAAAAGGTTAGAATCCCAAATGCTCGTCGGAGTAATCGCGATAAACAATATCGGTCCGGTCGGCTGCTGGCCGGATGCCCTCGCGCTCGTAATAGCGGATCGTCTCCGCCGTCGTGTCGGTGGACCTTGTCAATTCGCCTCTAAGAATCGCTTGATCCTGTCCGGGTCAGAAGGCTCGGGCGGCGACTTCAGTATGACCCGATTCGGGTCGAAGTGATTTCGGGCGAGGAGATAGAGGGTCTCGCCGATCAAACCAACTCGACTACGCGTTCCGACATCGACCACTGTCGGTGATGAACGTCACTTACCGAAGCATTCGCTAACGAGCTTTTCTCGAAGAGAGAAAGCTTCGGTGTATTGTTTTCCTGCGGCGCCGCGCGGCATGAAATTCCACCTGGCGCACTATAAGCTCCAGATCGTCCTTCCCGATATCGAAAGTTTCTCCCAAATCTCTCAGTGCGGCCTCGATATCGTCGGAATGTGGCGCAGTAGGCTCATGCTGTGGTATAGCCTGCGCTCCGATTGATCGCGCCTGATGAGGATAGTTGTGTCCGGAAATCCTATGATATAGGACACCGACGATCACCAGACATACTGCATTGAAAACAATGGGCAGAAAGACGAAGCTATATCCAAGGGCTTCGATGGTTTCTCCGCCGATGACCGCCGTGAGCGCCGCTGCTCCCCCGGGAGGATGCAGGCTGCGCGTGAGCGACATCGCCAGGATGGCAAGTCCTACAGCGAAACCGGCTGCAATGTGCGGCGAACCAAAAAGATGCGCGCAGAATACGCCCGCAAAGGCAGAAATCGCATTGCCGCCTATAACCGGCCAAGGCTGAGCTAGGGGACTCGCGGGAACGGCGAAGACGAGCACGGCCGACGCTCCCATCGGAGCGACGATGAAAGGTAGGATCGCGCTATCGTGCAAGATCCAAGACGCGATGAAGCTTGTAAGAGCGATACCCGTCAGACCACCGGCGCACGCCAGCATGCGATCGCGAAAAGTGGCTCCAGCAAGTATTGGTTCGAAGATGCGTCGCATGGTAGCCTGTTTTGATGTCATCGCCTGGCGCCAATGCGGTACCCAATGCCGGGAAACGAGGCAAAATTCGCAATCATACTGATAGACGCACTATCTACCGGCAGCGTGGCGCACCATCACGGTAACCATTCGCCTTGCAATCACGAGCGCTGTCTCTTTGTTCCCTATTCTCACCGCCAACACTCAAGGCGCGCTTTCTTCGATTCCAGATTGCGCAAATCGTGCCCTGAAGCTATTTGCTTCGATCAACGGTAATCCCAAAGGGCTTTTGCACTTTGTAGATTATGAGGCATGGAGCTAAGCTGCTCGGTCCTTCAGTGTCGGCTGTCGCACTTAGACAATCCGCAAGCAGCATTCCTTACCAGAACGATCAGGCCAGTCGATCGCAGCGCCGGCTTGCGTTCTGATGAGACCGACGCCCACGAGGGTAATCGCCACAAATTGTTTGATTGAGAACGTCTAGGCAATGCTCATCAGACAGTTTGCCGATGAGTTCGCCGTGCTTAGTGTGCTGCATGTGAGCCAGGCGGCCATCGACAGCCTTTGTGATGCCATCGTGGCGCTCTGCTAGAGTCTGTTTCGCAAGCTCGCCTTGGTCGTGGGGGGATTTTTATTTGCCATGGCAGTATTTAGCCAATGCGAGCACTGAGCAGGCACGCTAAGGAACGAAGTGCAGGAACGGCTGTTCAAAACGATGCTGGTGAGGCGGTTTCGTGCGCCTTGTGCCATAGAGTTTTCGACCCGTTCAAATGGTGCACCCAGTCTTGTCTACCTCCTTAGAGCGACTGGGCGCCAGTACCCCCTCGGAATAGCAACAGGACCGCCCGCATGAAGTGCTTAGGCTCGCTGGAATCAAGCACTTGCCAATGATAGCCATTTGATGGGCTGGTATGGAACTGGCTCTGCGCTTTCAGTTGTTCGATTCGAACTGATGGTGTAGCCCTGCCGTTTCAAGCTTCCCTTGGCGGCAGGGCATTCTTCCCTGAAAGCTTCTGAATGGCTCCGCAATGCCTTCGATGGCGTTTCGAGCCATCACCTCTGCCGAAAATGGTTCAAGAGGGGAGTCATGATTAGATGCGATGCTTGCGGCATGACTGGCGATGAAACCGCGATGGACAATCACGTATGTAGGGTTGAAATTGAAGCTGTAGATGAGCGGCCTGATGGAAAGGCGCTAATGACAGGAAGTGCTTATGCCATGGCGATAGGGATGTGCATCACCCTCATTGCATCGCTCGCCTATGCCAACGTAGGCAACGACCTTTACAGCTTTTCCAATGAGTATGCTGTGCAACAGGCTGCTAGAAGTGCTGGTTTATACTGGTCTGCTGTAATGCTCGGTAGCGGTTTGTTCTCAGTCGGTCTGTTGCTCTGGTGCACAGGATACATTGCGAAAGCCATCAGCTTTCTGCCATCGAATAGAGTTGGTTGCCTGAGAAGCGATGAGGATCTCTTCTCATTGTTGAGAAGGTCGGACGCTGCGCTTTACAAGGCGAAGGCTGATGGACGCAATGTGGTTCGCTGCGCTGACGGAGACGTGACTAAGTCAGCGCACGGCGTTTTCGCTTCGGCTAGCTGGGGTCGTGAGACGCAGGGCGACAGGAGTGGACATAAGGGGGTAGAAACAAGCTCGAAACTGTCAGCTTTTGGCGTCCACGACCGTATTAGCCTCCCCTCCCAGAACGAAGATCCAGATAACAATGCAGGCGATCCACCCCGCGTTGAATATGATAAGTGCTGTCCACACCGCTGCCGGTGTTGCCCTCCGTTTTCCTGGCCCGCGCACCAATTCACCCGGCCTATTCCCGCGGAACACGCGAGCGACATCGCGCAGGTGTAGCAAGAGCCAAATGCCCGCGCCCAAGCTGACGACTGCAAAAAGCGTGATGAGAGCAGGAAGGAACCACAACGGCATTGAAGAAACTCCTTTCGGACCGAACTCAGACAGCCGAGCTGAAACGACGGACGGACTGCGGACGGTAGGTATCGAACAAGGCAGCGATCACGCGTGCATAGGGCAACCCGCTCGCTGTAATGGATAACTGGTCATTATCGATGGTTGCAAGCTCGAGCTCGATGAAAGGGCGAAGGGCGTTGAGCACAGGCTCATCCAACACAGGGTCGATCGTCGCGCTGCCACGGCATAGGAGTGCTTCTATTATTTCCCCGCGCACTCGGTCGTCGTCGGTCCGAGCGATGCCCACCGCCGTTGTCAATCGGCTCTGGCTGGCTTGCATCCTGTAGCGACCGCTATTCTTCTCGTTCTGGGCAAGCAGCTTTGGGAAACTGCTTACTGCCGAACTGCCGAGACCAATCAGGACCAGTGACTGATCGTCCGTGAAGCCTTGAAAGTTTCGCCGCAGCTTTCCCGTCGCAGATGCTTGGGCGAGCGGATCGCTGGGTTTGGCAAAGTGGTCGAAACCAATGGAGCGGTAGCCCTGCTCGGTCAGGTAAGCATGCCCGAGTTGAGCCATAGCAAACCTTTCTTCCGGATCTGGAAGGGCGTTGCCGTCGATGACGCGCTGTCGCGCAATCAGATGCGGAACATGAGCGTAACCGAAGAGCGCGATGCGGTCCGGTGCTATGGCGACCGTGCGCTGTAAGCTGTCATGGAGGTCGTCCTGCGATTGGTGCGGGAGACCATACATCAGATCGAAATTCAGGGAGGTAATCCCATTCTGACCAAGAAGGTCTACGCTGCGTTCGATTAGGCCTTCGGGCTGAACCCGGCCGATCGCCTCCTGGCAGTGTGGAGCGAAGGTCTGCACACCGAGGCTTGCACGTTCGATCCCGACACTCCCGATCGCCTGCGCCCATTCCGCCGAAAATGTTCGGGGGTCGAGCTCGATCGAAAATGTGGGATCATCGATCTTGAAGCGTGCGATCAGGCAGTCGACGAGCGATAGGAATTCTGTTGGGCTGATCGCATTTGGGCTGCCGCCGCCGAACGCGATCCGACGCACATGTGCGTCGCTCCGCAACATATCGGAAACGAGATCTATCTCGCAGACCAGCGCATCAAGATAGGATTCGAGCCGCTGCCGCTTGCCAGACTTGCCCGTGTTGCACCCGCAGTAAAAACAGATTTTCTCGCAGAACGGGATGTGGACGTAGAGCGAAACGGCGCCGCTCGCATTGCCAAGAGCCTCGGCAAAATGGGTGGCTGACAAGGGGCCGAACTCGGCCGCAGTCGGATAGCTGGTGTAGCGGGGAACCGGAGTTGCCAGCAGATCGGGGTGATAGGGCCACATGGCGGGCTCGTTGCTCGTATTCGAGATCGTATTCATTGCGCTGGATCAATTCGCTTACGGGAACAGGACGCGTGGCAACCCTCGCTATGACAGGGCGCCGTGGGAGGCGATTCGCGCATCGGGATCGGAATGCTGAGGACACCGCCGCCGCATAGACGTGTTTCGATGGTCTGAGCAGCAACAGGAACCGGTCCGAATGATGCCGGAAGCAAGGCCAGAAAGGCGAACCTCGTCTTCATCGGCACCCTTCCTCATCTTCGTTGGTTGAATTCCGGCCATCATCCTCGTCATCGATAAGAATACGGTTTGCCGCACCGTCGAGATCTTCGAACTGACCGTCGCGCATGGCCCAGAAGAACAGGACCAACCCGGCACCGCCCAGAAACAGCGCGACCGGGATGAGGAAGACCAGCACGTTCAAGGTGCGTTTCTCATGCGCGCCAGCCGCAGGGAATTTCCAACGACAACCAGTGAACTGAGCGACATGGCTATGGCAGCGATCAAGGGCGTCACGAGACCCGCGAGCGCGAGCGGCACCGCAACCACGTTGTAGCCGATCGCAAATCCGAAGTTCTGGCGGACGATGCGCATCGTCCGGCGTGCGATGGTGACCGCCAGCGCAACCGGCATCAGCCCCTTGCCGAGGAACACCGCGTCTGCGGCTTGTTGGCTCACGTCACTGGCGGTGCCGGGCGCGATGGAGGCATGGGCTGCTGCCAGCGCAGGACCATCATTGATACCATCGCCTACCATCAGCGGACGACGTCCGTCTGCTTTCAAGGTATCGAGCAGGGCCAACTTAGTATCGGGACGCATTTCGCCTTCGCCTTCAATACCAAGCTCGCCCGCAAGTGCGCGGACGGGAGAATGCCGATCGCCTGAGACGATCCTGCTGTCCAAGCCGCTTGCATCCAGTGCGGCGAGCGTTTGGGCGGCATCGGCCCGCACCGGATCCGCATAAACGATGGCAATTTTTTCCTCACCAATGCGCAAGGTCGATGCCATCCCCGTTTGATCCAAAGCACCACGAGCCAATGAGACAGGAATCTCGCCATGCATCCCGCTTATGCCTTGTCCTCCTGTTTCGGTGATCGCAGTGAGCGATGCAGGTGAGACGCCTTCCGCTCCGAGCGCGGACACGATGCCCTTGCTCAAGGGGTGTCGGCTAGACTGCGCGAGGGCTAGCGCGACAGCTTTTTGGTCATTCGTAAGATGATCGAGGCTTGGAACAGGCTCGCCCAGGGTCAGCGTTCCGGTCTTGTCGAACAGTGCGGTATCGACTTCGGCCAACCGTTCGAGCGCGCTTCCATCCTTGACCAGTAGGCCTCGCCTGGCGAGCGCCCCTGAAGCAACCACTTGAGCAGTTGGAACTGCGAGCCCCATGGCACACGGACAGGTAATGATAAGAACTGCGATCGCGATCACGAGTGACTGGTGCCAGCCGGCCCCGGCAATCATCCATCCTACAAACGCCAGCAACGCAAGAGTATGGACGGCAGGCGCATAAAGGCGTGATGCACGGTCGGCGATACGGACGTAATGACTGCGCGACTGCCCCGCCTCATCCATCAGCCGCGCAATCTCGGCAATCGCTGTATCGGACGAGGCGGCGGTAACGCGCACACGGATGGGATCGCCGAGATTGATCGCTCCGGCGTGAACGGTATCGCCAACACCGGCAGGCTGAGGCGTGCTTTCGCCGGTAAGCATCGCATTGTCGATCGAGCTTTGTCCGTCCTCGACCAAGCCATCCGCCGCAAGCGCCTCACCCGCGGCGACAAGCATGAGCATTCCCGGCTCAAGGTGGTCCGCTTCGACCGTTCGGCTGGATCCATTTTCCGCCAAGACGCGAGCTGACTTTCCCATACGCGACAGCAGTGCACCGATGCCTGCGCGGGTTTTGTTCCGCATCGTCGCATCGAGCGCGCGACCGGCAAGTAGGAAGAACAACAGCATGACAGCACTGTCGAAATAGGCATGCCCACCGCCGATGATTGTTTCGTAGACGCTGAGCCCGGTTGCAAGCAGGACACCGATCGAGATCGGCACGTCCATGTTTGTCCGACGATGCCGCAGGGCCATGGCTGCGCTCGAAAAGAAGGGTCGCCCGGCGTAAGCGACCACCGGCAGGGCGATCAGCGCGGACAGCCAGTGGAACAGTTCGCGGGTTACACCGCCCGCACCCGACCAGACACTGACCGAGAGCAGCATGATGTTCATCATCCCGAACCCCGCCACGGCAAGCGAGCGCAGGAGCATGCGGGCTTCGGCATCGTCTTGGCCTATGGGGTTTGCATCGGCGACCTGCGCTTCGAAGCCGATCCTGCCGATGGCTGCAACAAGCTCTTCTGCGTCGAACTTCCGGTCGTGCCGGACGGCGACACGCTTGGCGGAAAAGTTGACGCGTGCAGCCTCGATACCGTCGATCTCTTGTAGACCGCGTTCGATCTTGGCGATGCAACCGGCACAGCGCATGCCGGGCACGGTGAACCTGCTATCGACGAGGCCGGGTCGCTCAAGCGTTTCGATTGCCGTAGGCGCGTTCACGGCAACTGCTCTTCGGTCGACCATGCCTCTCCCTCGGGAGATGCGACTTTCAGGCGCACGATCCAGCGTCCCGTATCGAGTGGTTCGAGCGATACGTGATTCCCGGGCGTCGCTTCGATGAAACTAAGGCTCTTGCTTTCCGGTTGCCCGAGCGGTCGGCGAGCTTCTGCGGTCACGGTCGCGCCATCGGGCACCGATGTGGTGTCGATGAGGAGGTGCCCGTTCTCGCTTCGGGTCATCTCGACCGACCAGCCCCACGCCTCCTGCTCTTCGGCAGCGTCGAGCCAGTCGTTGAACTCCTGGCTTGCGACATAGGAGTTTTCGACGATCACGCCGCCGAACCCGCGCACGGCGAGTGTAGCCATGAACAGGTTGACCGCAATGATGATGGCGAACCCGGTGACGATGATTGCTGCCGCATGCTTACCGGTGAATTCGCGTTTCATTCCTCGCCTCCCGGCGTGTCGAACCGCGTTTCCGTTGTCGCTGTTTCCTGCTGCTCATCGCGCGAAGTCACGCTGAAGCTGAAATCCTGCGTAGAGGTTCCTTCGGGCGCAACCACATAGGCCCGAACCGAAAGAACCTGATCGGCAAGCACTGTTTTGACCTGGGTGCGCGCTGCGTCGTCCCTTCCGATTGTATCCGTCCACATCAGCGCGCCGGGAAGGCCTTCGATAGCAATCTCCATCTCGCGTGGTCGGCTTTCCATGTTGCGTAGCTTAAGCGTGTAGGAGTTGCGCACAGATCCATCGCTCATGAGGATGTAAGGCGGATTGCGATCGGGGGAGACCGAAAGGCCGACATGGTTGCGCACGCCCAATGCGAACAGCATGGCGAAACCGATGCTACCCCAGATCAGGAAATAAGCGAGGGTTCTTGGACGAAGCAGCGCTCTCCAAGGTGAGCGCGTGGGTTCTCCATTCGCTTCCTTCTCGCAATCCTCGAGCGTTGCGTAGTCTATCAGACCACGTGGGCGGCCGACATCGGCCATTACCTTGTCACAGGCATCAATGCACAATCCACAGGTGATGCAGCCAACCTGCGGACCTTCGCGAATGTCGATACCGGTCGGACAAACGGCAACGCATTGGAGGCAGTCGATACAGTCGCCGAACTTGCCCGGGTTCTTTTCCGCCTTCTTGACACTCCCACGCGGCTCACCGCGCCAGTCCTTGTAGGTCACGAGCAACGACTTCTCGTCCATCATCGCGGTCTGGATGCGCGGCCAGGGACACATGTAGATGCAGACCTGCTCGCGCATGAACCCGCCCAGCGTGAATGTCGTCAGCGTCAGGATTGCCACCGTGATGTAAGCTGCCGGTGCCGCCTCTCCCGCCCAGAAGTCGCGCACCAGCGTCGGCGCGTCGGCGAAATACATGATCCATGCACCGCCGGTCCAAAAGCTGATGACGAGGTAAATCGTGTATTTGAAGCTTCGCTTTGCAAACTTCTTCGGTCCCATGGGTGCCGCGTCAAGCCTCATGCGTGCGTTTCGGTCGCCATCGACGAAGCGATCGACATGCTGGAACAGGTCCGTCCAGACAGTCTGCGGGCAGGCATATCCGCACCAGGCACGTCCGACCGCGCTCGTCACGAGGAAGAGCCCGAGCGCCGCCATGATCAGCAGGCCGGCGACATAGTAGAATTCGTGCGGCCAGATCTCGATGCCGAACATGTAGAAACGGCGATTGGCCAAATCGACCAGCACTGCCTGGTCGGGAGCATAAGGACCGCGATCCCAACGAATCCAGGGCGTGCCGTAATAGATCGCCAGAGTGACGAACATCACGAACCACTTGAACCGGCGGAAGGGTCCGTCGATCCGCTTGTTGTGGACCTTGGTGCGTTTCTCGAACAGCTTAGTCGGCAGCTGCTGACGCGGCGGCTCGTGTGGCTCGTGACGCAGCGTCGTCGCTTCCGGCTCGGCTACTGCGCTCGAAACCGGCTCGTTCGTCTTCGCCCGCCCGTCCTCGACAACTACCGACCAGTCACGCTCCTCGCCTTCGCGGCGAGGAGGAGCGCTCGACGCGCGGCCGGGATCACGGTTCTTCATCGACCTCCACCGTGGGATCTTCGGCGACCTCGACGAATTCTTCGCCGCCACCCAGAGACCAGACATAGGCCGAGAGCATCTTGATCGTGACCGGGTCGAGACGTTCGCTCCAGTGCGGCATGCGGCCCATCTTGGGGTTCAGGATCTGGTCGCGGACCTGTTCGCGAGAGCTGCCGTAGAGCCAGATCGCATCGTTCAGGCGTGGTGCTCCGAGTTCGCGATTACCCTCGCCAGCAGCGCCGTGACAGACACTACAATTGTCCTGGTAGAGCTGCACACCCGTCCCATTTGATGCGCCTTTTCCGCTGAGCGAAAGCACATGACTGACAAGACCATCAAGTTGGGCAGGTTCAAACGCTCCTTCGAACGGGGGCATGAGACTGGTTCGGGTGTCTTCGACACCGGGTGCGCGGATGCCGTTTACCAATGTGTATTCGATGGCCTTCAGATCGCCGCCCCACAGCCAGTCATCGTCGTTAAGGTTGGGATAGCCGAGCGTCTGGCTTCCGGCGGCTCCCGAGCCATGGCACTGTGAGCAGTGGACCTGGAAGGCCGAACGTCCTCCGGCTACTGCCTGTCCGAAAAGTTCGCTGTTCTCCGGCAGGCGTTCGATCGGTATCCGCGCCAGCTCTTCGCGCACAGTTGCGCGCGCCTGATCGACCACGCTCATCTCTTCGGCGAGTTCTCCGCGGCTGGACCAGCCAAGCACGCCTTCCGTCGCTTTGTCGACCAGCGGCCAGGCTGGATAAAGAATGACGTAGACCACACCCCAGACGATCGTCAGGTAGAGAGTCCACAGCCACCAGCGCGGCATGGGCGTATCGAGTTCCTCGATACCGTCCCATTCGTGCCCGACAGTCTCCGTTCCGGTCGGCTCGTCGATGCGCTTATTTGCCATCCTGGCGCTCCCCGGTTTCCTCGTCCTTGAATATCGAACGCGCCGCTTCTTGGTTTTGTTGCTTTGCCCCGGGCCGAAACACCCAAAGACAAAGGCCGAGAAACAGGATCAGGAGGGCAACAAGTCCGTAGCTGTCCGCGAAATGACGCAACTGGTCGTAGAGGCTCATCTGCCTTTCTCCTCGGCCAACCGCTCTTGGGCTGCAGCGCTGTCGACATCGACCAGTGTTCCAAGCATCTGCAGGTAGGCGACGAGTGCATCCATTTCGGTCAGTCTACTCGGATCGCCGTCGAAGTCGCGGACCTGAGCCTTGGGATAGCGTTGCTGGAAATCTTCGACATCGCCTCCGCTGTCGGGGTTGGCCTGAAGGATCATGTCCGCCATCGCTTCGCCGACGTCACGATCCGAATAGGGGACGCCAACACGTCGCAGGGCGACCAGCATAGCAGCGGCGTTGTCGGTATTAAGCGGTGTCTCACCGAGGAACGAGTATTTCGGCATGATGCTTTCCGGCACCACGCTCTGCGGATCCTCAAGGTGTTGGACGTGCCACTCGTCCGAATAGCGCCCACCGACGCGCGCGAGGTCTGGCCCGGTGCGCTTCGAACCCCACTGGAAAGGATGGTCATACATGCTTTCGGCGGCGAGGCTGTAGTGCCCGTAGCGCTCTACCTCATCGCGGAAGGGTCGGATCATCTGACTGTGACAGGAATAGCAGCCCTCGCGCACATAGATGTTTCGACCCGCTTGCTCGAGCGGCGTATAGGGACGCATCCCCTCTACTTCCTCGATCGTGTTATCGATCCAGAACAGCGGAGCGATCTCCACGATGCCGCCGATCGCCACCGCGATGAAGGACCCGATCGCAAGCAAGTTGATGTTCTTTTCCAGCTTCTTGTGCTGGGTAGCGAGACCCATGGCGATCTATCCTATTCTGCGGGTTCGGGGGATGCCGAGCCTGCGATGGGCCGGTCCTTTTCGGGGTCGTAAGCGGGCATGGCACCCATCGGCTTTTCCTCTCGCAGCTTGCCGCTAATGGTCATCCAGACGTTGTAGCCCATGATAATGGCGCCGCTGAGATACATGACACCGCCCAGTGCTCTGATGATGTAGAGTTCGTGCAGCGCGGCCACCGTTTCGGCGAAGCTGTTCACAAGATAGCCGTCGGGGCCGTATTCACGCCACATCAGGCCCTGGGTGATGCCTGCCACCCACATGCTGGCTGCGTAGAAGACGATACCAAGCGTCGCGAGCCAGAAATGCCAGTTGATCATGCGCAGCGAATACATGCGCTCGCGCTTCCACAGTCGCGGGACAAGGAAATAGACCGCAGCGAAGCTGATCAGCCCGTTCCAGCCGAGAGCGCCCGAATGCACGTGCCCGACGGTCCAGTCGGTATAGTGGGACAGCGAATTGACCGCCTTGATACTGAGCATCGGCCCTTCGAAGGTGGCCATTCCGTAGAACGCCATGGCCATGACCATCATGCGGATAATCGGATCGGTGCGAACCTTGTCCCATGCGCCGTTGAGGGTCATCAGTCCGTTGATCATGCCGCCCCAGCTTGGCATCCACAGAATCACGGAGAAAACCATGCCGAGCGTCTGTGCCCAGTCAGGCAGCGCGGTGTAGTGCAGGTGATGCGGGCCGGCCCAGATATATAGGAATATCAGCGACCAGAAGTGGATGATGGAAAGCCGGTAGCTGTATACCGGTCTTTCGGCCTGCTTCGGCACAAAATAATACATCATCGCAAGGAACGGCACCGTCAGGAAGAACGCGACCGCGTTGTGTCCATACCACCATTGGGTCAGCGCATCCTGAACGCCGGCGAAGGCGGAGAATGAAAGCGAGCCATTCCACGCAACGGGCACCGCCAGATTGTTGACGATATGCAGCATCGCGATGGTAATGATGAAGGAGAGGTAGAACCAGTTCGCGACGTAGATGTGCGGTTCGGTCCGGCGCGCCAGCGTGCCCACGAAGACGATCAGGTAGGCGACCCAAACGATGGTTAGCCACAAGTCGACATACCATTCCGGCTCTGCGTATTCGCGGCTCTGCGTGACCCCGAACAGATAGCCCGAGGCCGCAAGGAGGATGAACAGCTGGTATCCCCAGAACACAAATCGGGCGAGAGCGGGAAACGCGAGTTGCGCGCGGCAGGTGCGCTGGACGACGTAGAAGCTGCTCGCGATCAGGATGTTGCCACCAAACGCGAAGATTACTGCGGACGTGTGCAACGGGCGAACCCGCCCGAAATTGAAGTAGGGCTCGATGTTGAGCTGCGGAAAAGCCAGCTGCGAGGCGATGAACACGCCAGCGAGTAGACCCACGAGAGCCCACATCATGGTGGCCAGGACGCCCCAGCGGATAGGGTCGTCGTCATATCGCGACGGCCCTTCAGGCATTTTGAAGAAGCCCTGCGTTTTTCCTAACGGATCGAAACGAGCGGCGGTCACCCAGACCATCACGAACGCGATAATTCCGATTATGGTCGCGTGTGCCGCCATCCCGCTATCGGCCGCTGTCGCAGCCATCAGGACAGATAGGACCATAACCAATAACCAGAGGCCCACCCGACCCAGTGCAGCTTCAGCTTGCATCAAATACTCCGATCGCTTTTTCTCGGCTCTATGCGGCTGGCCGCACAACCGCATTGACTTGGATCAAAATTCGAAAAGTTTTGCTTTTCAACAAGGAAGCGCAGCCGCCTCCCGAATTCGAAGCCGGTCTAATATCGTAACTTCGGATCTGCCGTTGGTATCTATGATGCCAAGTTCCCGCAGCTCGGTGAATTGCCGACTGACTGTTTCGATGGTCAGCCCCAAGCTGTCAGCGATTTCGCGTCGAGATACCGGAAGACTAAGCGATACTCCGTCATCATTTTGTTTCCCGATGCGTTCGGCCATCGAGGTTAGGAAAGTCGCAACACGTTCCTGCGCGGTCTTGCGGCCAAGGAGCACCGACATGTCTCGGGATTGATCGAATGCGACGAACATGTGTTCGCAAACCGCCTTCGCTAAATCGGGATCTGCCGCGATGGTGCGAATGAAGGCGTCTGCCGGAAAAGTAAGCACGCGACAGTCGGTGATGCCGTGTAGCGAATATGGCACGGCGTCCGACCGCGGAAACACTGTGAGATCGTTCGCCAGCAAGAAAGCAACGACCTGTTCTCGATCATTACCAAGATGTCCGACAAACTTCGCAACACCCTCTGCAACGAAGGCAATAAATCTGGCAGCGGACCCGTCGAGCTCCGCAGCTGCCCCGCGTTTGATGTCTACGTCGCCGCCCAACGCGCAAAGGCGTGATGTCATGGACTTTGGCAGGTCCAAATGGAGTAAGGCAGCGAAAAGGCGCTGAAGATCGTTGTCGGACAAGGCCCGAAGCTCCGCAAGAGGTTCCGGACCGACATGTGCAGTTGAACTTCCATCAAGTCTTTGAGGTAGATCAAACGGCTAGAATATTTCTAAACGTGACCCATCGCGTTTGGCGACAGCGCATAAGACGCGATTATGCAGCCAGCATCTCGAGAGCGTCACGCTTACGAATGGTGACATCCCGGCGGCCTCGCATTTCAATGACGCCTTCCTCACGGAACTTCGTAAACTGGCGGCTGACTGTTTCTATGGTGAGGCCGAGAATATCCGCGATCTGCTGGCGTGACATTGGAAGCTCGAACTCGTCAGGCACTTTCCAGTCCGTATTCTCACAGGTCGCCAAGACTGTTCGTGAGGCGATTTCGAGAAGCAGGGTGGCGAGCCTTTCCTCTGCGTTCATCCGCCCTAGAAGCAGCATCCAGCGTCGGGTTCTGTCCAGTTCCCCGAGCGTTCGTTCAAGTAACTTGTGCTCCAGCCGCCCATGCTCCTCCGCAAAGCGCTCGAAATCCGATCGCTGAAAAACGCAGACGGTTGATTCGCTCAGAGCTTCTACGCTGTAGGGAGAAACCTCGCCAAAGGGACGACCGAGGAAATCGGATGGATAGGCGAGCCCGAGGATCTGTTCCCGGCCATCACTTTTCTGGGTGGAGAGCTTCAGCACACCAGAAACCACGTTGGCGACAAAGACGGCTTCGTCGCCTTCCCATAAAAGGGTTTCTCCAGGCGCCAGACGTCTTCTGCGCCCGATCTTGTTCAACAACGCTATTTCATGATCGTCCAGGTCGGCGCAGATCGCGCGTTTTCGGACGGAGCAAGCCTGACAGAAATTGATTTCATTTGTTGGATCTTCGGCCTGCATGGCCACCGTTTAGCCCTGCATGCTTAGCTTTCCAACCCGTTCGTCCGGACAGTTTTACGAAGATGGCGCGAGCACGTGTGGACGACGAAGGCATAGATCGCCAAGCGCATGACATCGAGCCCGATCCACCAATTGTGCAGCGATGTTGGTCCGACCGCCGCACCTGCGATCTGCGCCATCGTGCGGTCGTCCAATTCCGGCATGATTACGATCCACTGCAGAGCCACTGTCGCGATTGCTACGATTATCAAACGGCGCGATGTTCCTCGTGCCGAGACGAAAAGGGCAAATAGCAGAATGCTCTCGATCGCGACGGACGCCCGGAAGGTCTCTCGCCCCACCGCGAGTAAATGAGACATCGGCACGTCGGCTGCCAGGAATTTTACTGGCGTCGCGATAAACGACAGAGAGAAAAGCGTCGCAAGAACAGCGACAGCAAGCCCTAGGGTTCTCAGGGCTGAACGGTTTGTCATGCCTGACCTTCCTTCGTGTTCTCATCGGATCGCGGCGCACACAGGATCGGTCCGTATCGGAAAAGAAAGAGGCCGAATGCTCCGAGCCAAGCTGCTCCAGCAACCGCCAGCGCCGCCTGTCCGTCGCCGATGGAGAGAGCTGCCTGAACCCGCAAGACAGCCGCAATCGTGATGAGAATAAACGAGGCGACAATCTCCCGACTGGCAAAGAGCGCCCGGCCGGTATGGCCGAGGCTGGCTCTGCTCATGACTGCGAGTATCATCGTTGCCATCGCGCCTGTCGAAAAGGCGTGGATACCCGCTGTCTCCGGAACGATCTCGACTTGGGCACCGGCAAGAAGCAAGAGCCCCACCGGGAGCCAGAGGTATGCCAGATGCAGGATCCACACCAGAGCATTGGCGCTGCACCGCCAGCCCTGCCATTTCGACAGGCGAAGAAAGTGGGCAACGGAAGCGCTCGATAGGAGCACCGCGCTCAACAAGCTGAACGGTGCGCTTAGCCACGCCAGCAGTGCGGCGGCGGTCAGGGCGATTATCACTTTGTCCAAGGTGCGAGGCTGCGTGGGCAATCGTTCACGAGCGCCGATGGAGCTGAGCCAGTTCCGCGTAAAGCTCGGGATAATTCGTCCTCCGATGATCGCGATTAACAAGACGACGAGACTGAATCCGGCTCGCCATCCCAGCGACGAATCTAACGAACCTGCCATTTCGAGCCGGTCTAGGATTCCGGCAGCTCCAAAGAGGAGCACGATCGCGACGACAGGCAGATTGCGGTTTCTGCTCTGGATTATCTCGCGTGCGAGGAGGAATGCCAGAAGGAGATAGAAGCCTCCATCGACGAGAATGAGCATGGGATTATTGTCGGGCGATACGAACGGAAGAAGTCTCCCGGAGAGCCACACTGCGAAAAGGGCGGCTAAGGGACCACCTGCAATGGGCAGCCGCCCCGTCCAGTTCGGAACTGCTGTCAGCACAAATCCTGCGATCGCTGCACCGACAAAGCCGAACAGCATTTCATGACGGTGCCATGCGAGTGGATTGTCGAGCAGGTCGAACGACACAAAACCAAAAAGCACGGTCAGCCATGCCGCTAGGGCGGATATGGCCCAAGCTGCGGCACCGAGGAAGAATGGTCTGAAGCCGCCGCGCAGGATCGGCGGGCTTTTCGCCATTCGTCTGCGGCGCAGCTCCAGTCTTTAAGAATTTGTCGGCATACGAGGCGACCTTGTTCGATTAGGTCACCGATAGCACTACACCCTGCCGGACAACTTGATTTACCTCAAGCTTCGCTAAAACGTCGAACCGAATTGCTCGCGATCGCTTCCACCTTCGCTCCTAGAATGCATCGATTGCTAGGACGGTTCAGGTGATGGGAAAGCGCGGGATGACACGCGCAACCGACAACACTGGGGGCACTAGAGAGTGGGCAAATCGCGTGATGGCCAGCCAGTATTATCATCAGTGTCGAGAAGCCACGAAGGGCGAGAGGTCCGCAAATGATGTTAAGACATCGAAGGTCTGGACCAAGGCGCATTGAATTGCATCGGGACCAGTGATGACGTGACGAGCGCGGATGCCAGTAAAATATCCCCTGCTACCAAGTCGGTGACTTTCGCTAGATCATCGATATGATGCCTCAACACCGCGATGCGGTCCGTGTGCTTGACCGTCGCCCCTCTTTTTGCACCGTCCGCCGACAACGGTGAATACTCCGACAGGCGTTCGGCGATGCGGCCAGATCCTTTGTTCTCCTACCTCAATTTGCGCTCGCCCCCTTAAGCTTCGTGGCAACGCTGCTGACGGTGGTATCCATGGCTGCACTGGGCCTAGGCGTGGATGTGCGCAATTTGGGGAATGCCAGTCCCAAAGTGATTACTAAGGTGGTTTTGTCATTGATCGTGCTTGGTCGAGTATCGCTGATTGCGATCTGGATCAGCGGAGCATCGATCCACCTCAACCGGCCGCCAGAGCAGGTTCGAGGTTCCCGGTCATATCGAGATCTTCTCATAACAAAAGCCCCGGGAACAACACGAATATCCCGCAATGCTAGGCTGCCCGGTCCGTCCTTTCCGGCTGTCGCACTTCGACGATCCGCAGGCAGCGTTCCTTACCAGAACGGTCGGGCCAGTTGATCGCAGAACCGGCTTGCATTCCGATGAGACCGGCGCCCACAAGGGTCAGCACGGAGAGACGGTTCTGGTCCAGGTTTGCATCGCGCGGCCATACCAGTTGAACCTTGCGCCGGTCACCCGATCGCTCGTCGACGAATTCGACCTCGGATTGCATGGTCACTACGTCATGAGGCAGGTCTTCGGCTGCCACGACGTTGGCGCGATCCAGTTCCTCGCACAGTTTTCCAGCTAGATCCGGACTGCGCTCCTCGATGGACATCGCCAGTTCGTAAAGCGCGTCCGCTTCGGTATCGATAACATGAATGATCGGCTTTTCGCCGTTTTGGGAAGTGGTCATTTTTTGTAACTCGCTGGAGAGCCGCAAGAGGATCGCGGCTGGGCTGTAGATCGTCCGGGAGCCTCGTCCCGGACCGGATCACGGCCGTCGAGACGAGGCGTGCGCCCGTGCGGGCAGCTGACCTGCGTGCGCGAAATGTCGGTCGATGTGTTGCGGAAAGACCATGAGCCACATGTGGGCGCGATCTTCGGTTTAGTCAAATGGCATAAGACCAATCGCCTCGTCGACTATTTCGAGACTTTCGAGTCCGGAAGGCCTATCTAAAGGAAATGATGAACTTTCCTTCTTTCGGATTCAGGCGCGGTCCAGATCTCGCCATCGATCTCGGCACTGCCAACATGCGTATCATGGTGCGAGGCGAAGGCGTGGTCTTCGACGAACCATCCCTGTGCTATTACGAGAAGACGGCCGGTCAGATGAAACTGATTGCAGCTGGCCAGGACGTCCTGGCGATGGTTGATCGGGTTCCCGGAACCCATGTGGTCCGCCGTCCCCTTGCCCGCGGTGTTTTGCAGGATATGGACGCAGCTTCCGCACTCCTTGCTCATGGTCTCTCGTCGGTGGTTGGCAGGAAGCGTAGAGGACGCCCCCCAGCCATGATCGGTATTCCGGCGGACGCTACGAAGGCAGAGGCAAATGCATTGCTCGCTGCCGCGGACGATGCCGGCTTCGGAAGGATCGAACTGGTGCGCGAGCCTTTTGCAGCGGCTATTGGGGCAGACCTGCCCGTCCGCGAAGCCCGCGCGTCCATGGTCGTCGAATGCGGCGCCGGAACGACTGAGGTTGCGGTCTTCTCGATCGACGGACAATGTCGTTCGCGCTCCGTGCGTTTGGGCGGTCTCGGCCTCGACGAGGCGATTACCGAACATCTTCATCTCCGACATCACTTCCTCATAGGCAAAATCACCGCCGAGACGCTGAAGAAGCATCTCGCGGCAGAAGGTGCTGAGGACGCGGAAGTGGAAATCAGAGGTCGATCACTGCACAATGGTCTTCCAGGAACGTTGACCTTGCCGGTTTCCGAGTTTCACCCCGTGCTGCAGCGACACTTCGGTCGTTTTGCAGATGCCGCCAGGCTTGTGGTCGGCGAAATATCTCCCGATCTTGCCGCCGACCTGTTGAGCGAGCGCGTTGTCGCCACGGGCGGTGGAATCTGCGCCAGATTCCTGGCTGAGGCGATCACCGCGGAATGCGGTGTTCCCGTGACCATCGCCAACGATCCCTCCGGTTGCGTTTCGCGCGGCCTGATGCGGTTGATGGAGGAGCGCGCTGCCTAACTTACGCCGGCAGCGTTTCGTCCGGGTCGATCATGCAAAACGGGTCTCGCTTCTTTGCAAGCTTGTGGTCGCGCGCTTACGTGCTCCTCACGTTCACCGCCCTGTTCTGGGCCGGTAACGCAATCGTTGCGCGCGCGGCGCGCGAGCTGGTCCCTCCCGTCGCCTTGGCGTTCTGGAGATGGACGATTGCCCTGGCTATCATCCTGCCATTCGCATGGCGTCACTTGCGTCGGGATGCACCCGTCATCCGAGGGAACTGGAGGATGCTGCTGGTGCTTGGCGCACTCGGCATCGGCGCCTTCAACACCCTGCTCTACAGCGGATTGCAGCAGACAACAGCGCTCAACGCCATGTTGCTGCAGTCGGGCCAACCTGCCCTCATTCTGTTTCTCGGCGCGATTTTCATGGGTGACAGCACGACGGTGCGCCAGATCGTAGGTGCCGCCATCGCGCTGGCTGGTGTGCTCTGGATCATCGCTCGCGGGAACCTTGGTATTCTCGGCACTCTGAATTTCAACGAAGGCGACCTCATCATCGGGTTCGCCGTGTGTCTGTGGGCGGTCTATGCGGTAATGCTCAGGCGCCGCCCTGCGATCCATCCCCTCAGCCTGTTTGCAGTGACCTTAATCGTCGGCATAGTCGGAATCTCGCCGTTCTATGGGATGGAGCTCAATTCGGAACGATACGTGGTTTTGAAGGAGGAAAGCCTGCTGGCGATCGGATATGTTTCGATTTTTCCGTCCGTCCTTGCCTACCTCTTCTTCAACAGGGGCGTAGAACTCATCGGGTCCGCCGGAACCGGGATGTATATGAACATCATGCCGATCATGGGGGCGGGTCTTGCGATCGTCTTCCTGGGCGAACATCTGCGAGGCTTCCATGCGATCGGAATGGCGCTGATAGTTGGCGGCATTCTTCTCGCTGGCCGAGGTAGCAAGCCTCTGGCGGGGGCTGTCGTTTCTTCGAAGACAGACAATATCGAACGACGAAATGAAAGTGAGTGACCGTTTCCCGACACACGCGAAGGATCCCGCATTCGGGCCGACGATCTGGGTCACACGCACGTCGCCGGATAACGAAAAGACTACGGGCGCCTTGCGGCGGTTAGGGTTCGATGCGCTGGCTGTGCCAGTTCTGCGAGTGGAAGGTCTCCCTGAGAAAGCTTTGGACGAGCCGCCCGATGCGATCGTGTTCACGTCGGTAAATGGCGTGCGCCATCATTCTATCTGCCCGGCCCTTCTCGATATTCCAGCGTTCGCGGTGGGCGACAGGACAGCGGCGAGTGCCGCCCACGCTGGATATACCCATGTTGTCTCGGCGGCTGGGGATGTTCTCGATCTGGAGCGCCTGATCGTTCAGTCCCTCCCGCGAGGGAGTCGGCTTCTGCACTTTTCCGCCCACCGGCCGGCTGGAGACCTAACCGGCAACCTTCGCCGCAAGGGTTATCTCGCCACGAGAAAGCCGGTGTATGAGACCCGCGATGTCGCTGTCGCGAAGCTATTGGCATCCCTTCCAGCACCGCACGAGATAAACGGAATTCTGATCCACTCGCCGCGCGCTGGTCATGTGGTGAAGCGCTGCCTGAAACGGACATCCCGGCCTTTCAGAGGCATCGTCTATTGCATCTCCGATGCAGCCGCGGCTCCTTTCGAGGGGAAGCAAGGAATGGATATTCGTGTCGCGGCACGGCCAGACGAAGCCTCGATGCTGGCGCTCATCGCGAACCCTTAACGGAACACAGGAGCAGCCGCATCCGTTAGCGTGACGGATAGATAAAAATGGAGATCAACATGAACAAGTTCGCCCCCCTGCTTCTCGGATCCGCTCTCCTCCTCTCCGCCTGCAATGATCAGGAAGACCAGGTCGAAGACCGTATTGAAGAACAAGCCGAGCAGAGCGCGCAAGAGTCCGGCGACACCCCGGTGGCACTCGGTCTGACCGAACGCCAGTTGCTCGATGCTGAAATCCTGGCCGCCGACGGAACCGAATTGGGTGATGTGGAAGCCGTGACGAAAGATGCCGACGGCAATGCGGCCGAACTTCTTATAGAAGTCGAGGACAGCGATCCTGATCGTTACGTCGCGATACCGATTGACGGTCTGACCGTGACGACCCGTGGCAATGACACCGATCTTTCGTCGGAGATGACGAGAGAAGATATCGGTTCGCTTCCGGATGCGCAGATTCAGTGACGTTTGAGCGAAGCAAGCCGGCAAGTCAGTTTCCGCCTGCTTCAATGCCCGCCAAAAGTGATGTTATTGAAGAAAAAATGGCGAGTATGTCCTGCCGCGGCAATGCGAACAGACCGGTCGAAGTCATCCAGTATCGTCACATGGCCATTTCGCAATCTGAGCGCGGCGAGCGTCGCCGTGTGGGCGCCATCGGTTGGCGAACTTCCGATGGCGAGCCTGTCCGACAGATCGACAGAGATCTTTACCAAGTCATCTCGTCGGAGGAGCTGCTCGAGCGGGTAGACTGATCCGCGCGACGGGCACGAAGTTCGTTCTCGTGGGTCGCGAGCCTTTCGTATCGGCATAATGGGATGTGCTTGTTCGGCTCCTCACGGCATTCCGAGCTTGGATAGACGACTCCGGTTGATTTGCTGACAACGGCTCCATCCGTCAACTTTGCCCGTTCCTGACGATCAGGAGCCATCAAATGGATAACCTCATGACCGCGCGCCATGAGATGATCGGCGATGATACGCCTATGGCATCGCCACCAGACGGCCTCGAAACACATCAGCGCCACCCGACAGTCATCCGCTAGGTTAACGACGTCCTCGATCGCCGACTGGAAGTCGCCGCTCAACGCATAATCGGCGTAGTTATGAAAGCTCTGGACGCGCCAGTATCCGTTCAGCGCAGGATCCACCTCAACTTGTCGTTTCCTTCTGCCGCCGAGTTTATCGAAGTGTCCGTAGGCGATGTTGTGCTCATCGAGCAGATCGGGGAAGGAATCGATGTTGAAGGCGGGATTGGAGCGGGAGCGGGGGAAAGCCCGAACATCGGCCAGCATGTCCACTCCTGCTGTTTTCAGCATGGCAATGACAGTGTCCGCATCCCGGTTGGAATGGCCGATCGTGAAAACGGTTGGCATCAGCTTTTCAGCTTTGTCAGCGCACCTTCCTTGTGGGCTGCCACATGATCGGTCTTGTCGCTTTCGATCTCGTATTGAGGCTCGTCCTTCGAGGCACGCCGCGTATGGCCCTTGTAGTCGAAATCCGATTCGTGAACCTTGGAGATTGTTCCGCTGACTCTTCCTGCCTCGGAATTCCAGCTGACATGATCTCCGACTGCGTATTTCGCCATGATGCGCTCCTGCGTTGGGACGATGTCGCTATTCCTACCAAACGGGGCATAGACAGGAACGTTTCGCAGGCGACTGAAATGGCTTGTTGGCAGGCAGGATCTGGCGACGGGGTATGAGCCCGGAACGAAGGGATTCTCGCTTCGGGCCCTTCGACATATCAACTACCCAGATACCCAATACCGCCGATGATGGCGCACATCGCCGACCAGAAAAGCAGCATGAAGACGATGTCGGGTATCGCGAACCGATCGAGTTTGTCGCGCTTCAACAAGGCATATTGCTGCGACACCTCGTCATCCATCGAAATCAATCCGACATCGAGCGCGCTTGCCTCCTTGCGGAACCACCGCACAAGATCGTCGAGCTGATCAATCGGCAGGTCGGGGTATCGGGCCATTAAGGCCTTGGCGTATGCACGCCGTTCGTCGCGGATCGCACCGCGTTGCATTTCGGTTTCCATTGAATGTCCTGACTGTTGGACGCGGATGAAAGTCCGCCGAAAGTTCCAGAGTGTCAGGAAGATGGAGGGCCGGTCGGAGGGGGACGTGACCATTTCGCAGGTCCGTCGGCCATCCGGTGGTAGGATTGCCGGACCTCCTCGTCGCGTTCCCATGCGTGCACCTGACGAGCCGAGACCGGCACTCCGCAGGGTCCATCGGGTCCATCGGCCGAAGCGCCCAGCTCGGTATCTGCCGAGAGTTCGGCACCACGCCTGGGACCGGTGTCGTGACAGCCGGTAGTTTGCGATATGGTCCATGCGGTCGAATCCCGCGCGGTGCCACCTCGATCCGGTGTGGCACCCTGCGAGTGAAGAAGGGCTGCAAGAACAGCCGTCAGGATATGGAAGATCAGTTTCACGCTGCCAGCTCGAACCGGTCGGCACGTGCGAGCTTCCAGGCGGCGCTGTAGAAATCCCGGTCATGCGTTCCTGAGAGCAGCTCGCCGTCCTCGAGGAAAATATGAAGCTGGGAGAAGAGCCGGATTTCGGTCAGAGAGACACGTCTTACCAGATGGTGCGGTCCAAGCTCGGATGGGTGCGAGAGACCGGCAGCAGCAGTCATTTCCGCGAGCGCTCGCAACGTATTGCGATGAAAGCGCCGGACCCGCTCTGCCTTGTCAGGCACAACGAGGGCCCGCTGGCGCAAGGGGTCCTGCGTGGCAACGCCGACCGGACAGCGGTTTGTATGGCAGGAAAGAGACTGGATGCATCCGAGCGCGAACATGAAGCCGCGTCCGGCATTGGTCCAGTCGGCACCCAGCCCTAGGACCGCGGCGATGTCGAACGCACTGACGATCTTGCCGGCCGCACCGATTTTTATCCGGTCGCGAACCCCGGCACCTACGAGCGTATTATGAACGAACAGGAGGCTCTCGCGCATCGGCATGCCGAGGTTGTCGGCGAACTCGACCGGGGCCGCCCCGGTTCCGCCTTCTGCGCCATCGACGACGATGAAGTCGGGAAAGATCCCGGTCTCGCGCATCGCCTTGACCATTCCCATGAACTCCCATGGGTGTCCGACGCACAGCTTGAAACCGACTGGCTTGCCTTTCGATAAGGTTCGGAGCTGAGCGAGAAACTGCATCACCTCAAGCGGTGTCGAGAATGCCGAGTGCTCAGCAGGGGAAATGCAATCGACGCCTACCGGAATACCGCGTGTAGCAGCGATCTCAGGGCTGACTTTCTCGCCGGGAAGGATGCCGCCGTGACCGGGCTTGGCACCCTGGCTCAGCTTCAGTTCGATCATCTTGACCTGCGGGTCCGCAGCATTGTCAGCGAAGCGCACCGGGTCAAAGCGTCCCTTTTCGGTTCGACAACCGAAATAGCCGCTGCCAATTTCCCAGATAAGGTCGCCGCCATTCTCACGGTGGTAGGGGCTGATCCCTCCCTCGCCAGTGTCATGCGCAAAATCGCCGAGTTTGGCCCCCTTGTTTAACGCCCGGATAGCGTTGGCGCTCAGGGAGCCGAAGCTCATCGCGGAGATGTTGAAGATCGAGGCCATGTAGGGATCGCGCGCGTCGCTTCCCCCGATAGGCACTCTGAAGCTGTCGGGATCTGCCAACGGCTTGGGCTTTGTGGAATGCGAAATGAATTCGTAGCCGTTCTTGTAAACGTCAGAGAGCGTTCCGAACGGACGGTCGCTAACCTCGTCCTTCGCGCGAGCATAGACCAAGGAGCGCTGCGCCCTCGAGAAGGGCGTCTGATCGTCATCGCCTTCAATTAGATACTGGCGAATTTCTGGTCTTATTTTCTCGAAAGCCCATCGCAGGCGTCCGATGATCGGATAGTTTCGGCGCACCGCATGCCGCGTTTGGATAAGGTCGATGACGCCCAAGAGACATAGACACGAGAAAATTGCGAGAACTGGCAATGCCCATGCGTCGCTAAGCCTCGTGAGAGCAAACAGGAGGCCAGCCAGACAGAGGCCGAGCACGGTAAAGCGGGAGAAGAACACTGTTGGCTCCGGTCTCGCAAATGAAGCGAGCATGCCTCGGGCTCGTTATCGCCTTGGGCTTGGAAAACATCGATGCTGGAAGTTGCAGCGTGGCGCACATCCCTAGAACGCCCGAAGCGCTCTAGGGATACAGGCGCGCGGTGCTGCTGCCTGCCGGAACCATCACCCCGAGACCATGATCGACCCGTGTCATGAAAAGGTAGTGCGATTTCGACATGGTAATTTCAAGTGGCGCGACTTCGGAATTTCTTCAACATCGGATAATCCTTAGTTGAGGACTGCGACAAGGCGCTGGCCATTGCCGGAGAGGACGAGAAAACCCCCAGCTTCCAGCGATGCGTTCTCGATCAGAGAAAGGGCATCGAGGAAACGGCGCTCTTGCTGCATCAATCCGGCTTCACAGGCGCGCTTCGTCGCAGCGACATTGCCAACCTCGAGCAAGTTGTCATCGAGGCCATATAAACTGCTGAAGCGGTTGCAGCTGGTGGAACCATACAAGCGACCATCGGCCGTGAAGGTCATCGTGGGAGCGGAGATCTGCGCCACGGCATCGCCGCCGATTTGGGTTACACGCCATTCGCCGTCCTGCAGGTCAGGAATACCGGCACCGGGATCGCCTAGCGATGTCATCGATACCCTTATGTCGCCGATATCGACGGTGTCATTACGAAGATTGAGCAGGAAAGGCTCGCTGGTGCGGAACAGGATTGTGCCATCAGGCTCGCGGATGAAGGCTCGCAGGCCGTAGAGCGGGCCGTCGCTCAAATTCAGCTTCGACACGTCGATCGAGAACGGGATCGGCGGCGAGGCCTGTCCGATCGTGTTCATTGTGCGCGCGAGGATGAGCTCCTGGTTCCGACCAAGGGTGATGTCGGAAACAACGATTTCCACCTGTGCGCCCGGGGCCAGCGCGATGCGCTCGCGATAGGACAGTGTGCCGGTAATTCTTTCTACCATGGCGACCTCACCGCTTTCTGCAGCGGGCTGAATGGTGGCACAGGCACTCAAGCTCATGGCGAGGGCAAGCGATGCTAACAGCAAGTTACATTTCACCGTCATTCTCCTTGTTACCCTCCTGATTTGGGCGGGCGGTTGGGATCGGCGCCGAGCGGCCGTTGGCCGAGCCGTAAGCGTCGATGTGAAGCGTGCGAGTGGGGAAGGCGATTTCCACGTCGAGTTCTTTCAGTTTCCGCATCAGCGCGAGGAGCAGATCCTCCTGCATCTCGAGTGACTCCGCGAACGATGCAGTCCGAAAATATGCGAAGATCTCGATGTTGAGTGCGCTTTCGCCGAAACCTATGAAGCGTGCACGAGCATCTTCTTCGAGGACATGATCGTTTTCCGCCAGGATTGTCCGGAACGCGGCCAGAACCTCGGTCATCTTCTCGGCATCCGTGTCGTAGCTGACTCCGACCACGTGCTTGAAGAGGAACTGGTCGCGAGCGGAAAAATTCTCGATCTTCTCGCCGGCAAGAAATCCGTTGGGGATCGTTACCAGCGTCCGGTTGATCGTGCGCACACGGGTCGAGCGCATGCCGACATCCTCGACCGTGCCGAACGTATCGCCGATCTGGGCAGCGTCGCCTACCTGCACCGGATGATCTCCGATGATCGTGACAGACCCGACCAGGTTCTCGATCGTTTTCTGCGCGCCGAGCGCCAAGGCGAGCCCGCCGATGCCGAGAGCAGCGATACCGGTGGTTACGTCGACACCGAACGTGTCGAGCACGCCGATGAAGATCATGATGAGCAATGTGAGCTTGGCGATCCGCCGCAGCAGCGTGATGACCGATGCGGCCTGGCGCCGCTCCGCGCGGTTCATCCGTTCGCTCGCCATCCGCGCGACAGCATCGATCAACCTGAACAGAAACCAGCCAAGGGAAAGCCAGGCCGCGATACCTGCGCCGCGCAGCAGCTGCTGGCGAGCGATGATCGAGGCCTCCATGGTGCCTGCAACATAGAAGAAGGCGATTGTCGCCACGTAGAGCGCGAGCGGTGGGAGAGCGGCGTGGATCAAACGAAAGACGGTGCTGCTGCTGTGTTCGGGAATGAGTCGCCGCAGGACCGAGATAATTGCAGCAGCGAGCAGGCGTAGCGCTGCGAAAAGCGCGACCGCTACGCCGATCAACAAAAGCCAGTCGAGGACTGGCGCGCCGGCGACTTCGATCGCCTTTTCCTCGTTTTGTTCCGCGACCTCAGGCGAAGGTGTCCAATCTTCGAGAGCCGACACTGTTTCCGGCGAAATTCGCCATTGCAGTAAGTCCCGTTCCCCTACGGCGACGCGCTGCAGGATAATGGGCTGCTCGGAACCTTCGAGCTGGAACGTGCCGACTTGCTCCAGGAGGGGATCGAGTCCGTCCTCCAAGTCGCCATCGGGAGCGTTGGAAAGCACGGCAAAGGGTCGAAGCATCCCCCCGCTGTCGAGCGCGAGTTTCAATTTTCGAGCGAGATCTGCACCTTGTGCCAGTCCTTCCGACGCGTTGGTCGCTTGCGAGCCTTCATTGTCTAGGGGCAGCGTGGCCGGATCGGGAGTGCCGGCGAAATAGCGCGCGGCCCGTTCGTAGTCCTCGGCGGCAAGCGCATTCAGCAGCGCTGTTACGCTGGAGCGCGGAGTTTGTCTTTCGAATGTGTCTACGGGAGCTTCGGTTTGCGCTGTTTCGGAAGGCTCAGGCGTCGGAAGCTGGGCTTGCGCAACTGTCGCCCCGACAAGAAGAGCCATGACCGCGACTGCGTGAACAAGGAAACGCCGCCAGATCGAACAAATTGGGTTGGATTTCATGGTCGTCTCTTGTGGGATTGCGCCAAAACCCATGGCTGGTTGCCGTCCTGCAACACGAGGGCACCGGTCGGGTCGAAGCGGTAGCTATCGATCGACTCAATGGCTCCTAGGAAGACCCGTTCCTGATACATCAGCGCTTCAGGACAGACTTTACGCGTCGTCGTTGCGACGTCGATCGTCATGGCCGAGCCATCGACGCGGTATCGGCCGAGAAGGAGATTGCATCCTGTCGAGCCAGAAAACTGCTCGTCATGCTCCAGGACCAGTTCGATACGCGAATAATCGATGATCCCGCGCCCGGCGATGTCTTCGACGATCCAGGCTCCGCCGAGCGGCTCCGTTGACCTCGGGACGCCCGCGCACCCCGAGATATAAAACATCGCTGTGATGCCGACCATTCTCACAGACGAGATCAGGGCGAGGTTTCCGTCATGGGCCGATCGGCCAATCGAACAAGCGTCCTGACCGGTCTGCGCATAAGAAGCCTGTCCACCTGCCGCGGCAATGAAGCGATGATCACGCCGGCCAGGATAACGAGCGCACCGACCACGTCGGACAGGCCGAAGATTTCGCCCGCCGCATAGCCGAACAACCCACCGAAGACTGGTTCGAGCGCGTAGATAATTGCGGCACGCGAGGAATCGACCCGGGCCTGGGCCCAGCTCATCGCGAACTGGATGTAGGCGGTAGCGATACCATAGCCCACGACCACCCAGAACAGTGTCGGCGAAGCAACCGGCATTGGCTCCCCTGTGGCGAGCGCGAAGGCAGCACACAGCAGCGTGGTGGTGACCATCATCACGAACGCGATCCGCAGAGGATCGGCCCGGCGCACGTAATATCCAAGGATGACGACCTCTACCGCGATCGCAACGGCGCCAACGATCGAAAGTGTATCGCCGTAGCTAAGGGTGATGTCGGCTGGCGACAGGCCCGACATGATGGCTACACCGAGACAGGCAAGGACAACTCCGATCCAGATCCCGGCAGCTGCGCGTTGGCGAAAAAACAGCAGCTGAAGCACAGGAACAAGTGGCACGTAGAGTGCGGAAAGAAATGCTACGCGCCCAGTGTCCGTGGTTTGCAGCGCATAGGCCTGTGCGCCATATGCGATGCTCGCAGTGGCAGCGACGACGATACCGGCAACCATTTCGGTGGCACCAATTCCGCGGGTCGCACGCGGCAGGACCAGCGCGAAGGCAACGGTTGCCATCAGATAGCGTAGGGCGACAAAGCCGAGCGGCCCTGTAGATTCCATGCCGATCTTGGTCGCGAGAAAGCTCGCGCCCCAAAGCACCGATGCAGCAAGCAGAGCGAGCTCGGGAACAATACGACGGGGGATGTGCAGTCGCTGCATGCCGACTTCCTGTCTCGCTATTGCCAAAAGAACGAGCGCCGCAGATCTTGCGGCGCGTCGACTGCAAATATAGAGGCTGGAAAACCGTATTTCCCTTCGAAGTTTTCGCCCTGCACAATAGAATCTGCGGAAAGGAGACGAGCGTGCCGCAGAAACCCTCGCTTGACCGAATCGACCGCAAAATCCTCGATATCCTTCAGCGCGATGGCCGGATTTCCAATCAGCGTCTTTCCGAGGCGGTGGCTCTTTCACCGAGTGCTTGTCTCGCGCGCCTGCGCAGGCTGGAGAAAGAAGAGGTCATCACGGGCTACAAGGCCCAGGTCGATGCAGCCAAGCTGGGTCCTAATCTTACCGTGTTCGCAGAGATTGTTGCTTCGGCACACGATCCTGCAAGCACGCGAAGGATCGAACAGGCGCTTGCCGACATCCCCGAAGCAATCGAGGCTTATCAGGTGAGCGGGAGCTACGATTTTCTGGTTCGTTTCCTGGTTCCGGACATGGAGTTCTGGACCAATCTGGCAGACGAGTTGGCCGATGGAGAACTCAAGATCGAGACCGTAAGAACCGTGGCCGTAATGCGCCGGATAAAAGGATGGGTGGGGGTTCCTCTAGGAGCGACCTGATCCTCGCGTCTGAGACAAGTGCAGGCTCCGAAATGAATGGCACCGCCAGTTCAACCATGTTCCGTTGGCCCCGGATCCCGAGAGGCACGCCCTGGGGCTTAGAACATATTTCCTTGCGTATGATCGTGGCGCGGAACCTCTTCGCTGATTTTGATTAAGTTCCTAAAATGCTGCGGAGTTTGGGATGTTTGAACAGTTTCTGGGGCCTGACCATTTCGACATCATGCCTCACCTGGTCGCGATTGGCCTGGCCTATCTTCTGGCGTTCCCGATCGGCTGGAACAGGGAAAAATCGGAAAGGAGTGCGGGGCTTCGGACCTTCCCGCTCGTCGCTGTTGCCAGTTGCGGGTTTATCCAGGCAGCGGAATCCATGACTGCAGATACTCCGGAGGCGATGGCCCGCATTGTCGAAGGTCTGATAACCGGCATGGGGTTTATCGGTGGGGGGGCCATTCTGCGCCTCAAGGATTCGGTCAAGGGCACCGCCACGGCCGCCAGCCTCTGGATTACCGGTGCTATCGGCGCGGCGGTTGGTCTTGGCAGCCTTGATGTTGCGATCATGCTTTCTGTCATAACCGTCGCGACGCTGTGGATCATGGCGCCGCTGAAGCATTTCGGTCATCTTGAACAGGAGGATGGCAGCGACGAAGTTCGCAAGGAGAAGTAACAGCAGGCAGTGGTTTTTTGCGATGCGTCGGCTGATATTCCTACATTACGACCGCACTGATGACGCTGATACCTATCCCAAAAAAGGCGACGGCTGCCGGAACTATGAGCACCTGGCCATAAACTTCCTTGCGCGCCAGCGGTCCGTAGGCAGTTTGCAGGACAGTGCCCGGACGATCGAGAACGCTGCGCGGTTGCGACGATGCTTGCCGTAGCATCACACGCGCGGTTCCGAAGAACATGGTGACGTAGATCGCCGAGATTGCGATCGCGAACGCGGCGTGAGCGCCGCCGGTCGCACCAAGCAGGGCAATCAGGAAGATCGCGTAGCAGGCAATCATCGCCTGCCATACCGATGCGGGCAGTTCGAACATTCGGGATTCGGGCTGCTGTGCTTGCCTCGGCGCTTCGTTGTCGTTGGCCTCGAGCGCGGGAATCGGAACCAGCACATCGGGCAGTGCATCGAGAGACTCCGGCAGTGGCGCCGCGGATTGCGTGCGAAGAACGGTATCAGGCATGGGGTAGGTCCTTTCCTGCGCGCCCTCCGGCGAGTCCATTTCGGCGCATTTCTGTGGCAGTCAGCAAGCTGTCGGCGATCATCCTCGCCCGTGCGCCGACGAGATCGGTCGCGGCAGGATTCCCTTCTGCTTCCTGAAGCGTTTCGTAGAAGAGGTCGAGCCAACGCGAGAAATGCCGGAGTTCGAGGCCCGGAATAGCAAGGTGCTTGAGCATGGGATTGCCCGAGAACTCGCCGCTATTGTGGAGCACCGAGCGCCAGAAACCCTTCATTCTGGCTAGGTGCGGCGACCAATCCGCAATGCGTTCGGCGAAGATCGGGCCGAGAAGGTCATCCTCACGGATTTTAGCGTAGAATGCTTCGACCAGGCGATCGATAAACGCCGCGTCAATCCCGATTTCCTCGGCCGCTGCGCGCTTTTCAGCGCGTTTTTGCTGCGCGAAGGAACGGGTGTCGGGATCGCCCGGATGCGAACGGATGTTAGCGCTGGTCATGAGCGCCTCCCTCGTCTTTGTCGGCGAAAGGTGTTGCGTCTGCAACGCGCAGGAACTGCACATGAAACCGCACCGCTCCGACCGGCTCGACACGGTGAAGGATTGTCGGTTCGACTACGCCGGGTTCGCATTCGGGCGTGAGCAGCACTTCGGTCGAGGCGCGGCGCGGATCGGTGACGACGTATCGCAACTTGCCTTCCTCGATTCGGATGAGACCCCAGACGCCGTCCTTGGTGGAATGCTCAGCCAGCAGACCTGCCGGCACGGTGTCTTCGCTGAAAGTTGCCGTACGCTTGTATGGCTTGATGCCGTCGGGAAGATCGGTGGTCACGTCAGGCCGCCTTTCGTGTTTCGAAGATGGCGCGGATCGCACTGCTCAGCTCGTCGCCCAGAAGCGGCTTTTCGATCAGCTCGGCGTTTGCGGCGGCGACACGGGCTCGCAGCTTGACAGTAGGATTGGTCGCAAGGATTATTGCGGGCGCGCAGCAGCCCTGTCTCATCAACCCATCGAGAGCGACAAGACCGTTTCCGGCGTAGCATTCGTCGATGACCAGTGCGGCCGCCGTGGAAAGGTCGCCCTCCTTCGCAATCCCCTCGGCGATTTCGAACCCTTCGACCGAGAGCGAGAAACGCAGCGCGGAAAGGACGGAGATATCTTCGACCAGCAACAGGATCTTGGCTTGATCGACCATCTTCCGTCCTCCTCGCCAGCAGCCTGGATCAGGCGGCCTTCTTCCAGTTGGGTTCAAGCGTCACGTGCGGCGGGCATTCGGCGACTTGGCCGACCGGCAGACCCGCAAGCTCGTTAGCGAAACCGTGGTTGACGTCGCGATGGTGGGCCTCGTCGGCGCGCACCACCAGCACGACGTCGCGCAGCGTGGCATCCTCAGGGAGACCCCAGTAGCGCTTGGCGATCTCCGGTGCGGGCACGTTCGGACTGCGACCCTCGTCAATCTCGGCGAGATAATGCGTGTAGCTGATGACGGCTTCTTCCTCGAAATAGCCCACGACACGGTGCGCGGTCTTCGAGCTGATTAGGTAGAGCGCGAAGAAGAACAGGTAGAACACCCATTGCACGCCGATGATCACCGCGCGCTCGAACCAGGTGGGCTGCGAGACCTCGATGAAGGTCATCAGGTGCATGCGCTCGTTTTCGGCTTCGTCCATGAGCGTCTTGATCCAGCCCTTGTCGTCGCACATGCGGCGCAGACAGGCGAGATGGTTAATCGTTGCCCCAACCATACCCGGCACGGCCGCCACCGTCTCGAGCACGACGGCACGGTGGCCGTAACGCTCGGCAAAGAAAGTATCGGCACACCAGCGCAGCGCCTTGGTGAAACCGAAGGCAATCCGGTCCGACATTCCGCGGGGGTTGTGGTGGACACCGAGATCGATGAAGGGTGCAGTCATTGAAACTTCTCCGCTTGCGGCAAATGTTGTTGGAGCGCCGCCGATGACCTCCTTCTATGCCGATGCACGGGACCGCGAAATTTGGATGATCACCCTACGCCAAGCACCCTAAGGGCCTTACCGGAGGTAGGGCGCACCAGTTTTGTCAGCCGCTTCCTGCCGCGTCTGTCGTTTTCGACCGCGCTGTTACTGGCACTGCTCGCTATAGCGGCGGGCGTGGCGGTCCGCCTGCTGGCAGCCGACGAACTCGGTCAACGCGCGACGTTCATTTTCTTCGTTCCCGGCGTGGTCGTCGCGAGCGCACTTTCCGGGATTCGAGCCGGAAGTCTTGCGGCTGTGGTCGGCGCTGCCGCGGGTCTATGGTGCGACGCGCTGAGCGGACCGATCGAGGGCGGAAGCCTGATTGCCGCCGCAGCCTTCGTGCTTATCGGCTTGGCCGTGGCCATCGGCGGCGAATGGTTTCAACGCGCGCGGATCGAAACTGAAACCGCCGCCGTGGCTCTCGCGCGGCGTGAAGCCCATCTGCAATCGATCCTCGACACCGTGCCAGATGCGATGATCGTCATCGACAAATCCGGATTGATCCGCGATTTCAGTCCTGCGGCCGAACGGATGTTCGGATGGCATGCGGCAGAGATGGCCGGAGAGAACGTCAAGGTGTTGATGCCCGATCCCTACCGCAGCGCGCATGACGGCTATCTCGAGCGCTACTATCGCACCGGCGAGAGGAGGATCATTGGCAAGGGTCGCGTGGTCGTCGGCGAGCGCAAGGACGGTTCGACCTTCCCGCTCGAACTCGCGGTGGGCGAGATGCAGGCGGAAGGGCAGCGCTTCTTCACCGGGTTCATCCGGGACCTGACCGAGCGCCAGCAGGCCGAGGCAAGATTGCAGGAATTACAAAGCGAGCTGGTGCACGTCTCGCGGCTTACCGCCTTGGGTGAAATGGCGTCTGCGCTCGCGCACGAGATCAACCAGCCGCTCTCGGCGATCGCCAATTACCTCAAGGGTAGCCGGTTGCTGCTCATGCGAGAGGAGGTCCAGCACGAGCGCGTAGCGGAAGCCGTTGAGCGGGCCGCCGCGGAAGCGCTCAGGGCGGGCGACATCATCCGCCGGCTGCGGGATTTCGTAGCCCGCGGCGAAACCGAACGCACGATCGAGAGCCTGCCGAAGCTCGTCGAGGAGGCCAGCGCTCTCGCGCTCGTGGGTGCCAAGGAGCATGGCATCCGGGTGCAGTATGAGTTCAGCCCTGCAATCGATCTGGTGCTGGTCGACAAGGTGCAGATCCAGCAGGTCGTGCTAAACCTTGTGCGAAACGCTGTCGATGCGATGGCGGACTCAGACTGTTCACAGCGCAATCTGGCGATCGTGATCGAACAGGCCGACGACGAGGACATGGCACAGGTATCGGTGACCGACACCGGTCCCGGCATCGATCCCGAAGTCGCCGACCGGCTTTTTCAGCCCTTCATCTCCACCAAGCGCACGGGTATGGGCGTCGGACTGTCGATTTCGCGCACGATCGTCGAGGCGCATGGCGGGCGTATTTGGGTCCGGCCAGCTCCCGGCAGCGGGGCGGAGTTCGGCTTTACGGTCCAGCGTGTCGCAAGCGAGGAACTATACGATGGCGAGTAGAGGTGCGAGTGATCCGATCGTCTACGTAATCGACGACGACGAGAGCGCACGGCACTCGCTGGAGTTTCTTCTCGACGTCGCCGAAATCCGAGTTCGCTCGTTCGCCTCGGCCGATGCTTTCCTGAAATCCGCACCTCCGCTTTCCGGCGCCTGCGTGGTGACCGACGTGCGCATGCCCGGCACGAACGGTGTCGAACTGGCCGGTAAGCTGAAGGAGCGCGATGATACTGTGCCGGTGATCGTCATTACCGGTCACGCCGACGTGCCGTTGGCGATCCAGGCGATGAAGGCAGGCGCTGCGGACTTTATCGAGAAGCCGTTCGACGACGAGGCCATACTAGCGGCAATCCGTAAGGCGCTGAACGAGAGCACCGACGATGAGCAGAAACAAAACGAACGTCGCGAAGTGCTCGACCGTCTCGCTCTGCTCTCCGCGCGGGAGCGCCAGGTGGTCGATGGCCTTGTGGACGGGAAAGCCAACAAGGTGATCGCCTTCGATCTCGACATCAGCCCCCGAACTGTTGAAGTCTACCGCGCGAATGCGATGATGAAGATGCAGGCGAAGACCCTCTCCGATCTCGTGCGCATGGTGACGATTGCCCGGCTGGGCTAGCTGGTTCGTCTGCTTTCACCGGATTTCAGATGAAAGCGGACAGTCCGCAACCGGCCCAGAAGCAGCCTCTTTCGAAAGCCAGTCCTTGCCGGCCCGGCAAAGGAATCAGTCTTTCAGATGAGCGGCGTCAGTCGACGATCCATGAAAATGAAGTGACCTACCAAGAAGAGTTGATAAAGGTGCTACTTCGTTTACCCATTGCAAGCTTAACCCCTTCTCTTTTTATACTCCTTTTCACGCGCAATGCAGCTATCATCACAGGCCTTTCCGGCCTTACAGGTTTTGCCGCAAGCCTCTGCATAAGCAGTACCGCAGATTGGCACAGCAGCGCCTGTCATGCTCGTTACCGTAAGTGCCGGTGCAGCCAGCGCGTATTTCATGACAATCCCCCCTTTGTTTCCGGGAACCATGACAGGGGCTAAATCTTGAGTCGAATCTATTAGTTACGCGAATTTTCTGATTGCCAAGCGGTTAACGGCGATTGAGAATAACCGGATGTTTGCGCTTCTAGCCACCGTTGCCATCGTTCCTTTTGGGCAAGCCTTCGATTGCACACCTGTCGCAGTATGGGATGGGGATGGACCGATCTGGTGCGATGAAGGACCCCGCATTCGCCTATCGGGAATTGCAGCGCGCGAGATGGACGGATCTTGCAGTCGTGGCCATCCCTGCCCCGATACCACAGCAGAGGAAGCGCGAGATGCGTTGGTTGCGCTGTTAGGCGTTCCTACTGGTCGCCTATCTTACGGCCACATCACGGTCAAAGGGCCGACCATGGATTGTTTATCGGTGGGCGGTGGTGGCGGAAGCCGGACTGCTGCATGGTGCGTTTCGCCCCTCGGCGGAGATCTATCGTGCGCGATGATTGAGGGCGGCTGGGCCGCTCGTTGGAATCGATATTGGCGAGATCACAAATGCGCGCCAACAGATCGGAATGCGCGCTAAGGCTTGGTTCGCCAACTTCGCGCGTGCTTTGATTGCAAGTACTGGTCGGATAGGCGACCCAGCTTGGTGGTTAGCCAGACGGCCCCTCCGCTGATGAGGCAATAGGCTTCGTGGATTTCACAGCTGTTCAGCGAGAAGAGCTTTGCCCCTGAATTGCGCAACGATAGCATTTACAGTGCGGGCGTTTAGCCGACTTTTGCGGTGGGCATGAGGAAGACAGAGCCCTTCCCGCTCAGACGATAGACGAAGCCCTCTCCTGAGCGCATTGCATTGCGAAGTCCACTGACGAGCGGCCCGATGCTGACCTGGAGGGAGGCCGAGTACATCAGCATGAAATCGCCATCGACCACGAGTTCGTCGCTTCCATCGAGTTCGATGATTTTGATCTCGTACTCGGGCACGGGGCACTCGACAGCAAACACGCCGCGCCCGGTGAGCTTGGGCTGCATTAGGCCATTGCCGGAGAGAACGCCTGAGACAGTCGAGTGACGGTGCGTTGAGAGCTTAATGCCGGCAGAGCAGGCATAAAATGCCCGGTCGTCGAGTAGCATGGCATCGTTCTCGCTTTCCATCATTCCGAGAACGAAGTGCTGCCGGCTGGGCTCGCACCAGACGGTGCCGGATCCGGAGAACTTGGTAGCGTGCGCGGACTCGCCTGTCCCGGCCGAAGCGATAGCGCGGGAGAAGAAACCCTTCCCCTCGTGGCTGATGACGCTGGACTCGATCTGGCCGTGATGGAACTGTAGGGCGCCGGGCTCGAGGAGAACCTCGCCGCCCTTGAGAGAGACTTCGACCTGATAGACGTCCTTGCCTTCGGCAATATATTGAGGCGGCTGGTCAGCAGCGGTGGGCAGCGCCCGGGTGAACATCCGCTTTTCGACGAAGCGGTGAACGCGCATCGTCACGTTGTCCAGTGAGAGCTCGCTATCGAGCTTCATATATTCGGCCATCGTTTGAAGTCCCTGTGCTTGTGCAACTTATGCGGCGATCGGTTCGACGAACCGGTGCGGCAGCCCATTTTCGGTAGGCATGGGAATGTCACCGGCGAAGCCTGCATTTACCTGCCAACAAAGCTGGGTCAGCGCTCACAGCGAGATCCCGGGCGCGGCTGGCGATTAGAGAGATCTGCCGATGCTCGCCCCGGGTCAGCTTCAATGCGTCTTCAATAATCGACGCCCATGACCGATCGCGGCGCAGCTTGTCGAAAGGGAATACACCAGAGCCTTCGACAACATAGGTGTGCTCATCGTCCCAGACACGTACGTGAGGCATGGGAAAATCTCCAGAAAACGGTTTGCAGCACGGTAGCTGCACTGTGGTCGAGCCCTTAGCCGAAGGGGTTTTCTTCGTCCGAGTAGCGTTGGCCGATGAAGCGGGTGTTGTTCGTGAAGGCGTCCAGATCGTGCTGCGCCAGATTGCGCATGATATCGTCGATCTTGGCCTGCATCTGATCGAGGCTCTCGTTGAGAATGAAGCTGGCAGACTTGCCGGTCTTCCGAAATATTTCGCCGCGATGAGCAGGTGGGATATTGATGTAGCTCAGCACGAGTTTGGGCAGGTGCTGCTGTCGCATCTGCTCGATATCGACCCTGCTGAAACCAGGCACCTGTTGACGGCCCAGCTCTGTCTCGACTTCGTGGAGGCAGGCGAGGATCCGGCGGACCCGGTCTTTTGCCTGGGTAGGAATGCGATCGTCTTCCCAGTCGACGGCGACGGGATCGACAGCAGGCGCAGGAATAGCCGGCCCGGCTGGCCCAGGAGTAGCAGCTGCGTCCAGCTTTTTGCCGGAAAGCGTGCGGATGAGGCTGTCGAATAGGCTCATCTCGTTTTCCCTTTTCGTCTCTTCTCTGACAGTTTGCCGCCTAGATCCCGGTGAGACAAGGTTTGCCGGCGGAGGTTGTCGTCTTCGCCGAAATTTCAGGAGCGACACCGCTGGTGCATCGACAAGCATCAACACCCCGACGACTGCCAGCAGGAGGGGGATGACGGTGAGCGCCATGGTCAGGCGAAGCTTTCCAGCATGACCGAGTTCTGGCTGCGATTGTCGCTCTGGCTGCGCGCGATGTAGGCCTTGGCCTTGTCGTTCTCGATCGACAGCGCGTCCACGGTGACCTTCATGTTGGTCAGCGCCTTGATTTTGAACTCGTCCATCTCGTCCATCGTGGCGTAGATATTCGCAAACGCGCGCTGCAGCGTCTCGACCTGGATCGTCGCGGACGCAGCCTGCTTGTGGATGGCGGCGGTATTCTGGCGCAGCATCGTGCTGGTGCTGTCGATGATATTCGACGTGGTCGTGTTGAGCGCGGTGATCTGTTCGAGGACCAGCCGCTGGCTAGCGAGCGCCTGGGCTACGGTGACAGCCGTTCGCAAGGCGGTGATCGTTGTGGTGGACGCCCGGTCGACGCCCTTGATGAGCTCGACGTTGTTCTTCTTCACCAGGTCGAGCGCGAGGTAGCCCTGCACCGTCACGGCCATCTGCGTGAGGAGGTCGGTCGAGCGCTGGCGGACATAGAACAAGGCGGTTTCCTGGAACGCCTTGGACTTGGCCGGATCGGTAGCCCGAAGATCGGCCGCCTTTTCTTCGAGCTTCTGGTCGAGCGTCTTGGTGATGATGATCATCTGCTCGAGTTTGCCCATCATCTCCCACATTTTCTGCCGCTCGCCATCGATGGCGATGTTGTCCTGCAGCAGCTCGTCCTTGCCGCGCGAGAGCGAGGTGAGGATGCCATTGATGTGGGATTGCGAAGAGGCGTAGCGATCGAAATACTTCTTCAGCTTGTTCCCCATGGGAAAGATGCCGAGAAACTTGCGAGGCTTGAGAAGATCCCCTTTGCGGGCGGGGTCGAGATCTTCGACGACGTGGCGCAGCTCTATCAGGCTTTTGCCGACGCTGCCATTGCCGTCCATGGCCTTGGTCGGGCGGTCGAGGAACCGGTTTGATTGGCCGGAAAGCGCGTTGATTTCTTTCTGGCCGATGTTGGTGATCTGGGTCACCTTCATGCCGAAGTCCGGGCTGCCGGCGTCTAGAGCGACCAGTTCGCCGATGAAGCCGTCGACCTTGGTCTGCAATTGCGACCGCACGCCGGAGTCGACGGGCACCAGTCCGGACGCCTTGTCGATAGGAACAGCAACCACGGGTTCGGGTGCGGTCAAGGTCAGGTCGGACATCGGGGTTCCTTGATTTGTATTGCGGACGTTTGGCACTCAAACGCCTTTATTCGAGAGTACCATTCTCCGCTTGTGCCATATCTCTGAGAGGCTTCTATAACCTTGTGCGCGGCGCTTAGGCTACTTGGCTTTCGACGCCATGGATGTCGATTTTGCATCCATAGACCTGAGCTCGCTTAACGATGTTGCCGGCCCAGCGGGTGTGGGTGGCGGGCTCGCACATGCTGCCGTTCGATCCGAATACTGCGCGTGCGTCCTGTTCGAGAATCTGCCGCGCTTCGGCCATTTCGCCAGCGCTGGGGCGATAGCATTCATGGATCGTCGAGAGCTGCATCGGATGAATGGCGGTCTTGGTAAGGAGACCGTGTTCGATATCCTGCTGGACCTCCTCGCGCAGCAGATCAAGAGAGGCGTAGTGCTCGAAAACCGGGGCTGAGACCGCAAAGCCATGCGGGATGAAGGTGTGGGCTATGTCTCGAATGACCGCAGCGAGAGGCCCTTCGTATGCCGTGCGGAACTTCGAGCGGCGGACACCGAGGACGTTGAGGATGTCATTGCCGCCAACGCGGATTACTTTCACGCGTGAGGCATAGGGCAATAGCTGGTCACGAATTCGCTCGAGCGCGCCGCGATCGAAAGCTTCTTCGGTTTCGATGGTCGGCATGAACTGGTGCGTGCCCTGCATGAGAGCTGCGAGCCAGTGCGAAAGGGTCTGGGTGGTGACCTTGGGCAGAACGAAGCCTTGGACGCGCGAAATGCCATTCTGCTTCAGCATCCAGGAGAGCATCCCGAGGTCGCGCGGCCGCGCGTAGACCTGTAGATGTGGAACATCAGTCTCGAACGCGCTGAGGAGTTCGACAAACTTGCCCTTGGCCAGGTCGACGTCTCGCTCAGCGATAGAATCTTCGAGGCACACGACCATCGAGCGCAGGTCTGGATAGAGGCCATAGGCCGTGGTGAGCGCGGCATCGAGGGTCGCGGGGACGTATAGGGTCGCCCCAAGATCGACGGCGCTCATTCTTGTTCTCCCCCAAGCTTCTTGATGATGGTCACTGCGCGGTAGTTTTTCAGATCGCGCTTGATCACTGGCACGCCAGATTGGCCGGCCAGGTGGATGATGTGTTGAACTTCGGGATCATCCGGGTTCTGGATGTAGACGGCGTGAGGCACGCGCCGCAGGACCGCACGGGTGGCTTCAGCGATGCCGGGCTTGATCCGGTTCACATCGTCAATGTCGCATTCGACCATAAGCTCGGCAAGCAGCTGCGCGCTGAAGCCACTCGAACGCTCTGCTTCCTCGGATGACCAGCCGCGACTTTGCTGACAGGTTGGCACTGCGCGCTCGATCGTGTCGATGAAGTCCTGGCTGATGTCGTGCGCGCGGTTGTGCTCTTGAAACATGCAGGCATGGAAGTCATCGGGTCCGACGACCTCGTCGTTGAGCACTGAGCGGCTGATGAGGCCTGAAACGATGCCGTTCAGAAGGCCGCTTGGGATGACGTAGTCTTCGGTGGTCGCGGCCATGTCAGCGCAGCCGGCCGGGTCCGCGACAACAGCGAGAAACGGTGCGAAGCCGAGTTCGCTGTTGGAAAGGGAGCGTTGCAACTCTTTGCGGATGGAGCCTTTCCCGGTCCAGCCGTCGACGAAGATCGCGGCGTCAGTGCCATGCTTGTCTTTGATGAAGCGCAGGGCATTCTCATCGATGCCGCGACCCCGGATGATGCTGACCGAATAGTGGTAGGTCTGGATTCCACGGCGATCGAGGGCGCGCTTGAGAAGGACGCCAATCGGCGTGCCAGCCCGAGCGAGCGAGATGATCGCGCATTCGCGCTGATTAGCCGACCGGGCGATGATCTGGCTGGCGAGAGTGCCGATGTCAGCGTGGAGCCGCCCCGCATTGCGCTTCAGCGCCTCGTGGTAAAGCCGCATGTAGCGCTCGTCGGGGACTGCTTCGGTGGAAAGCATTTCGGAATAGTGCTTCTCGCCTGACTGGATCAGCTCCTCTTTGCGGTGGACGTCGGTCGGCGCGATCTCTGCTGGCTTCAGCAGGATTTGCACATCGTCGCTCGCATAGGAGCCAGAAAAGTGGTGCATGGATTTTCTTCCCCTGGATCTTACAGCCTCAACCAACCCAGGAACTCTCTTGAGTCACGCTCTTCCAGAGCTGCGACGCAGTCGGGGCCATCGCGAAGTCGCACAAATCCATGAAGCCGACGTCCGAAGAGCTGTCGCCAACCCCGATCACGGGGCTATCGGGTTTCTGAGCCCGATGCTGATCGATGAGGTAGGCAACGGCGTGACGCTTGTTCAGCCAGCCGGGCAGGAAAGCCAGATTGTTTCCGTTGCCGTGCACGCGCCAGCCGGCAGGCAGCTTTGGAGCGAAGCCGCGCCCAAGCTCAGCAAGAGCCTCTTCGTCGTCCCGATTGCTCTTGATCACAACATAGAGATTGAGATCGTTCTCGTTCACGACCCAATGGCGGAAGTCCTCTTCGGGAAGGTCGCGGCTCGCATCAGCATAGATGTCCGCAATGCTGGGCCCGGCGCTGGCATGCGCGGCCAACCGGGAATGCCATTCTTGATCGATCTGATTGTCGGACCGAACGATGCAGCCGCCATTGGAGCAGACGGCGGGCGCCTGCTCGATGTCGACACGGCCCAGCACTTCGCGGCTTCGGGCTGTGACTGGCACGACGGTGCCCACTCTTAGCCATGAGAGGAACGTCTCCTGCCGGGCGGTGGCAAAGCCGCTGGGCGAACCGTCGACCAGCGTGCTCATGCATTTCAGCCCATCGGCATTCCCGTTTGGGCATTTGCGGGCGGTTTGGAAGAGGGTGTCGTCGCAATCGGCAAAGACGAGGGGCCGGTTCATCGTGCATGCTCCTGCTGCCGATAGCGGCATTCGACCATCCCTACCGGGATATCCTGACCTAAGGCGCGGACGGCAGTCGCGGCTTGTTCAGCTTGGCGGGCGGCGATCTCGCTTGCGATCACAATCCGATCGGGTCGGTGCTGTAGTATGTTGTAGAGGAAGCACGGAGCGCCGGACCCATAGGCGTCATCGAACTCGGAGACGGTGCTCATGGCGTAGCCAAGGAGCGCCGGGGTGCGGGTGATGCACTGGACTGCAGCGATAGCACCCTTCTCTTCGACCTCTTCGGCGATGAGGAGGGCTTCGTAAGAATGCTCGCCGTCGCCCAGGACCAGGATACGCTCGCCTTGCACAGCGGCGATCGGCTCACGCATAGCGGTTTCCGGCTCGATGAGGCCGGTGCGGCTGGTCATGCCGGTCCGAGGCGCGCTGCCCGCCTCGTTGGATTTGGCAGCGAGGATGGGCGCGATCGCATTTTCGTTTCGATCCCATTCCATCGATCCGGAGATGATGGCGTTCGCGCCGGCAGAGACAGGAAGGTCTGCAAGATAGTTCTCGCCGCTCCAGTCCGTCAGGCAGCAGGTTTCGATGCGCTCGAGGTCGGGCAAGGATCCGGCGACCGCCTGGCCTGCAGCAAGGAAGGTGTTCCCGGTGCTGCTCTCGTCATCGACGATGACGAGAGTTCGCGCGCTGCTGACGATCTTGTGGAGACCCTTGCCGGCTATCTGGACGAGATGCGAGGTGGCATGGCTGTGGCCCTCTTCAAAGGAGGCGAAGACTTGGGCGCCGTCGACCCGCTGGCGTGAGGTCTGGAGGTAGACGCAAGTCTTGCGAGGATGAGTTTTGCGGTAGTGGGCGAATACGCCCTGCCCCAATGCTGTTGCGGTTTCGGCCATGCCGAGAAAAACGACCGGCTCCGGCAGATCGGCCGAGAGCTTGTCTGCCAGAGCATTCATAGCATCGCGCATATCGCCAGGGCGAGCCGGCAGATGCCGGCCGAGAACCTTGGAGACGATAAGGAAGCCACGCTTCGGGTTTGCGCGCGAGGCAAAATTGCACAGGGAGTGAATGTCGGGGCCGTTCTCGACCGCAAGGCTAAGGGTACCGGTCGACAAGGCCACTGAATAAGCGGCGTCGGCCATGGCAGTCTGATTGCGCACTTTTCCTCCTCTGAACATCTTCACATCGTCAACTCAAAGGATGTTGGACAAGCAGCATGCCGCGTGAATTTGTCTCGATCTTCGCGCCGAGACGGCGCAGCAAATTGTGTGGGTCAACCGAAGGCATCGCTGCCTTGTCGATCTCGTTCCAATCCACCCTCTTCGCCTCGACGATCGCCACATACTCATCATCGAGTTGCCCCGATGAAGCTGAGCGCTGCGTGTAGGCGGAGACGGCGACGGTTTCGATGGCGTCGCTGACTGCCATAGAGTGGCCGATAAGCCGCGCGAGTATGGAGCAGACGTGGTCGAGATAAAGACCTGCGACGTCCTTTTGGCTCATCGGCCTTTGGGTCAAGGTCATTTTGGAAATGAGAGGCGCCCAGCGTGCCGAAGGCATGCCTTCAATCTCAGGAAGGTCGACGTCGAGCAGAAGGCGTCGGCCGCTTAGATTGATCGCGATGTTGGTCTCCGCAGGCCATTCGAGCGCGCCCAAGGCGGCGAGCAGAGCTGATTCGATCGATTCGGTATCAGGTCCCGAGTTGGCAACGTCTGCGCGCCAAGCCATCAGTGCTTCCATGAATTCCTGCTGAGATGAGAACTGCTCGCGAGCGGGCTTCCCGCGATTTGAGGATGGGAGGACTGCTGCAGTTGCCGGGACATCGTGGTGAAGCTGACGCAAGCTGTCGAGGAGGGCGTTTCGCTCGTCGGCGTGTTCCTCGAGAAAGCGTTTGATGTCGCCTTTCATCAAACGTTTTGCGGCCGGCTGGAGAAAGGGATCCAGAGGGCGATCATCCGGATCGAACAGCTTTACTGCATCCTCGACGAGACGCGCAATGACGCGGTCTGGCATGGCGGATCTGGGATCTCGGGTCAGCGCGTTCGAGCGAGGCTTGGGCTTGTCGAGCCGCTCGCGGTAGCTGAGGCCCGAGCCCGGCAGGCCGACCGTCCCATAAACCCCACGCTTGCCGACATTCACCGATGCGCTTCTAGGGCCGACTGACCATGAGGCTCCGCTCTTGGAGAGGTTCAGGCGGACGCCGGGCAGGATGGTGATGCGTTTTTGGAAACGAAAGCCCATAGCGCCCTCCTTTCAGGCTGATACGCTGATGCTGACGACGCAGCTGCGGATGCGATTGACGACTTCGCGGCGGTTGCTATCCGTCAGAGGCTGGCAAGACGGCAGGGAAAGGCCGGCGGCTGCAACGAGCTCGTAGACCATCGCGGCCTTCACGCCGAAATTGACGTTTTCCGAGATTGAACCTCGATCATGGACGTCACGGTGCGCAAGGGATGCCGCGATGATCCCTACCAGATTGCCGCAGTCGTCGACGATGGCGCCCCCGGAAGAGCCAGATCCGATAGGGGCCGTGAACTGGAAGCGGGAAACATCACTCATGCTGCCGGTGAGGCCCGAGATATTGCCGGTGGTCACTTTGATGTCGGCGCCGAGCACATCCATCAGCGGGTATCCAGCCGCTATCACGCTCTCGCCCAACCAGATGGGGCAGCCAAGCCGGATGGGGAGGATGTTGCCTGGGGTGGGCCCCTGAAGCAGCGCGAGGTCATGGAGAGGATCGACCGCGATCGGCACCAGGCGGTCGCGGCCACGGCCGACATGAAAGTTTGATCCCTCTTCGATGACATGGGCATTAGTGACGACCAGGTCTGGCGCAATGAGAACGCCGCTGCCCGTTCCGAGCATATGGCCGGGCGGGCGCGAGCGTTCGCGGCGGCTGGGGTCGGCCCGGCCTTCGCCGCGTGGAACTGATTTGGCCCGGAAGGGGACTTCCACGCCAGTGAGGTTGCGGGCGCGCACATAGGCTTCGATCCCGAAGGTGAAGCCTTCGTTCGAGATCTTCATGCGTCGCTGGCCGTTTTTTAGGTAGGTCTCTGCGAGGATCACTGCGGCAAGCTGCTGTATCGGAGCCGGAAAGTTGTTGGTGACCCCTTCGAGGGTGACTTCGACGGGATAGCAATCGTCTACGAAGCCCCCTTGGCGATCGTCGAGAATGTACGCGATCACTTCAATCTGATCGCTGATCTGATTGATATTCGGGCAGTGCCAGACGCCATTCCCTTGGCGATCGAAGGGGATCACCGCACCGTCGGCGCAAATGCCGGCCACGCCGATCCGCTCAGCGTCCCTTCCTTGGAAGTGGATCCGGATATCTGCCGCATCGGATATGGGGATCCGCTGCCCCGCTGTGAGCATGCCCATAGTCGTCTCCTTAAGCTGCCAGCTCGAGCTTGCTAGTGAAGGCGATCTCGATATCGATTGGCGTCTGGTCGACCTGAGACGGTGTAATCCGGCGGGTCAGCAAACCACCCCAGTCTGCGAGCAGCTTTCCGCCGAATTGTTCGGCGTAGACAGACCCGCCTGCGGGACGAGCATTGATCTCGAGCGCTTTCCAGCTGCCATCGGTGGCGCGGCGGAACTGGACATTGATGACACCGGTCAGATCGAAGTGCCTGACGAGCGATCTCACCGCCTCATCGAGAGGATGCTTGCTTTGCAGACGCTGTGATCCGCTCGATTTCGTGCGGGCAATATAGCGTAGGATACGTCCTCTGAGCGCTAGTACATCGAAGGAGATTTCGGGGCCTGGAAGGTATTCCATGACGGCCAGAGGCCTCATGCGGCTTTCGGAGCGTTCCTCAGCATCGATAGCAGCGAAGAACATCTCCGGGTCGATGTTGCGGAATTCTGGTCGCATCAGGTGGTCGGTCGGCGAATCAGCTTCGAGTTTCCAGAAACCATGGCCATTCACCCCTATCAGGGGCTTGATGCAGACGATGCCATCCGAGCTGGCGCTTTTGATCGTATTGAAAACTTCACGCATCTCAGCAGGGGTATGTACCTGCCATGTTGGAGCATGGAATTCCCATCCGGTGATTTCCTTGGCGAAGGCGCATTTGTCTTCAAGGATCGCGAGGACTGCTGCCGTGGCGGGCACATGGACCCAACAGGGAAGCCAAGCGCCGACAAAGAGCTCACGCCTATGTGTGGGGATGAAAATGTCGATCTCGTGATCTCGGATCTGGGCCTCGACCCAGGCGAGATATTCTGCGTCGGGGAGGTCAGGCTCAACCCAGGTGCCTGCGGCGCCGTCATATTGCGGCATTCCCTCGCCAGTGCTGATGAAGACAGCGAGATCCGGATCGGCGGCCATCATCGCCTTGGCGATGGGGACAAGGGAAAAGCCGCGATTGAACCAGATGCGCATGAGGGGGGGTCTCTGATTGGGTGTTTTGGCTGAACTTGTGAGGAATCGTTACAGGTTGCCGATGATAGGATAGGAGGGCCGAGCAGAATGAATCCGCCCGGCCCCTCTACGGATTAGCTGATGTTGACGCCCATCGAAGATGCGAGGCCGGCCAGACCGGATTCCCAGCCCTCACCAATTGCCTTGACCTTGATGTCGCTTTCGCCGGTGCGATAGAGCTCGACGAAGACCATGGCAGCGTTCGTGCTGCTATCTTCGGACAGATCGAAGCGAGCCAGTTCCTTGCCGTCGGCATCGTTGACGACGCGCGCGAAAGCGTTGGAGACCGAACCGAAGTTCTGCTTGCGCTCCTGGCCTTCGTGGATCGTGACGGCGATGGCCACCTTCTTCACGTCGGCCGGCAGCTTCTCGAAGTCGATCTGGATCGTCTCGTCGTCACCGTCGCCTTCGCCGGTGCGATTGTCGCCGCCGTAGGAGACCGCGCCATCGGGCGAGACCTTGTTGTTGTAGAAGACGAAATGCTCGTCGCTCTTCACCTTCTCGTCCTGGCCGAGCACGAAGGCCGAAGCGTCGAGATCGAAGTCCTGACCATCGGTCTTGCGAACGTCCCAGCCGAGGCCGACGGTGACCGACTTGAGGCCGGGGGCCTCCTTGGAAAGAGAGACGTTGCCGCCTTTTGCGAGCGAAACTGCCATGTTGGTACCTTGCTGTGGTGGAGGAGAGGAAATCCCCCGGCGCCGAGCTTTCGGCACCGGGGGTCGGAACGAGGTCAGCCGACGCTGACGCCGTAGTTGGTGGCCAGCGGGCCCAGTCCGCCAGCGAAGCCCTGGCCGACAGCGCGGAACTTCCAGTCGTTGCCGTGACGGTAGACTTCGCCGAGGATCATCGCGGTCTCGGTTGAAGCGTCTTCCGACAGGTCGTAGCGGACGACTTCGTTGCCGGTCTTCTGGTTGACCAGGCGGATGAAGGCATTCGAAACCTGGCCGAACGACTGCCCGTTGATTTCGCCGTCGTGGATGGTGACGACGATTGCGACCTTGTCGATGTCGGCCGGCAGCTTCGAAAGGGTAACGAGAACCTGCTCGTCGTCGCCTTCGCCCTCGCCGGTGCGGTTGTCGCCCTGGTGGACAACGCCGCCGTTGGCAGCGTTCTTGTTGTTATAGAAGCAGAAGTCAGCGTCCGAGCGAACCTTGCCACCGGCGGTGAGCAGGAATGCCGAGGCGTCGAGATCGAAGTCCTTGCCGTCGGTGGCGCGCACGTCCCAGCCGAGGCCGATCATGATCTCGTCGAGGCCGGGATCTTCCTTGGAGAGGCTGACGTTGCCGCCTTTGGAGAGGGAAATTGCCATGAAATGCATACCTTTCTTGAATTCGGGGAGATTAAAGTTCTCGGGGCGGACACCGATCCCCTGTCGGGGGCCGCATGAGCTTCAGCAGATCAGGTTTCTGACATTGCTGAAGTGTCTCGTTTGCCCTCGAAGAGGGACCAGAGGACGCCGATCGCGAGCAAGCTCATGATGATCGCCAGGCTGATGCCCGGGTGCATGTGGAGCGGCTCTTCGAGATCGAGGAGGTTCCATTCGATGCCGAGCTCGGTGACGGCGGCGACACCCAGCTTGCCGGCGATGAAGATCAGGATCACGATGACCATCGTCTCGAGCCTACTCAGAACGCGTCGCAGAGCCTCCAGCACGAAGTAGAGGGACCGCAGGCCGAGGATGGCGAACATCATAGCCGCATAGACCAGATAGGGCTCTTGGGTGACTGCGATGATCGCTGGGACGCTGTCGAAGGCGAAGACGATGTCGCTGATCTCGATGGCCACGAGGCACAGGAAGAATGGGGTCGCAGCCCAGACCAGCTTGCCCTTGGCGTTCGGCACCTTGACGAAGAACCTGCTGCCATTGGTCTGGTCGGTGACCGGAATGACCTTGCGCAGGCCACGGATGTACCAGGCGTTCTTGTAGTCGACCTCGGAGGTCTCGTTATCGTCGGATGTCAGCATTTGCCATGCAGTCCAGCCGATGATGATCGCGAAGATCAGCAGCGCCCATGGGCCGAATGCAGCGGTGAACGAGGTGCCGAGAAACACGAAGATTCCTCGGAACACGATCGCGCCCAGGATGCCCCAGTAGAGGATCCGATGTTGGTATTTCGGTGCGATGCCGAAGTAGCTGAAGATGATCATGAAGGCGAAAAGGTTGTCGACCGCAAGCACCTTCTCGAGCGCGTAGCCCGTGAGGTAGAGCTGCGCCCATTCGGTCGAATATGCATAGGCGACATAGCCGGAGAAGCCGACACCGATGAAGAGGTAGAAAAGAGACCAGCCGATCGCGTTGCGAAGGGTGATCTCCTTCTCTTCGCGATGGGAATAGAGATCGAAGACGAGCGCTGCGATCATCAGGATGAATAGGATGATATATCCCGGTTCCATGTTGAAATCCTTGGTATGGGGTTGGGTTTAGGCTGAGGGAGTTTTAGTCTTTGGTCCCAGCCTCCCACCTGAGGATGATGCCGATGTCGTCTGCGAACGGTTTCTGGCTCTGGTAATATTGCATGTGGCGCTGCATCTTGAGCTCGCCGCCGACGTTATCGATGGTGGCGATGCCGCAGAGCCGTCGACTGTTCTGACCTTCGTTCATTCGAACTTCGATCTCGGGCTGACCCGGGATGTTCATTCGCACGACGCCGTCGGTCTCCTGCCAGTTAGGAGCCCCATCGTAGATCAGCGCGAAAATGCCGAGGCGCTTGATCTTGTCGAAGTGCTGACCGTTGATGCGGATGGTTTCGCCAGCCGCGACGGCACCGGTGCGATCGTCGCCGGACAGTTCGATGAACGGTTCGATATGGAAGCCGCCAAAGTTGCCGCCGAGCGCCTGGATGCAGCCTTTGAAGCCGTCGTGGAACTCGAAGAGAACTCCGAGGTCGAGATCGAGCGGCTTCGAACCAGCGAGGCTGGCGAGAAAGCCCTTCTTTTGCGGGAGCTGGTTCCAGTTGAGATTGAGAACGATCTCCCCGAAGCTTGAGCCGGTTTTTTTGAGACTGACGCTCGGGCTCGATTTTTCAAGCGTGATCTTCTTGAGGCTCACCGGCGCAGCCGACGGCGGCGGGGGTGAAGGGACAGGACGCGGAGCCGGCACGGGATGCGGAGCCGGACGCGGCGGAGGTGCGGCCGGGGTCGGCGCTGGTGCGTCTGCAACCTCACCGCCGAAGTGACTGATGAGCGCAGCGAGGCCGCCGGCGAAACCTGCAGCAATCGTTCCCATCTTCCAGCCTGAGCTGTGGCGGTATATCTCGATCATCATCACCGCTTTTTCGTTGGTGAGATGCTCTGCAACGTTGAAGGAGGCCTTCACGCCATCCAGTGTGACGATCAGCGGACGCGCTTCGGCGATCGAACTGGTGTCGTGCGTCGCCGTGAAGACGATGCGGTCGATAGTGGCCGGGAGGCGGTCGAGATCGACATTGAAGACGGCCGTGTCCGATGACGGGATCATGGCAATGGCCCCGTCCGGCGACTGGGTGTTTGAGAACAGGACTACATAGCGATCGTCGCCGATTTTCTGCTCTTTGTTGAGCCCGAATGCGGCGATGTCGACGCCATCGAGACCGAAATCGATCTTGACCGTGCAGCGATTTGCTACGCCTAGATCGGACAGGCTTCGTTTTTCACCTCGTTGCAGGTGCATACAGATCTCCAAAAATAGGGAGGAGCCGGCGGGAGGAGCTTCCTCCCGCCGGTATGGATCAGATGAGGCGTGCGGCGGGAGAAATCATATCTTGGACCGTGCGTCCGGTGACGTTCTCGCCTAGGGCTTTGAAGGTCCATTCACCGCCATGGCGGCTGACTGATGCCAGGATGATCCCGGTGTGCCGGCCGGCGTCGGAGATGTCGAAGCGTGCCAGTTCACGACCGGTGCGATTGTCGAGCACGCGTCCGTGAGCATTCGAGACCTTCTCGAAGGTCTGGCCAGTGAAGCTGTTCACGGTGAGAACGAGCGTTTCGATGTTGGCCGGCAGCTGGGTGAGGTCGATTACGATGGTTTCATCGTCACCATCACCTTCGCCCGTTCGGTTGTCGCCGCTGTGGCGGATTGATCCATCACGGCTATTCAGCTGACGGAACCAGACTTGGTCGACGACGCTCTTGCTCGCGTTGAAGGCAAGGCAAGACGCGTCGAGATCGATTTCGCCGCCCCCGCCGCCGAGGAGACCCATGAAGCCGCCCTTCTTCGCGACGTCCCAACCCACGCCCAGCGAGATGACGCTGAGGCCGTCGCCGGCTTCCTTCTTCAGACTGACGGAAGCATTCTTCTGTAGTGAAATTGCCATAAGCCCCTCTTCTAAAATCTTAGCCAGTTATTGGCGTCTCTAATATTGAGTGCAGTAATTTTAAATCTTTAGATATAACGTGGGGTAACAGTCGGCCCAAACCACACCTCCACTTTTGCAGGCTCATACGAACCAAACGACTTTGACGGTAGGCAAGGCTCCCCACGTGCGAAGACCTCCCGGCCAGGCCGGAAGTGAGCAAAGGTCCTGTGGTCACGTATTCCCCCTGCCTCCTTCCACGTATGACAGCCTAGTTTCTCATTTTTTACAACAGCTATGTCGCGCGGGATCCCAAACCGTAGAAAATACCAAACCTTTTAGAAGCCAAGCGGTTGCGCAAGCGGCAGTGGGTATAGTTACTATACGATTGGTAGGAGCGAGAGCCCTTTAAATCGACCGTCGGGGACAATGAGAAAGGTCGCGCTCTAGAGGCCGAAATATTAGCCGATCTGCAAGTCGGCTTTGCGGGTGCCCCGACCTCGGCAACAACCGGCTTTTTCGGAAATTCAATAGCCAACAGACAGAGTCCGGTTTCTAACGGTTTATACCCAACAGCTGACATTCAGCTGTCGGCGCAACTTCTGCCGGTCCGCTATGCGCCCCATTTACCGTCATTTACCCAATCGACGTGACAGATCAGGGCCTCGGCAGTGAAATTGTCCAATGATTTGAGTGCCCATCTTTGTCCTCTACGGGGCACCATTTGTTCTCATCAGAACGTTCCAAAACATTGCAGAAATGGCGGAATTCTGCCATTCTTGACCTCTAGCGCAGAAAGCGAGGTCTTGTTTTGTTCCGCTTTGTTCCAACGTCTCTGGGGGCCTCGGCTGGGGGCTCCAGCTCAAAGGCCCCCAAATCGCACGAAAGTGAGGCCCCCAAATGAGCCTCAATGTGCAGGAAATCAAAGGCTTCCGGGCTGCCGACAAGTCGTACAAAAAATACGACTCGCGGGGGCTGCTGCTTCTGGTGAAGCCGAACGGCTCCAAGCTCTGGTATTTCAAGTACCGCTACGGCGGGAAGGAAAAGAAGCTGCCCATCGGCGCGTTCCCAGAGGTCAGCTTGTCGCAAGCGCGCCAGCTTCGCGACCGGGCTCGGCTCAAGGTTACCGACGGCGTCGATCCGATGCTGGAGCGGAAGCGCAAGAAGGCCAGGATCAAGCTAGGCGCAGAGAACACATTCGAGGTCATCGCCAACAAGTACATCGATGAGAAGATGGTGCCCGAGGGCCGGGCGGAAGCCACGCTGCGTAAGGCGCGCTGGTTCCTTGACCTGCTCAAGCCTGCAATTGGCAATATGCCGATCAACGATGTCGATCCGCAGTTGATGCTGGCGGCGCTCAAGAAGCTCGAAGCCAAAGGCAATCTGGAGACCGCGAAGAAATGCCGATCCTTCGCAAGCCGGGTGTTTCGGTATGGAGCCGCGCTTGGCCAGTGCCAAACCGATCCAACATCGATCCTACAGGGCGCACTGGTCACGCCCAGAGCGCGGCACTACGCGGCGATCCTCGAGCCAGAGAAGTTGGGCGGGTTACTGCGCTCTATCGATGACTTCGAATGCTATCCCGCCACCAAATTCGCGTTGAAGATCGCACCACATGTCTTTGTGCGACCCGGCGAGCTTCGCCATGGCGAGTGGAACGAGATCGATTGGGACAAGGCCACTTGGACAATTCCGGAAGGCAAGATGAAGGCGCGTCGGACCCATGTGGTGCCGCTTTCACGCCAGGTGTTGGAACTGTTTCGCGAGCTAAAACCGATTACCGGCGGCAAGGGTTACATCTTCCCGGCGTTCCATACGCGACAGCGCCCAATGAGCGAGAATACGATCAACGCCGCATTTCGGCGTATGGGCTTCACCAAGGACGAAGTGACGGCGCATGGCCTGCGATCAACGGCCTCGACCATGCTCAACGAGAGCGGGCTTTGGCACGCCATGCTGGCGCGGGTGGTGGAAGCAGGTTTTCTCGCCATGCTTCACGGCACCGACAAGGAGACCGATCTTGCCGAACTGGCGCGCGAGATCGGGGCAATATCGGAGCGCCTGGCCGAGGCCGAACGGGTGCTCGATCGTACCTTGTTCACCGCCTGTGCGGCCTACGCTTACGCCCGCCATGCCGCGCTGGGCACGAAGAAAACCGACGAGACAATTGCAGGCGAAGCGCGCGCCGCGTTCGAGCGCCAGCGCTCGCTTGCTCTGGAGATCGAGCCATGAATTCGAACATCGATTTTGTCACCCGCGCCCATGCCCTTTGGCGCGTGCGTATGGCGCATTGGCAGCAACGTTTCGGCTTCTTTGCCAAGCTCCTTCTATTCAGCTGCGTCGCAGGAGCGATCATCACCCCGCTGCTCCGGCTTGGTCCGGAAGAGATAGCTGCTGTGGGTCACTTCATTGTAGCAAAGGCACTCTCATTGCTGGGCGAGTTCGCTGGCAAGGATTTCGATATGAGGATCACGGTCAACGGCGAGAGGCTGATCGTCCCCGCTTCCGTTATTGCCAGCGATCCCGCAACTGCCGCGAACTTCTTCTGGACTGTGAGACAGGTAATTGGAGGCACGCTCGCGGGGCTGGCCATCGGCATTTTCCTATCGGTTGTTGTCAAAAGATCGATGTCTGAGCAAGGCAGGGATACGCTTGCCGACCGGGTCATCGGCGGCACTCGCGTAGCGGACGAAGAGGATGTTGCGGCACAGACCACTTTACTTTGCGGCAGGGACGCCCTGCGTATCGGTCCGGTCCCAATTCCGCGCCGGATCGAGACCCGTCACTTCGCCTTTCTCGGCACCACCGGCAGCGGCAAAACCACTGCCTTGCGCCAGATGCTCGACGGTATCGAAAGGCGCGGCGAAGCGGCGCTGGTATATGACACATCGGGCGAGTTCATCGCGCACTATTACAACCCCGCGCGCGGGGACATCATCCTCAATCCCTTCGATGCGCGCTGCGCCTTCTGGACTCCATTCGACGAGATATCACATCCCGCCGATGCAGACCGGATAGCCCGCCAGCTCGTTTCTGAAACCAGTAGCCAGGATGACGATGTCTGGCTTGAAACAAGCCGCATTCTTGTCGCCAACATGATCCGCTCGCTCTGGGCGGAGAAGAACTGCAGCCTCGAAGCTTTGCTTGAAGCCTTGCAGGTCAAGGACAAGGAGCAACTGAAGGAATGGCTGGGTCACACTTCGTCGGCGCGCACCTTTGCTAATGACGCCGACCGCGCCACCGGCAGCGTGCTCTTCATGCTCGCCAAGGCCGCGAACCTGATCCAGTTCCTGAAGGTCGAGGATGAGGGAGAGGAGCGCTTCGCCTTCCGCGATTTCATCGTCAAGCTGGACGAGTGTGAGGGAGCAAAGCCCTGGATATTCGTCCCCCGCAAGGAGGACTATTTTGAAGCGTCCAAGCCGCTCATGGCTTGCTGGCTCGAATGCGCGGCGAGTGCAGTGCTGGGTCTGTCGCCATCGTCAGACCGCCGCATCTGGTTCGTGCTCGACGAGCTGGCCGACCTGCCACGTGTCGAGAACCTGGCTCGCCTTCTGCCCGAAGGTCGCAAATTTGGTGCGGCCATTGTGCTCACCTTTCAGGCGCTCGGACAGATGCGAAATCGGTATGGTGCGAACATCGCTGAAGCCATGCTCGCCTGCTGCAACACCAAGCTGTTCCTGCAAACGGTCGATCAGGAAACCCGCAAATGGGCGAGCGAGACCATCGGTCAGTGCGAGGTGGAATTGCGCGTTGCCACCGACACGTTGTCGATTGGCAGCGAAGTGCCGCGCACCACCATCGCGACCCAGCGGCAGTTCCGCCCCGCCGTGCTTGAAAGCGAATTGCGGCTCAGTCCGCATCAAGGCTACCTGCTGCTTCCCGATGGCCTGCCAGTCGCGCGTATCGGTCTCACCGCTGATCACATCACCCGGCGTGGCGAGCCGCGTCAGCCCGGTTACGTGCCAGGCGATCCGGCAGGCACACTGTGGAGCCGGGTCAGCGAGATCGCCAAAGGTGCCGAACCCGATGCCAAACCGGGACCGGTCTGATGGTTGCATCGGTCTCGGCGCTGTCGAGTGCCGGTCAGGCGGCCAGCTATTATGAGGCCGACGATTACTACGCCGAAGGCGGCATGGCTCCGTCCGAATGGTTTGGCGAGTCAGCGGAGAAGCTGGGCCTGTCGGGTGAGGTTGATCGCGAGAAGTTTGCCGAATTATTGGAAGGGCGCGTTGCTGGACAGCAACTCGGCACCACCCGCGATGGCAAGGTCGAGCACAGGCCAGGCTGGGACATCACCCTGTCCGCGCCCAAGTCGGTCTCGATCATGGCCGAGGTTGCCGGAGACAAGCGGCTGATCAAGGCGCATGGCGCGGCGGTGAAAGTGGCGCTTGCCCATGTCGAAAAGCACATGGCGGCAACGCGGATCAGGCAGGGCGGCGAGGTTCGGCGCGAGGCGACAGGCAATCTAGCCATCGCCACCTTCCGCCATGCCACGAGCAGGGCACAGGACCCACAGCTGCACACCCACGGCGTGATCATCAACGCGACGCAGGACAAGGACGGTAACTGGCGCAGCCTTGAGCCGCGCGCCTTCTACCAGCTCCAGAAGGAGATCGGTGCGATCTACCGGCAGGAACTGGCGCACGGCGTTGCCGCCCTGGGATACAAGATCGAGGCCGGGAAAGATTCGCTGTTCGAGATCGCAGGGGTTCCGGAAAGGGCCATCGACGCGCTGAGCCAGCGCACAGCAGCTATCGATGCGCGGCTTGCCGAGCGCGGCACCAGTCGTGCGGAGGCGAGCGCTGCCGAAAAGCAGATTGCAGCGCTCGATACGCGGGAATCGAAGCTCGAGTCGATATGACAAGCAGTCGCGCTTTCGCTTTGCACGTCGATACGCACATGCAAAGAAAACGCAAAAATCTTTACACGTTGCCCCGGTTCGAGCGCATTTATCCCGCGTTTATTGAAAATTGGAAAATTGTGGGATAAATCGCAGCGATGGCTGTGATCCAACCTTTCTCTGCCGAACAGGAGCGCGCGCTCGTCAATATGCGCCAGCGCTATGACGCGTGGATCGAGGCCGACCGCGAGCTCTATGCGATGCCATACGACCTGAGGCGCAAGAAGGTCGGCGAATACGAGTATCTCTATGAGATATTTGACCGCAGCGGGAACGGCAAAAGTCTCGGTGCTTGGGACGATGATAAGCAATCCCAGCTTGAGGAATACAAGGCTGCAAAGGCTGCTTTGAAGGAGCGCCGTGACGGAGCGCGGGATGCCCTTGGCGAGAGCAGCCGGATTGCCCGCGCGTTGCGCTTGCCGCTCCTTTCGGCGGACGCAGGCCCTATCCTTCGAGAGGCAGACAAGCGCTCGCTTCTCGGCAGCCATCTGCTTGTGGTTGGGACAAATGCGATGGCCGCCTACGCGCTAGAAGCTGCGGGCACTTTCCGCGACGTGCCTGACGAAACAGAGGACTTCGATCTCGCCTGGACGGCTGACGAACCGGAAGACGGAACGCAGCTTTGGGACATGCTCAAAGCGGTCGATCCGACATTCACGATTAATACCGAGCGGGAATTCCAAGCGCGCAACGCGAAGGCCTATGAAGTCGAATTGCTGGTAGCACCATCGCGTGTCGAAACGCTTGCCGGAAAGGATCGGCCAAGACCAGTTCCGCTACCCGAACAGGAATGGCTCTTGCCCGGTCGGCGGGTAGATCAGGTCGTCCCATGCCGTGATGGCAGCCCGGCGCGCATCGTTGCACCTGACCCCCGCTGGTTCGCGCTCCACAAACTGTGGTTGGGCGCTCAGGCCAAGCGGAACCCGCTCAAGCGGCGCAAGGACACGGTGCAGGGAGCGGCGCTACTCGAAGCGGTTGCCGAGGCGATGCCTCATTATTCATTGGGCCAAGAGTTTGTAGAAAGCCTGCCAGATGAGCTAGTGCGCTATTGGGAAGAGTGGGCGAAGGCGCGCGGATAACCCCTGCATTCAGTCACTCGGTTGGGGCAAAATGGCTGGTCATTCCCGTAAATTTGCTGTAAAGAACGGGCATTGAAATCATTAGACTTTTTTGAGGATGAGACCCAAATCCTCTGGTAAAAATGCAATCTGGGGGCACCGACGGGGGCCTCACTTAAGTAACCAAGGTCAAGATTCTCGCAGTTTTGCGACATTCTGAGAGCGGTTCGAGTCCTCTTCTGCCACCACTTCTCTCGTAAAGCATTGGCTTTATGCCTTTTCGACGAGTTCGGTTCGAGCACGGCTCGAATTGTTCATAAACCCGTACACACACTCGTTCACAAGCGGGTGATGGGCGTTGCTGACC